>Ga0115572_10000009_pt1 | contig 162020 bp, 144 predicted proteins | sample COGITO_mtgs_1206_FD_88681 | JGI IMG/M metagenome (GOLD analysis project Ga0115572, IMG submission 88681) | Pelagic marine microbial communities from North Sea - COGITO_mtgs_120607 | ecosystem: Environmental > Aquatic > Marine > Epipelagic | place: Germany:Helgoland, sampling site Kabeltonne... | reverse complement strand
GTGAGGGAGGAAAGTCCGGGCTCCACGGAAACACGGCGCCGGATAACGTCCGGCAGAGGCAACTCTAGGGAAAGTGCCACAGAAAGCAAACCGCCTCTTCGGAGGTAAGGGTGAAAGGGTGCGGTAAGAGCGCACCGCGCTGCTGGTAACAGCAGTGGCAAGGTAAACCCCGCCGGGAGCAATACCAAATAGGGGCGACACATAATCTGTTTCCGGATTGTCGCTCGGGTAGGTAGCACGAGGTGTTCGGTAACGGACATCCCAGATGAATGGTCACCGCCATATTTTCGGATATGCGCACAGAACCCGGCTTACAGACCCTCTGACCGCTTTTCGCAAAATCCACAAGATGTAGCCATATCGGCGCGCGGCGCGCCCATATCTGCCCGTTTTTGCCCAAAACCCCCAGCCAAATTCCATTGACACCCATATATTCCCATGCTATCCCAAGTAATCCCATAAATGCCCTTACGGTAAGAGGCAGGGAGGGTCGGCCAAATTGCGCCGACAAATGAAGGGGGAAGCGACATGGCCATGTTCATGTCTACAGTGACGAGCAAGATAGACGCCAAGGGTCGCGTCTCAGTTCCGTCTGTCTTCCGTTCGGCGATACTCGCCCAAAATAGTTCGCCAAACTCTGGCCAAGCCGCGCCCCACGAAGGGCCGAACGGCATTTTCGTTTATCCCTCTTTCACCGAAGCGGCGATTGAGGGCGGCGGGCAATCGCTGATGAGCGACATTGGCGCCATGGTGGAGCGCCTCGATTTATTCACCGAAGAGCGCGATGCTTTGGCCGCCTCTTTGTTCGCCGACAGCCACCATTTGGCCTTTGATGGCGATGGTCGAGTGTCATTGCCAGCGCCTCTTTTGGCGCATGCGGGCGTCGAAAAAGAACTGATGTTCGTCGGCCTCGGCACCAAGTTTCAGATTTGGAACCCCGCCAGCTACGCCGACTTTAGATCGAAAGCGCGCGCCATGGCGCTGCAACAAAGAGGGCTTTTGCGATCGCTTTCCTCCCCGCCTTCGGCGCCGCCAGGCTTGCCGCCGAGCGAGGGCAAGCAATGAGTAGCGGGGGCGACGTGTTCAATAGGCAGCAAGCTAGCGTGCCCCCGGTTTCGGCTCCCCATATTTCTGTATTATTGCCTGAAGTGGTGTACGCTTTGGCGCCCCAGCCCGATGAAATTCACGTCGATGGCACTTTCGGCGCGGGCGGCTATACCAAAGCTTTATTGCAGGCCGCCGATTGCACCGTGGTGGCGATTGACCGCGATCCGGACACCCAGCAACACGCCGATGTTTTGGCCGCCGAGTTTGGCGCGCGCCTGATTTATCTGTCGGGTTGCTTTGGCGATATGGAAAGCCTGTTGTCGCAAGCCAATCTCGGACAAGTCGATGGCGTGACGCTTGATTTGGGCGTTTCTTCCATGCAGCTAGACGAGGGCGCGCGCGGATTTTCTTTCCTGCGCGACGGGCCGCTGGATATGCGGATGAGCCAAAACGGGCAAAGTGCTGCGGATTTATTAAACCAAGCCGAGCCAGATTTGCTGAGCGATATTTTGCATGTTTACGGCGAAGAGAAACGCGCCCGCGCCATCACCAAAGCCATCGTCGCGCGCCGCGCCGAGACGCCTTTTGCCACCACACAAGATTTGGTCGACGTGGTTATTTCCGTTTTGGGGGCACCGCGCTTTGGCAAATCGCATCCCGCAACGCGCACGTTTCAGGCCATTCGGATTTATCTCAATGATGAGCTTGGCGAGCTATTGCGCGGCTTGCAAGCGGCCGAGCAGGTTTTAAAACCGGGCGGTCGCTTGGCTGTAGTAACTTTTCATTCGCTGGAAGACCGCATGGTGAAGCAGTTTTTTGCGCCGCGCACGGGTCGGGCAGGGCGCCCATCGCGCCATCAGCCCGATGTGGAAATGGCGCCACCAAGTTTTGCCGAACCGGTCAAGCGCACAATCAAGGCGAGTGCGGCTGAAATTCAAGACAACCCGCGTTCGCGCTCGGCGCGTCTGCGCGTGGCGCTGCGCACGCAAGCCGACGCCTTTCCAGAAAGCGGCGATTTAATGCCCCGCCGCGCCCCGCAAATCGAGGCGCAAAGATGATCCGCTGGGTGAATATATCTTTGGGGCTGCTGCTGGTTGTGTGCATTGCGGCGCTCTATCACATTCGCTATTCGGCCGAAGCCGAAGCGCGGCTGGTGCGCCAAGTGGAACAGAAAATCAACCGCGAGCAAGACCGCCAGCGCACCCTGCGCGCCGAGTGGAGCAGCCTCAACGACCCGCGTCGTTTGCAATTGCTGTCGCGCCATTATTTGCAATTAGATTATCTCCGCCTGTCGCAAGTCGAAGACATGCGCAGCCAGGAAACGCAAACCATTCCGGTGATGTTAGTGCCGCAAAATACCAATACGGGAGGCGCTCATGAGCCGCGCTAAACTTCCCGTGGTGGCGGCAGGCCGCGATTGGGCTGCGGCTCTGGGCGGGCGTTTGAACGCTGCGCCTGCGGGTCTCTCGGAACATGCCGTGGAAGTGACGCGCAATCGTTTGCGCTTGGCTTTGGTTTGCTTCGTTCTTATTTTCACCGGTTTGGCGGGGCGTCTGGTGCAATTGACGGTATTGGAAAATCAGCCGGTTTGGCAGGCTGGCGCGCAGAAACAACAACGCATGTTGCGCCCGACGATTTTAGACCGCAATGGCATTGTCTTGGCGACACAAATTTCTACTGTGACGCTGGGCGCCGATGTGGCGATGATTGACGATGGCCCCGAAATGGCGGCGCGTTTGAAAGAGATTTTGCCAGATTTAAATCAGCCCCGCGCGGCGCGTTTATTGTCGGGCAAGCACCGTTATGTCGATTTGAAATCGGGTCTGACGCCAGCGCAAAAGCAAGCCACTTTGGCGTTTGGCGATCCGGCCTTGAAGCTGACGCGCGCCAGCAGTCGGGTCTATCCGACGGGTCATGTGATGGCGCATAGCGTCGGTTTTACCAGCTCTGATATGCGCGGCCTTGCGGGGTTGGAGCTTTATCTCGACCGGCTGATGGAAGACGAAGGTTTTGAGGGCGTGTTGGAAAGCAGCCTAGATGTGCGCGTGCAACATAATGTGCGCGATGTCTTACAAGAGGCGATGCTCAAACACCAAGCCAAGGCGGCTGGGGCGATTGTTGTCGATGTGCATTCGGGCGAAATTATCTCGCTGGTCTCGCTGCCCGATTTCGATGCCAATGACCCGATGGCGCAGGGTCGCAAGCCGCATTTCAACACGATTACGTCGGGCGTTTATGAGCTAGGTTCCATTTTTAAAGTGTTCACCGCCGCCATGGCCTTGGATACGGGCTTGGTTGGCGAAGACGAGGTTTTCGATGCGCGCGAGCCGATTAAAATTGGTCGCAAAACTTTCGACGACGACCACGGCCAAGAGCGTGTTTTATCGATGGATGAGGTGATTATTCATTCGTCGAATATTGGCGCCGTTCAAATGGCCATGCGCGTGCCTGCCGATGTGCATTACGAATTTATTGGCAAACTAGGGTTTCTAGATTCTGTACCGTTTGAATTGCCAGAGAGTGCCGAGCCGCTCATCCCCGCGCGCTGGACGGATATTGAACGCGCGACATCCTCGTTTGGCTATAGTTTTTCGGTCTCGCCTCTGGCTGCCGTTATGGCTGGCGCGGCCATGGTTAATGGCGGGGTTTTATATGAGCCGAGCTTGCGCAAAGTGGGCTTGCCCGTCGGCGAGCGGATTATCGCAGCCGAAACCAGTCGGTCGGTGCGCCGCATGATGCGCTCGGTCGTCACCCATGGCACGGGGCGCCAAGCCAATGTGCCGGGCTATCAGATTTTGGGCAAAACCGGCACGGCCGAAAAACACACCGTGGGCGGCTATAATAAAGAAGCCTTGGTGACCTCCTTTTTGGGCGCGTTTCCAGCGCGCGCGCCGCGCTATGCCATGTTGGTCATGTTCGATGAGCCTCAAGGCCACGCCGAAACCTATGGCCATAGTCAAGCGGGTTGGAATGCCGCCCCCGCCGCAGGCGAGATTGTGCGCCGCACGGCCAGCCTTCTGGGCGTTTTACCGCGTGCCGAAGTTCCGGCGGAGCAAGCGGCTGTGGAACCGACAAATCGCTCGGTCGAGGAGGTGGCTTATGCGCCTCGATGAATTGAGCCCGAAGCAGAATTTTGCAGGTGCCAGCGCCATGGCCTCGCTAGAAGTGCGCGGCCTCAGTGCCGATAGCCGCAGTGTGCAACCTGGATATTTATTTGCCGCTTTGCCCGGCACACAAGTCGATGGTCAGGCTTTCATCGGCCAAGCGATTGAAAACGGCGCGACCGCGATTTTGGCGCGCGAGCCTTTATTGGCGCAGCCCTTGCATGGCGATGTGGCTTTTGTTTCCAGCGATAATCCGCATCGCGATTTGGCTCATATGGCGGCGCGGTTTTTTGAGTTTCAGCCGCCTCATATTGGCTGCATTACCGGCACCAATGGCAAAACATCGACGGCCAGTTTCTTGCGCCAATTGCTCGCCGCCCAAGGCCATAAGGCCGCGGCTATGGGAACGCTTGGCGTTGAGGCCGATGGCTATTTTGAGCCGCTGCATCACACCACTCCAGACCCCGTTCGCTTGCATGCGAGTTTGCGCGATTTGAGCGCGCATGGCGTCACGCATGTTGCGATGGAGGCTTCGAGCCACGGATTGGCGCAACATCGGATGGATGGCGTGCAAGTTGAAGTGGCGGGTTTCACCAATTTATCGCGCGACCATTTAGATTATCACGCCACGCCCGAAGCCTATGAAGCGGCCAAGCAACGCTTGTTCACCGAGCTGTTGCGCGAGGGCGGAACGGCCGTGATTACGGGCAGTCATGCCTCGGGCGAGCGCTTGCAAGCGCTTTGCGAAAGCGCGGGTCGTGCCGCCGTGATGGTCGGTCGCCGCGAAGATAACGTTTATGTAAACGTCCGCGCGCGCACGGCCACAGGCTTGCAGCTCGAGGTTACTTTGAACGGCCACTCGCAAATCCTCGCCGTGCCGCTCATCGGCGATTTCCAAACAGAAAACCTTGCCTTGGCCTTGGGCATGGCGCAAGCTTTCGGCGTTCCAGATACAGATTTATTCGCCGCTTGCGCGCATGTGCAAGCGCCGCGCGGGCGCATGCAATTTGTCGGTCGCTCGCAAACTGGCGCCAGTGTTTACGTCGATTACGCGCACACCCCAGACGCGCTCGACAATGCGCTGCAAGCCTTGCGCGCGCATCTGCCGACCCAAGGAAACTTATCCGTGCTGTTTGGTTGTGGCGGCGATCGCGATGCGGGCAAGCGCCCTGAAATGGGCAAGCTGGCTGCGGCCAAAGCCGATAGCGTTTTTGTGACCGATGATAATCCGCGCCAAGAAACACCTGCCAGCATTCGCGCGGCCATTCTCGCGGCCTGCCCCGAGGCGCAAGAAATCGCCGACCGTGGGCAAGCCATTGGCGCCATTATCGATGCGGCGCAAAGTGATGACATTGTTCTGCTGGCGGGGAAAGGCCATGAAGGCGGACAGATTATCGGCGACACAATTTTGCCATTTGATGATGCTCTGGTGGCGCAATCACATCTTTCTAAGAAAGGGGGGCAGCATGGCTAATCCTCTCTGGAAAGGCTCGCAAGTGATAGCTGCTTTGGCGGCGCATCTGGTGGAAGGCAGCGAAACGCTGTCGCGCGATTGGATAGCCAATGGCGTTTCCATCGATACCCGCGACTTAAAAGCAGGCGATATTTTCGTCGCCTTGCCCGGAGAAAACGTCGATGGGCATGACTATGTCGAGGCGGCTTTTGAGGCCGGTGCCACGGCGGCTCTCGTGCGCCCTGATTTCGCCAGCGACAAACTGTCGGCCAAAGCTGTGGTCTTGCCGGTGTTGGATGTTTTGGGCGCGCTGGAAGCCTTGGGTCGTGCGGCGCGCGCGCGCAGCCAAGCGCATATTATCGGCGTCACGGGCAGCGTAGGCAAAACCAGCGTCAAAGAAACCTTGGCCGTGGCACTGGCAAAAAGCGGCACGGTGCATGCCTCGGAACGCTCGTTCAACAATCATATCGGCGTGCCGCTCAGCTTAGCGCGGCTTTCGGCAGAGGCCGATTTCGCGGTGTTTGAACTGGGCATGAACCATGCTGGCGAGCTAACGGATTTGGCGGATATGGTGCGCCCGCATTGCGCCATCATCACCACGATTGGCACGGCGCATATCGAAAATTTTGCGGATATGACGGCTCTGGCGCGCGCCAAGGCCGAGATATTCAGCGGTCTGGTAGAGCGCGGCACCGCCATTTTGCCGCGCGACAATGCTCATTATGAGGCGCTGAAACAGGCGGCGGGCAACGCGCATGTGATTGCCTTTTCGGCCGAAGGCGACCCGCAAGCTCAGGCGATGACGGCGCAAGTGAAATTGCATGATACGTGCAGCTGTGTCACCGCGCATATTCTTGGCCAAGATGTGATTTACAAAATCGGCACGCCGGGCGCCCATCATGTGGCCAATAGTTTGGCGGTCTTAGCGGCGGTGCAAAATGCGGGCGCTGATTTGGCGCTGGCGGCTTTATCTTTAGCCGACCATGAGGGGCTTTCGGGGCGCGGGCGTCGCTATCGGCTTGGCGAAGACGAGGCGGCCATCACGCTGATTGACGAAAGTTACAATGCCAATCCAACCTCCATGGCGGCGGCGTTGAAAGCGCTGGGACTGGCGCCTCGTTTAGGGCGGGGTCGGCGCATTGCGGTGCTGGGTGATATGGCCGAATTGGGCAAAGACGCGCCGGCGCTTCATGCCGCTTTGGCGCAAACCATCGAGCAAGCCGATATTGATTTGGTGCTGACCTGTGGCGAGTTGATGGTGCATTTGCACAATCATTTACCGCCCGGTCGCATGGGGCCGCATGTCGGCACAACAGAAGAAATGATGGAAAGTCTCAACCGAGATTTACGCGCCAATGATGTGGTGATGGTGAAGGGCTCTCATTCCAGTGGTATGGGAAAGCTGGTCGACGCCTTACTTGAAACATCTGCGGCAGAGATAAAAAAAGCGAGGGTCGGATAATGCTTTATGAATTCATGCTGTATTTCAGCGAACAAGTGCCAGGCGCCAATCTGTTCAATTACATCACGTTTCGCGCAGGCGGTGCGGTGATGACCTCTTTGCTCATTAGCTTTCTGCTCGGCCCTTGGATGATTGGCGCTTTGCGCGCCCGCCAAGGCAAAGGACAGCCGATCCGCGAAGATGGCCCGCAATCGCATTTGGTTACCAAAGTCGGCACGCCGACCATGGGCGGCTTGCTGATTTTGCTGGGCGCGCTCGGTTCGACTTTGATTTGGGGCAATCTGACCAATCCGTTTTTATGGATTGTGCTGCTGACCACAACCGGCTTTGGCATTATTGGTTTTGCCGATGATTATCTAAAACTGCGCGGCGGCTCGAGTGCGGGTGTGCCGGGTCGGGTGAAATTGATATTTGAATCGCTCGTCGCCATTTGCTCGGTTCTGGCCATCAGCCATTATCTGCCGGAGCCTTTGTCGACCAGCTATGCCATTCCTTTCTTGAAAGACGTGCTGTTGCCGCTGGGCTTGCCGCTTTATTTATTCGCTGGCCTGATTGTGATGGTCGGCGCGTCCAATGCGGTCAATCTAACCGATGGTCTGGACGGTCTGGCGATTGTGCCGACGATGATTGCGGCCGCGAGTTTTGGCTTTATTGCTTATCTGGTTGGCAATGCGATTTTCGCCAATTATCTGCAAGTCCATTACGTGCCTGGCACGGGCGAGCTGGCGGTCTTTTGCGCCGCTCTCATTGGCTCTGGCTTAGGTTTCCTTTGGTATAATGCGCCACCGGCGGCGGTTTTCATGGGCGACACGGGGTCGCTGGCTTTGGGCGGCGCGCTGGGGTCCATCGCCGTGGCCACCAAACATGAATTGGTGCTGGCGATTATCGGCGGGTTATTTGTCTTAGAAGCGGTCTCGGTGATTGTGCAAGTGGCCTCGTTCAAGCTCACGGGCAAACGGGTTTTCGCCATGGCGCCTTTGCACCATCACTTCGAGCAGCGCGGCTGGGCCGAGCCGACGATTGTTATTCGGTTCTGGATTATCTCCGTCATTCTCGCCCTCATCGGGCTGGCTACGTTGAAGCTGAGGTAGGTCTATGATGCAGCTTCCCAAACTCACTGGTGAAACCGCCGTCTTCGGACTGGGCCGCTCTGGTCTGGCTTGTGTGGCGTCGCTGGTGGCTGCGGGAAATCAGGTGGTGGCTTGGGATGACCGCGCGGCGCCGCGCGCGCAAGCCGAAAAATTGGGCGCGCGGGTGCGAGATTTGACCGAGGATTTCGCCACGCCGACGCAATTGATTGTTAGCCCCGGCGTGCCATTGACCCATCCCGCCCCGCACCCGATTGTGCTGGCGGCGCGCGCGTTGGGCTGTGCGGTTTTGGGCGATATGGATTTATTCTCCATGGCGCTAGAGGCTTCGGGCTTGCGCGACAAGGCGACGATACTCGGCATTACCGGCACCAATGGAAAATCGACCACCACGGCTTTGGTCTGCCACATGCTGCAATCGGCGGGTCTGCCGGTTCATATGGGCGGCAATATCGGCACGCCGGTTTTGCAATTGCCACTGCCAGAGGCGTCGGCGCAAAACACGATTTACGTTCTCGAGCTATCGTCTTATCAGCTCGACCTCAATCGTCAGCTGCACTGTGATATCGGCGTGATGTTAAACCTCACGCCAGACCACCTAGACCGGCACGGCGATATGGCGGGCTATGCGCGCGCCAAACAAGCTCTATTTGAAAATGGCAAATGCCAGACTTTGCGCGTCATCGGCACGCAGGATGCGCCAAGCCGCGAGATGGCGCAGGCGCATCGGCATGAAAATCTAATCACGATTTCCAGCGCCCCTAGCGAGGGCGATATTCATTTCGCGCAAGGGCGCCTGAACTATGGCGCTGGCGAGACGCTTGATTTGCAAAATTGTGCAGCCCTTCGCGGCGCCCATAACGGCCAAAACGCTGCCGCCGCTTTGGCCATTGGGCAAAGCTTGGGGCTGAGCGATGCCGCGATTGCCAATAGTTTCGAGAGTTTTGGCGGCATGGCGCATCGCTTGCAATCGGTGGCGCATCACGGCGCATTGCATTTTGTTAACGATAGCAAAGCCACCAATGCGGAGGCGACCCGTCACGCGCTGGCGGCCTTTGATAATATTTACTGGATTGCAGGTGGGATGGCCAAAGCGGGGGGTATTTCCAACCTGAAGTCGCAATTTGCCAATGTGCGCGCCGCCTATCTGATTGGCGAGGCGGGCGAGGATTTTGCCCAAACACTGACGGATACGATGACAGATACGATGCCGGATAAAATGCCAGTAGCGATATCTCAAACCATCGATAAAGCGGTGAGCCAAGCGGCCGAGCAAGCCCAAGCCGATGCGCTCAGCCAAGCGACGATTTTACTGTCACCTGCCTGTGCGTCTTTCGACCAATTCGAAGATTTCGAAGCGCGCGGTCTGGCGTTTCAAGCCGCGGTTGCCACTTGGGTGGCGGCACAAGAGAAAGGCGGTGCCGCATGAGCCGTCTGTTTGCTCGCACCAATCGAGGCCTGCTGTCGCAATGGTGGTGGACGGTTGACCGCCAAATGGTCGGCGGCGTTTTGGCGCTCATCGGCTTTGGCTATCTGATGGCTTTTGCCGCCAGCCCCGCCGTGGCGCAAACCATTGGCAAGTCGATTTATTATTTCGCCAATAAGCAATTTGTCTTTCTTTCCTTGGCGGGTTTTGTGTTTCTTGGCGTGTCGATGCTCTCGCCCAAGGCGATTAAATATTTCGCGCTGCTCTTGCTGGTCGGCGCGCTGGGCGGTGTTATCGCCACGCTGTTTTTTGGGGTCACCGTGAAGGGCGCGAGCCGCTGGTTGATTATCGCCGGAATATCCGTGCAACCCTCCGAGGTGTTAAAACCTGCTTTCGTTGTGGTCACCGCTTGGTTGTTCGCCCGCCAAAGAGCCAAATTTGTGGCGCATGATATGTGGTTGGCGGTCGTGCTTCTGCTCGGCACTTGCGCCCTCTTGGCCATGCAGCCTGACTTCGGCCAAACCATTTTATTGGGATTGGTGTGGATGTGCCTGTTCTTTTTGTCGGGCGGGTCGATGAAATTAATCGCCGCTATGGCCAGCCTCGGTCTTTTGGCCGGCACATATGTTTACGCCACTTACGGCTATTTCCGCAGCCGCATCGACCGCTTCCTCGACCCCTCCACGGGCGACACCTATCAAGTGGATAAAGCCATGGATGCCATCCGCTCGGGCGGCATCACGGGTGTGGGGCCAGGCGATGGCCGCGTGAAATCCATCCTGCCCGATGCCCATGCTGATTATGTCTTCGCTGTCGCGGCCGAAGAGGGCGGGTTGATTATCGGCTGTTTCATTGTTTTCACTTTCGCGTTTTTGGTTTGGCGCGCGCTTTGGGCTTTGCGCGAAGAGCGCGAGCATTGGGTGCAATTGGCCGCCTCGGGGCTGATTTGCCTATTTGGCCTGCAAGCGATTATCAATCTATCGGTCAATCTCAACCTCATGCCGTCCAAGGGCATGACTTTACCGTTTATTTCTTATGGCGGCTCGTCGCTTTTGGCCTCGGCCATTACCATGGGCATGTTGGTCGGCTTAATGCGCCGCCGCGCCAGCTCTGACACACGTTTACGCACGCTGCCGACCCGCGGCACTCACTTACTGGCTGGAGGTCGCACATGAGTAAAGCAAACACCCCTAAAAATAAGGTCTTACTGGCGGCTGGCGGCACTGGCGGACATATGTTTCCGGCCAGTGTTTTGGCCGAGCAGTTGAAAGCCATAGACTATGAGGTGCATCTGGCTACCGATACGCGCGGCCTCGCCTATGTGGCGCAACTGACGCCAATGGTGCAGCATAAAGTGCCAGCCGCAACGGTGTTTAGCAGTGGCATTTTGGCCTTGCCGTTCCGCCTCGTCACCTTGGCATTTTCCATCCTCATGTCGTTATATTTGGTGCAGCGTTTGAAGCCGAAAGTGATTGTCGGTTTTGGCGGCTATCCGTCTTTTGGGCCAGTGATGGCGGGGCTGATATTGGGGCGTCCGGTCTTGGTGCATGAGCAAAATGCGGTTCTGGGGCGGGTCAATCGACTGGCTGCCCATTACGGGGCTTGTGTGGCGACGAGCTATAATCAAACCGATAAAGTTCCCGAGGCCGCTGCCGAGCGCTTGCGGCGGACGGGCAATCCTTTGCGCGCGGCGGTGCTGAAAGCGGCGCAAACGGAGTATAGCGAGCCGACGAAATCGGGCGGCTTTGAGCTTTTGGTATTCGGTGGCAGCCAAGGCGCCAGCGTGTTCTCTGAAATTTTGCCAGCCGCTGTTCAAAAATTGCCAAAGGGTTTGCAAAACCGTCTGCGGATTGTCCAGCAAGTGCGAAAGGTGGATATGCAAACCACTTTGGACACCTATGGAAAATTGGGAGTTCATGCGGAAATGCGCGAGTTCTTTGACGATTTGCCAGCCCGTATGCGGCGCGCCCATATGGTTGTTTCGCGCGGTGGCGCCTCGACGATTGCCGAGCTGGCCGCCCTTGGGGCGCCGTCTTTGATTGTGCCTTTGCCAGGCTCGCTCGACCAAGACCAAGCGGTGAATGCGCGCGAGATAGAACATTCAGGCGGCGCTTTATTGCTGCGCCAAGCCGCGTTCACGCCAGAAAAGTTGGCCGAAATATTGACCCAAAAAATGCAAGATGCTGAGGCTTTAAACGCCATGTCGCGCCAAGCTTCGGCTTTTGGCGAGCTCGACGCTGCGGGTCGCTTGAGCCGCTATGCACATTGTTTGGCATCGGGCGTGCCGGTTCAAATCGATTTGCCGCGCCCCCGCCAATCCAATTCGGAGGCGCGCCATGGATAAGCCTGTGTCCCAAGCCCGCCCTCAACGGGTGCTTTTGCCAACGGGTTTGCGCCCGATGGGTCGGGTGCATATTGTCGGCATCGGCGGCATTGGCATGAGCGGCATTGCCGAAGTGATGCACCTCATGGGCTATGAAGTGCAGGGCAGCGATATGGGCGCCAATGCCAATACCGAACGCTTGGCCGCCATGGGCATTGAGATTATGCAAGGCCATGCCGCCGCCCATGTCGAAAAAGCCGGTGTGGTGACGATTTCCTCGGCCGTGCCAGACGATAATCCGGAAGTGCAAGCCGCGCGCGCCGCGCATATTCCCGTGGTGCGCCGCGCCGAAATGCTGGCCGAATTGATGCGCCTGAAACCGTGCATCACCATTGCTGGCACGCATGGTAAAACCACAACCACCTCCCTGACGGCGGCGCTCTTGGATGCCGCCTCGCTCGACCCAACGGTGATGAACGGCGGTATCATCAATGCCTATGGCACCAATGCACGGCTTGGCCGAGGCGATTGGATGGTGGTGGAAGCCGATGAAAGCGACGGCACATTCGTGCGCTTGCCGACAACGATTGCCATTATCACCAATATTGACCCCGAGCATCTCGAGCATTACGGCGACTTCGACGGCCTGCGCGCCGCTTTCGATCGCTATATTCAAAACATCCCATTTTACGGCGTTGGCATTGTCTGCCTCGACCACCCTGAAGTGCAAAGCCTTGTCGGGCGCGTAACCGATCGCCGCCTGATTACCTATGGGCTTGGCGAGCAGGCCGATGTCCGCGCCGTGAACATTCGCGAAGAGGGGCTGACGCAATATTTCGACGTGATATGGCGCGACCGCCGTAATGATGCGCAAAATAGTTTGCGCGATTTATCCTTGCCGATGGCGGGGAAACATAATTTGCAAAACGCGCTGGCCGCCATTGCTGCGGCCATAGAAGTGGGCGGCGATGCGACCAGTATTCGCAAAGGCCTATCCGAATTTGGCGGCGTGAAACGCCGCTTCACGCCGGTCACCACGCTCGATAATAACATCCGCTTGTTCGACGATTACGCGCATCATCCGGTAGAAATTGAAGCGGTTTTGGAAAGCGCGCGCGCCGTCACCAAAGGCCGCGTGATTGGCGTGATGCAGCCGCATCGCTATAGCCGCCTGTGCGACTTATTCGAGGGTTTTTGCGCCAGTATGAATGGTGCCGATACGGTTTTGGTGACGCCCGTATTTGAAGCTGGCGAGACGCCCATCGAGGGTTTCCATAGCGCCGCGCTGGCCGAGGGTTTGCGCGCGCATGGCCACCGCCACGTCATTCACGTCGAGAACAATGATAAATTAGCCGATGTTTTGGCCAAGGAAATACAAGCCGACGATGTGGTTATTTTCATGGGCGCCGGCTCCATTTCCGCCATGGCGTATGCCGTGGCCGAAAAACTGGGAGGCAGCGTCTAATGCAAAGCCTGCAAACCCAGATGCAAGATTGGCCGCTACCAGAGGTGCGCGGCAAATATCTGCGCGATGTGGCGCTGGCCGACCTGTGCTGGTTCCGCGTGGGCGGCACGGCGGATGTGGTTTTCCTGCCTGCCGATGCGGACGACCTATCAGAGTTTCTGGCGGCGCTGCCGCAAGAGGTGCCGCTGCATATTCTGGGCGCCGGCTCCAATACATTGGTGCGAGATGGCGGCGTGCGCGGTGTCGTGCTTCGCCTTGGAGCGGCCTTTGGCCAAATTAAACAAATTTCAGACAGGCAAATCGCAGCCGGTGCCGCCACTTTGGATGTCAAGCTGGCGCGCGCCGCCGCCGAGGTTTCGTTGTCGGGTCTAGAGTTTTATCGCGGCATTCCAGGTGCCATTGGCGGCGCCATTGCCATGAACGCTGGCGCCTATGGCGGCGAAACCAGCGATGTTTTGGTCGAGGTCGAAGCGCTCGATAGAGCGGGTAAAAAGCAGGTTTTCTCGGCCAAGGATTTGCAGTTGAGCTATCGCCATAATGGCTATTCGGAATTTTTGGTTTACACAGGCGCACGCTTTGAGGCGACCCCGGGCGACCAGCCAAGCATCCTTGCTGCCATGCAAGAGATTTCCGCCAAGCGCGAAGAAACCCAACCGATAAAATCGCGCACGGGCGGCTCGACGTTTAAAAATCCGGGCGGTGCCAATCCCGATGGCCCGAAAGCTTGGAAGCTCATCGACGCAGCCGGCGCGCGCGGTCTGCAAGTAGGCGACGCGCAAATGTCGGAGCTGCATTGCAACTTTATGATCAACCACGGAAACGCCAGCGCGGCGGATTTGGAAGGTTTGGGCGAGCAGGTTCGCGCTCAGGTCGCGCAAAGCAGCGGCGAGACTTTGCAGTGGGAAATCAAACGCATTGGGGAGGCGCTATGAGCGACGCACTCCATATCGGCGTTCTGATGGGCGGCTGGTCGCCCGAACGCGAAGTCAGCTTAATTTCGGGCGCGCAATGTGCCGCCGCCTTGCGCGAGCTGGGCTATCGGGTCACCGAAATTGACGCCACCCACGGGCTCGACCGCCAATTGGGAGAGGTGCAGCCCGATATTTGTTTCAACGCGCTGCACGGCGTTGGCGGCGAAGATGGCGAAGTGCAGGGGTTGTTAGAAGTTTTGCAAATTCCCTATACGCATTCGGGCGTGCGCGCCTCGGCTTTGGCGATGGATAAACATCTGTCGAAGCAGGTTTTTGCCGCGATGGATTTACCCATCGCCGCTTCTATTTTGGTCGAGAAAGGCAGCGTGCAAGGACACCCTATGGCGCCGCCTTATGTGGTCAAGCCGGTCAATCAAGGCTCCAGCGTGGGCATTGAGATTGTCGTCGATGGCGCCGATGCGGTGCCCGAGTGCCTTAGCGAAACGGGCTGGGCCTTCGAGGGCATGGCCATGGTGGAAGCCTATGTGGCGGGGCGCGAATTGACCTGCGCCGTGATGGGCGGGCAAGCGCTCGACGTGATGGAAATCGTGCCGAGCAATGGCTGGTATGATTATCACGCCAAATATGAAGAGGGCGGCTCGCGCCATGATTTGCCAGCCGATATCTCGCAAGCTTTGGCAGCGCAAATTCAAGAGATAAGTTTGGTCGCGCATGGGGCGCTGGGGTGTCGCGGGGTCAGCCGAGCCGACTTCCGCTTCGACGCCGATAAAGACCAACTCGTGCTTTTAGAAATCAACACCCAACCCGGCATGACGCCGCTCTCTTTGGTGCCAGAAATGGCCGCCCATAGAGGCATAAGTTTTGCCGACCTCGTTCAGTGGATAGTGGAGGATGCCTCATGCCAGCGGTAAAACAAACGAAATCAATGAAGCCGAGTTTTAAAAGCCGTCTTCGCGATGCGCTCATCTCGGTGCTGGTGACGCCGTTGAATTTGATGGCCATTGGCTTGCGGGTTTTATGGTCGGGGCGCAAGCTTCGCTTGGCTAGTTTGGCGCTTTTAGGTGCGGCTTTGGTGGCCAGTGTTTTCCGGTTTGACAGCCTCACGCCGGCCGCCGAAATTGTCCGCGCGAAAACCTATGCGGCCAGTGCCGCCATGGGTTTTGCGATTAATGATATTACGGTGGAAGGGCGAAAGCGCACGCAAGCGAGCGATCTTTTGGTCGCCGTAGATGCCCAGCAGGGCGGCGCTATTTTCGCGCTCGACCTCGATGAAATGCACGCCCGCATCGAGGCTTTGCCTTGGGTTCAGCAGGCTGTGGTGTTGCGCCGTCTGCCCAATATTTTGCATGTGAAACTCACCGAGCGTGACCCTTTTGCGCTCTATCAAGAGAACCAGAAAAAAGCGCTGATTGACCGCAATGGCGTGGTTATCACGCGCCAGCATTTGCGCGCTTTCGAACATCTACCAACGTTTTCTGGCGAGGGCTCTACTTTGCGCGCCAGCGATTTAATGGATCAGCTGAAAGACTATCCGGTTTTGCGCAACCGCATGGTGGCAGCGCATTGGACGGGCGGACGCCGCTGGACAGTGCGCCTTGACCATGGCGGCAAAGTTTTGCTGCCCGAGGGTAATATTGAAGGCGCGCTCAACCGCCTGATGCAGCTCGAAAAAGATCGCCGCATTCTGGCCGTCGAAAACCAAGCGATTGATTTACGCTTGCCCGATCGGGTGCTTTTGCGTCCCGACTCGAAGCGCTCCAAGCAAACCGTGAAACCCAAATCCAAGGCAAAGGTGGCTTCGTGAACCGACCCCTCCACATCGCTCAATTTGACCGCCGCTCGGCCATGCCGTTGCGCCGTGGGGTGATTGCCGCGTTGGATGTCGGCACCTCGAAAGTGGCTTGCCTGATTGGCGAGCATAGCGTCGATGGGTCGGGGCAAAACGGATTGCTAAGAATTTCAGGCCTCGGGCATCACGTCTCCGAAGGGGTGGTGGCAGGCCAAGTGGTCGACATGCGCCTAGCCGAAGACAGCATTCGAGCCGCCGTCGATGCGGCCGAGAGAATGGCCGGCATGGAAGTGCGCGATGTGGTTATCGGCGTGTCTTCTGGCCTCTTGACCAGTCGCATGGTCACCTCAGAGCTGCCTTTGATGGGGCAAAAAGTGACCCGCGAGCATATGGCGATGGTATTGCGCAATGCGCGCGAAGATTTCTGGACGCCCGATATGGAAATTCTCCATGCCATTCCGGTCGGCTACGACATTGATGATAATTACGCGATTGTCGACCCGCTTGGCATGCAGGGCGAAACGTTAACCGTCAGCTTGCACATGGTGGCCATGCCTGCGGGGCCGGCGCGCAATTTATTGGCCTGTATTGAACAATGCCATTTGCGCTGCGAAAAACTCGTCGCCACGCCCTATGCCAGCGCGCTATCGACCCTGATGGAAGATGAGGTAGACCTCGGCGTGTTGCATATCGATATGGGCGCGGGAACCACAAGTGCCAGTATCTTCTATCGCGGCGAGGCGATTTTCACCTGCGTTGCCCCGATTGGCGGGCGCCATATCAGCACCGATATTGCCTTGGGGCTGAATGTCTCGATGGCAACGGCCGAGCGTATCAAGACGCTTTATGGCAGTGCCTTGGGGGCAACGGGCGATGAGCGCGAGCAATTTGAAGTTCCGGTAATGGGCGGCGACCACCAAATGTTGCCACGCAGTGATTTGACCAAAATCATTCGCCCACGCTTAGAAGAAATTTTTGAAATGGTTCAAACCAAGTTGACCGAAAGCGGCTTCGCCCAAATGGCGGGGGGTCGCGTGGTGTTGACGGGGGGCGCGGCGCAACTCAATGGCGCGCGCGAATTGGCGCATACGATTTTAGAAAAGCGAGCCAGAATGGCCTCGCCAATGCGCCTCACTGGCCTGCCCGAAAGTGCGACAGGGCCAGCTTTTTCTGCCTGTGCGGGTCTCTTGACCTATGCCGGGCGCAATCACGCCGATGCTGTGCTGAAGGAAGGGCGTGCTGCTGGCGCGTTCGGCTGGCTCGGAAATTGGCTACGGAGGAATTTCTAATGCTCCGAGCTGTTCAACGTAGGTCCGATGAGAGAGCAAACCCACTTCGCGCCGAGGCTATCCGGCAAATTCTATCGTTTTTCAAGAGTGGAAAGCTCTTGAGGAAAATTTCGTTTTGATTCTTCAGAACCCAAACCAGACCTCGCTAAATTCGGCGAGTAGATAAGGAGAAAGTCATGAGTATTCAATTAACCGTTCCCCCGAAACGTGAACTCAAACCACGCATTGTTGTGTTTGGTGTGGGTGGCGCAGGCGGCAATGCCGTCAATAATATGGTCGCCGCCGGTCTCGAAGGCGTCGACTTTGTGGTCGCCAATACAGACGCGCAAGCCCTGAGCAACTCAAGTGCCGACCGACGCATCCAAATCGGCTCGAAAATCACCGAAGGCCTCGGCGCGGGTTCCAATCCAGAGATTGGCAAAGCCGCAGCAGAAGAAACCATGGCCGAGATTGTCGACATGCTGCAAGGCTCGCATATGGCGTTTGTCACGGCTGGCATGGGCGGCGGCACCGGCACAGGGGCTGCCCCCGTGATTGCCCGGGCGGCGCGCGAGCAAGGTATTTTAACGGTCGGTGTGGTTACCACGCCATTTGATTTCGAAGGCGGTCGGCGCATGCGCTCGGCCAAGGCAGGCATTGAAGAGCTGGCCAAAGAAGTCGATACGCTGATTATCATTCCGAACCAAAACCTGTTCCGCATTGCCAATGCGCAGACAACCTTTGCCGAGGCTTTCGCCATGGCCGATGAAGTCTTGCATTCGGGCGTGGCAGGCATCACCGATTTGATGATTAAGCCAGGTCTTATCAATCTCGATTTCGCCGATGTTCGCACGGTGATGAACGAGATGGGCAAAGCCATGATGGGCACAGGCGAAGCCGAAGGCGACAAACGCGCCGTCGAAGCTGCCGAAGCCGCCATTGCCAACCCATTGCTCGACGATGTGTCGATGCAAGGCGCGCGCGGTGTGCTGATTAACATCACCGGCGGCAATGACATGACGCTTTATGAGTTGGACGAAGCGGCCAGCCGCATCAAGCAAGAAGTCGACCCAGAAGCCAATATCATCATCGGCTCGACTTTCGATGAAGCCTTGAACGGCATGATGCGGGTTTCGGTTGTGGCCACGGGCATTGATGCCGAAGCGGCTAGACTGACAGCTTTAGAGGGCGGACGGATTATCCAAATGACGCCAAATGAAGCTGGCGATCTCGGGGAGATGACGGCAATGGGAGAAACGGGTGAGGCTACCGCGCCAGAAGCGCCAACTGCGCCCCTGCCTTCGCTCGACCCCACGATGCCCGAAGCCGCGCCTGCGACAGGCGAAGGTGAACTGCCAAGCTTCCTAGCTGGAGGGCGGGCAGAACAGCCGGCGCATCAGCCAATTTCGAAGCGCAAACGCTCGTTCATCGACCGCGTGTTTGGTGCCAAGAAAGACACGACCTCGGCTCAAACCATGCCCAACCCACGGGTTGCCATGGATGAGGCACCACAAGCGCCTGTCAGCGATGCGCCCGCCGCACCGCTAGAGGTTACCGAAGCGCCTCTGCCGGCGGTTGGCACGCCAGAAGCGGCGCCGATGGCACAGCCTGCCGCGTTTCAAAACGAGCTAGATGGCACCCCAGACCTGCCAGCAACGGCAGCTGAAGTGCAGGCTCCCGAGCCGGTGATGGAAACCCAAGTGGCGGAAGTGGCACAAGCGCCAACCCTCGATTTGGCGAACCAAGACAGTGCCGCTAGTGAGCCAGCAAAAGCAGAGGCTAAAACAGAGCCTAAAGCAGAGGCTAAAACAGAGCCTAAAGCAGAGGCGCCTGCCAAAGCATCGCCTAGTCTTTCGGCACCGAGCGTGTCTGCGCCGAGCGTGGATGCGGTAAGCTCCGAGCCGATTTTCCAGACCAGCATGCAGACCGGCCCGACGATGTCGGCAACCTCGTCGTTGGATGCAGACCAGCTTGATATTCCGGCTTTCTTGCGCCGCTAATATCCAGCCACGTTAAAGATTGGGAAACGGCTCGGGGCAACTCGAGCCGTTTTCTTTTTTATCCTCGGGTGCGCGCCAAGCCTTATATTGGGGCATGAAGCTATCGCCCCATTTCAGCTTACGCGAATTGACCAAATCGCAAACCGCCGCGCGGCTCGGGATTGCCAATCAGCCGTCGAGCCGAGACGTGCAAGCCCTGCGCCATCTTTGCACGACGATATTAGAACCCGTGCGGGTGCAGTTTCGCGTGCCGATTCTCCCTTCCAGTGGCTATCGCTGTTTACCGCTCAATGCCGCCATTGGTGGCGCCCCGAGCAGCCAACATTGCCAAGGCGCGGCGGTCGATTTTGAAATCGCTGGCGTGAGTCACCTCGATTTGGCGCATTGGATAGAGGCGAATCTGGTTTTTGATCAACTTATTTTGGAATATCCACAGCCCGAGGACGTGAACGCGGGCTGGTTGCATGTCTCGTGTCTGGAGCGCGGCAATCGTAGGCAGAGCCTCACAAAAACGCAGAATGGCATTTTTAGCGGATTTTCGGCGTTCTAACTATGTTCTAACCATGTTTCAAAAGGTTACAGCGATGTAACAAAAGGCAATAATCTGTTAATTGAGGTGCATCGGGGGGATAGGTAGAAAACACTCATAGAAGTATCAACTGTTTGAGACAGCAATGAGGAACCCTGATGGTCGCACCCGCTAGCATAGCTGAGATGAACGCACAATTTAGTGCTGTGTCTCCGGCTGCCTTGCCAGTTGCGGCGCGCATGGGGGTTTGGCAGACCACGTTGAAAGCCGACGCCACTTTGTCTGGCATTGGTCTGCATTCTGGCAAAACCGTTACCTTGCGCCTTCGCCCAGCCGCTGCCGATACGGGCATCGTGTTTATGCGCACCGACATTGAGACGCCCGAAGAAGCGGTTATCCCCGCGCTTTGCGCCAGTGTTTGCGAAGTCACTTTATCTTCTAAAATCGGCAATCGCTTCGGCCATGTTGTCGGCACGGTAGAACATCTAATGGCGGCTTTGGCTGGCTTGCGGGTGGATAATGCCATCATTGAAATTGACGCGCCGGAAGTGCCTATCATGGACGGCAGCGCGAAACCTTTTGTCGCGATGATCCAAAAAGCGGGTCTGCGCGAGTTGGGCGTATCGCGCCGTGTGGTTCGGATTAAAAAACCCGTTCGGGTTGGCAATGGCGACAGCTATTGCGAATTAGTGCCAGACGACGAAAGCGTGTTTGAAGCCGAGATTGATTTTGAAAGCGGCGCCATTGGCCGTCAGTTCTATGCGCTGAAACTAGACGATGGCAATTTCGACACAGATGTTGTGAGCGCCCGCACGTTTTGCATGTTGCAACAAGTCGAAGCCATGCATAAAGCTGGCTTGGCGCTGGGCGGTTCTGTTGAAAACGCGATTGTTGTGGATGGCGATACGGTGATGAACGAAGAAGGCCTGCGCTCGGAGCGTGAGTTTGTTCAGCACAAATTGCTGGATGCGATTGGCGATTTATACCTTATGGGTCTGCACCTCATTGGCCGCTATCGTGGCTATAAGTCTGGCCATGCGCTGCACAATGATTTGCTGAACGCTTTGTTCCAAGAAACCGACGCCTTTGAGTTGGTAAATCTGGCCGATGGCGAAACTATTCTGGCGGCTGAATAAGCGCTTTTATTCCGATATTTTAACCCTAATCTGGCGCTTTGACGCTGGCTTGTGCTTGCGCAATGCAGTAAATATAAAGCTCAACTTAGGAATCGCTCGATGCGCTTAACACATATATTTGCTTTTGCTTTGGCCGCCACTGTTCTGTCCGCTTGCGGCGGGGTGAAGGATATTGAGGCTCTTTATGTCGAGCGTCCGGTTGAGGTTATCTATAATAACGCGCATGCCGAATTGGCGCGTGGCAATTATATTCTGGCGACCCAAGAGTTTGACGAAGTAGAGCGCCAACACCCCTATTCTTTGTGGGCGCGGCGCGCTTTGGTGATGTCTGCCTATACGTATTATCTGCAAAATAAATATGACGAAGCGATTGGCACGGCACAGCGCTTCTTGGCGCTTTATCCCGGCAATAAGCAAGCCGCCTATGCGTATTATCTGATGGCCATTTGCCAATATGAGCGCATCTCGGATGTGAAATTAGACCAACGCACAACAGAGCTGGCGCAATATGCTTTGGGCGAGGTTATTCGCCGCTACCCCGGCACAGATTTCGCGCGCGATGCGGTTTTAAAGCTCGATTTAACGCGCGATAATCTGGCGGGTAAGGAAATGGATGTCGGCCGGTTTTATCAAAACCGAGGCGATTACATTGCGGCGGCCACGCGGTTTCGCAATGTCATTGAAGTCTATAGCCGCACCAGCCATGTGCCAGAGGCTTTGCATCGGTTGACCGAGACGTTTTTGCTCTTGGGCGTGCCGCACGAGGCGCAAAACTCGGCTGCCGTGCTGGGCTATAATTACCCCTCGAGCCCTTGGTATAAATACAGCTATCGTATTTTACGCCAGCGCGACTTAGAGCCCGTTCAGGACGAGACCTCGTGGATAAGTCGGGCGCTGAGCGCCGTATTTTAGGGGCAAGCATGCTGATATCGCTGTCCATTCGAAACATTGTTTTAATCGACCAGCTAGACCTCGACTGGCAAGCCAACCTGTGCACTTTGACGGGCGAGACGGGCGCGGGGAAATCGATATTGCTCGACTCGCTCGGCCTCGCCACGGGCGCGCGCGGCGATGCCGGATTGGTTCGCCAAGGTTGCGAGCAGGGCAGCGTGACGGCAGTGTTTCAAATAGACCCCGACCACCGCGTGCGCAAAACCTTGAGCGATAATGGATTGGAAGTCACTGGCGAGTTAATTTTACGCCGCGTGCAATCCGCCGATGGCCGCAGCCGTGCTTTTTGCAACGACCAACCCGTGGGCATTGGACTGCTATCGGAAATTGGCAGTCAGTTGATTGAAATCCACGGCCAAAACGAAAGCCAAGCCCTTACCGATGCGGCCACGCAGCGCGGCCTATTGGATAGTTTTGCCGGCCTTACCGAGGCGGTGGCCAGCGTTGGCAAGCTGTTTGTGGCGCGCCAATCGGCTCGCGAAGCTTTGGCGTCTTATCGCGCCGAGCTGGCGCAGGCCAGCGCCGATACGGAATATTTAACCCACGCCATCGCCGAATTGCAGGAGCTGAACCCGAAAGTGGGCGAAGAGCTGTTGCTATCGGATGAGCGCGGCGTGCTGATGAATACGGAAAAAATCTCAGATGATTTGCGCGCAGCCGATAAATTACTGCACGGTGACGGCGGCATTGAAAAAGCGTTAAACGGGGCTTTGCGTCGGCTCGAGAAATCGGCACCCGAAGCGGGCGGACAATTGGATGAGGCGGTCGCCGCCATCGACCGCGCCCTAATCGAGGCTGGCGAAGCGCGGGTTGCGGTTTCCAGCGCCGTGTCGAGTGTCATCAATGATCCGGCACGCCAAGAACAAGTCGAGGAGCGCCTTTTCACGCTGCGTAGCCTAGCGCGCAAACATGAAACCACTTGTGACGCGCTGCCTAGCGTCTTGACCGAATTAGTTGCGAAATTAAGCGCCATTCATCGCGGCAATGACCGGATGGCTGAATTGGAAGAGGCGGTGAAAGCGGCCGAGGCCGATTATGCCGAGAAAGCTTTGGCCGTATCGAACTCGCGCCAAAAGGCGGCTTTGCGCTTGGATGACATGGTCAATGCCGAGCTGGGGCCATTGAAACTCGACGGCGGACGCTTCACCACGCAAGTGGTGCAAGGCGAGCTGGAAGATGGCGCGGCGCATGGTCTGGATAAAGTCAGTTTCGTTGCCTCCACCAACCCCGGTACGGCGCCGGGCCCGATTGCGAAAATTGCTTCGGGCGGCGAATTGGCGCGCTTCATGTTGGCGCTGAAAGTCTCGCTGGCGGCGGAAGGCAATAGCGGCACGATGATTTTTGATGAAGTCGATGCGGGCGTTGGCGGCGCGGTGGCCGAGGCGGTCGGCTCGCGCCTATTCCGTTTGGCGCAAGGCGGACAAGTTTTAGTGGTCACCCATAGCCCGCAAGTGGCGGCGCGGGGCAACTATCATTGGTTGGTGCGCAAGGGCGATACGGGCACAGGCTTCTCGACCAAAGTTGTGCCACTGGCCGAAGCTGCGCGGCTCGAAGAAGTGGCGCGCATGTTGTCGGGCGCAGATATTACCGACGAAGCGCGCGGTGCCGCCAAGCGACTGCTTGAGGCCGGCTAATGAGCGCCGAGACGCCGGTCGAAACCCTGACAGAACAGCAAGCGCAGGCCGAATTACAGCGCTTGGCCAAAGATATGGCCGCCCATGACGCGGCCTATTATCAAGACGATGCCCCCACCCTTTCGGATGGAGAGTATGACGCGCTGCGCCAGCGCAATGAGCAGATTGAAAATCGTTTTCCCAACCTCAAGCGCGCCGATAGTCCCAGCGATAAAGTCGGCGCGACCCCCAGTGGCGCCTTTGGCAAAGTCGAGCATAGCGTGGCTATGTTGTCTTTGGGCAATGCGTTTACGCCCGAGGATGTGCAAGAGTTCGACACACGCGTTCGCCGCTTTTTAAACCTCGAGCCAGACGCCGAATTAGCCCTCACCTCGGAGCCGAAAATCGACGGCCTATCCGCCAGTTTGCGGTATGAAAAAGGCGTGCTGGTGCGCGGCGCGACGCGCGGTGATGGGCGTGTGGGCGAGGATATTACGGCCAATCTGAAAACCCTGCCAGACATCCCCCATAGGCTGCCCGACGGCGTGCCGGACGTGGTGGAAATACGCGGCGAGGTCTATATGAATGGGGCTAATTTTGCCGCTTTGAACGCGCGCCAAATAGCCGCCAAAGCCAAGCCTTTTGCCAATCCGCGCAATGCGGCGGCGGGTAGTTTGCGCCAGCTCGATACGAAAATTACGGCGGCACGCCCGTTGAGCTTTTTCGCCTATACATGGGGCGAGATGAGCTATCTGCCTGCCGACACCCAACGCGGCATGATGGCGTGTTTCGAGGCTTGGGGCTTTCGCGTCAATCCGGCCTTTATCGGCGTCACGCATCCGGATGGTTTGCTGGCGCATTGGGCGGATATCGAGGCGCAACGGGCGAGCCTCGGCTATGATATCGACGGTATGGTCTATAAGGTCGACCGTCTCGATTATCAGGCGCGGCTCGGCTTTGTATCGCGTGCGCCGCGTTGGGCGATTGCGCATAAGTTCCCTGCCGAGCAGGCGAGTACCCAGCTGAATGCGATTGAAATTCAAGTCGGTCGCACGGGGGCTTTAACGCCCGTTGCCAAGCTCGAGCCGGTCACCGTTGGCGGGGTCGTGGTGTCCAATGCGACTTTGCACAATGGCGATGAGATTGCCCGTAAAGATATTCGCATCGGAGACACCGTGGTGGTGCAACGCGCGGGCGATGTTATCCCGCAAGTGGTGAAGCCTGTGTTGCAAGCGCGCCCTGAAAACAGTCTCGAATTTGTCTTCCCAACCCATTGCCCAGCATGCGGCAGTGCGGCGGTGCGCGATGTCGATGAAGATGGCAAAGCCGATGTGGTGACGCGTTGCACCGGCGGGCTGACGTGTCCGGCGCAAGCGCGCGAACGCCTGAAGCATTTCGTCTCGCGCGCGGCGTTGGATATTGATGGTTTGGGACAAAAGCAAATCAACGAGTTCTGGCAGGCCAATATGGTGCAAGCGCCGCAGGATATTTTCACCTTGCAGACGCGCTTTGAAGATAATCCACCGCCCAAATGGCTCTATGCCAATGGCCCCAAAGACAAGCTCGGCACGCTGAAAGAGAGTGTGAAGAAATTATTCAAAGCGATTGAGGCGCGCAAAACCGTCGACCTCGACCGACTGATTTTTGGCCTCGGCATTCGTCATGTCGGCGAGACGACGGCGCGGGGCTTGGCGCGTCATTTCGGCTCGCTCGAAAAAATGATGCAGGATGTTCGCGACATGGGTCGTGGGGATGGGGCGTTGCGGGCTGATTTAGAAGCCGTCGATGGCTTTGGCGAAACGCTGTTAGACTCGCTGGTCGCGTTTTTTGGCGAAGAGAAAAACTGCGAAAGCGTGCAAGCCCTTCTCACAGCAGGCGTGCGGCCAACCCCTCTGGAGGCGGTGGCGCAAGACACGCCAGTTGTGGGTAAAACCATTGTTTTCACAGGCACTTTGGTGCAAATGACCCGCGCCGAAGCGAAAGCGCGCGCCGAAACCATGGGCGCCAAAGTGGTCGGCTCGATATCGGCCAAAACGGATTTTCTGGTGGCAGGCGCCGAGGCAGGCTCGAAGCTCACAAAAGCCCAAGGCTTGGGGGTCACAATATTGAGCGAAGACGAATGGGTGGCCCTCGCCAGCCTTTAACCAGCGCCTCTAAAGCGGTTTACAATTCTTCTTCAACCAGCTTTGCGTGGCCTTATCGACTTTTGGCAAAAGCGTCGCCTCGACGCGCGCATGATAGGCATCCAACCAAGCCACTTCGTGATGGCTCAACAGGGTCTTATCGATGAGGCGGCGGTCGATGGGAGCCAGCGTTAGGGTTTCAAATTCCAACATGGCGCGTTGCGTCTTTGCGGTTTTGGCAGGCCGCACATATTGCAGGTTCTCAATCCGAATGCCGAATTTTCCGGCCGCATAATAGCCCGGCTCATTGGAGACAATCATGCCCTCTTGCAAAGGCACCAAACCGCCTTTGGAGATACGTTGCGGGCCCTCATGCACCGACAAATAACTGCCAACGCCATGGCCAGTTCCGTGGTCAAAATCTTGCCCAACTTCCCAAAGCGGCGCGCGCGCCACGGTGTCGAGCTGCATACCATTGGTGCCATGGGGAAACCGCACGGCGGCCAAAGCAATATGGCCGCGCAACACGCGGGTAAAGGCTTCAATGGCGCCTTTGGAGGGGGTCGTCTTGGCGCCTTTGGCGGCCTCAATCAAAACCGTGCGGGTGACATCTGTGGTGCCTTTTTGATACTGCCCGCCGCTATCGATTAAAAATAAATCACCGGGTTTCAAAAGCCGATTGGTTTTTTGTGTCACGCGATAATGCACAATGGCGCCATGCGGCCCGGCGCCAGCGATGGTGTCAAAGCTCAAATCCAGCAGTTTACCTGTGGCGGCGCGGCAGGCTTCGGCGTGTTTGGCGGCGTCTATTTCGCTCAACTTGCCTGAGCGGCTGTTTTTATCGAGCCAAGCCAGAAAATTACACAAGGCCGTACCATCGATGACATGGGCTTGGGTGGTGGCTTTTATTTCGGCCTTGGTTTTATTGGCCTTGGGCAAAGCGCAAGGGTCTGGGATGCGCTGAATATTGGCGTTGAGCAATTGCGCGCCAAACCAAGCGGGCGTGCTGCTGGGGTCATAGGCGAGGGTCTCGGCTTGGATGGCGCGTAGGCTTTTGGCCAAACTATCGGGCGCGGCGAGGCGCAATCCTTTGCCAATATGGCGGCGCACGCTTTGGCTCACCCGCGCGCTATCGATGAACCAATCGAAGCTGGCGTTTTGGTTCAATATACCAAATGACAAAGCAAATGGCGTATGCGGCACATCCGTGGCGCGGCAATTGAGCAGCCAAGCGAGGTTCTCTGGCTGCGCGATGAGCAGTTTATCTTGGCCAGCCGCTTTCATATCTCGCGCCAAAGCCTGGCGTTTTTCGAGGGACGTCACGCCGGCCAATGTATCGGGATGCGCCGTCACAGGCGTCTGCGGCAAAGCTGGGCGGTCGTGCCAAATCGCATCCAACGGATTTGTCTCGACAAATACCAAACGCGCGCCCTTGGCGGCCAGCCTATCGCGATAGGCTTGCACCGCCGCTTCGCTATGCAATTTCGGGTCGATGCCAATTTCAAAACCCGACTTGGCTTGCGCGGCCAACCATTGGCTGGGCGGGGTTTGCATGAGGTTGATAATCTCAAAGCGTTTGCTATCGACTTGCTGGGGCGCTTGCAAAATATAGCGCCCATCGACAAACACGGCGGCCTTTTTGGCCAGCACAACGGCCGAGCCAGCCGAGCCACCAAAGCCGGTTAGATATTTCAAACGCTCATTGGCTGGCGGCACATATTCGCCTTGAAATTCATCTTCGCGCGGCACAATAAAGCCGTCGAGTTTGCGCGCGGTTAATTGCGCGCGCAGCTCTTTCAGCGTTTGGGGGCTTCCGCCAAAATCATCATCGTCAAAACTTTGAAACATGCTCACACTCTAACGCTTCAGGCACAGGCTCGTCCATGCACCAATTATCTTTTGCCGCTCTATCACAAAACCCTCGTCCCGATACCGCGCGCTCACACGCCGCGCTTGTTCGTTCAGCAATCCCGACAGAATAACCCGCCCGGTGTCGCTGACATGGGCTTTAAAATCAGCCGCCAAATCCACCAAAGGCGCGGCCATAATATTGGCAAAAATCACATCAAAACGGCGCCCGCGATAGGCCGCTTGCTGCATGCCCAAAGCGGTAAAGGCCTGAATGCGCGGGGTAACGCCATTGCGCGCCATATTGCTTTTTGTCACTTGCACGGCCACGGGGTCGTAATCGCTGGCCAGAATTTCCGCGGTCGAGCCGAGTAATTTCGCCGCCGCAATGGCCAGCGTGCCAGAGCCGCAACCAATGTCGGCAATGGTTGCGGGCGTGTAGTGTTTCACCAAATCGACGAATAAATGCAAGCAGCCTTGCGTGGTGCCATGGTGGCCAGAGCCAAAAGCTTGCCCCGCCTGCATCTCAACATTGCGCCAGCTGCCAGCGCGCGCGCTATCGTGGCTGCCGTGTAAATATAAAGGCGCGATCGCAATGGGCGGCAGATTTTGTTGATTTTGCGACACCCAATCGCGCTCTGGCACAAGCTCTAGCGTGGCCACGGCATCTTCGGGCAATTGCAAAAGCGTCAAATCCGTCTTGTCTTCGAAATAAACCCCGAAGCGCCAATCGCCCTCTATGTCGTGTTGGGTCTCTAACGGATTGTCGATTTTCTCTAACGCCCAAATGGTTGCGCCAAACAGCTCCAAGGCGGCTTCGGCTTGCAGCATATGGGCGGTAATGAAATCCAGTTTCCAGACTTTGGTCATGCCCGTAGCGCTAGGGCTTCTCGACGTAACTGTCGAGAACTTTCTTGGTTCCCGCTTTTTCAAACACCACAGTCAGCTTATTGCCTTCGATGCCTTGAATGCGCCCATAGCCGAACTTCTGATGGAAAATCCGCTCGCCGCGCTCATAGTCGCTATCCGATAAAGTGGAGGGGGCGGTTTCTGCGCGGCCATTTATCGTGGAGCTATTGCCGCCATATTTTTGCTTATTGGCTTGGGCGCGTTGCCAGCCCGGGCTGGTGTAGCTGGAGCCAGAAAAATCATTGGCGAAACGGCTTTGGGTCGCCAAAGCGGCGCCCTCATGGCTGTTCTCTGCTACTTCGACATGGTCCATCGGCAGCTCATCGATAAAGCGCGAGGGCAGGGCAGAGTTCCATTGCCCATGGGTGCGCCGATTGCCAGCAAACGAAATCGTCGCGCGAATTTTGGCGCGCGTAATGCCCACATAGGCAAGGCGGCGTTCTTCTTCCAATCCCTTATCGCCGCTTTCATCCAAGCTGCGTTGATGGGGAAACAGACCTTCTTCCCAGCCGGGCAGAAACACGGTTTCGAATTCCAAGCCTTTGGCGGCGTGCAAAGTCATAATCGAGACTTTGTCCTCATTGTCATTGGTGGCGGCTTCCATCACCAGCGAGATATGCTCGAGATAGCCGGTCAGCGTTTCAAACTCCTCCATGGAGCGCACTAATTCTTTCAGGTTTTCCAATTTGCCAGGGGCGTCGGGCGATTTATCGGCCTGCCACATGGCGGTATAACCGCTTTCGTCGAGTATCAATTCCGATAATTCCGTATGCGTCATCGTATCGACCAGCGAACGCCAATGGGTGACGGCGCGCACAAAACCAGACAAGGCGCGTCGCGCCGCAGGCTTTAAGTCTTCGGTATCGATAATGTCTTCGGCCGTTCGAAACATCGAGCGGTTTTGCTGGCGCGCGGCTTGGCGAAGCGTCTGCAGCGCCACTTTGCCCAAGCCACGGCGCGGTTTATTGCAAATGCGTTCAAAGGCGAGGTCATCATCGGGCTGTGCGATGAGGCGCAAATAAGCATTGGAATCGCGAATTTCGGCGCGCTCATAAAACCGTGGCCCGCCGATAACCCGATAGGGAATGCCCAGCGAAATAAACCGATCTTCAAATTCGCGCATCTGAAAACTGGCGCGTACCAGAACCGCCATCTCGTTGAGGCTTTGGCCTTTGCGCTGATGGTTTTCAATATCATCGGCGGTTTGGCGCGCTTCTTCTTCGCCGTCCCATGTGCCACGCACTTTTACTTTGTCGCCATCGTCGTTGCTGTCGGTCCAAAGGGTTTTGCCCAAACGGCCTTCGTTCTTTTTAATCAGGCCAGAGGCGGCGGCCAAAATATTTCCCGTCGAGCGATAATTGCGCTCGAGTTTAATAACGCCCGCGCCCGGGAAATCTTTATCAAAGCGTAAAATATTATCCACCTCAGCGCCCCGCCAGCCGTAAATCGACTGGTCATCATCGCCCACGCAGCACAGATTATTATGGCCTTGCGCCAACAGCCGCAGCCAGAGGTATTGCACGGCATTGGTGTCTTGATATTCATCGACCAAAATATGTTGGAAGCGTTGTTGATATTCCACCAAGACGGCTTCGTTCTCGCGGAATAAGCGCAAGCACTCCAAGAGAAGGTCGCCAAAATCGGCGGCGTTTAGAATTTTCAACCGCGCTTGATATTGCGCGTAAATCTTGCCGCCTTGGCCATTGGCAAAAAACCCGCTTTCGCCTTGCGGCACGTTTTCGGGCAACCAACCACGGTTTTTCCAGCGGTCGATGAGCATGGCCATCTGCCGCGCCGGCCAGCGTCTATCGTCGATGTTCTCGGCTTGAATCAACTGCTTGAGCAGCCGAATTTGGTCATCCGTATCGAGAATGGTGAAATCGGGGCGCAATTGCACCAGCTCGGCATGGCGGCGTAAAATCTTGGCCGACAAAGAGTGGAAGGTGCCAAGCCACGGCATGCCCTCGACGGCTTCGCCGAGCATTTTGCCAATCCGGTCTTTCATTTCGCGCGCGGCTTTATTGGTAAACGTCACGGCCAAAATTTGGCTCGGCCAAGCTTGTTGCGTGGCGATTTTATAGGCAATGCGCGTGGTGAGGGCGCGGGTTTTTCCGGTGCCGGCGCCGGCCAATAATAGCAAGGGGCCATCGGGGGCGGTGACGGCTTGGCGTTGCTCGTCGTTCAGGCCTTCCAGCAAGGGTTCTACGCGCGGCGCCGAGGCGGCTTGCGCGGCGCGTTGCGACACGCTCAAGCCTTCGTTGGGCTGGGGCGTTTGCGGGCGGTTGCCTGCGAGGGGGTCAGAGCTTTGCGGCGCTTGCGGCGCCTGCGTGTCATCGCCTAAATCGAACGGATCGCTTTCCATATATCTGCCTTAAATTGATTCTGCCACGATAGCATCTAAGCCGCCCCAGCCGAATAGGATTTCATAGCCAAGGCCGAGAGGGCTTGGTATCGTGGCGCCGCAATACAGTCGTCAAACACCCAAAGGAACCCGATGCGTTTTCCCGCCATACCGCTTTTAATCGCTCTGCTCGCCACAATTGGCGTGGCCGTGGTGGTGCCAAATAATCTGCGCTTAGCGCCAGCGACACAAAGCCTGGTATCCGATTTGGCCGCGCAGGGCGGCATTGAGGTTGGCTTTGAGGGCGCGCTAGAAGACAGCGTGCGGTTTCGCATCTTGCCGCGCCCGCAAGCGATTTTCACCAATTTAACCATCTCCAGCGCCGCCGATGCGCCCGTGCAAGTGACCGCCAAATTACCCCGCGTTGTGGTTGACCTCGATATCACCGAGCTGGTGCAACGCCGTTTTCAGGTAAAAAGCGTGCATCTGATTAACGCCGATATCACCGCGCAATTCAGCCAAAGCCCGCAAGGGTTTTTATCGTCGCTTCTCTCAGCCTCGCAGCCCGGGCTTTATGTTTTAGATAGCCGCGTGGTCACCTCTGGCTTGAACCGCAAGGATGTCTCCAAGAGCTTGCAACTGCCCGCGCTTTCTTTGGCGATGCCGCGCCGCGTCTCGAACGCGCCGCTAAGGCTGTCGATGCGGCACCCAACGGGATTTGGCGAGACGGCGCACTTTAATTTGCAATTGAGCGAGCGGGTGGCCGACAACCCCGCATCGGCGGTGGATGTGCAAGCCAACTTAAGCTTGGCGCTACAAGAAACCGTCGGTTTTACGGGGGCGGTGACGCGGCAAGAAGACTGGCGCTTGGATGGCGAGTTAAGCCTGTCCTCGCTGAATATGATGGCGGATATTCTAGAGCATTATTTTCCGGTCGCCATTGCCCCCGAAGCGCGCGGGGTGGCTTTTTCCGGATTGGTGCGCGGCGATGCCACGGGTATTCGCTCTCAAAACCTCGAAATATCAGCGCTTAATACGTTGTTTCAATCGCGTTTAGCTGTCGATTGGCCTAGTGCCTCGAACACAGATGAACAGGCGGGCCCGCTATTGGTGGGACGCCTGTCGACGGGTTCGTTGAATTTAGATGCGTTGCGCGCGGCGCCCAAAAAGACCTCGCCCTTGCCAGCCGCCGATGCTTTGTGGCGCAGTCTGGCGCCAGATTTAGGCATGGGGCTGCGCCTTGAAGCCAATCAGTTCGAGCTTGGCGGCGAGACCGGAAGCAATTTACTGCTGGCCTTTGATTGGCGCGGGCAAGACGTGGAGGTCGAACGCCTGAGTTTAAACTTGCCGTTCCGCAGCGCGCTCTTGGCCATCGGAAAATTGAACCTCGCCCAAGCCACGCCCAGCTTTAAAGGCAGTTTCTCGGCGCGCAGCTCCGATGGTCTGGCGGCGATGATTTGGGCGGGCGATCAACTCGCTGCCGATGTTTCTGGCTTGGCCGAAACCATCGACCCATCGCGGTTGCAACGGGTGAGCTTGGTTGGCGATATCGATTGGGCGGATGGCAATTTGCAGATTACGCAATTCTCTGGCCGCCTCGAAGGCGACCGTGTGTCGGGCGAAATGGCTCTTCAATCGGGGTCGGCGACGAAAGTAAAAGCCGATTTAACCTTCTCGCGCCTCGACATGGGCGATTGGGGCATTTTCGATGCGCAGGCGGTTCGCGACATTAAATTGGCCGCCGTCTGGCAGCCTTTAAGCCGTGTCATGGAGACCTGGCTGCAAGCGCCAAACGCCGACCGCGAGGTGGCGCTGCGCTTGGCCACCGACCAGCTTTACTCTGGCGCGCAAAGCTTCGGGCCGATGCAAGTGGAGGCGCAAATCAACGACCAAGTGCTGACCCTTGCGGGAGCGCATTTTAGCGATTTCTCAGGCGCGCATATCACCGCCAAAGGGACGATGAACTATGCCGCAAGCGTGCCGTATGGGGCTTTGAATGTGACCTTGGACAGCTCGAATTTAAGCGCGCTGGCGACGCCGATTTTGCAGCGTTTCGCCTTCGTCTTGGTCGTCCCCAACAATCCGGTTTCTTTAAATGGCAATCTGCGGTTGAGTGCCGCCGATGCGCCATATTGGCCGGATGCTAAATTTTCCGGCACGGGCAAAATTGGCGACCTCGATGCCCATTTCAATATTATCACGCCGTCGCGCTCGCTCGATTATGGGGTGGCTGGCAGCACGGTTTTGCTGTCCCTTGAGGGCAAGGCCAATGCGCTGGCGGCGCCTTTTCGCTTGCCCGCGCGCTACGCCGAGGCGGCGACAGGCCGATTGCAAATAGCGCTGGATACGCAAAGCGCCGACATCTCTGCTTTGCGCGCCGAGTTGAGTTTGAGCGACGATAAAGCCGAAGTGTCGGGCAGTTTGCGCCCCTCTGCGGAAGGCGCGCGGTTGGAAGGCACGCTGAGCTTCACCACCAAAGATGTGTTGTCTTTACTGGCCGTGCAATCGGGCGGGCAAGCGCTTCCGGCTTCGGCGCGCGGACAGGTAAATATCTCCAGCAAGAACCTCAATTTTTCGGGTTTCGAAGGCCATCTCGGCGATGGCAAAATAAGCGTCGAAGGTATTTTGCAAATGACTGGCGTGACCCCGCAATTGGCGGCAGATGTGATTTTGGACGCGCCAAATCTGACTTGGTTGTTGCCCGAATGGGGCGCCAAAGGGTGGTCGCAAAAAGCCATGAGCTGGCCGCTTTTGGGGCGCGCCAATGCGGATATGAACCTGCGCCTCCGCAACGCCAATCTTGGAAATCTGTTTATCGATAGCGCGGCGGCACGGTTGAAATTAATCGAGGGCGTGTTGGAAGTGCCAGAGATAAAAATGCAATGGCTCGGCGGCGAGGTCTCGGCCAATTTGCAAGCCGAGGGTGGCAGCCTCAATCCTTATTTTAATCTCGAAGCCAATTTCACCCGAGTGCGTCCGCCAAATTTGAAGGCGGCGCAAGCCAAAAACCAGTTTTGGGACGCCCCCCATCAAGGCAATTTGGCCTTGCGCGGGCGCGGCACCTCGGTGGCGGCCATGATGGGGTCTTTGTCGGGCTCGCTGCAAGTCGAAGCGGGTGCTGGCACGCTGCCTTTCCTCGATTTGGCGGGGTTGAGCCAAGCGTTAGCCTCGCCCGAGTCGGCAGGCAAGGCGGCAGAACTCGTCGCGCGCTATCGCGGCACCGGCAACACCGCCTTTGAGCGCGGCGTTGGCTTAGCCCAAATCCGCGATGGCAGGCTCGATATCACGGCGGCTGATTTGCTTTTTGCGCCGCCTTTTGAGGCTGGTCAGTTGCAGGCGCAAGTCGATTTGGTGACGCAAGAAATGATTGCCAAATTGCAGCTCCCCACGGGGCAGAGCGGCAAGTCGATTGTCTGGGATATCGCTGGCAGTTTGGCCAAGCCCACGGTTAAATTAGATGTCAGCCAAATCAGCCCATCCGAAAACCAGTCGGTTAAGCCGAGCGCGCCCACGTCAAAATAGCCACGCGCAGCGTGCTAGACAGGCTGGCCTCGCGCGAGCTGGCGTCGAGCTTGCGAATAAGGTCGGGCAGCGAGCAGTCTTGCGCTTTTGCCATTTCTTTTAAGGCGTCCCAAAAAGCCGGCTCCAAAGACACGCTGGTGGCGTGTCCGGCGATGGAGATAGAGCGTTTTTCAGGCTTCATGCGAGACCTCTATTTCGGGGCAATCATATCCTCAGGGCGCACCACGGCGTCAAATTCGGCTTCGGTGACAAAGCCCATGCCGACCGCTTCTTCGCGAAGCGTTGTGCCGTTTTTATGCGCGGTTTTGGCGACTTTAGTGGCATTGTCATAGCCGATGGTCGGCGCCAAAGCGGTCACTAACATCAAGGAGCGCGCCATCAAAGCGGCGATATTGTCTTCATTGGCTTGAATGCCCTCGACGCAATTATCGGTAAAGCTCACGGCGGCATCGGCCAGCAGGCGGATGGATTGCAACACATTGGCGGCAATCACGGGCTTATAGACATTCAACTCGAAATGGCCTTGCGAGCCCGCAAACGACACGGCGGTATTATTGCCCATCACTTGCGCGCAAACCATGGTCAGCGCTTCGCATTGTGTGGGGTTTACTTTGCCCGGCATAATAGAAGAACCAGGCTCATTTTCCGGCAAGCTCAATTCGCCAAGTCCCGAACGCGGGCCGGAGCCGAGGAAGCGAATGTCATTGGCAATTTTGAACAGCGACACCGCCACTTCGTTCAAACTGCCGTGCGCTTCCACCATGGCATCATGGGTGGCCAGCGCTTCGAATTTATTGGGCGCGGTGACGAAAGGCAATTTCGTATAGGCCGCCACATGTTCGGCAAAGCTCTCGGCAAACCCGATTTTCGCGTTAATGCCTGTGCCAACAGCCGTGCCGCCTTGCGCCAACTGGTAAAGTTTCGGCAAGACCGCCTCGACGCGCCCAATGCCATTTTCGACCATGGCCACATAGCCCGAGAATTCTTGGCCTAAAGTGAGCGGCGTGGCGTCTTGGGTGTGGGTGCGGCCGATTTTAAGGATATCCTTGAAGGCCTGTTTTTTGTCGTTTAGCGCATTGGCCAATTTGTTGAGGCTCGGCACCAAGAGATGCACCACTTCTTCGGCGGCTGCGATATGCATGGCGGTCGGGAAAGTATCATTCGACGATTGGCTGCGGTTGCAATGGTCATTGGGATGCACGGGGTCTTTCGAGCCCATAACCCCGCCCAAGGCTTCAATGGCGCGATTGGAAATCACTTCATTGGCGTTCATATTCGACTGCGTGCCAGAGCCCGTTTGCCAAATCACCAGCGGGAAATGCTCGTCCAATTTACCTTCCGCGACGTCCGCTGCGGCATTTACAATGGCGTCACCGAGTTCGCTTTCCAAATTATCCAAGGCCATATTGGCTTGCGCGGCGGACATTTTAACAATGCCAAGGGCGCGCACGAGCGGCAGCGGCATTTTTTCTGTGCCGATTTTAAAATTTCCCAAAGAGCGCTGCGTTTGCGCGCCCCAATATTTTTCAGATGGCACTTCTAATGGGCCAAAGCTATCGGTTTCTTTGCGTGTATCGGTCATGGCTGTAAATCCCTTAAATCGTCAAATCTTGATAGGCGGTCTAGCATAGCGCCGCCGCATTTGTCTCTTATTTATCGCGGAAACTATCGAGGCTTACCACTTCGCCACTGGCACCATCTGGGTCTGGGTTTGGGTCGGGCGCAGGCGTTTGCTCGCCTTCGGCGAGGCCGCTTTCGGCTTCAGGTGCGGCTTCTAAATTTTGCGTCATCGGCGGCTCGACATCAAACATCAGCCCAAAGGCGACAGAAGGGTCGTAGAATTTCGACAAAGCATGGAACGGCACAATCAGGCGTTCGGCTTGATTGTCGAAGCTCAAAGTCACCCGAAACTCGGCCTCATCGACCTCGAGGTCTTCGAACTGATTTTGCAAAACAATGGTGATTTCTTCGGGGTGGTTGGCGCGCAATTTATCGGATAAAACCACGCCTTCGCTTTGGGTGTAATAGGTCAGATAAAAATGATGTTCGCCCATCAGCCCGTCTTGCGCGACTTGGCGCAGCACGTTTTTGACCATATCCAAGAGGGCGGTTTGGGCGCGCTCGGCATATTGATAAAAGTCTTCAGCGGTACCCGAGGGCGGCAAGATTGGTGTCGAATCGTCTGGCATAGAGGGGTTTCCGTTTGCTGCTTCGTGGGTCCCAAAAAGTGGAAGGCTTCTGTTGCCAGGTGCCTTCCCAACCCCGCCAAAACCTGCGAAGGAAATGGACTTAATGTGAAGGTCGTGACTGCTTACGCAGCGACGGCTACTTCCGCATAGTTGTCATTTGCAACTACTAAAATGGCCCGATAACGATGGTACCATGCCGAGCGACGGATGCATCCTTTACGCCCTCGTCGATCCTGTTTCGCCCCCAAAAAGCTAAAAAATTTGGTGGAGGCGCCGGGTACTGCCCCCGGGTCCGATAGGTTTATTACGAAGTCCGTTTATCGCCATAGTCGGCAAGCCGACAGCCCCTATATATCATTTCTCACAGGTAAATAACAAGGCGCTTGCGAAAGGCATTGCACCCGCCCACAAGAATCGTCGAAGATACCCCCATGAAAGAATATTTAACTCTCCTCGAACGCGTGCTGCACACGGGCGTAAAACGCGAAGACCGCACAGGAACCGGCACTTTATCGGTGTTCGGCCATCAAATGCGCTTTGACTTGGGTCGCGGCTTTCCGGTTCTGACAACCAAGAAACTGCATTTGAAATCCATCATCCATGAATTGCTATGGTTTCTCTCGGGCGACACGAATATCGCCTATTTGAAGGAAAACGGCGTCAAGATTTGGGATGATTGGGCCGATGAAACCGGCGAATTAGGCCCCGTTTACGGCAAGCAATGGCGCAGTTGGCAAACCCCTGGGGGCGCGCATATCGACCAGATTACGCAGCTGGTCGACCAGTTGAAAAACAATCCAGACTCGCGCCGTCATATTGTCACCGCTTGGAACCCCGCCGATGTGGAAGACATGGCGCTGCCGCCGTGTCACTGCCTGTTTCAGTTTTATATCGCGCGCGGCAAACTGTCTTGCCAGCTCTATCAACGTTCGGCCGATATTTTCCTCGGCGTGCCGTTTAACATCGCGTCTTATGCTTTGCTCACCCAAATGCTCGCGCAAGTTTGCGATTTGGAGCCGGGCGAATTTATCCATACATTGGGCGATGCGCACCTTTATCTCAACCATATCGACCAAGCCAAAGAACAGCTGATGCGCAAGCCAGGCAATCTGCCCGGGCTGGTGATGAACCCCGATAAAAAAGATATCTTCGATTTCACCTTTGATGATTTCGAGCTGACCGATTATGTCTCGCAGCCGCATATCGCGGCACCGATTGCGGTTTAATGGCGACCATTGAAATGGTCGTCGCCGTGGCCGAAAACGGCATCATCGGCAAAGCCGGCGATATGCCTTGGCGGTTGCCGTCTGACCTTCAGCATTTCAAACAAGTGACGATGGGCTGCCCGATTGTTATGGGACGCCTGACGTGGCAATCCATTGGCCGCGCTTTGCCCGGGCGATTGAACATTGTCATCAGCCGCAGCGCGCTCGATTTACCCGACGGCGTGCTGGGCGTGACCTCGGCCGAAGCGGCGGTGCAAGCAGGCGGCGAGGCCGAGACTTTGATGATTATCGGCGGCGGACAGATTTATAAAATCTTCGAACCCATGGCGAGCAAAGTGCATTTGACACGCGTGCACGCGACCCCCGATGGCGACACAAGTTTTGCCCTCAGCCAACCCGACGACTGGCAAGAGCAAGCCTGCGAGCGATTTTCTGCTGGCGAAAAAGACAGCGCCGACTATAGTTTTATCACGCTTCAGCGCCGCTAGACCTATGGCGCGCGCCTTGAGGTGGCGTGCCAAGAGGAGGGCTTCATGCAAGAAATCGCATCCGGATTACGATTCCCCGAGGGGCCTATCGCTATGGACGATGGCTCGGTCATTCTGGTGGAAATCGCGCGCGGCACGCTCACCCGCGTCACCCCCACGGGCAACCTAGAAGTCATTGCAGATTTAGGCGGCGGCCCGAACGGTGCCGCCATTGGGCCCGATGGCGCGGTGTATGTCTGCAACAATGGCGGCTTTGCATGGGCGGAACATAATGGCGCGCTGCACCCTGGTGACATCGCCGCCGATTATTCTGGCGGGCGCATCGAGCGCGTCGACCTTGCGAGCGGAAAATCCGAAGTTCTCTACACGGCTTGCGATGGCGAGCCTTTGCGGGGGCCCAATGATATTGTGTTCGATAAATCGGGCGGCTTTTGGTTCACCGATTTAGGCAAAGGCTTCGACCGATTGAAAGATCGCGGCGCCGTCTATTACGCCAAAGCCGATGGCAGCTTCATCGAGCAAATGGTGTTTCCCATGGAGACCCCGAACGGCATCGGCTTAAGCCCGCAAGAAGATAAAGTCTATGTCGCCGAAACCCAAGGCGCACGGCTGTGGGGTTTTGAATTAGAGGCGCCGGGCAAAATAAAAGGTCGGGCGCAAACCAGTCAGAAAAACTTCATCGCGTCACCGTCAGGATTGAATTTCTTCGACAGTCTGGCCGTCGAAGCCGATGGCACGATTTGCGTGGCGACGATTGTCGGCGGCGGTATTTCGCGCATTCACCCGGAAACCGGTGACATTCGCCATGTGGCGACCGATGATTTTATGACGACGAATATTTGCTTTGGCGGGGCGGATTTAAAAACCGCCTATATCACCGCCTCCAGTAGCGGGCGCTTGTTGAAAACCCAATGGGATGCGCCCGGGCTACCGCTTAATTTTTTAAATCTTTAGCTAGAAACTCAGGCAAGACCACAGCCTGTCCGCAATGGCGATTGCCTTGCGCGTCGACCGCCAGAGTGGTGGCGCCATACAGCACCCAGCCGTCGCGCAAAGCATCGGACACGCGCTGGCAAAATTCGACATCATCGGTGCCGGTTAAATAACGATAGGCTTTTTTCTGGGTCTCGCTCATGAGGGCTCCTAAATCTGGCGCACGAGGGCGGCGGCTAAATCGGTGAAAGCTTGCGCCGTTTCGCTGGTTTCTGCGGCGCTATTTTGCGCCGCACTCAACGGCAGGCCGCTCTCGCTCGCCGCCTGCACGGCCGCCTCGAGGGGCAGGGCGGCAAGATGTTTCAGCCCCAGCTTGTCGGCCAATTCATGGCCGCCTTGGCCAAAGGGAAACAGGTGGGTGCCATCGGGCGCGCTCATATAGGCCATGTTTTCGACGAGGCCAAACACTGGAATTTCGGTTTTCTCAAACATCACAATGGCGCGTTTCACATCGGCCGTGGCCAAGCTCGATGGCGTGGTGACAAGCAGCGCGCCCGTGACGGGAATGCGCTGCGCCATGGTCAATTGAATGTCGCCCGTGCCTGGTGGCATATCCATAATCAAAACATCCAGCTCCGGCCAAACCACATCGTCGAGCATTTGAATGAGCGCGCTTTGCACCATCGGCCCGCGCCAAATCATCGCCTGTTCGGGCGACACCATATAGCCGATGGACATGGTGAAAACGCCATGCCGCTCGATGGGGATGAGTTTCTTCTCGTCGTTCAAATCGGGTTTATTGGCAATGTTTAAAAGCTGCGGCGCGGAAGGCCCATAGATATCCGCATCCAGCAGCCCAACGCGCTTGCCCTGTTTGGCCATGGATATCGCCAAGTTCACGGCCACGGTTGATTTGCCCACACCGCCCTTGCCCGAGGCGACGGCAATCACCGCGCCAATACGCTCGAAGACTTTCGGCACTTCGGTGCTGGCACTATTATGCGGGCCTTGATTGGCGGGCTTGGTGTCGGTATCTACCGAGGGCGCCTTATGCGCCGTCAAAACGCAAGTCACCGAAACCACACCCGACAGCGCCCGCACAGCCACTTCGGCTTGTTCTTTGACGGCGGCTACCGCCTCGCCGCTCAACCCATCGACTTCGATGGAAAAGCCGATGTTGCCGCCCTTGACGACAATTCCCTGCACCCGATCGCTGGCGACGAGCGATTGCGTCTCGCCCTCTGGCGTTAGGCTATCGAGCGCTTGGCGAATATCTGCGTCGGTAAGGTTGCTCATGTTGAAATCTTTCTATCGGCGCTTGAAAAGCGGGCGCGCCGTCCCCACATAACTTACTATATGAAGGCTCCAGACTGAACTTTCAATGGGTTTGGTCGCGCGGGGTCGGGGACGGCGTCACTTTGTTACATTGTGAAGGCGCCGCGCCTGGCCTATAAAGAGCTAGACCCATTAGGAGGAAGTTTCATGCCCTGGGATAATAAATCAGACAATCAAAACCCTTGGGGGAATGGCTCCAATGGATCTAATGGGGGTGGCTCTGGTCGTGGCCCCGGTCGTGGTCCAAGTCGGGGGCCAAGTCGTGGCCCCAATCGCGGAAATGAACCCGACCTCGACGAATTGCTGCGCGATTTAAAAGCCCGCTTCAATGGCCTCGTGCCGGGTGCTGGCGGCGCTTCGGGCTTGCTGGTTATTCTGGCGGTTTTCCTTGGCATTTGGGCTATCAGCGGCTTCTACCGCGTGGGCGCTGACGAGCAGGGCGTTGTCTTGCGCTTTGGCAAATTTCATACGCAAACCGCGCCAGGCCTAAATTATCACCTGCCGTACCCAATTGAGAGCGCGGTAACGCCCAAAGTCACCACGGTCAATCGGGTCGACATTGGTATGCGCGCTGGCGACGACCGCCGCTCGGCAGGCGTCACCCGCGATGTGCCGGAAGAAAGCCTCATGCTGACCGGCGATGAAAATATCGTCGACGTGGATTTCTCGGTTTTCTGGGTCATCGATGATGCGCCTGATTTCCTGTTCAATATTCAAAACCCAACCGGCACGGTAAAAGCCGTGGCCGAAAGCACCATGCGCGAGATTGTCGGACAAAACGACATTCAACCGATTTTGACCGAACAACGTCAAACCAATGAAGAACAAGTCAAAGCGCTGATGCAAGCGACGCTCGACAGCTATAATGCGGGCATTGGCATCACGCAGGTGAAAATGCAAAAAGTCGATCCGCCCGCTGCGGTAATCGACGCGTTCCGCGATGTGCAAGCCGCGCGCGCCGACCAAGAACGCGCCCGCAATGAAGCCAATTCCTATGCCAATCGCGTGGTGCCAGAGGCGCAAGGCGAGGCCGTTCGCATTCGCCGCGATGCCGAAGCTTATCGCGCCCAAACAGTGGCGGAAGCCGATGGTGAGGCGACGCGCTTTGCCTCGATTTACACCGAATACCGTGGCGCGCAAGGCGTGACCCGCCAGCGGATTTTCTTGGAGACGTTAGAAAAAGTTATGTCTGGCACCAATAAAGTTATCATCGAAAACAATGGCAGCGGCGTCATACCGTATCTGCCGCTCGACAAATTAAATGCCCGCTCGACCAGCCAGGAGACAAAATAATGCAACGCACCGGACTGATTGCCGTTTTCCTTCTCATCGTGCTGGGCGTTATCGCCTCGGCTTCCTTGTTCACCGTGCATCAAACGCAACAAGCGTTGGTGCTGCAATTTGGCGACCCACGCCGCGTGATTACCGAGCCTGGGCTGAACTTCAAAGTGCCTTTCGTGCAGAATGTGATTTTCGTCGACAAGCGTATTCTCGATTTGGATACGCCGGCGGAAGAGCTGATTGCCTCCGACCAGAAGCGTTTGGTTGTGGATGCGTTCACGCGGTATAAAATCACCGACCCATTGCAGTTCTACAAAGCCCTGCGCGATGAGCGTCGGGCGCGCTCGCGTCTGGCAGCGATTGTCTCTTCTTCTATGCGCTCGGTTTTGGGCGAGGAAGAGTTCCAAACCGTGGTGCGCGACGAGCGCTCCAAGCTGATGACCCGCATCACCAAATTGGTCAATGAGCAAGCGGCTGATTTTGGCATTGAGATTGTCGATGTGCGCATTCGCCGTGCCGACTTGCCGCAAGCCAACAGCCAAGCGATTTATCGTCGGATGCAAACCGAGCGCGAACAAGAAGCGTCTGAGTTTCGCGCGCGCGGTCAAGAAGTCGGCCGCGCCATTCGCGCCCAAGCCGATAAGCAAGTGACGGTTCTAACCGCCGAAGCGACCCGCGATAGTGAAGTCATTCGCGGTCAAGGCGATGCCTGCCGTACCCGAGTGTTTGCTCGCGTCTTCGGGCAAGACCCAGATTTCTTCGCGTTTTATCGCTCCATGCAAGCCTATACAACGGCGCTAGAAGAAGACACCACGATGGTGATGTCGCCCGACAGCTCGTTTTTGCAATTCCTGAAAAACCCGAATAGCGTTTTGGCACCCAGCCAGCGCGGCACGGTGAAACGGGGCAAGCGGGTGGATGTGGCCAAGCTGACGGCCAAGGGACGCTCGCTAAGCGACTCGCTCTGCCCTGAGATTGCCGCCAAGGCAAAAGCGGATGCCAAAAACGCGGTTCAATAATGCTGGAGAAAGTCTTTTTGGCTTTCGCTTTGGTGTTGGCTTTTGAAGGCGCCCTTTATGCCCTTTTTCCGACATTTTTGCGCTCTATGATGAAGCAATTGGAGCAGGTCGATGACGCCGTCTTACGACAAGGCGGGGTTGTCGCTCTGAGCCTCGGGGTCGGTTTGGTCTGGCTTCTCAAATAGCAATTTTTAACTAGGAATAATCATGCAGACTGTTCGCGCTCTTCGTTTCTCCCTCGTTCTTTCCCTTATGGTTCTGCCTTTGCTGATGTCGCCAAGTTTAGCGCGTCCGGTCGAAGGTTTCGCCGATTTGGCCGAACGCCTAATGCCCGCCGTGGTCAATATTTCGACAACGCAAAATGTGCAGCAGCGCAATTCGCGCGGGCCAGGCCAACCTCCGTTTGGCGATTTCTTCGAAGAGTTTTTCAACCAACGTCGCGGACAAAATGGCGCGCCCAAAAATCCCAACAGCCAGCCGCAAAGCCGCAAGGTTTCTTCGCTGGGGTCGGGCTTTGTGGTCGACCCGAACGGCATTATCATCACCAATAATCACGTCATCGAAGAAGCCGATGAGATTACCATTAACTTCGCGGACGGCACTAAATTGCCCGCCGAAATTATTGGCCGTGACCCGAAAACCGACTTGGCCGTCTTGCAGGTGAAAAGCAAAAAGAAATTGGCCTTCGTGCCAATGGGCAATAGCGCCAAGGCCCGTGTGGGCGATTGGGTGATTGCGATTGGCAATCCATTTGGCCTCGGCGGCTCGCTGTCGGCGGGGGTTATCTCGGCCATCAAACGCGACATTAACGCTGGCCCCTATGACAGTTTCATCCAAACCGATGCCGCCATTAACAAAGGCAACTCGGGCGGCCCCTTGTTTAATATGAAAGGCGAAGTCATCGGCGTGAACTCGGCAATTATCTCGCCATCGGGCGGCTCGGTCGGCATTGGCTTTTCCATTCCGTCCAATCTGGCGACTTCCGTCATCGCGCAATTGCGCCAATATGGCGAGACCCGTCGCGGCTGGTTGGGCGTGCGCATTCAAGAAGTCACCGATGAATTGGCCGAAAGCCTATCGCTAGGTAAAGCGCGCGGCGCTTTGGTGTCGGAAGTATCGCCGGGCGGGCCAGCCGAAAAAGGTGGCGTGAAAGTGGGCGATGTGATTGTGAAATTCGACAATAAGCCGGTGCCAACCATGCGCGACTTACCGCGCATTGTCGCCGAAACCAAAATCGATAAACCCGTCAATGTGGAGCTAATCCGTCGGGGTCGTACCAAGCGAATTAAAATTGTCACCGGACGTTTGCAAGAGGCCGCGCTGGACAAAAAGCCTGCGGAGAGCAAAGCCAAACAACAGCAAGACACGAAATCGCATGTCTATTTGGGGCTGACCTTGCAGAATATCAATCCGAAGTCGCGCCGCGATTTCGAGCTTGGCGATGACGCCAGCGGGGCCTTGGTTATTGAGATGGATCGCTCAAGCGTGGCTTTTGAATCGGGCATTCGTGTCGGCGATGTGATTTCCGAGATTGACCAGAAAACCATCGGCTCGGCCAAGGCCGCCGTAGAGGCTTTGAAAAAGGCCGAGAAATCGGGTCGCAATTCTGTGCTGGTCTTCGTGAAGTCGCGCGGCACCGTGCGCTTTATCGCTATTCCGTTAGGAAATTAAGCGGTTTTAAACTGGCTTTCGCTGTAGCCCTGTAGGTAAAGAAGCCCCGTCAGATCGGCGTGTTGCAGCGTATATTGCGCGGCTTCGGCCACGGCTGGTTTGGCGCGAAACGCCACGCCCATGCCAGCGATTTTCAACATGGCCAAATCATTCGAGCCATCGCCCGTGGCCAAAACGTCATCGGGCGTGAAGCCCAATTCTTGCGCCCAAGCGGTTAGAATTTCGGCCTTGGCGGCGCGGCCTAAAATTGGCTCCACCACGGTGCCGTCTAAAACCCCATCGGTGATATTTAAGTCATTGGACTGAAACCGGTGAAAGCCGATGCGCTGGGCAATGCGGTCGGCAAAAAACGCGAAGCCGCCAGACACAAGGCCGCAAAACACGCCCTCGGCGCGCAAAGTCGCCAGCAGGGTTTGCGCGCCTGGCATGAGCGTCACGCCATTGTCATAGAGGTCTTGCAGGGCGCTTTCGGGCAAGCCTTCCAGCATGGCAACGCGTTCTTTGAGGGCTGGCTCGAAATCCAATTCGCCGCGCATGGCGCGCGTGGTGATGTCGACCATGACCTCTTGCTTGTCGATAACAACGGCCAGCTCATCCAAACATTCTTGCTCGATGATGGTGGATTCTAAATCGGCAATCAGCATTTTCTTGCGCCTATTCGCAGCGCGAACCCAATTCACATCACATGGCAAATCGGCCAGTTGCGTGGCCAACTCGGGGCTGTCGGTTTCTAGCGCATATTCTACCGCATCTTCGCCGAGGCTTTTGGCCGCAGGCAATTGGGGAAATTGTGTGGCCAGCTCGGCCAAGCGCGCAGACGAAAAATAGCCGCTCTGGGGGGTGGCCGTCAGAACCAAAAAACGGGTCTCATTCATTTGTTGTGTCATCTGTCCTCAACCCTGTAAGACTAGCTTCTATGTCTTCGACGAAATCATCGACTGGCGAAATTTTGCCCCTTCTTATTGCAGGCTCCACGGCCAGCGGCAAGTCCGCATTGGCTTTGGGGCTGGCCAAGCAATACAACGGGCGCATTATCAATGCGGATAGTTTGCAAGTCTATGACACTTTGCGCCAATTGACCGCGCGCCCCAGCGCCGAAGAAGAAGCCCAAGCCCCCCATGCGCTGTATGGCCATGTGAAAGCAGGCGAGCCTTACAGCGTTGGCATTTGGCAAGAGCAGGCTCTGGCGGAAATCCAACAAGCCCAAGCGGCGGGCGAAGTGCCGATTGTGGTCGGCGGCACAGGGTTATATTTCAAAAGCCTAACCGAAGGCCTGGTCGATTTGCCCGAGATTCCTCCGCAGGTGCGCGCCCATTGGCGCCAGCGTTTGGCGGCCATTGGCGTGGCAAAATTATATGCCGAGCTGCAACAGCGCGACGCGCCGCTGGCCGAACGCGTGCAGCCAACCGATAAGCAGCGCATTTTGCGGGGGCTAGAAGTCGCGGAGGCAACGGGGACGCGCCTGTCGGATTGGCAAAAGATAAAACCGCAAGCCCCGCTGGCGCAAGCGCATAAGGTTTTGCTGTTGCCCGATAGGGACTGGCTTTATGCACGGTGCAATTTGCGCTTTGAACAAATGATGCAAGGCGCGGCGCTAGAAGAGGTAGAGGCACTGGCGGCGCTAAAGCTTGCCCCCGAAACAACCATTCAAAAAGCGCTAGGCGTGACGGAAATTATGGGCTTTTTGCAAGGCAGCCTAACCCGCGAGCAAGCCATTGAGCAGGCGCAACAAGCCACAAGGCGCTATGCCAAACGCCAAATGACGTGGTTTCGCAATCAAATGACGGGCTGGCAAAGCTTCTCTGGGCAAGATTACGCCGATAATCAGGATAAAATCTTTTCATTTATTTCAAAAAATAGCTTGACCACGACATAATTATTGCTATTTTCGCTTCTTCACGGGCTGCGCCGTCATCGGGAAAGGTGCGCCCACTCACATTTGGAGGCGGCTTTGGCCGTTGAGGTAAGATGGACAAACAATTAAACGGCGCGCAAATCGTTCTGCAATCTTTGCAAGACCACGGGGTAGAGCATATTTTTGGCTATCCAGGTGGCGCGGTTTTGCCGATTTACGATGAGATTTTCCAGCAAGAATCGATCGAGCATATTCTGGTGCGCCACGAACAGGGCGCCACCCATGCGGCCGAGGGCTATGCGCGCTCGACCGGAAAATGCGGCGTGGTTTTAGTGACCTCTGGGCCCGGTGCCACCAATGCGGTGACCGGCCTTACCGATGCTTTGATGGATAGCATTCCGATGGTTTGCATCACCGGTCAGGTGCCGACGCATCTCATTGGCGGCGACGCCTTTCAAGAGGCCGACACGGTTGGCATCACGCGCCCCTGCACCAAGCACAATTATTTGGTCAAAGACGTGAACGATTTGGCGCGCATTCTGCATGAGGCGTTTCAAGTGGCCACCACGGGTCGCCCGGGGCCGGTGGTTGTTGATATTCCCAAAGACATTCAGTTCGCGCTTGGCCCCTATATGAAGCCGAAAGCGGTGAAGCACAAAAGCTATCAGCCGCAAATCAAGGGCGATATGGCGGCGATTAAACAAGCGGTCGAGCTGATTGCCAATGCCAAAAAGCCGGTTTTTTATACCGGCGGCGGCATCATCAACTCTGGCCCGCAAGCCAGCCAATTGCTGCGCGAGTTGGTTCAACTGACGGGTTTCCCGATTACGTCCACCCTCATGGGGCTGGGCAGTTATCCTTCGGCTGACAAGCAATGGTTGGGCATGTTGGGCATGCATGGCACCTATGAAGCCAATTTGGCGATGCATGATTGCGATGTGATGATTAACATCGGCGCGCGTTTTGACGACCGCATTACCGGCACTTTGGAGAAGTTCTCGCCGAACTCGAAGAAAATTCATGTCGATATTGACCCGTCGAGCATCAATAAAAACGTCATGGTCGATGTCGCCATTGTCGGCGATTGCGCGCATGTGTTGGAAGACATGTTGCGGGTCTATAAATCCGATGCGGTGACGCCAGACAAAAAAGCGCTGGCCAATTGGTGGAGCGAAATTGAGGGCTGGCGCGATAGAAAATGCTTGGCCTATAAAAAAGACGCCAAAGCCATTAAGCCGCAATATGCGGTTGAGCGCTTGTATGAGCTGACCAAAGATGCCGACACCTACATCACGACCGAAGTCGGCCAGCACCAAATGTGGGCGGCACAATATTATCGTTTTGAAGACCCCAATCGCTGGATGACCTCTGGCGGGCTTGGCACGATGGGCTATGGCATTCCGGCGGCGGTTGGTGTGCAAGTGGCGCACCCCAAAAGTCTGGTTATCGATATTGCTGGCGAAGCCTCGGTGCAAATGACCATGCAGGAAATCTCGACAGCGGTGCAATATCGTCTGCCGATTAAGATTTTCATCTTGAACAATGAATATATGGGCATGGTGCGCCAATGGCAGGAATTGCTTCACGGCGGGCGCTATTCCAGCTCCTATTCGGAGGCGCTGCCGGATTTCGTGAAATTGGCAGAAGCCTATGGCGCCACAGGCATTCGTGCCGAAACGCCAGCCGAATTAGACGATGCGATTAAGCGCATGGTAGATACGCCAGGCCCCGTTATTTTCGATTGCATCGTCACCAAAGACGAAAACTGCTTCCCGATGATTCCATCGGGCGCGGCGCATAATGAAATGCTGCTGGCCGATAGCGAAGGCTTGGATATTGAAGTCTCGGATGCGGGCAAAGCGCTGGTTTAAATGAGGGCGAATAAACGGGCTTTTAACCACCCAATGAGTGCGCTATAGAGAGGCGCAGGAATGGGTCGTAAGGCCGATTTTAAGAAGGTTGAAGATGAGCGCAGAAAATCAAATTGAGCGGCATACGCTATCCGTCCTCGTAGATAATGAGGCGGGGGTTTTGGCGCGCGTCATCGGTCTGTTTTCCGGCCGTGGCTATAATATCGACAGCCTGACGGTGGCCGAGGTGGACGAGCAAGAGCATATGTCTCGCATCACCATTGTGACGCTTGGCACGCCGCCCATTATTGAACAAATTAAAGCCCAATTGGGTCGCTTGGTGCCGGTGCATCGGGTGGTCGATTTGACGGTCGAATGCGACAGTGTCGAGCGCGAATTGGCTTTGGTAAAAGTGACAGGCAAGGGCGATGCCCGTGTCGAAGCGCTTCGCATGTCGGAGGCGTTTCGCGCCCGCGTAGTGGATGCGACGCCGGATAGTTTCGTCTTTGAGATTACCGGCAATACCGAAAAAATTGATGCCTTTATCGGGCTGATGAAACCTCTGGGTCTTCGAGAAGTTTCGCGCACAGGCGCGGCGGCTATCTCGCGTGGCCCCGAAGCTATGTAATTGAACGAAACTCTAACCAGACTTTAAGGAATAGATGGATGGAAATGCTGTATGACCGCGACGCGGATGTAAACCTGATTAAAGGCAAAAAAGTAGCTGTGATTGGCTATGGCTCTCAAGGCCATGCACATTTGCTAAACCTGCGCGATAGCGGTGTTAGCGATATCTGCGTTGGCTTGCGCGCTGGCTCTGCCTCGGCCGCCAAAGCCGAAGCCAAGGGCATTGCGGTGAAAACCATTGCCGAAGCTTCCGCTTGGGCCGATGTCGTGATGATTTTGACGCCAGATGAATTGCAAAAAGACATCTATAACGCGGACATCGCCGAGAATATCCGCGAAGGCGGCACGTTGATGTTTGCCCACGGTTTGGCCATTCACTTCGGCCTCATCCAAGCGCGTCCAGATTTGGATGTGTCGATGGTGGCTCCCAAAGGCCCCGGCCACACGGTGCGCGGCGAATACGCCAAAGGCGGCGGTGTGCCATGTCTGGTCGCTGTGGCGCAAGACGCTTCGGGTTCGGCGCGTGATTTGGCTATGTCTTACGCATGTGGCGTGGGCGGCGGTCGTTCGGGCATCATTGAGACGACGTTCCGCGACGAATGCGAAACCGACTTGTTCGGCGAGCAGGCTGTTTTATGCGGCGGTGTTGTCGAGTTGATTAAAGCGGGTTACGAAACGCTGACCGAAGCTGGCTATCCAGCCGAGATGGCATATTTCGAGTGCTTGCACGAAGTGAAACTCATCGTCGACCTGATTTACGAGGGCGGCATTTCGAACATGAACTACTCGATTTCCAACACGGCCGAGTTCGGCGAATATGTGTCGGGCCCGCGCGTTGTGACCAGCGAAACCAAAGCCGAGATGAAAAAAATCCTTGAGGATATTCAAACTGGCAAGTTTACCGATCGCTGGATGCAGGGTGGACAAGAAGAGATTAAAGAATTCCGCAAAGTGAATGATGCGCATCCGATTGAAAAAGTCGGCACAGAGTTGCGCAGCAAAATGCCTTGGATTTCGGCCAATCAATTGGTGGATCAAAGCAAAAACTAAAGCTGATTTGAGACAAGAAATAGGGCGGCCTCGTGAAAACGAGTGCCGCCCTTTTTGTTTCTAGTTTAAGTCGATGCCCTGCAGGGTGCTGGTTTTTCCAACTTGGTTTTCTTGGCCTTTCACGCAGCCATGGTTGGATTGAATGCGGGTTTCGGTTTGGCCGACGAAAGTCATGAGGGCATTGCCGAGCGCATAATCGCAAGGCCGCGCAACTTGGGCGGAAGACAGAATATCTTGGCCATCGCGATAGATGATTTGCACACCATCGATTAATTTGGTGGCGCCTTGGCCAAGGCGTCCCGCTTCTGACCCGACGATAACGCCAAGGGTTCCGCCGCCGGAGGAGCGCCCGCTATTGTCCCCAATGGCGGCGCCCAAAACCCCGCCGACGACAGCGCCCACACCAGCGGCGATGCTTTGGTTGCGCCGATTAGAGACGCTAACTTTGGCCGTTTGGACGGAGACTATAGAGACGATTTTGACTTGCTGGCGTTGGTTCACTTGTCCGGCGGAAAACGAGCCAGCCTTATTCTCTTCGCCAGGCGTGGCGCAGGCGGCCAGTAAAACAAAACTGCTGATGGAGAGACGACGGAGCATGGGCTTTTCCTTATTCTAAGGGGTCGGTTGCCTTATCCGCATCTTAAGCACAAAAAAGGGCGATGAAAAGGCAGTCGCGGGTTTTCGTCTGGAAGACGCGCAGACTGCCTTTAACCTATTGTTATTTTGCCTTGCTGCTAGTTACACTTTTTCGCAGCGGACAAATCGTTTAGCTTGTTCATGCGTCCTGAAATCGCATATTGCTCCACTTCTGGCGCATCGCTGACATTAATAAAGAACAGTGGCACGAGCAGAAATGACCCTGCGATGCCCATGTTGATGTTTGTCCGATTTATACGACTGCGCTCTAACTGCAAATTGACCAATGTGCGTTCATGGGTCTCCAGCTCGTTTTGGATGCTACTGCATGACATTTGTCGATCGGAAGCGTGGGTGGCTAAAATTGGATTAGCGTGCCTGCCAGCGCATGAGGCAAGGGCAAACGTGCTCACGAGAATAATAAGTGCTTTTTTCATAGGTCATTCCTAAAATTAGAGAAGACGGCAGCACTTTTAATAGTGCTGCCGAAAATACTAACGGTTGCAAACAACCCGATATTGACGCGGTGAATAAATGCCACTGGTTAAGGCATTAATCAGGCCATTCATGAAAGTTTGCTCCGCTTCAACAGAAGCAACATTCCCTTTGCCGCCACAGATTTGAGCCACGTTAATTCTTTGGCTTTGGCCAATGCCACCAACAAAGAAAACACTTGAGGCGTCTTTGGCGACACGAGAGCCGCCGCCATCCAAAACAAAGGTTTGTTTGGAGCAAGCGCTAACGCTGAGCGCCACACCAACTGCAATGACGGGAATTATTTTTGAAAATTTAGTCATAGGGATTTCCTCCTCTTGTTGTTGAGCGGCACACCCTCTCGGCGTGCCATTTAGAAACTTGAAAATAAGATAAACGCCAAAGGTTAATTTTTCGGAGGGAAGGCGATAAGCCCAACCTCTTTACCCAATGCTCCTTCTTTCCACATTTCAAAAAAAGGGTAACAAACCAAACTCTAACCGCAAGTAAGTTATTTTCAAATTTAACGCTCTATTAAACTTACCGCCTTACAAATATTCCCGTGAGCGAAATGTAGTTCGCTCTTGCTCATCGGCCTGTTCACCCGAGGCGCGGCCTTGGCGATGATTGGCTTTATTTTCGTGCAATCGCTGACCGATATTTGGGGGCATGGTGTCGACGCCGCCACCATTGGCGCCTGGTTCGACCGAGGCGCGGACTCGCTCATCTTAGACCAACGTCTGCTTTGGGTGTTTGTGCTGTCGGTTCTCGTAGTCATATGCGCGGGGCGCTTGTCTCTCGATAGTTGGCTGGAGATGGACCGCAAGCGCTAATCGGTTCGCCGAGTTTTCGCAAAGCTAACGTTGCAAAATTGCAATTGTGCATATTTGCAGCTAAGCTATTGCGATTATGAAAGATCTTGATTGGGATGATTTACGGTTTTTTCTCGCGGTGGCTGGGGCCGGCAGTCTGTCGGCGGCCGCGCGCGAGTTAACCGTCAACACCACCACGGTGTTGCGCCGCATTGGCAATTTGGAGGCGGCGCTTGAGGCGCGGCTTTTCGAGCGCCTGCGCAGCGGCTATACGCTGACGCAAGATGGCACGCGTCTCTTGCAATCGTTGGAGCCGGTGGATACCAGCCTGTCTTCGTTACAAAGAGATTTCCAAGCCAATTCAGGGGCTTATGGCGGGGTTGTGCGGCTTTCGGCCAGCGATGTCGTGGCTGGCGGGCTGATTGGCCCAGCGGTGCCGCAGTTTTTGCAAAATGCGCCCGATATTGCGCTGGATATCATCACCGACCCCAGCCTATCGGGGCCCGGCGGCGCGCCACGGGTGATGAATGTGCTGCGCGATGTGGATATTGCTTTGCGTCTCGCGCGCCCCACGCAGGGCGATATGCTGGCGCGCAAGCTGTGCGATGTCGCTTATGGCGTCTATGCAACGCCTGCTTATGTGCAGACATATGGCGAAATCGCCAGCTCTGGCGACTTATCGGGTCATCAAGTGGTGGCTTTTTCCGAGGAAGAACGCCCTTTGGGGCCGGTTTGGTGGCTGTCACGAGCCGAGAAAAACGCCAAAGTCGTGATGCGCTCCTCCAGCGTGGCCACGCGAATGAACGCGGTTTTGGGCGGCGAGGCGGTGGCGGCTTTGCCGTGTTTTATGGCGCGGAAACAAACGGGCTTAGTGCCGCTGCTTGGCCCTGACTTGGTTGGCAATTTGGAATTATGGTTGCTGACCCGCACGGATTTGGCGCGGCTGGGGCATGTTCGCGCGGTGATGGATTTTCTCATCCACCATGTGTCGGAACAGGCGATGGCTTTGGCAGGTCGCGAGATGTGAAAGTGCTTGCCATGGCTGTTTTGCTTGGATAAACATTGAGTATAGTTTTTTTACCACCCCCATGGGGGTTTGAAAGAGGCGCATAAATATGGCTCACGCCAGATTTACAAATTTCGCGACTGGTCTGCCATTTGGCGGGGCTGCGGATTTGCGCGCGCCAACGGCTTGCAGCCAAAAGCTGTCTCGGCCGAACGATTTACGGACCATCCTTCTCCTAACCTGCCCCTGAGATCGGACAGGCCATGCACGGCGCGTTCTCAGGGGGTGAATTGGGATAAACAAAATGGCAAATGCCTAGAAAAGACAGGCAAGGCCCCAAAGAGAAGGATGAGAAAATGACCAAAACAACAAAACAAACAGGCGCCAAAAGCGACCGTATTTATATTTTCGACACCACATTGCGCGATGGCGAGCAATCGCCGGGCGCCTCCATGACTTTGGAAGAGAAACTGCAAGTCGCAGAAGTCTTGGACACAATGGGCGTGGATGTCATCGAGGCTGGGTTTCCGATTGCCTCCAATGGCGATTTTGAAAGCGTATCCGAAGTCGCCAAATTGGTGAAAAACGCGCAAGTCTGTGGGCTGGCGCGGGCTGGCGCGAAAGATATCGACCGCGCGGCCGATGCGTTGAAACACGCCAAAAACCCGCGCATTCATACCTTTATCTCCACCAGCCCCGTGCATATGAAGCACAAGTTGCAAATGGAGCCAGAAGACGTGATGGAAGCGGTTGCCGCTTCCGTGACGCGCGCGCGCGACCATACCGATAATGTGGAATGGTCGCCCGAAGATGCGACCCGCACCGACCACGACTTTTTGTGCGCCACGGTAGAGACCGCCATTCGCGCGGGCGCAACGACGATTAATATTCCCGACACGGTGGGCTATACAATGCCGCAGGAATATTTCGAGATGATTACCATGTTGCGCGAGCGCGTGCCGAATATCGACAAAGCGATTATCTCCACCCATTGCCATAATGATTTGGGGCTGGCGGTTGCCAATTCTTTGGCGGGCGTTCGCGCGGGCGCGCGCCAAATCGAATGCACCATCAATGGGCTGGGCGAACGCGCGGGCAATGCCGCCTTGGAAGAGATTGTCATGGCGCTGAACGTGCGCAATGACTTGATGCCACAATGGAGCCAAATTGAGACGCAAATGCTGTCTCGTGCCTCCAAATTGGTTTCCTCCGTGACGGCGTTTCCAGTGCAGTATAATAAGGCGATTGTCGGCCAAAATGCTTTCGCACACGAGAGCGGCATCCACCAAGACGGCATGTTGAAGAACAATCAGACCTATGAAATTATGACGCCCGAGAGTGTCGGTATTTCCCAAACCTCCTTGGTGATGGGCAAGCATTCGGGTCGCCATGCGTTTCGCGATAAGATTAACAATCTTGGCTATCAATTAGGCGACAACCAATTGCAAGAGGCTTTCGTGCGCTTCAAAGAATTGGCCGACCGCAAAAAACATGTTTTTGACGATGATATTATCGCCTTGATTGATGATGAGGTTGCCAAGGGCATCGACCGGATTAAGCTGGTGTCCTTGCGCGTGTTGGCGGGCTCGCATGGGCCGCAAGCGGCGACCTTGAAGCTCGATATCGATGGCAAAGAAACCGAGGTCGAAAGCACGGGCGATGGCCCCGTCGATGCGACGTTCAATGCGATTAAAGCTTTGTTCCCGCATGAAGCGGATTTGCAGCTCTATCAAGTCCATGCGGTGACGCAAGGCACAGATGCGCAAGCCGAAGTCAGCGTGCGTTTGGAAGAGAGCGGAAAAACCGTTATTGGCCGCGCGGCCGATACCGATACGATGGTGGCCTCGGCGCGGGCGTATATTAGTGCTTTGAATAAATTGTTGATTAAACGAGAAAAACAGGCACCAGATAGTCTAACTGCCTAACTGGGGCTCTTTGAGAGGAATACACGATGTTAAATATGCTGCTTGCGATGTTCTCTGCCGACATGGCCATTGACCTTGGAACCGCCAATACACTGGTTTATGTGAAAGGGCGGGGCATTGTTTTGAACGAGCCATCTGTGGTGGCCATCATTGAGCAGAACGGGCGCAACCGCGTTTTGGCTGTGGGCGATGAAGCCAAGATGATGCTGGGTCGCACGCCAGGGAATATTAAAGCCATTCGCCCGATGCGCGATGGCGTGATTGCTGACTTTGATGTGACGGAGGAAATGATCAAACATTTCATTCGCAAAGTTCACAATCGCCGCAGTTTTGCCAATCCGCAAATCGTCGTCTGCGTGCCTTCGGGTGCCACGGCGGTGGAGCGTCGCGCGATTCAAGAAAGCGCCATGTCGGCGGGCGCGCGTCGGGTCTTCCTCATCGAAGAGCCTATGGCAGCGGCCATTGGCGCCGGCCTTCCGGTCACCGAGCCAACCGGCTCGATGGTCATTGATATCGGCGGTGGCACCACGGAAGTGGCGGTTCTGTCTTTGGGTGGCATTGTGTATTCGCGCTCGGTGCGTGTCGGTGGCGATAAAATGGATGAAGCGATTATCGCGCATATCCGTCGCAACCATAATCTGCTCATCGGCGAGTCGAGTGCCGAGCGTATTAAAAAAGAAGTTGGCTCGGCCATGATGGCGCCGGGCGAAGAGGGCCAGACGGTCAGCCTCAAGGGGCGCGATTTGATGAACGGCGTGCCGCGCGAAGTTGTCATCACCCAGCGCGAAATTGCGGAGAGCCTTGCCGAGCCTGTGGGCGCGATTGTCGAAGCCGTGAAAGTGGCACTCGAAGCAACGCCGCCAGAACTGGCCGCCGACATTGTCGACAAAGGCATAGTGATGACGGGCGGCGGCGGCTTGCTGCATAATTTGGATGCTTATTTGCGCGAAGCCACGGGGCTTCCGGTGTCGATTGCCGATGAGGCATTGTCTTGCGTTGTGTTGGGAACTGGCCGCGCGCTGGAACACATTAAAACCATGAAACACGTTCTTTCCGCCGCCTATTAGGCGAGATTTTAAGGGGATAAATTGGCGAAATTTGGCGCCAGTATTAGCGAAATACGCTTTGTCAGTGCGACGGGCATTGCGTCTGTGTGTGTGCTGGTTGGCGCCATATTATTGTTTCTTCTGCCCCGCGACGACCCGCGCGTGATGCAATTGCGCCAGACCGCATTTGATATTTTTCTGCCCGCCATCGATGCCTTGGGGCGTCCCTTCATCGCGCTTCGAGATACTGGCACGCAAGTCTCGCAGCTTGGTGGACTGCGCGCGGAAAACGATCGTCTGCTGGCCGAGAACGAGGCCTTGCGTCTCACAATCAATCAAATGACGCAATCGCAATTCCTCATGCAGCAATATCGCGCCCTGTTGGATTTGCCGCCCGAGCCAGGTATCGAGCTGTTTCCCGTGCGCGTGGTGGCCGACCTATCTAGTCCATTTGTCAAAACTTTGGTTACCAAAGGCGGCAAAAACTCGGGCATTGAGACGGGCTTGGCGGTGATTGGCACCAATGGATTGATTGGCCGCGTTATCTCGAGCGGTGTGCAATCGGCTCGTATTTTGCTGCTGACCGATTTCAACAGCAATATTCCCGTGGTGGCTTTGGCCAGCGATGTGCAGGCGATTTTATCGGGTCGCAATAATGCGATGCCGGAGCTGCAATTCGTGCCGCGCAAAGCCAAATTGAAAGAGGGCGACTTGATTGTCACCTCGGGGCGCGGCGGGCGTATCCCGATTGGCCTACCGATTGGCCTGCTGCGTTTGGGCGCCGAGGGCGAGCCGCCAAAGGTCGAGCTTTTGGACGATGTGCAGGGTCTCATTCATGTGCGCGTGGTGAAAAGTGTCGCGGTGGAAACGCCGCCCAATATTGAAACCTCTTCGGTTTCGCGTAAGGCGAAAAGATGAACCCCTTACGCCGCCCCGATTTGCGCGCCGCCGATGGTGGCAGCCTGTGGCTGGTTCCTTATTTTGTTTTGGCGGGATTTATTTTCCTCGATGGCCTCCCCGTCGACGCGCAATGGGTGAGCCAAATCGAGCTTGGTCTTTTTCTCGTGCCGATATTTTTCATCGCCATCTCCCCCAGCGAACATGACTTTGCGCCCTTGGGGATTATCGCTTTCGGCTTGCTCAACGATGTCTTGAGCGAAGCGCCCCTTGGTTATTGGGCGTTTTTATTTAGCTTTTTCTATCTATTGGCCATGGGGCAGAAAGGCGTTTTGCAAGAAGCGCGCGTGAGCGGCGTCTGGGGCAATTTCTTGGTGGCCATCCTAATTACCTATTTTGCGGGCTATCTCATCGCCTTATTGCGAGAGGATATGGCCATCGATTTTTGGCTGTATTTATTGTCCGCCTTTCTGACGGCTTTGTGTTTTCCGCTGCTCTACCTGCCATTGGGCTGGATGGAAAACCAAACCTTTTCCGACCCACTTCGAAGGGGCGACGACTAATGGCCTTATTTGAAAATGAAAGTGGCCTATTTTCGCGGCGCCTATTTGCGCTGGGCGGCATGCAAGCCAGTCTGTTTGCTTTGCTGGCGGGCCGATTGCAATATTTACAAATTTCTCAATCCGATGATTACGCCACTTTAGCCGAAGCCAATCGGGTGAATATCTCGGAGCTATCGCCGGCGCGTGGCATTATCACCGACCGCAATGGTGTGCTTTTGGCCGATAATGATCGCAAGCTTCTGGTCGAGCTGGTGCCAGAGCAGGCCAAGGATTTAGACAATACGTTGGCCGAGTTGCAAGAGCATTTGGGACTTTCCAACGCCCGCGTGCGCGAGTTGCGGCGGCGCATTAAGCGTGGGCCATCGTTCAAAGCCATCCAGATTGCCGAAGATGTTGATTGGGATGCTTTTGCGGCGATTAATTTGCGCCTGCCGTTTTTGCCCGGGGTCTCGCCAAGGGTTGGCGAAAAACGAGTATATCCCGAGGGCGAAACTTTGGCGCATGTGGTGGGTTATGTGGGCGATAAGACGGCGGCCGATTTGCGCCGCATGGGACGTATCGTTGGCGACACGGTGGGGCGCAGCGGCGCCGAGCGCGAGTTTGAGCGCGATTTACGCGGCACGGCAGGCGTGCGCCATGTGGAGGTGAATGCGCGTGGCCGTACGGTTCGTGAATTGGAAACCAACCCCGGCCAGCCTGGGCAAAGCATGGCTCTTTCCATTGACGTGGCGCTGCAAAGGTTCGTGACGGAGCGGCTGGCTGGCCATAGCGGCTCGGCCGTGGTGATGGATATTGAAAGCGGCGAATTGCTGGCCATGGCTTCGGTGCCATCTTTTGACCCGAATGATTTCTCACGCGGGGTGGATGCGCGCACGTGGGAAAAAATGCTGGTCGCCGAGCGCAAGCCGCTTTTGAACAAGGCCATTCGCGGACAATATTCGCCCGGCTCGACGTTTAAAATGTTGGTGGCACTGGCGGCGCTGGAAGATGGATTGGTCAAGGCCGACGATGAAGTGACCTGCTCGGGCGTCTATAGTTTTTCTGGCGAATTGTTCCATTGCTGGCGCGAAGATGGCCATGGCCCGATGAATATGATGCAAGCGATTGAAAGCTCTTGCGACACCTATTTCTATGACTTGGCTTTGAAAGTGGGCATCAATCGCATTGAAGCGATGGCGCGGCGGTTCGGCTTTGGCTCGCCGACGGGAATTAACCTGATGGGTGAGAAATCGGGAACCGTGCCAGGGCGCGATTGGAAGCGCGCCAATTATGATACCGGCTGGCGTTCGGGCGAGACGGTGATTACGGGCATCGGCCAAGGCTATTTGCTGACCACGCCATTGCAATTGGCGGTGATGACGGCGGCTCTGGCCAATGGCGGAAAATTGGTCACGCCAACGCTGCTAAATACACAAGATGCGCCACCCCAAGCGCCGCGAATTGGCGTGACGCCAGAAAACTTGGCCGTCATTCTGCAAGGCATGTATCGCGCGGTCAATAAGCCCGAAGGCACGGCCTATGCATCGAGCCTATTGATCGACGGCCAACGCATGTCGGGTAAAACAGGCACGGTGCAGGTGCGCCGCATTTCTATGGTGGAACGCGAAGAGGGGGTCATCCCCAATTCGGAGCTGGATTGGCATTTGCGCGACCACGCTTTATTTGTCGGCTATGTGCCGCATGATGCGCCGCGCTATGCCATCTCGGTGGTCATTGAACACGGCGGCGGCGGCGGCCAAGTGGCGGCGCCCATGGCTCGCGATATTATGGTGCAGCTTTTGCGCTCGCAGGCGAGCCCGCAAGCGGCCAGCTCCGCGCCTTCACAGGAGCGCTCATGAGTTATCCAAGTCATTTAAATCGAGCGGGATGGCTTGAGTATTTCAACGATATGCATAAGCCGCTGTTTATCTCTGTGGGCTTGCTGGGCTTGATTGGGGTGATGGTGCTTTACTCGGTTGCGGGCGGCGATTTCTCGCCTTGGGCTTGGCGACACGGCATTCGGATTATCGGCGGCTTGGGGCTTATCTATGCGCTTTCGACGGTCGAGCTGCGCACGTTTTATGTTTTGGCCTATCCGCTTTTCGGCTTGGTTTTCATTCTTTTGGTCGGGGTAGAAATATTCGGCTCGAAAAATATGGGGGCGCAGCGTTGGCTCGATTTGGGCTTTGTGCGCTTGCAGCCATCTGAATTTATGCGTCTGGCTTTGGTGCTGGCTTTGGCGCGGTTTTACCATGGCATGCATCAAAACGATGTCTCGCATCCGCTAAATCTAATCGCCCCTCTGGCGATGGTTGCCGCCCCCTGTTTGCTGGTGCTGAACCAGCCAGATTTGGGAACCTCGATTATGATTGCCGTGACGGGGTTGAGCGTGGTGTTTTTGGCGGGTGTGAATTTGCGTTATTTCATGGCTGGAACCGTGGCGATTATCGCGGCCATTCCGGTTGTTTGGCAAAACATGCTGACCTATCAAAAAGAGCGCGTCTTGGTGTTTTTAAACCCCGAGAGAGACCCCTTGGGGGCGGGCTATCATATTATTCAGTCCAAAATCGGCATTGGGTCGGGCGGCGTGTTCGGCAAAGGGTTGGCGCAAGGCACACAAAGCCAATTGAACTTTTTGCCCGAGCGCCATACGGATTTCATCTTCAGCAATTTTGCCGAAGAAATGGGTTTCACCGGCTCGCTGGCTTTGCTGGTTTTATTCATCCTGACGTTGTTTTTCATTTTCCGCATCGCCAATCAAATGCGCTATCCGTTTTCGCGCTTGGCCGTGGCCTCTATGGGGTTTTCCATCTCGATTTACGTGATTGTCAATCTGGCTATGGTCATGGGGCTGGCGCCTGTCGTCGGGGTGCCTTTGCCTTTTGTTTCCTATGGCGGGACTTCGCTCTTGACCTTTATGGCGAGTATTGGCGTTATATTGGCAATGGAAAGACAAACCACAGCAGACCTGCCCAAATAGTCTCGGGCAGTGCCTCGTAACGCGACGATAAGTAAGGAGCCTCACATGTTGAAGACAAAAGTTTTACCAGCCATCGGCGCGGGTCTCGCCCTGATTGTGATTATTGTTCTGGCGCGGACTTTCATGCCAGCGGCCGAGCAAGGCCTTGGCGAACGGTTTGATTTCAAACCCAATAGCCAGCGTGTCGCCAACCTGATGAGCGAGTCGGTGCGCTATAAAACCATCTCTTATGGTCGCGACAAGCCGACCTCGAGCAAAGCTCTGCTGGCCTATCACAAATATCTCGCCAAAAGCTTCCCGAATGTTCATCAAGCGATGACCCGCGAAGTGGTGGGCAAATATTCTCTGCTTTACACATGGGTCGGCAGCGAGCCGGTTTCGCCCAGCAATAAGCCCGTCATTTTGTTGGGTCACTTGGATGTCGTGCCGGTTATTCCTGGCACGGAAGGCGACTGGAAACAGCCCCCTTTCAAGGGCGTGATTGCCGATGGTTTTATTTGGGGCCGTGGCACCTTGGATAATAAAGTCAATATTGTGGGGCTGCTGGAAGCGGCCGAAAGCATGTTGGCGCGCGGCCTTCAGCCCAAACGCACGATTTATTTCGCCTTCGGCCATGACGAAGAACAGGGCGGCATTGATGGCGCTTTGGAAATGGCCAAAGTGCTGGAAGCGCGCGGCGTGGAAGCCGAGTTCCTCATCGATGAGGGCGGTCTGGTCACGCAAGGTATTGTGCCAGGCGTCGAGCCTTTGATGGCCGTCATCGCGCCAGCCGAAAAAGGCATTGTGACGTTACAGTTAAAAGTCGTCGGCAAAGGCGGGCATTCATCTGTGCCGCCTGTGCAAACGTCTATCGGCATTTTGGGCGCCTCGATTGCCGCGCTGGAAGCCAATCAATTCCCGCGCGATTTTTCGCATACGCAAAGCTTTTTGGAATCCGTGGCCGATGACATGCCTTTCGTCAATCGACTGGTGATGAAAAACCTCTGGCTGTTCAAGCCTGTGGTGATGAGCCAGCTCGAAAACGATACGCAAATTCAAGCCAGCATGCGCACCACAACGGCGGCGACGATGATTTCGGGTGGCATTAAAGCCAATGTCTTGCCGATTGATGCTTCGGCTAAAGTGAACTTCCGTATTCTGCCAGGCGAGACGCCAGACACGGTGCGCGAGCGGGTCATCCAAGTTATCAACGACGAGCGGGTGCAAGTCAGCTTCGACGGCTCTGGCCAACGCGGCATGGGCCCGTCGCCGGTTAGCCCGCAGTCGGGCTATGGGTGGGAAGCGTTAACCACGGCCATTCGCGACACGGCAGCGCCCGAGCGGATTATCATTGCGCCGCGCCTCTTGGTGGCAGCCACCGACACGCGCCATTACCGCGCCCTTACGCCAAACCATTATCGCTTCACCTATATGCAATTGGGCGCCAGTGATTTGGGTGCCATCCATGGCACGAACGAACGCATTAGCGTGGCAACGCTGAACGATACCGTGCGTTTCTTCTTCCGAATGATGTCTCGTCTATAGGGGTTGGCTTAAGCAAGCAGCGTGTCGAGCGCGCCTTTTTCTTCTAGCGCGTAAAGGTCATCGCAGCCGCCGATATGGGTTCCGTCGATGAAAATCTGCGGCACGGAAGTGCGCCCGCCGGCTCGGCCTTGCATGGCGCTACGAAGTTTTGCATCGCCCACCACGCTAATTTCGGTAAAGCTGGCCGCCTTTTGGTTCAGCAGCTCTTTGGCTGCATGGCAATAGGGGCAAGTGTTGGTGGTATAGATTTCAATTTTGGCCATAGCAAACTCCTAGCCCTAGGTTTAGGCAATACTGCGCCCTGCGGTCAAGACCCATTAGTCTTCGTCCAACTCGTCCGGCTCAAAGGCATAGACGTATTCTTGGATATCAAAGGGGGCGTCTTGCGCTGTCATCTCGGTGAAAAACCGCACCGCATAAATCGACAGAGCGCCATAGCGGGTCTCGCCGCGCATCTCTAGCGGCGCGGCAAAGCGGGTGTCGCCAATGCGGGCATAATGCGCCTCGATGGGTGGAAACTCGGCCGCGCGCGCCATGCTGCGTTGCGAGTAGCCAGCAATCGGCGCCCAGACCACGCGGCAGGCCAGCGCGGGTATTCGGCTTGGATAGGCATGCGCGTTGGCGGCAATCTCGCGCCCTGACGTTAGGGTCAGGCTGGCGTGTCGGCGGCCATCGAAAATTCGCCGCTCGCCGCTGCACGCATCGCGCAATGTGCCCGTGGCCAGTGGCGCCAACATGGCCAAAAACGGGTCGGTGGTGCCGGTGCCAATGCTGGCAATATCGACGCTTATCGCGGAGCGATTTTCTGGCGTTGGGGCATAGCCGGAGACAAATTCTATCGGCGCGCCATCTTGATAGCGCATGAAGGAAGATTTTACGCCTTCGTCATTGGCCCAGCTCAAGTCGAGGTGTCGCGGCACAAATTGCGCCCCCGCCAGCGCGCCATAAGAGGTGGCCACAACATGCGAGTTAGAGGCGATATGGCCAAGGCCAGCCGGCGCGATATGGGCGCTTACCCGATAGCGGCTCGGCGTCAGATCCAGTTGCAGCTCGACTTTGCTAAGCAAAATGCCGCCAGCGTAAATACGATATTCAGCCGAAAAGTAACGCTCCACCTCGGGCTCCACCTCGGGATTTGCTGCAAGACCTAGCTTTGGAACCAAGCCTAAGCTGGCAACCAACAAGAGCGAGAGTGCGCGTTTCGTCAATCTGGGTTTCGGTTGGAGGGTCAAGCGGTTTGGGCGTTTTCAATATCGTCGCGCAAGTTCAGCGTTGCCATCCAATAATGAATGCCGCCCCAAAGGCCGACAATCGTCATAGCAGCCAGCGCATAGCCGAGCCCTTGAGGGCCGTAAAGGGGGGTGAATTGGTCGCTCAAATAGCCAATGCTCAGCGGCCCAACGCCCAGCCCGATGATATTATTGACGCATAGCATAATGGCCGAGGCGAGCGAGCGCATTTCGGGTTTCACCAAAGTATGCAGCATGGCCAAAGTTGGGCCAAAATACAGCGCCCCCACGGTTAGCGGGATGGCCAGCCAAATAAGGGCGGTCATCGTGTCGGTGGAGAGATAGCCAATCACCGATAAAGGCGCGACGCCAATGGTGATGGCCGATACCAACCACAGGTTCCAGCGCACATCGCGCTTGCCCAAACGGTCGGCGAAAACGCCGCCAAAGGCCGTGCCAAGTCCGCCGCCAATGCCAATCATAATCGCCAAAATGCCGCCCACTTGCGTGGCGCTCATGCCATGCACGCGGATGAAATAACTCGGCAACCAAGCCACGGCGCCATAGCCCACGGTAATCACGAGGGTCGAGGCAATCAGCAATTGGCGAATGGATTTCGTGTTCCACATATAGCTTAAGGTCTCGCGCAAAGGCGGGGCGGTGCCGCTGGCTTTATTGTCGCTCATGCCGCGCGGGGGGTCGCGCAAGGTAAACCAAGCCAAAATCGCCAACGCCAAACCAGGAATAGCCACCACTTGCACGGCCACGCGCCAGCCATAGGTGTCGCCAATATAGCCGCCGACAATAAAAGCCGCGAAGAGCCCGAGGTTAATGCCGAGGGCAAAAACGGCCAAAGGCGCGGCGCGCTCGGATGGGCCATACATGTCGGCAATAATGGCGTGCGATGGGGGGCTGGTGCCAGCCTCGCCGACGCCTACGCCAACGCGTGCCAACAAGAGCTGCACATAGTTTTGCGCCAAGCCGCAGACAAAAGTCATGACCGAGAATAAAGATAGCGAGGCAATGATGATTTTCTTGCGCGACATGCGGTCGGCCAAATAGGCGATGGGAATACCGAGCGTGGCATAGAACACGCCAAAAGCGGGCCCCGTCAGCAAGCCCAATTGCGTGTCGCTCAGATCCATGTCGGTTTTAATCGATTGCAATAAAATGGCGACAATCTGGCGGTCGACATAATTGGCGGTATAGATGAGCGTGAGCAGGCCTACGGTATAGGCCTTGAGGCCGCGCGAAAACATCGGAGCGGCGGCAGGCGCTGAGTTAGCGTTCATTTTTTTCGGTTCCGTGTAAAAATATGGGCATTGTCATTGCGGGTGCGAATGGCGAAAACCCCTCGGATAATCGACAAAGCGATGACCCAAAAAGCAAATAACTGCCCAAGGCTAATCTGTAAAATAGCGCTGAGCATTGAAAGTAAAGAGATATCGCCTTGGCCGAAGGCCAGCGCGATTTGCGATATGGCACTGGCAAGGACTGCGACTTGCGACGCTAATAGATTAGGGCGTCTCTTGCGCCGGCTTCGGATTGCCCAAATAAGCGCGCACACAATAAGCACCCCACCGCTGACGGGATGGGGCGGAAACTCAAAAAGACTTAACCATGGGCTCATAAATCACCTGTTGGACACAAGTTTGACGCAAAGCTGGAACGAGGTCAACTCTTGCTTACAGCCAGCCCGCCAAGTCGCGTTTTGCGAGTGTCGCCAGCAGTTCCATAGATGCCTTCGTCTCATTGAGACAAGGCACGGTGGTGAAATGCGTGCCGCCCGATTGCTTGAAGTCGCCTTGCAGCTCAATGCCAATTTCTTCCAGCGTTTCCACGCAATCAGAAATAAAGCCCGGCGTCACCACAGCCAGTTTTTTCACGCCCGCTTCGGCCATTTCCAGCACGGTCTTATCGGTATAGGGCTGCAACCATTGGGTCGGGCCAAAGCGCGATTGAAAGGTCAGTTTCAGCTGCGTGTCATCCATGCCCAGCTTCTCGCGCAACAGGCGCGCGGTCTTGGCGCAATGGCAATGATAGGGGTCGCCCTTGTCGAAATAAGCCTGCGGCAAACCATGGAAGGAGGCGATAATCACCTCGGGTTTCCAGTCGAGCGTTGCGATATGCTGGTTCACCGATTGCGCCAAAGCCTCAATATAGGCGGGATGGTCGTGCCAAGGCTCTGCCGTGCGAACGGCAGGTTGCCAGCGCAATTTGAGCAGCGAGCGGAACACATCATCATAAACACTGGCCGAAGTGGTGGCGCTATATTGCGGGTAGAGCGCCATAATGGATATGCGCTCGCAGCCTGCGTCTTTCAGGGTCTGAATTTTATCTTCAATCGAGGGCGCGCCATAGCGCATGGCATAATCTACCAAAACGCCATCGCCCAGTTTTTCTTGCAGCAGCTCAGCCTGCACGCGCGTGTAATAGCGCAACGGGCTTTCATTGCTCTCTTGGCGCCAGATTTTAGCATAGGCTTTGGCCGATTTCTTCGGCCGCGTATTCAAAATAATGCCGCGTAAAATCGGCTGCCAAATCAGCGGCGAGGCTTCGATAACGCGCCGATCGCTCAAGAATTGTTTGAGATAGGGGCGCAGTCCCTTTTTGTCGGGACTGACAGGCGTGCCGAGGTTGACCAGCAAAAGACCAGTTTTGCCAAAGGCGACAGGGGGGTGCGAATTAGGCAGCATAGACTATTGCGCCGCAGGCGCCGCGAACACGCTCGGCAGCTCGCGCGAAATATCCAAATGCGCCCAAACTTCCGACACAGCCGACACCAGAGCGTCAATCATCGCATCATCGTGCAGGGGCGTTGGGGTGATGCGCAAACGCTCGGCGCCGCGCGGCACGGTTGGATAGTTAATCGGCTGAATATAAATATTATGCTCGTTCAACAAACGATCGGAAGCGGCTTTGCACAACAGCGGGTCGCCCACCATCAGCGGCACAATATGGGTTTGGGTCGGCAAAACGGGCAGACCCGCTTGAGCCAATTTATCTTTCAATGTCTGCGCGCGTTCTTGATGGCGCAGGCGCAAGTCTTGGCCGAAATTAGATTGCTTAATCAATTGCACGCTTTTGATGGCGCCCGCGGCGATGGCTGGCGGCAAGGAGGTGGTGAAAATAAAGCCCGGCGCGAAAGAGCGAATGGCATCGACCAAATTGCGATTGCCCGTGATATAGCCGCCCATGACGCCAAAGGCTTTGGCCAGCGTGCCTTCAATCACATCAATGCGATGCATCAGATTATCGCGCTCGGCAATGCCGCCGCCGCGTTGGCCATACATGCCCACGGCATGCACTTCGTCCAAATAAGTCAGGGCGCCGTATTTTTCGGCCAAATCGCAAATCTGTTCAATCGGGGCGACATCGCCATCCATCGAATAGACGCTTTCAAAAACAATCAGTTTCGGGCGATCGGGTTCGGCATCGGCCAAAAGGCTTTCCAGATGCGCCATATCATTGTGGCGCCAGATGAGCTTGCTGCAGCCGCTTTGGCGCACGCCCTCAATCATCGAGGCGTGGTTCAGCTCATCCGATAAAATAAGGCAATTGGGCAAGAGTTTGGCCAGCGTCGAGATTGTCGCCTCATTGGAAATATAGCCCGAGGTAAAGACCAAGGCGGCGGGTTTATCGTGCAGGTCGCATAGCTCGTTTTCCAGCTCGACAATCATATGGTGCGTGCCAGAAATATTGCGCGTGCCGCCGGCGCCCGTGCCCATATCGTCAATGGCGGTTTTCATGGCGTCCATCACGTCTTGGTTTTGGCCAATGCCCAAATAGTCATTGGAACACCAAACGGTGATTTCGCGGTGGGGGGTGGTGGAATAATCGATGGCGCGCGGAAACTGTCCAGCGCGACGCGCCAGATCGGTAAACACGCGGTAGCGCCCCTCTTCGTGCAGAGAGGCGAGGGCGTCATCGAGATGTTTGTCGTAATTGACGGGCATATCCAGTCCACTTTAAAACAGCCATATACCTAACCTATTTAGGCTTCGAAGACCAGTCTGGCTAGGTTGGGAGCCTTTTTGCCGCAGTTTTAAGATTATTCGCCGTCTTTGCGAACGAAAGTGACGGCAAAATATTCTTTTGCGTCAAACAAGTCTTTCGGCTCGCCGGGGCCTTCAATCATCATATAGCGACGAGGCGTAATCTGGCCTTCCATGCGATACCCCCGCGCGCTCATATTGCGGCGGTGGAACTCCATGGCAGCCGGCGTAAATTCCTCAGCAAGAACGGTGATGCGTTCGGGTTGCTTCGTTTCTTCAGCCATTTTAGCCCCTCTAAGATTTCATATCTCACATAGAATTAAGGCCTCGACACGCAAATGTCGAGGCCTGTAATGGTTTTTTAAGTGGCTTTTAGCTTAATAGCCACCCAAATCCGCGTAGCGGGCGCGGTGGAAATTCGTATCGCCCAACATTTGCGCCTGCACACGAGCGCGTTTCATAAACAGCCCCATGTCCACCGCATCGGTCATGCCAATGCCGCCATGCATTTGCACGCCTTCATTGGTAATCAACCGAAGCGCATCGCCCACACGGGCTTTGGCCAGACTGGCAGCGCGCGGCGTATCATTGCGCCGCTCTTCGAGCGCCGATAAAGCATCCAAAAGCACCGATTGGCAAATTTCCACTTCGCAGAACAACTCAGCCGCGCGGTGTTTCAGGGCTTGGAAAGTGCCAATAATCACGCCAAATTGCTTGCGCTCCTTGAGGTATTCCAAAGTCGTGTCGAACACGGTTTCGGCACCGCCCAGCATTTCGGCGGCCAAACAGACGCGCGCCAAATCGAGGCTGGTTTCCAGTTCGGCATAAGCGCCGCCCAAGCTGCCCAAAACGGCATCGCCAGAGATTTGCACATTGGCAAAAGCAATACTGGCTGCATTGCGGCTATCGACCATATGGTTGCGTGTGATGCTGACACCTTCGGCTTTGGCATCGACCAAGAACATCGACAAACCTTGTGCCTCGCCAGCCGCGCCACTGGTGCGCGCCACGACAATCAGCGTATCGGCAATATGTCCGTCGATGACGAATTTCTTATCGCCGGTGAGGCTAAAGCCATCGCCAGATTTCTCGGCCACCATAGATGTGTTCAGCGGATTATGATGATTGGTTTCTTCCAAAGCCAAAGCGGTCAGGGTTTCGCCTGCCGCGATTTGGGGCAGGAGAGCTGCTTTTTGTGGGTCAGAGCCAGCCGCCATAATCAGGCCAGCGCCCAGAACAGCCGTCGAGTAAAGTGGCGAAGCGGCCAGCGTACGGCCCGCCTCTTTCATCACAATGCCAAGACCCATGGGGCCAAAACCTGTGCCGCCATGTTCTTCTGGAATGAGAATGCCGGCAAAGCCCAGCTCGACGATTTGTTTCCACACGGCTTTATCATAGCCGTCTGCATCTTCTTCATCGCGCAGCTTGCGTAAATTAGCGACGGGAACTTGTTCGGTGAAAAAGTCCTTCGCCATATCTTTCAGCATGGTTTGTTCTTCTGTAAGCACGAATGCCATAGGATATTCCTTTATCTGAGCTTGTCGCGACGGCCTAGGCGTCGGGCAGACCTAATACACGTTTTGCAATCACATTGAGCTGCACCTCTGAGGTGCCGCCTTCGATTGAATTGCCTTTCGAGCGTAACCAAGAGCGGGTTACGGCCAGCTCGCGCTTGTCGAAGCCTTCGCCTTCCCAACCGAGCGCTTGCGTGCCCATCAGGTCGAGCAGCAGCTCGAAGCGGCGCTTGTTCACTTCCGTGCCGTAATATTTAAACATCGAGGCCGCCGCGCCCATGCCTTGTCCGGCTTTGGCTTCGGCTTCGGCGCGTTTCAGCGTCAGGCCAAAAGCTTGCTGATCCATTTTGTGGTCGGCAACCGCTTGGCGGATACTGGAATCGCCAATTTTGTCGCCATCGGCGCCAAAGTTTTCTTTGGCCACAGCTTCCATGCCGCCCATGGAGGCCGCGCCTGCGCCCATGCCCATGCCCGAAATCATGCTGCGTTCATGCTCGAGCAAACGCTTGGCAATGGTCCAGCCTTTGTTCAGCTCGCCCACCAAGTTTTCTTTCGGCACTTTCACATCGGTCAGGAAAGTTTCGCAAAATGGCGAGGCGCCCGAGATTAATTTAATCGGACGCGCTTCCACGCCCGCATCATCCATATCGATGAGCAGGAAGGAAATGCCATCGTGTTTGACCGAAGTATCGGTGCGCACGAGGCAGAAAATCCAATCGCACTGGTCGGCGTAGGAAGTCCAAACTTTCTGGCCATTGACCAAATAATGGTCGCCCTTATCTTCGGCTTTGGTTTGCAGTCCGGCCAAATCGGAACCGGCGCCCGGCTCGGAATAGCCTTGGCACCAGCGAATTTCGCCACGGATAATTTCACCGAGATATTTTTTCTTCTGCTCTTCGCTAGCAAATTCCAAAAGCGCTGGGCCAAGCATCCAAAGGCCAAAGCTGGTCAGGGCAGGGCGCGCTTTAATGGCACCTAGCTCTTGTTGCAGCACTTTGTTTTCTTCTTTCGACAGACCGCCGCCGCCATATTCGGCTGGCCAAGTTGGCGCGGTCCAGCCACGGCTGGCCATATTATCCATCCAGACTTTCGTGTCTGGATTTGGGTATTTGGCTTGGCGTCCACCCCAAGGCATTTCGCGTTCGGGCATTGGCGTGCGCATCGAGGCTGGGCAGTTTTCTTCCAACCAAGCGCGGGTTTCTTCGCGAAAACTATCAAGAGCTGTCATAACTATCTTCTCCAATATCTATATCTGGCAAAACCATAGCACGGCCATAGGGTGTCGCAAGTATTACAAACCAAAGCTCGCGTGGCATCTGGCCGCAGTTTTATCTCGGTAAAACCAGAGACTGCCAATGGCATTAGGGCATCACAAAGCCATCGAGGTTCTCGCCCGTTCCCGTGGTCACATGGCGGTCGATGGTTTCGCCCTTGGCGTAACAAAGCAGCGATTGCGCGATGCTTTCATAGCGCCCTCTATCGGCGCCAAAAGTATGCGCCGCGCTATGCGGGGTCAGCAGCACATTGTCGAGCGATAGGAAGTCATGCCGACTGCCTTGGTAAGGCCCACCGCGGTCGGGGTCGGCTTCGGCATCCGTGATATTCGTCGGATAGCGATACCAAGTGTCCAAAGCCGCGCCGCCAATTTTTTGGTTGGAGAGCGCGTCAAACAGCGCGTCCTCGTCGATGACTTCTCCGCGCGCGACATTGATAATATAGGCCGTGTCTTTCATCTTATCGAAAGCGCTGGCGTCAATCATGCCTTGCGTGTCTTCGTTTAAATCGCACGTCAGAATAAGATAATCGCTCTCGCTCAATAATTTCGGCAAATCTTTTTGCGTGCCAATCCATTGCAGCGGCTCGGGCGTTGCCTTGCGCTCGCTGCGCGCGACGGCCGAGATTTGCATATCAAAGGCATGGGCGCGCGCCGCCACCGCTTTGGCGATATCGCCATAGCCGAGGATGCCGACATGTTTGCCGCGCAAATCGCCATGGCGCGCTTGCGGGGCTGCATTGCGGCCTGCGCGATGCCATTGGCCTTGCGTCATATCTTGGTGCAATTGGCGCAGCTCGAGCGCATGTTCCAACATGGCGCCCAGCACGTGTTCTGCCATCGGCGCGGCATGGCCGCCCGCATTGCAATAAATCAACCCCTCGGGCAAAAACTCAGCGTCGAGCCAATCCGTACCGACCCAAGGTTGCAGCAGAATTTTCAACTTTGGCGCGGCCATAAGGGCGGCGAAATTGCCCGGCGTTAAAATGAAATCCGCACTCATCACCGCCGCTTCGCAGGTCGCCAAAATTGCATCGCGGGCTTCGAGGTCATCGTCGCAAGGCCAAACATCGACCGCCCAATCGGGCGAAAGCGCGTCGCCAATAATCGGCGCAAACCGCGCGCCCATTTTTCCAAATACAGCTATCCGTCGGGTCATGCGCGCTTGCCGACCTCTTCTACGGCAAATTCGGTTACCGATTTATAATCGGCCTTGCCATTGGGGGCGCGAAACGCTGGGCCGCCATGAAACACATGTTTGGGCGTTTTATAGGCGGCCAATTTGGTTTTGCAGAAAGCTTTCAAATCGCCTTCGTCAAAGCTGGCGCCATCGACGGTTTTCACCACGGCGGTAACCGCCTGACCCCATTTTTCGTCGGCCACACCCACCACCAAAGCATCGTCGATGCTATCGTGGAGTTTCAAAGTTTCTTCGATTTCTTCGGGATAAATTTTCTCGCCAGCCGAATTAATGCAAACCGAGCCGCGACCCAAAAGCGTCAATTCGCCTTCGGGCGAGACCAAGCAATAATCGCCCGGGATTGAGAAGCGATGGCCGTTGATGGTTTTGAAAGTCGAGGCGGTTTTCTTTTCGTCTTTATAATAGCCCAAAGGAATTGGGCCACCGAAAGCAATAAAGCCTGGGGTTTCGCTGCCCCATGGAATTTCCTTGTCGTTTTCGTCAAAGACTTTGCACATTTCATTGGTGGTGAATTTGGCGGTTTTCACCGGCGTGTCTTTCATGGTGATGGACGAGCCAAAACCGATGGCTTCCGACGAGCCGAAACTGTCGACCAGCATGCATTCATCTGGCAGCACTTTCAGCATTTCCTGCTTCACTTCCATCGACCACATGACGCCCGAAGACACAATATTGGTCACCGAGCTGACATCATAAGCGCCCGGATTATTTTGCAGCTCGGCCAGCATTGGCTTGGCAAAAGCATCGCCGACAATGGCCATATAATCGACGCCGCGACGCCCAACCACAGACCATAACTCTTGGCTATCGAGCGAGGCAGCTTCTAGCGTCACGATGGTGCCGCCGTTCATCAGCACGCCCATGGCGGTGAACAATCCGGTGCCGTGCATTAGCGGGCAGGCGGGAATGTAAACTTGGCCCGGGCCTTGCGCTTTCAAATGAGCGATTAACTCGTCCATTGTCTCTGGCACATCGCCGAGCGCGCGCAGCGCCATGGTTTGCGTTTCGCGCAAATTATGATGCTCCCACATCACGCCCTTGGGCATGCCGGTGGTGCCGCCTGTATAAAGAAACAGCAAATCATTGGGCGCGCGTTCAATATCCAAATTGGCGCCATCGCCGTTTGTGGCCAGGCTTTCGTAATCAACGCTGCCCTCTGGCAAATTCTGGCCATCGCCGACTTCAATCCACTGTTTTACGTTCGGCAGTTTCGGGCGCAATTGTTCGATATTGTCGCGAAACTCTTTGCCGTAAACCACGACGGTGGCGTCAGAGTTTTCGAAAATATAATGCACTTCATCGGCAACATAGCGATAATTGACGTTCACATGGGTCAGGCGGGCGCGAAAGCAGCTCACCAAAAGCTCTGAATATTCAGGGCGATTGCGCATGTAAAAGCCCACTTTATCGCCAGTTTCGGCGCCATTGGCGCGCAAATTACGGGCGATATTATTCGACCGATGGCTCATTTCTTGCCAAGTGATTTCCCTGTCGCCATGAACCAAAGCCAAGTGACCCTCCGGCAAAGCCGGCACGATTGCATCAATGATATCGCCAAAATTCCAGTGCATTATTTCCTCCCAGAAAACGCTATAATTTGAAAAAAAGGCTAGTGCATAAAACCGCCCTCTGCCAAGGCTTTTTGAAAGCGCGGAGCAAAATTCTGGAATTTTTTCTGGGGAACATGGTAAAACAGGCCATGGAATCACCAATTTTCTTACTCATCTCTGGTTTTATCGTTCTCGGCGTTGCCGGCGAGGCGCTCTTGCGCGGCGCCGTCAGTGCGGCCAGTCACCTCAAAGTGCCGCCGCTGATCATCGGCTTGACCATCATCGCCTTTGGCACAAGCGCGCCCGAATTAACTGTCTCGGTGAAAGCCGCTTTGAACGGCCAACCCGATATTTCCATCGGCAATGTGGTCGGCTCCAATATTGCCAATATTCTTCTGGTCTTGGGTCTGATGGCCGTGGTCAGCCCTTTTGCGACGCAAAGAGGCACGCTGGCACGCGATGGCAGTTTTATGCTCGGCGTCTCCTTGGCACTGGTCGGCTTGGGCTTTCTCGGGGGCGTCTCGCCTTCGCTCGGCGTTTTGATGTTGCTCGCCCTCATTGGCTTTACCGTTTACCTGTACACTTCATCGCGCACGGGCGAAGACGCGCAAGAGACGCAAGCGGGCGTGGAAGAAAATCTCGTGCCGGGCGGCTTGTTGGTGGCTTTGCTGGTTTTGGCCATGGGGCTGGCAGGCATTGTGTGGGGCGCGGGTTTGATGGTCGATGGCGCGGTTTTATTGGCGCGCCAATGGGGTATTTCGGAGGCCGTGATTGCGCTGAGCTTGGTTGCGCTCGGCACCTCTTTGCCCGAGCTGGCGGTATCTTTGGTGGCGGCTTTGCGCGGCCATGCCAGCCTTGCGGTGGGCAATATTATTGGCAGCAATATTTCCAATATTTTGCTGATATTGGGCGCCACCTCTTTGCTGGCGCCTTTGCCGATTTCTGAGCAAATGGCGACGCGCGATATTCCCATTATGTTGGGGGTTGCGGCTTTGGGAACGTTTTTCATGGGGACGGGGCGGCGAATGTCGCGCCTCGAGGGCAGCCTTTGTCTGGCGCTTTATGTCAGCTATATGGGCTTTATTTTTACCGCCCAATAGGCTACACCCAAGTTTCCTATGCGCTTTAACTTGAGGACATCCGTGAAACAACTCTTGCGACGACGAAATTTTTAAATCCGCCTTGCCGTTTCGGCTGAGGTGATTTTGGTGTTCGCTTTTTCACAAAATTTGGGCGTTTCGTTTCCGCCCCCAAGGTAGTCTCATGCATAGTTTTAAAATCACACCTTGCCGCCCCGATGCGGCTTCTTTAACCGCTTTACTCGACCTGTGTTTTGGCCCTGGCCGTTTGGCGCGCACGGCGGAGCGTTTGCGCGAGGGCAATTCGCCTGTGCCAGACTATGATTTTTGCGCCCATGATGCGCAAGGTCAGCTGATTGGCTCGATAAGTTTTTGGCCGCTTTATATTGGGCAAGCGCCGGCTGTTTTATTGGGCCCCTTGGCGGTGCATCCTGAGCATCAAGGCTTGGGGCTTGGCGAGCAGCTGATGCAAACCGCATTGCAGGCGGTGGAGGCCACGCGCTTTCCTTTCGTGCTTTTGGTTGGCGATTTACCCTATTATGAGCGCGTGGGGTTTCAAGTCGCGCCGCGCACGGTGCGCTTGCCAGGGCCTGTCGACCCCACGCGGCTTTTGGTCAAAGGCGATAGCGCGCTATGTGCGGATTTGATGGGTCTGGTTCGCCCTGCACCAGATTTGTGCTAAATACTCTCTAGAAAGAGAGACGGGTCTATGTCGGAAAATGCCAATAAAGATGCTACAGCCGAAGCCGCCAACGCGCTGCTGAAAGTGATTGCCGATGCCGAAAAGGCAGGCGAGAACAAGCAGACAGGCGAAAAAGGCCTGCCGCCCGTGCATCTATGGGAGCCAGATTATTGCGGCGACATCGGCATGAAAATTGCTCGCGATGGGCAATGGTATTATGCCAATTCCCCGATTGGCCGCAAAAAACTCGTGCGGCTGTTCTCGACAATTTTACGCCACGATGAAGACGGCGAACATTATCTTGTCTCGCCCGTCGAGAAAATTCGCGTCGAAGTCGAAGACGCGCCTTTCGTGGCCACGCTGATGCAGGTGACCGGCCAAGGCAAAGAGCAAGTCTTGCGGTTTGAAACCAATGTCGGCGATTTCACCGAAGCAGGCCCCGAGCATCCCCTGCGCTTTGAGCTAGACGAGGCCACCGAGGCGCCATCGCCTTACATCCACGTGCGCGCCCGTCTTGAGGCTCTGATTAGCCGCGCGGTGTTTTACGATTTGGTGGCGCTATGCGAGGTCGTGGACGGGCAATTTGGTGTTTGGAGCCATGGCCAGTTTTTCGCGCTCGCCGTCGCCGAGGATGTTATGCCCGCAGAGGGTGAGAGCGCTTAATGGATTATCGCGCCCGCATTGCCGCCGTGGTCAATCCAGATTTGCCCTCGCCAGAGGTGCTAAACAGCCAAGGCCAATTCGGCGATCATACCATAGATGGCGCGCTCGCCTCGCCCACGGCACAGAGCAACGCGATGGAGGATGAATGGATTGAAAAATCCAAAAACCTGCGTTTGGCGGCGGTGCTTATCGGGCTGGTCGACAAGGGGGTGGGGCAAGAGCCGAGCATTTTATTGACGCGGCGCGCCGACCATCTCGATAAACATTCGGGGCAAGTGGCTTTTCCAGGCGGCAAAGTCGAGAGCCAAGATGCAACGCCCGTCGAGACGGCTTTGCGCGAAGCCCATGAGGAGACGGGTCTCGACCCTAAGTTTGTCGAAGTGGCGGGTTTTTTGGATACCTATCAAACCGGCACGGGGTTTCTTATTTTGCCTGTTGTGGGCTTCATCCGACCTGGTTTTTCGCTCACGCCCGACACCAATGAGGTGGCCGATATTTTCGAAGTCCCCGCCAGTCTAGCGCTCGACGCGCAAGGCTATGAGCGCCATTCGGGCGAATGGAGCGGCAAAACGCGCCACTATTATTCTTTGCAGTTTGAGGGCTATACTATTTGGGGAGCCACAGCAGGTATGCTGATGCACATGAGCCGGAGGTTGGCGCGATGATAAGAATACTTGTGATAAACCTAGTGTTGTTTCTGACCCCGTTTTTCGTCGTCTGGGCGTGGACGCAATTCCTCTCGTCGAGCCAGCCGAGCGATAGATTACGCAAACGATATGCCGCCGCCGCCCTGCTTGGCTTGGCCTTGGTGGTGGCCAGTTTGGTGAGCTATCGAGTAAGCTCGGGCAATGCGCCAAGCGGCAATTATATTGCGCCTTACCTAGAAGACGGGAAAATTATTCCTGGTCGTTTCGAATAGGCTTTCGGGCAAGATGACCCAATTAGACCCCAAAGATTGCGAATGGCTGACGCGGCCAGAGACGCAAAACCTGCTGCGGGTTCTCAACGCCGATGGCGCCATCACGCGCTGCGTGGGCGGCTGCGTGCGCGACACGCTTTTGCAAGCCGCCAGCCGCGATACAGAAGTCGATATGGCCACCAATCTGGCACCCGAACAAGTGATGCAACGGCTGAAAGCGGCAGGCCTTAAAGTTGTCGCCACGGGGCTGCAACACGGCACGGTTTCGGCCATCGTCCATATAGAAGACGCCACCTTGATTTATGAAATCACCAGCCTGCGCGTCGATGTCACCAACGATGGCCGCCATGCCGAAGTTGCCTTTACCCAAGATTGGCAAGGCGATGCGGCGCGGCGCGATTTCACCATCAACGCGCTTTACGCCGATGCCGATGGCACCCTAAACGACCCGACCGGACATGGGTTGGCCGACATAAAAGCCAAACGCGTGCGCTTCATTGGCGTTGCGGGCGCGCGCATCGAAGAGGATTATTTGCGCGTGTTGCGCTATTTCCGTTTCCATTTCCGCCTCACCCCCGAGGCCGAATTGGACGCACAAGCGCTGGCCGCTTGCGCTGCCGCCGCGCCCTCGATGGCCAGCCTATCGGGCGAGCGCAGACAAGCCGAAATGCTTAAAATTATGCGTTTGCCTTTCGCGCATAAGGCGGCGCGCGCCATGCAAACGGCGGGGCTATTGCCCGCTATTTTGGAACAATTGCCCAAAGGTTTCGAAGCCTTGGATGCGATGGTGGCGTTAAGCGATGACCCCATATTGCGGCTGATGGCGATACTGCCCGATGCCGAAGCGGCGGCGGCTTGTGCGAAAACTTTGCGCCTCTCCAACAAGCAGGGGACGCGCCTTCGTGCAGCCCTGTCGGCGGCTCCCGAAGGGCGGCGTTTAGACGAAGCCTTTTATGTCGATGGCCCTGTGGCCGTGGTCGACCGAGCCTATTTGGCCTGCGCTAAAGGGCAGAGCGAGGCGAGCGTTTTACAAACCGCCATTGACCAAGCCGCCGCCTATCAGCGGCCAAAGTTTCCGTTAACGGGCGCCATGATGCAAGCGGCAGGCCTGCCCAAGGGGCCGACCATGGGCGTCATGTCGCGTCTGTTAGAGGCTTGGTGGATTGAGCAGGGTTTTCCTGAGCAAGCGGCTGTGGCGGCCGAATTGGCCGAGCGGATGACTAAGGCCACTTAACCAGAGGCGGCATGGACGACAGAATACTCTCGACATTGCCGCCGGTTTTCAGCCCAAACATCGTGCCGCGATCGTAAAGCAAATTAAATTCGACATAACGTCCGCGCCGCGCCAATTGCTCGTCGCGATGGCTTTCGTCAAACGGCAAATCAATGCGGCGTTTGGCTATCTCTGGATAGGATTGCAAAAACGCGCGCCCGACATCTTGGGTGAATAAAAAATCCGCGTCCCAATCGCCGCTGTCTAAATGGTCGTAGAAAATACCGCCCGTGCCGCGAGTTTCTTGGCGGTGCGGCAGATAGAAATAGTCATCGCATTCGGCTTTAAAGCGCGGGTAATACTCGGCGTCATGTTTATCGCAAGCGGCCTGATAGGCGGCGTGAAAATCTATCGTGTCGGCGTGGTCGGGCGAGCGCGCCGCATCCAGCATCGGCGTTAAATCGCCGCCGCCGCCAAACCAGCCCTTGGTGGTCACCACCATGCGGGTGTTCATATGCGCGGTGGGCGCATTGGGGTTGGTGGGGTGAATGATGACCGAAATACCAGACGCCCAAAACCGAGGGTCGTCTTCGGCGCCCGCCACTTGCTTGCGAAAATCTTCGGAAAACTCGCCATAGACAGTAGAAATATGCACGCCAGCTTTTTCAAAAGCCGTGCCGTGCAGCATCGACATTTCGCCGCCGCCGAGCTCTTGAGAGCCATCGCCGCGTTGCCATTTTTTGCGCTCAAAAACCGCGCCATCGGGTTCCAGTGATTCGAGGCTTTCGCATAAATTGTCCCGCAATGACCGAAACCAGTCGGAGGCGGTTTTTTTTCGCTGATTCCAAAGATCTTGATGCACTTTTTCCCCACTTTCGTCACCAAATATGGCGCCTTTTAAAAACAATAGCAATAACAATGCTTTATTCGCCATTGGGCAAGGTCAGAATTGCGGCTTTTGTGCGTCATGGTGACACATTATATTGGCGCGCCCGAGCCTGTAGTTTGCCCTCAATCTTGGCTTGTATATAAAGAGCAAGCAATCGGGCGCAATAAGGAGAGCATTATGGCGGAACAAGACAAGCCAACAGCTGAGCAACCCAATCGTCGGGACTTTTTGTATTTGGCGACAGGCGCATTTGCTGCCGTCGGCGTTGCCAATGTGGTGTGGCCATTGGTTCACCAAATGAACCCAGATGCTTCCGTGAAAGCTTTGGCGTCCATCGAGGTCGACCTATCGAGCGTTGAGACGGGTCAATCGATTACCGTCACGTGGCGCGGCAAGCCGGTGTTTATCCGTCGCCGCACCGAGGCCGAAATTACCGAAGCGCGCGGCGTTGCGGTAACGGATTTGCCAGACCCGCAAGGCGATAGCGAGCGCGTTCAAAAAGACGAATGGTTGGTTATGGTCGGTATTTGCACCCATTTGGGCTGCGTGCCTTTGGGTCAATCTGGCGACTTTAATGGCTGGTTCTGCCCATGCCATGGCTCGCATTACGATACATCAGGGCGCATTCGCAAAGGCCCGGCACCGAAAAACTTGGAAGTGCCGACTTACGAATTCGTCAACGATACACGCATCAAAATTGGATAGGAACAACCCATGAGCGGTGAAAGCACTTACAATCCCGGCACAGGTTTTACGCAATGGCTAGACACACGTCTGCCTATCTTGCGTTTGGCGCATGATAGCTTCGTTGATTATCCAACCCCGAAAAACCTCAACTATTGGTGGACTTTCGGCGGTATTTTGACGTTCTGCTTGGTCACACAAATCATCACAGGCATTATTTTGGCGATGCATTACACGCCGCATGTCGATTTTGCCTTTAACTCGGTTGAGCACATTATGCGCGATGTGAACTATGGTTGGTTGATCCGCTACATTCATGCCAATGGCGCGTCGATGTTCTTCATCGCGGTATACATTCATATGTTCCGCGGCCTGTATTACGGCTCCTATAAGGCGCCGCGCGAAGTCCTATGGATTTTGGGCGTGGTGATTTATCTGCTAATGATGGCGGCGGCTTTCATGGGCTATGTATTGCCATGGGGTCAAATGAGCCTTTGGGGCGCGACCGTGATTACCAATTTATTTGGTGCCATTCCGCTCATCGGTGAGAATATCGCCATCTGGCTATGGGGCGGTTATTCCGTCGATAACCCAACGCTGAACCGTTTCTTCTCGTTGCATTATCTCATCCCATTCCTGATTTTCGGTGTGGTCATCCTGCACATTTGGGCGCTGCACGTGCCGGGCAATAACAACCCGACCGGCATCTCGGTGAAAAGCAAACAAGATACGGTGCCGTTCCACCCGTATTACACGGTGAAAGATGGCTTCGCGCTGTCCTTGTTCCTTATCTTGTTCTCTTACTTCATCTTCTTTGCGCCCAATGTTTTGGGTCACGCCGATAATTACATCCAAGCCAATCCGCTGGTGACGCCAGCGCATATTGTGCCGGAATGGTATCTCTTGCCGTTCTACGCGATTTTGCGTGCCGTGCCAGATAAGCTGGGGGGTGTGGCCTTGATGTTTGGAGCGATTTTCGTTCTCTTCTTGCTGCCATGGTTGGACACATCGAAAGTGCGTTCGGCGCGCTATCGTCCCTTGTTCCGTCAGTTCTATGTTTTGTTCATTCTCGACTGCTTGTTGCTGGGCTATTTGGGCGCGCAACCCGCCGAGGGCATTTACATTGTTCTGGCGCGTATCGGCACGATTTACTACTTCGCGCATTTCTTGGTGGTTCTGCCAGTCTTGGGCTTGGTTGAAAAACCCAAAGCGATACCGGAATCCATTTCTGAGCCAGTCTTGGCCGCAAAACCTGCCGAATAGGCTCTGAGGGGGAAGAAACCATGCGCAAAGCAATAAAAACCATTCTTGGGGCGAGCCTTGTGGCGATGAGCTTCATCGCACCGGCTCAAGCGGCGGGCGATGCCAAACATCCCGCCGTCATCGACTGGAGCTTTAACGGCGCCTTTGGCACCTATGACCGCGATGCTTTGCGTCGGGGCTATCAGGTCTACAAAGAAGTCTGTGCCAGCTGCCATTCGATGAACCAACTGTCGTTCCGCAATCTTTCGCAAGAAGGCGGGCCGGAGTTCAGCGAAGCCGAAGTCAAAGCTATTGCCAAAGAATATGTCGTCGAAGATGGGCCAGATGATTATGGCGATATGTATGAGCGCGCGGCTTTGCCGTCCGACCGCTTTGTGTCGCCTTATCCCAATGACAATGCAGCTCGTGCTTCCAATGGCGGCGCCTATCCGCCAGATTTGAGCCTGATCAATAAAGCCCGTTCGGGTGGGCCAGACTATATTCATGCGCTGCTGACGGGCTATCAAGAGGCGCCAGAGGGTGTCGAAATGCGCCCCGGCCTATATTACAATCCCTATATGGCAGGCGGCAAAATTGCCATGCCATCGCCTTTGATGGAAGACCTTGTCGAATATGGCGACGGGACGCCAGCGAGCATTGAGCAAATGTCCCGCGACGTGACGCATTTCCTCAATTGGGCAGCCGAGCCAGAGCTAGAAGCGCGCAAGCGGGCTGGCTTTATGGTGCTTATTTACCTCGCGATTTTTGCCGGCCTCATGTATGCCTCGATGCGCAAAATCTGGGCTGACTTGCATTAGCCAATCGCTAGGCTGAAAAACAAACCCCGCTCTGTGCAAACAGGGCGGGGTTTTTTTATGGACAAAACGGGCGTCAAACTGCCACGCTGAAAGGGTTAAAAACAACAAGAGGAGCGAGACAATGGCTCTCCACTTTTTTCTGCCCCTTGTGGCAGGCGGTCTAATGGCAATCGTATGGATTTCGACGCTCGGCGGCGGCGCCTATGTGCTGGTCAGCGGTCTATCGATTGGCGCTTTCGTGTTTGCGCTGGTCGCCACAGCGCGCAATCAAGCGGCGCGCGAGGATACGTAAACCCGCTAAACGTTAAAGCGGAACAACATCACATCGCCATCTTGGACGATATAATCTTTGCCTTCTTGGCGCAGACGCCCCGCATCGCGCGCGCCTTGCTCGCCTTTATGTTCGACGTAATCGCCATAGCCAATGGTTTCGGCTTTAATGAAACCGCGTTCAAAATCGGTATGAATAACGCCCGCCGCTTGCGGTGCCGACGAGCCGTCAGACACCGTCCAGGCGCGCGCTTCTTTGGGGCCGGCGGTAAAATACGTAATCAGCTTCAACAGCGTATAGCCTTGGCGAATGAGGCGATTGAGGCCAGGTTCGGCCAGCCCAAGGGTCTCGAGATATTCCAGCCGTTCGGCATCGTCCAATTGCGCCAGCTCTTCTTCGATGCGCGCCGAAATAACCACGCTTTGCGCGCCTTCGCTGGCGGCGCGTTCGGCCACTTTGGACGATAGGCTATTGCCGCTCTCGGCGCTATCTTCTTCGACGTTGCAGACATAAATTACCGGCTTGGAGGTAATCAATTGCAGGTTGTCATATTCGCGTTGGCGGTCTTTTGGCACATCGGCCTCGCGCGCGGGGCGGCCTTCGCGCAATTCGGCTAAGGCTAATTCCACCAGTTCCAATTCGGCGGCCGCGTCTTTATCTTTGGCCGAGGATTTTTTGCGCAAACTAGCATCGCGTTTTTCGAGGCTCTCCAAATCGGCCAGCATCAGCTCGGTTTCCACCACATCCGCATCGGATAGAGGGTTAATGGCACCTTCCACATGGGTGATGTCATCATCTTCAAAACAGCGCAACACATGGGCGATGGCATCGACTTCGCGAATATTGGCGAGGAATTGATTGCCCAGCCCTTCGCCTTTCGAGGCGCCGCGGACCAGTCCAGCAATATCGACAAAGCTCAGGCGGGTGGGAATGCGATTGGCAGATTGGGCAATCTCGGCGAGCGCATCGAGGCGCTCGTCGGGGACGGCGACATCGCCGACATTTGGCTCAATGGTGCAGAAAGGAAAATTGGCTGCTTGGGCATTGGCGGTTTTCGTCAATGCGTTGAACAGGGTTGATTTGCCAACGTTGGGTAGGCCAACAATACCGCATTTAAATCCCATAGTTTATCCTTTTCGGTGTTACGTCGCTTTATTCGTAGCTGGGGGCAGAACCCCCTTCATGGTTTCCACGACCCGCGTTTGATAGGTCGCATCTTCGCCCTCGACCGCCAAAGGGGCGTGGTCGCATAGGGCGGTTAAAAATTCGGCCAACCAGTTTTGGTCGGCTTTGGCAAAATCGCCCAGCACATGGCCGCTCACTTTATCTTTATGGCCCGGATGGCCAATGCCTAAGCGCGCGCGGCGAAAATCTGCGCCCATATGCGCCTTGAGGCTGCGAAGCCCATTGTGGCCAGCCAAACCGCCATCGCGGCGCATCCGAAGTTTGCCAGGTGGCAGGTCTAATTCATCGTAGAAGACTAAAATTTGGCTGCCGTCGAGCTTATAAAAATTCACCGCTTCGGAGACGCTGACGCCGCTTTTGTTCATGAAGGTCTGCGGCTTCAGCAGCAAGACTTTTTCAGAGCCCTTGGCGGTAGGAATAACCCCTTGCGCCACTTGCCCATGAAACTTGTCTTGAAAGGGGGCAAAAGAATAGGCCTCGGCCAGAGCGTCCATCACCATAAAACCTATATTATGTCGGTTTTTGGCGTATTTCGCTTCCGGATTTCCGAGGCCTATAAATAACTGCATCTTGTCACCTTATCGGAGATTTTCATCTCTGTCAGGTTAGCCAAAAAAACAGGGGCGGGAAGATTATTCTTCGCCGCCTTCCTCTGTTTCGCCTTCGGCGGCTTCTTCGCCCTCGGCTGCTTCGGCGGCTGCATCTTCTGCTTCGTCTTCCTCGCTACGCAAGGCGGCAGGAGCCGCAATGGTAACAATGGTAAAGTCGCGGTCGGTAATCACCGGCTCCACACCATCTGGAAGCGTAATTTCAGAAATATGAATACTGTCATTCATTTGCGCTTCGCCAAGATCCAGATCAATCGCTTCTGGAATATTATCGGCGGGGCAATTCAGCTCAATGGTGTAGCGAACCACGTTCAACACGCCGCCCATTTTCAGGCCAGGGCAGGTTTCTTCGTTGAGGAAGTTCACGCTCACTTCCACCGCAATTTTCGCGTCTTTACCAAGGCGCAGAAAATCAGCGTGCAGAATATCGTCGCGCACGGGGTGCAATTGCACATCGCGAGCAATGGCGCGTTGCTTTTTACCGTTCACTTCAATTTCGAGAAGCGTGCTAAGCAAACGACCCGTGTTGAAGATTTTGGTAATATCTCGGATGGCTACCGAAATACCTTCTGGAGCTTCTTTGCCCCCATAAATAACGGCCGGCACTAGTCCCTCACGACGTAATGCACGAGCGACCCCCTTACCGGCCCGTTCCCGCTGTTCAGCGGCTAAAACTAAAATGTCAGACATATCTGTCTCCTTTGTTGCGATATTTCCCGACATAGCCCATGCCATGCCGGTCAGACCGGGTTTCCTCCAGGGGTGTAAAACCGGATCGTGGGCGGGTTATAGCTGTGAAACCCGCAAACTTCAATAGAAATGGTTTAGTCGAACAAGCTCGAAACCGAATGTTCTTCCGAGGTGCGGCGCATCGCTTCGCCAATCAGCGGGGCGATTTCAATGACGTCAAATTTCGGCGAGGCCAAAATCTCAGGCGTTGGCTGAATGGTGTCGGTAATCAGCAGGTTTTCGAGCTGCGATTTATTCACTCGCTCCACCGCCTCACCCGATAAAACGCCATGCGTCACATAGCCAGACACCGAAGTGGCGCCCGCATTTATTAGCGCCGTGGCAGCATTGCATAGCGTGCCAGCACTATCGACAATATCATCGACCAGCAAACAAGCGCGCCCCGAGACATCGCCAATAATATTCATCACTTCGCTTTCGCCCGCGCGTTCGCGGCGTTTATCGACAATCGCCAAATCGGCGCCAATGCGATTGCCCAGCGCGCGCGTGCGCACCACACCGCCGACATCGGGGCTAACCACCATCAGCTCTTGCTCTTTTTGAAAGCGGCTTTGAATGTCATCGACAAACACGGGCGCGGCGAACAGATTATCGGTTGGAATATCGAAGAAGCCTTGAATTTGGCCTGCGTGTAAATCCAAAGTCAACACGCGGTCGGCGCCGGAGGCTTCCATTAAATTGGCCACGAGTTTGGCCGAAATAGGCGTGCGCGGCCCCATTTTACGGTCTTGGCGGGCATAGCCGAAATACGGCAAAACGGCGGTGATGCGTCGCGCAGAGGCGCGCCGCAGGGCATCGATGATAATCAGCAATTCCATCATATGGTCATTGGCCGGCGCTGAAGTCGACTGCACGATGAACACATCTTCGCCGCGCATATTCTCTAAAATCTCAACGAAAACTTCATTGTCGGCGAAGCGTCGAACCGTGGCTTTGGCCAGCGGCACGCCCAGATATTTGCTTACGTCTTCGGCTAAAGGAATATTGCTGTTACCGGCTATAATTTTCATCAGGGCTTCTCCAAAAATCTACCCTTCTTAAATAACAAAGCCGCATGAGATTCGCTATTTGCGAATCCAACTTATTGGCGCGGCAAGCCTTTCGCGCGGGTCTATGCACAGGTTTATGGCTCTCGAGGGGCTAGGGCAGGCAAATCGCCGAGATTTGGCGCCCATAATCCGCCTCGCCCCGATGGGTGGTGCGCCGATACGAGAAAAACCCATGGGTCTCGTCATAGGTGCAAAGCCCAAGCGCCGAGACATGCGCCGCCCGCAAGCCGCTGCGGGTTAATTGGCGGGTCACAAAACGCGGCAAATCAAACAGGTGATGCTCTGGCTTGTCTGGCGAGGCGATAAACAAATCAAGGTAGTCGGCAAATTGGGTTTCAAAGCGCGCGATAAATTCTGGCCCGACCTCATAGGCGGCTTGCGAAATGCACGGGCCCACAACCGCCTTTATCTGCTCGCGACGCCCCCCGTGTTGGCACATGGTTTCGACCACGTTTTGCGCGATGCCGTCAAACGCGCCGCGCCAGCCGCTATGCGCCGCGCCGATAAGACCCGCCTCGACATCGGCCAAAAGAATGGGCGCGCAATCGGCGGCCAAAGCGCCAATCGCTAAGCCTGGCGTGGCCGTCACCAGCCCATCGGCCGGCAGGCCTTGGTGTGGCGCGTCGATGAATTGGGTAACGATGCTGTGGCTCTGATATCCGGTGACCAAATCTTGGGCGCCCAAAGCGCGTTGCACGCGGTCGCGGTTTTCTTGCACATTGGCGGGCGTATCTTGCGAGCCGAGGCCGAGGTTTAAACTGTCGTAAATGCCGCTGGAAACGCCGCCAAGGCGCGTGAAAAACCCGTGGGTCGTGCCAGCCAAAAGCGCAGATTGATGAAATTTCACCGCGCTCATGTGGCGCCCTCAAGCGTCAAGCCAGCCAGCGGCGGCATGGCTTTATGGGCGACGCCCAAAACTTTAAACAGGGTTCCCATTTCATCGGGGGCGGCGAGGCGGGCGCGTTCGCTTTGAATTTGCGTCTCGCGACCCGGGCTAGACTGCATCAATTGTTGGGCGCGCATATTCAGCCCCAAGTTCTCCAAAAATGCGCCTTGCGTGGCCACGGGCGCGACTTGCAAATCCGCCAGCTCGGCCAAATGCGCCAGCAGCGGAAAATTCACATGCGCGGTGATATCGGCCATGCCCGGGGCTTGCAAGGGGTCGACAAAGCGGTGGCCTTTGAGCGCTTGAAAGCTATCGCCGCAGGCTTTGTTCGCATGGCCATAGTCAATCAGCAAAGCGGCGCCGCCTTGCTCGGCGATATGCGCGCTAAGCTGGCGCATCGCGGCTTCGCCTTGCGGGCAGGTCTCGACGATGGCTTGCGCGTCTAGGGTCTCTGGCAGGCAGGCTTTGGCGGCCTCGGAGAAATCGGGCGCGGCGACATCTTGCGGCGCAAATACCAGCGCATCGCCCTTGGCGCCGACATGTATTTCTTGCCAGCCCGAGGCGGTTTTTCGCGTCTGGCGAATGGGCAGCGCGTCAAAAAATTCATTGGCCACCAGCAAGCACGGCAGGTCGGGCAGGGTGGTAATATCCGCGTGCCAATAGGCGTCCACGTCTTTGCCGACTGCCTGTTTTTGCGCTTGGCGCAAGGCGGGGCTGGTCTCGACGAAATGCACTTGCGCGCTTTTTAAAAACGCGGGCAGCACTTGCCCAACCCGCAAAATATCGGCCATCAGCGTGCCGCGTCCTGGCCCCAATTCGACCAAAGCAAATGGGTCGGGCTGACCCATTCTGTTCCATAAATCGGCCAGCCAAGTGCCAATAAGTTCGCCAAACATCTGGCTGACTTCGGGCGCAGTAATAAAGTCGCCGCCATCGCTATCGGGCGCGCCAAAGGGGCGGCGTTGCATGTAATAGCCATGCTCGGGGTCGGCCAAAGCGCGCGCCATATAGACGTCCAACGGCAGGGGGCCATGGGCGGAAATCTCATCGAGCAAAATGGCTTTCAAGGCACTCATTTATTCAGCACGCGCCTTGGCCAAAGCCCAATAGACAAACCCAATGCCGGCGCCAATCATTGGCAGCGACAAGATTTGCCCCATGGTGATGGCATCGAATAAAAACCCGAGATGGGCGTCTGGCTCGCGGAAAAATTCGACAAAAGCCCGCGAGGCGCCATAGCCAATAAGAAACAGCCCCGTGAGAAGCCCAGGTTTTGACAGAGCTTTAAATTTCCACGCCAGAATATTCAGCACCAGCAACAGCAAGAGACCTTCCAAGGCCGCCTCATAGAGCTGGCTCGGATGGCGCGGCAGCGGCCCGCCATTTGGAAACACAACCGCCCAAGGCACATCGCTAACGCGCCCCCATAATTCGCTATTGATGAAATTCGCAAGGCGTCCCAGCCCCAGCCCCAATGGCGTGGTGATGGCCACCATATCGCCGAGCGCCAAAAGCGGAATGCCGCGTTTGCGCGCAAAGATAAGGACGCTGATAATCACGCCCAAGGCGCCGCCATGAAACGACATGCCGCCTTGCCAGACGGCCAGCGCATCGCCCGGATTGGCGAGATAATAGCTGGTGTTATAAAACAGCACATAGCCAAGTCGCCCGCCCAAAATGACGCTCAAGGTTAGCCATAGCAGCATGTCGTCGATGTCATCTTCTTTGGCCGGCGTGGTCAGCCCATTGGGCAGCGCGCCTTTGCTCCATAGGGCGGGGGTGCGGTTCAAGCGCGCGATATATTTCCAGCCCGCCATCAGGCCAATAATATAGGCCAGCGAATACCATCGTATCGCGAACGGCCCGAGTTCAAAAATCACCGGATCAATATTGGGAAAAGGCATGAGGCAATCGGTCTCTCAAGAAGGGCTAAATTATGCTTGCAATATAGCACGCACTCATCAATCTTGCTGCTTATGAATGATATGAAAAGAAAAATTATTGACGATTTGGGTGGCATGGTCTCGGGGCTTGGCATTGCGGCGCAAGGCGCCCGTGAAGAAATAGAGCAGGCCGTGCGCGGACGCGTGGATGCAATGCTGGCAGAAAACGGCTTGGTATCGCGCGAAGAATTCGAGGCGGTTCGCGAAATGGCGGTCGCCGCGCGCGAAGAAAACAGCCAGCTCAGCGCGCAAATAAATCAGCTTCGCGCCGATTTAGAAGCGCTGCAAAAGCCCAAAAAGGCGAAATAAAGCGAACGCATCGGCGTTTCTGACAAAGGTCGTGGATTAAATTCAGCTTGCCTGTTTAAAGCTTTTATCGACTCTGTGAATCAGACAATCTCAGTAGTGGTTGAGGGGGTTGCTACCCCCTATATGTAGTCATTACTTAACGAGGTCGCCTGAATGAGCTCCGCAATTGCCCATAATATCGACGTTGAACACCCAATCGATTTGATTGAGGGGCTGGCCTGCACGCATGAATGGCCGTTTGAGCGTGGCACGCAAGACGATGTGAATGTGTGCATCTCGGGCGTCCATAGCGATTATCATTTGGCGATTAGCTGGCGCCCTGATTTGGGCGGTCTGCATGTCGCCAGCGTTCTCGATACGCGCGCCCCCAAAGGCAAGCGCGCCGAAGTGCATGAGCTATTGGCGCTCATCAATGAGCAGTTATGGCTCGGCCATTTCGACATTTGGTCGGGTGATGGCGCGATTTTATTCCGCAGCACCATGTTTGTCAGCGGCGGCCTATCGGAAGGCCAATGCCAAGAACTCATCAATCACGCGCTCGAGACCTGCGAACGGTTTTTTCCGGCTTTCCAATTCCTCATTTGGGCAGGTCATTCGCCGCAAGAGGCGCTGCAAAGCAGCCTGTTCGAGACACGAGGCGATGCATAGTCAGCTAAAAAATCTGCTCGCTGGCCAAAGCCTTTTTCTTGTGGGCGGTGGCAAAATGGGCATGGCTTTGCTCGATGGCTGGCTGGCGGCGGGTCTCGCGCCGAGCCAATTTCTGGTGCAAGACCCCAAGCCCAGCGAAGCGCTAAAAAACAGCGGCGTTACCCTCAATCCAGACGCGCAAAGCCTCGCCGCCCATGCCCCCGACATCACAATTTTGGCGATTAAGCCGCAATTCATCGAAGCGGTTCTGCCCGAGCTTTCTCTGCCCGATGGCTCCTTGGTTGTCTCGCTGATGGCGGGCGTGCCATTGGCCACGCTGGCTTCCATGTTGGGCGAAACGCTCGCTTGCATTCGCACCATGCCCAATACGCCCGCCGCCATCGGCAAGGGCATGACGGGGCTTTATGCCGACGCCAAAGTAACGCCAACCCAAAGCGCCGCCGCCGAAGCTTTATTGCAAGCAGTAGGGCAAACCGTCTGGCTGGAAACCGAAGCCGCTATCGATGCGGTCACGGCTATTTCTGGCTCGGGGCCTGCGTATATTTTTCATATGGCCGAAGCCATGGCCGCGGCCGGTGAGCAGTTGGGTCTGCCGCAAGATATGGCGCGCCAATTGGCCGAGCAAACGATTGTCGGCGCCGCCGCCATGTTGGCGCAAACGCAAACGTCGAGTGCCGAATTGCGCCAAAACGTAACCTCGCCCGGCGGCACGACAGAGGCGGCTTTAGAAGTTCTCATGGCGCAAGACGATGGGTTAAGCCAGCTCCTGCAGCGGGCCACGAAGGCGGCGCAAACCCGCGCCGTGGCATTAGCGCAAATCGGCACCGACCCGAAAAAAAATTAAACCGGAAGCGACACGGTCGCGCGCAAGCCGCCGAGCGCACTTTTCGATAAAACAATATCGCCGCCATGGCCGCGCGCCACATCGCGGGCAATGGCAAGGCCAAGCCCCGTGCCGCCCATTTGTGCATTGCGCGCATCATCGAGGCGGAAGAACGGGCGGAACACTTCTTCTAATTTATCTTCCGGAATGCCCGTGCCATTGTCGTCGACGGTGATGTGAACCATTTTGCGATTGCTGTTCATCTGCGCTGCCACATGCACAAGCGCGGCATGATTGCAGGCATTATTGACCAGATTGGTGACACAGCGGCGCAAAGCATTTTGCTTCATCGCCACTTCCATATCCAGCGTATCGGTGATGCGCAATTGCACATCGGGCCAGCGGCGTTCGGCGTCATGGTGAATTTGCGTCATGAAAGGCGCCAGTTTCGCCATTGACGCGCTCTCGCCCTGATAGCCGCGCGCAAACGCCAGATAATCATCCAGCATATCTTCCATTTCCGAAATATCGGTATTCAGCTCTTCAATCTCATTGCCTTGGGGCAGCATGGCCAATTGCAATTTCAGCCGCGTCAGCGGCGTGCGCAAATCATGGCTTACGCCAGCCAACATGGTGGTACGCTGCTCGATTTGGCGCTGAATGCGGTCGCGCATTTCAATAAAACTGGCGGCGGCACTGCGCACTTCGGCAGCGCCTGCGGGGCGAAAGTTTGGCGTATCGCGGCCTTTGCCAAATTCTTGTGCGGCTTCGGCGAGGCGCTGAATGGGGCGAATTTGATTGCGCAAAAACACCCCCGAAACCATCAGCAAAATCACCGATGTGCCAATCATCCAAATCATAAAAATATGCGAATTGGTGGCGTAAACGCGTTTTCGTTGCGCCAAGACGCGCATCACTTCGCCAGGCAACAGCACGCGAATGTCGACATAGTTTTCGTAAGTTTCCGTGTCCACCCAAAACGGGCGCCCGACTTGCTGGCTCAGCTCGCGCGATAAAGATTGGTGGAGCAGGGCGACAATCGGCACTTCTTTATCTTGCGGCAGCGACTCGCCGGGCAAGAAGGCCACTGACATGGCAAAAGCATCGCCAGCCAATTGGCTCAATAATTCGCCATCGCCGCCCAGCTCGCGCATCCGCAAATCGGTCAGCATGGTGATATCGGATACCACGGCGCGCGATAGGCGCTGCGTCACGGTAGACCAATGGCGCTCCATAAATACGAAAGCGACAACGATTTGCGTCACCACCACAGGCATCACAATAATCAACAGCGAGCGCGGAAACAGCCCCGTCGGCATATAGGTTTTTAAAAAGGCGCTCAGCGAGAAGGAGAAGAGAAACCGCATCTGTTTAATCCGTTCTCAAAACATAGCCAGAGCCGCGCACAGTTTGCAGGTAAAGCGGGTCGCGCGGGTCGGCTTCTATTTTGCGGCGCAAGCGATTGATTTGCACATCAATGGCGCGCTCGGAAATATCTTCGCCATCGGCCAGCTCCATGCGGGTCACAATGCTGCCCGGCGATTGGGTGAGGCAGCGCAAGACTTCTATCTCGCGCGTGGTCAGCGTAATGCGCTCGCCCTCGCGGGTCAGCTCGCCGCGCTCATAGCGGAATAGATAGTCGCCAAAACGCACTTCTTCGGGCGGGGCGATGGTGTTTTCTTCGCCACCACTGCGGCGCAAAATATTCTGCACGCGCAGCAAAAGCTCTTTCGGGTCGAAAGGCTTGGGCAAATAATCATCCGCTCCAGAGGTCAGCCCTTCGATGCGCTGCTCGGTTTCGGCCAATGCGGTGAGTAGCAAAATCGGGATGGCGTTTTCCGCCTCGCGCAAAACTTTGGTGAACTCCAAACCGGTAATCCCCGGCATCATAATATCCAACACCAGAAGGTCATAGGTCAGCGCTTCCATTTTGGTTTGCGCTTCTTTGGCGTCGCTGGCGCTGGACGTGCGATAGCCATTATCGGCGAGATATTTTTGCAGCAACTCGCGGATGCGCGTGTCGTCGTCGACGATTAAAATATGCGGTGTGGTTTCGTCCGGTTGGCTCATGGCGATTGGCTTACTCCGTTTCTCGCGCCGCGCGCGAGCTTGCAATCAGATTATCAACATTTTCGCGGTCTTGGCGATTTATCATCAGTCGCATGGTTTTTTTCCATTGGGCAAAGACCTCGGGGCCAATGGCCGCCAGCACGGCCTCGAAACGCGCCTCTTGCGGGGCGATGAGTTTTTCATGCAGAGCGTTGCCCTTGGGGGTTAAAAACAGCAATCGCTTGCGCCGATCGCTGGCGCCAATGCGTTGCTCGATATAATGGGCATCGATAAGCTCGCGCAAAACCCGCGCCAGACTTTGCTTGGTCACGCGCAAAATTTCCAAAAGGTCAGCGATGGAAATTCCCGGATTGCCAGCGACAAAATGCAAGACACGGTGATGCGCTCGGCCAAAATCATGCGCCGCTAAAATAACATCTGGGTCGGCAATGAAATCACGATAGGCAAAAAACATAAGCTCAATGGCATCGTGAAAATCATCGCTCGAAGGGGGTTTCAAATCTTTCGACATATTCCTTGCGGCTACTCACAATAGGTTTCGACAGTCCCACACCTAAGGCAAATGGGTCAGCCTTATTGACATAAATTTAGCACACTGTTAAGCCTAACATGGTTAGGTTTCTTTTCCTGTAAAATAAAACCTGCAAAATAAAACAGCCCAAACGGGGCGCCAAGAGAACCAAGGGAGACACCAAGATGAGTATCGCTTTTGATCAGCGCGACGGTTTTATCTGGATGAACGGCGAGATGGTGCCTTGGGCCGATGCCAAAGTGCATGTGCTGACCCATGGGTTGCATTATGCCTCGAGTGTTTTTGAGGGCGAGCGCGCCTATGGCGGCGCTATTTTCAAATTGCGCGAGCATACCGAGCGCTTGTTTTACTCGGCCAAAGAGCTGGGTTTTACGCTGCCCTATTCGGTCGAAGAAATTGATGCGGCTTGCGAGGCGACGCTGAAAGCGAATAATTTAATCGATGGCTATTTGCGCCCCGTGGCGTGGCGCGGCAGCGAAATGATGGGCGTTTCGGCGCAGAACAATCGTATTAACGTGGCCGTGGCGGCTTGGGAATGGCCGTCTTATTTCGACCCCGAAGAGCGCCTGAAAGGCATTCGTTTGGACATGGCGAAATATCGTCGTCCCTCGCCGGAAACCGCGCCGTGCCATGCCAAAGCGGCGGGTCTTTATATGATTTGCACGCTATCGAAACACGAAGCCGAAGGCAAAGGCTATGCCGATGCGATGATGCTGGATTATCGCGGACAGGTGGCGGAAGCCACGGGCGCCAATATGTTTTTTGTGAAAGACGGCGTCATCCATACCCCGACGCCCGATTGTTTTCTCGACGGCATTACCCGCCGCACGGTGATGGATTTGGCGCGCCAACGCGGCATTGAAATTATCGAACGCGCGATTATGCCAGATGAGCTGGAAGGCTTTAGCGAGTGCTTTATCACCGGCACGGCGGCGGAAGTGACGCCGGTTTCTGAAATCGGCCCCTATCGATTTACGCCGAGCGACATCTCGAAAAACCTCATGGCCGATTACTCGACGCTGGTCGGCGCTTAAAACCCAGCTTTTGGTTTTTCGCTAAAGCGGTTGGTTTTTCGCTAAAACTTTTGATTTTTCGCTAAAGCGGTGCCAAGCTCTGCTAAACGACTTGGGGAGAAAGAACATGGGTTTTTACGATAAATTTATTCTGCCGCGTTTCATCGGCACCGCCTGTGGCACCAAGCCCGTGATGCGCCAGCGCGAGAAAGTTGTGCCGCATTGCGAAGGCCGCGTGCTGGAAATCGGTATGGGTACGGGACATAATCTTGAGTTTTACGATGCGAAAAAAGTCGACATGGTGTTCGGGCTAGAGCCTGCGCCCGATATGGTAAAGCGCGCCAAGCCGCTGGCCGAGAAAGTCGATTTTCCAGTCGAATTTATCGACTTGCCTGGCGAAGAAATTCCTTTGGACGACAATAGCGTCGATACGGTTTTACTGACCTATACGCTTTGCACCATTCCCGACACTTTAAAGGCGATGGAAAACATGCGCCGCGTGCTGAAGCCAGGCGGCAAGCTGTTGTTCTCCGAACATGGTCGCGCGCCCGATGCGGCGGTGGCGAAATGGCAAAACCGTCTGAACGGCGCTTGGGGTAAAATTGCGGGCGGCTGCCATATCAATCGCGATATCCCGACGCTGATTGAAGCGGGCGGCTTTCAAATCACCGATATGGATCAAATGTATGTGCCATCGACGCCGCGCGTGGTGGGCTATACCTATTGGGGATCGGCGCAAATTAAATAGAGGGGGAAACCCTTAAATAGAGGGGGAAACCCAAAGCCGCTTTTCATGGGGTTCGACTTGACTCTTATTTGTTCTCATTTTAGAACAAAAAGAGAACAAATAAACCGTCGAACAGAAGCAAAAACATGGAAACCAAGCCGGCCGCACATATAAAAACCACCACAACAAGCCAAAAATTGGCCGGATTACGCCGTTTGGTCGCGCGTTTTGAGCCCGTGGTCGCTCAAGGCCCACACATTCAAACAGGCTTTGCCGACATTGATGCTTATTTCGAGGAACAAGTTGCCAATGCCGGACTGGCCTGCGGCGGATTGCATGAAGTGGTGGCCGCGCGCGCCGGCGATATGGCTGCCGCGCTTGGGTTTGCGCATCGATTGGCGGCGCGGTTTTTAGACCGCCCGCACACCCAAGATATGCTGCTCTATGGCCAAACGCATATGGCGTGTCGCGAAGCGGGGCAGCCCTATGGGCCGGCTTTGGCGGCGCATGGATTATCTGCCGACCGCTTGGTCTATATCGATGGCGCCCGCTTGCCCGATTTATTATGGGCGGGTGAGGAAGCGCTGCTTTGCTCGGCCATTGGCTGCATTGTTTTATCTAGCTGGGATGCGGCGCCGAGTTTCACCGCCAGCCGTCGGTTGAGCTTGGCCGCGCGCGCTGCCGAGCGCCCCTTGGTGATGGCTTTGGGCGCGCAAGCGGGAACCAGCGCGTCGGCGGCCACCACGCGCTGGCAAGTAGAGGCTTTGCCGCAACAAGGCTGGCAAGTGCGCCTGACCAAATTGCGCATGAGCCATAACGCCCCGCCGCCCAATGCAGGCTGGACGCTTTACCCGAAAACCATGTCGCAAACCCTGCCGTTGATGGAGCGCCCTGCCGAGATATCGGGCGCGGCGCAAGTTCGTGCGGGATAGCGCGCCGCTGGCGACAGGTCGGCGCATTGTCGCTTTGTGGTTTCCGTATTGGGCGGGGGAAACGACACAAATTGCATATGATAAAACGCAAAGTTTTGCGCTCATTGAGAGGTCGAAAAATGCCCAACGTCTGGTCGGGCTGACGCCGTTGGCGGCGCAGCAAGGTTTGCGCTTGGGATTGTCTTTGGCCGATGCGCGCGCGCTTTTGCCCGATTTGCAAACCGCCATGGCCGAGCCACGCGAAGCCGCCGCACGATTGCAAAAATGCGCCTATTGGTTGCAACGCTATACGCCATGGGTCGGCCACGACCCGCCCAGCGATAGCGAGGTGAAAGACTATGGCCTTTTATTAGACGTCAGCGGATGCGCGCATTTATTCGGCGGCGAGCGTGCGCTTTTGGCGGATATGCAAGCGCGGTTTTTAAAGCGTGGCATCACCGCTCATGCCGCCATGGCTGGCACCGTGGGGGCGGCTTGGGGGTTGGTGCGCTTTGGGGCAACCGCGAAGCAAGCTTGGCGTCAAATCATTGTGCCAGAGGGGCAAGAAGGCGAAGCTGTCTTGCCTTTGCCGCCTGCGGCCTTGCGTTTGTCTGGCGGGCATATTGATTTGTGCCAGCGTTTGGGATTGGCCACGATTGGCGATTTGGCGGGGTTTGCGCGGCGCGAATTAACCCGCCGCTTTGGCCCTGCGCCGGTGTTGCGCCTAGAGCAAGCCTTGGGGCAGGCGGGCGAAAGCTTGAACCCATGTTTGCCACCGCCACGATTTTTAGTGCGTCATAATTTGGCGCATGGGGTGACGCAAATGCAAGCCCTCGCGCAGCTCATCGCAGATTTATGCACGCGCCTAGCCGTGCAATTGCAAAAAGCCAGCCATGGCGCGCAGCGTTTGGATTTGGCGCTGACGCGCTCGGATAATGCGGTCTTGGCTTTGTCTTTGCCCTTGGCGCACCCTTGTGCGGATGGGACGCATATGGCGCGGCTTTTCGAAGAGCGCCTGTCGCGCCTCTCGCGCGGGGTCGATGCGGGGTATGGCATTGAACATCTCTCGCTGGCGGCCAGTCGCACGGCGCCGATAGTGCAGCCGCAAGAAACCATGGGCGCGTTTGAAGACAGCCCACGAAGCCAACGCCGCGCCGCGCCGATTGCGGCTTTGGGCGGGCTGTACGATAGATTGGTGTCACGCCTCGGCGCGCAAGTGGTGGTGCGCCCCGTGCCGCATGCCTCGTATATTCCGGAGCGCGCGGTAAAGCTGGTGCCGGTTTTGACGCCCGAGCAAGGCGCGTCTGACAAGCAAGAGCTATCGGCCAGCCTGCCCGACCCTGCCACACGACCTTTGTTTATGCTATGCGCGCCCGAGCCGATTGAGGTGATTGCTGAAATTCCCGAAGGCGCGCCCTATCGGTTTCGCTGGCGCCGCGTGCGACACGAGATTACCGCCGCCTACGGGCCCGAGCGCATTAGCCCCGAATGGTGGGCGGGGCTGACCGGCGATACACCGGCTCATCACAATCGCCAAACCCGCGATTATTACCGTCTCGAAGACACGCAAGGGCATCGGTTTTGGGTTTATCGCGATGGGCTATATGAGCGCGAAACCACACAGCCGCGTTGGTTTATGCACGGGGTTTTCCCATGAAGGAGAGGATTTTTCCATGAAGGAGATTATGCGGGCGTCCGTGCGGGAGAGACAAGCGGAAGCGGGTTTTGCCGAGCTGGCTGCGATATCTAATTTCAGTTTTTTGCGCGGCGCGGCGCATCCCCAAGAGATGGTCGAGACGGCGGCGGCTTTGGGCTATCGCGCCATTGGGCTGGCCGACCGCAATACGCTGGCAGGCATTGTGCGCGGCCATGTGGCGGCGCGCGATGCAGGCCTGCGCTATCTGCCAGGCGCGCGGCTGGTCACCCAATGCGGTTTTGAAGTGGTGGCTTATCCGTGCCATCAGGCGGCCTATGCGGCGCTGTCGCAATTTCTGACGCGGGGTAATCGGCGCGGGCAAAAAGGCCAATGTGTTTTGCATTTAGACGATGTGTTGACGCTGGCACAAACCGCCGAGCTATGTTGGCTGAGCGTGCCGCCCGCGCAGGTGGAGGCGGCTGACTTTAGAGATAATCTGGCGGCTTTGGCGGCGGTCAGCCAGAATGTCTATGCTTTGCTGGTGCCGCTTTATGGCGCCGATGACGAGACACGGTTTCGCAAAATTGCCGCGCTCGCCAGTTGGGCAAAGGCCGATTTGCTGGCCAGTTTCGACCCGCTGTATCACGTGTCCGAGCGGCGCGCCGTGCAAGATGTTGTTACCTGTATTCGCCAACACGTCAGCCTGCCCGAGGCGGGCTATCGGTTGAACGCCAATGCCGAGCGGCACTTAAAGCCCGCCCGCGAAGCCGCCCGCCTGTTTGCTGAATGGCCCGAGGCACTCGACAATATTGACGCCGTATTAGAGGCCTGCACATTCTCGCTCGACCAGCTTTCCTATCAATATCCAGAAGATGTTTTCGACACCACTCGAAGCCCGCAAGAGCTGCTGGCCAAATTAGCTTGGGACGGGGCGGCGGCGCATTACCCCAAGGGCATACCAAAAAAAATCAGCGATCTGGTGACCCATGAATTGCGGCTCATCGAGGGGCTGGACTATGCGCCGTATTTTTTAACCGTGCATGATTTGGTGCGCTTTGCGCGTTCGAAAAGAATTCTCTGTCAGGGGCGCGGCAGCGCGGCCAATTCGGCGGTGTGCTATTACATTGGCATCACGGCGGTCGACCCCAGCCGATTGGATTTATTGTTCGAGCGGTTTTTATCGCCCGAGCGCAAGGAGCCGCCCGACATTGATATTGATTTCGAACACGAGCGGCGCGAAGAGATCATCCAATATATCTATCAAAAATATGGCCGCGAGCGCGCCAGCATCGCCGCCACGGTCATCACCTATCGGGCGCGTTCGGCGGTGCGCGAAGTGGCCAAAGTCATGGGGCTTTCGGGCGATGTGGCGAGCGCGCTTTTGGCGTTGAGTTGGGGCGGCGGGTCGCGGCCGCCGCCGCGCGATTATATCGTCGAGGCGGGGCTAGACCCCGACGCGCCAGGGATAGCGGCGACGCTGGCTTTGGCCGGGCAGCTCATCGGTTTTCCAAGGCATTTATCGCAGCATGTCGGCGGCTTTGTGATTACCCAAAATAGGCTCGATTGTTTGGTGCCGATTGGCAATGCGGCGATGGCCGAGCGCACGTTCATCGAATGGGACAAAGATGATTTGGATGCGCTGGGGCTGTTGAAAATCGATGTTTTGGCGCTGGGCATGTTGAGTGCCATTCGGCGCAGTTTCGATTTAATCGCGGCGCATCACGGGCAAGTTTTTGAGCTGGCCGATGTGCCGACCGAAGATAGCACCGTTTATGACATGCTGTGCCGCGCCGAATCCGTGGGGGTGTTTCAAGTCGAGAGCCGCGCGCAGATGAATATGTTGCCGCGCTTGAAGCCGCGCGATTTTTACGACCTTGTGGTGCAAGTGGCGATTGTACGGCCTGGCCCCATTCAGGGCGATATGGTGCATCCTTATTTGCGCCGCCGAAATGGTGAAGAGGCGGTGGAGTTTCCCTCGCAAGAGTTGGAAGGCGTGTTGGGAAAAACTTTGGGCGTGCCATTGTTTCAAGAGCAAGCCATGCGCATTGCTGTGGTGGCGGCGGGGTTTACCCCCAGCGAAGCCGACCGCTTGCGCCGCGCCATGGCAACGTTTCGCAAAAGCGGTGTGATTCACGAGTTCGGCGTGCGGCTGATGGATGGCATGGTGGCGCGCGGCTATGAGCGCGATTTCGCCGAGCGCTGCTTTAAGCAAATCGAAGGCTTTGGCGAATATGGTTTTCCCGAAAGCCATGCGGCGAGTTTTGCTTTGTTGGTCTATGTGTCGGCTTGGTTGAAACAGCATTATCCAGCCGCCTTTTGCGCGGCGCTTTTGAACAGCCAGCCGATGGGCTTTTATGCGCCCGCGCAATTGGTAGCGGAAGTGCAACGCCAAGGGGTGTGCGTTTTGCCCGTCTGCCTCAACGCCTCCGATGCCGAAGCCGATTTGGAAGCGGAAGATGGTGCGATGGCATTGCGCTTGGGCTTCAACCAAATCATGGGTCTGCTGCAAGCCGATGCCGAAGCACTGGTGGCGGCGCGCGCGCTTGGCGGGGCTTTTGATAGTGTGGCCGATTGCGCGGCGCGCTCGGGCATTGGCGTCTCGACTTTGGAGCGTCTGGCGCGCGCCGATGCGTTTGCCGCTTTGGGGTTGAGCCGTCGCCAAGCCCTATGGGCGGTGCGCGCGCTGGCGCCCGAAAGCAAAGCGCCAAGCTTGCCTCTGTTTGAAAGCCAAATCGGCGATGGGCAGGCCATACGCGAAGAGGAGCGCAAGGCTGTTTTGCCAGCCTTGGCGCCCGGCATGGAAGTGCTGGAAGATTATGCCAGCTTGCGGCTATCTTTGAAAAACCACCCGCTGGCTTTTTTGCGCGCGCAGCTGAGCCGCGAGCATGTGCAACCGCTATCATTTTTGCAAAACGCGCCTTCGGGGCGGCGTGTCTCGGTGGCGGGTTTGGTGATTTGCCGCCAGCGGCCAGGCAGTGCCAAGGGGGTTGTGTTCCTGACGCTGGAAGATGAAACCGGCAATGGCAATATGGTGGTTTGGCCAGACAGGTTCGAGCGGTTTCGCCGCGTGGTGATTGGCGCGCGCCTGATCCGCATCGAGGGGCGGGTGCAACGCAATGGCATTGTGGTGCATTTGGTGGCCGAACACGTCAGCGATATGTCGGATGATTTGGTGCAGCTAATGCACCATCAAGGCCTCGATAGCCCAGCCGATTTGCCGAAACCGCTGCGCTCGAAAAGCCAAACCGGCAGGCGAACGCCAAGAGAAATGGCGTGGAAAGGGATTTCCTAAATCAGAGAAAGCCTATTCGGCGGCCTGCTTTTCGGCCGCCATTTCCGCCAGATATTTTTCCGCTTCCAGCGCTGCCATGCAGCCCATGCCTGCCGCCGTTACGGCTTGGCGGTAAATATCATCGGTCACATCGCCAGCCGCATAGACGCCCGGAATGGAGGTCGCAGTGCTGTCGGGCGTGGTGATTAAATAGCCACCCGCTTTGGTTTCTAGCTGGTCGGCAAATAATTCGGTCGAGGGCGCATGGCCAATGGCGATGAACACACCATCGGCATCTACCTCATGCGTGTCGCCGGTTTTGGTGTTTTTAATCCGCGCGCCCGTGACGCCCAATGGGTCTTCGTCGCCCAGAATTTCATCGATGGCACTATCCCAAAGCACATTGACTTTCTCATGCGCCAGCAGACGGTTTTCGAGAATTTTCTCACAGCGCAAAGCATCGCGCCGATGCACGAGGGTTACTTGCGAGGCAAAATTGGTCAGGAATAAAGCTTCCTCCACGGCCGTATTGCCGCCGCCGACGACCAGCACTTTTTTGTTGCGATAGAAAAACCCATCGCAGGTGGCGCAGGCCGAGACGCCAAAGCCTTGAAACTTATCTTCCGATGGCAGCCCCAACCATTTGGCTTGCGCGCCCGTGGCAATCACCACGGCATCGGCGGTAAACACCGCGCCGCTATCGCCCTTGGCGGTAAAGGGGCGTTTGGATAAATCCACTTCGGTGATGATGTCGGAGACGATATCGGTGCCGACATTGGCGGCTTGCGCTTCCATTTGTTCCATCAGCCAAGGGCCTTGCACGGCCTCGGCGAAGCCCGGATAATTTTCCACTTCGGTGGTAATGGTCAGCTGACCGCCAGGCTGAATGCCGCGCACCAAAACCGGTTCCAACATGGCTCGCGCGGCATATACGGCCGCCGTATAGCCAGCAGGGCCAGAGCCAATAATGAGCAGTTTCGTGTGTTTTACAGGTGCGGTCATAACTCTCTCCGAATGTGATGACCCTAATTTAAGAATGATTCCGCAAAACCCAAGAGGCCAAGCGACGCCAGCAGAGGTTATTTACAGGTTATGCAGAGGTTTTTTAAGACAGCGATTTCAGGTGGCGTGCATAGGCTTCGGCGATGGCTTGGCCAATCTCTGGCGTGGCGTTTTGGCTTTGCACCGGCCAAGCCTCCAGCGCATCGGTGAAGGGGCGCACAAAATCGGTGGCTTGTATGGCGGTATGGAAGCGGCGGAATTTGGCCGAGCCGCCCTTCAAGCCAAACACTTGCACCGGCACGCCAGGCAGGCAGGCTTCGCCGACCATATTGACGCTATCGGCGGTGACGATAATTTGTTCGGCCAGCCCCAAGAGCGCGCGATAGGGATTGGCGCCTTCGTTATCCCATAAAAAATAACGCCCCTCGGGGAGCTTCTGGCGCAGCAGCGCGGCATAGGTATCGGGCGAGCGGCGCGATAAAGTGATCAGCAAATGGTGGCCTTGCTGGGCTAAATTCGCCAGCCCATCGGCCAGCGCACGCATCTCCTCGGGGCCGAAAGGATACACCGCATTGGGCCCGCCAATCAGAACACTGACCAATTTTCCGCTCAGCGCTTTCGGCACCAATCGATCGCGAAACGCATCGGCCGCTTTTTCGAGGTCGGGCTGGCGCATGGCGTGGGGTGATAGCAGGGTTTGGCGCACATTGGCGCCACGGATTTGGTCGTGGGCGGGCGTCCAAACGAAGTCAAAATGAGCCGGATGAATCAGCGGATTTTGCAAAAACACGGTAAACACTCGCTGCCCCGAAGCGCGCTTGATATAGCGCGCATGCGGCACGGCTTGGCGCGCGCTGGCAATCACCATATCGGGGAAAGGCGGGGCGATAGCGCCATCGGCTTTGGCGGCAATCTCGGCCAAACGATAGGGCGCGAGCCATTTCCAGGGCGCGCGCAAATTCGTGGAAACGCTGCGATAAGTGCCGCCAAGGGCTTGCGCCACGCCCTCGACCAGCACCTCATTGCCGCGTCTTCCGCCGGTTATACCCCAAATATTCATCGCGCTCATTTCAGTGACTATTCATTTATTACAAAATTCGGTATTATTATTACTCTGCGAAAGCGTTTCAGGAAACGAAAAACTCTTATGAAGAAGCCAAGATTAGACCAAATCGATTTGAACATCCTAGAGGTTTTACAGGCCAATGGGCGAATTACCAATGTCGAGCTGGCCAAACAAGTCGGCATTTCGGCGCCGCCTTGCCTGCGTCGGGTTCGGGCTTTGGAAGATGCGGGATTCATCAAAGGTTATCGCGCGCGCGTCGATGCCAATATGCTGGGCTTGGGCGTCACGGTGTTTGCCATGGTCGGGCTGGAAAGTCAGGCGGAAGTCGATTTGCAACGTTTCGAAGCGCGCGTCAGCGAATGGCCAGAAGTTTTGGAATGCCATATGCTGAACGGCGAAATTGATTTCATCTTAAAATGCGTCGCCACCGATTTGGAGAGCTTTCAAGACTTCCTCACGCAAAAGCTGACCTCTGCGCCCAATGTCGCCAATGTGCGCACCTCGCTGACCATCCGCCGCTCGAAGGGCGATGTCAGCCTGCCGCTTAGCCATATTAAGTAGGTTGATTAGATAAATTTAACGCCCAAGACTTCGTAAGACTTGCCGCCGCCCGGGGTGTTCACTTCCACGCTATCGCCGACTTCTTTGCCGATGAGGGCGCGCGCGATGGGCGAGGATATGGAAATTTTGCCTTCTTCGACATTGGCTTCGAAATCGCCAACAATCTGATAGGTTTTTTCTTCTTCCGTGTCCTCATCGACCAGATGCACGGTACCGCCAAATTTCACCGTATTGCCGCTCATGGCGCTGACATCGATGACATCGGCGAGATTGATCATCTCTTCGAGTTCCATCAGACGGCCTTCATTATGGCTCTGCTGTTCTTTGGCGGCGTGATATTCGGCATTTTCAGACAAGTCGCCATGGGCGCGCGCTTCGGCAATCGCTTTGATGATGCGATGGCGCTCGGGGCCTTTGAGGCGTTTTAGCTCTAGGTCTAAGGCCTCATAGCCGCCAGCTGTCATTGGCACTTTATCCATAGTCTCTCTCCCGCGCCAATCGCAGATGGCGAAAGGCGGTTGTGTCTTAAAATCTTAACTACCAAATTGTTTCACAAATTCTGGGCAAATGCCAAGTTTTTTGAAAGCTAATTTTTGGCCGCGCGTCGGGCGCCATAGTCTTGCAGACTGGTAACGCTCAAGTCATGGTCGCGCAAAGCGGCAATGGCGGCCACCGCCGCTTCGGCACCCGCCAAAGTGGTGTAATAGGGAATTTTCATCTCCAAAGCGGTGCGTCGAATGGATTTACTATCGGCCAAAGACTGCTCGCCCTCGGTGGTGTTGACCACCAATTGCACGGCGTCATTTTTCATTGCATCGACGATATGCGGGCGGCCTTCCATGACTTTGTTAATCGGCTCGACGACCACGCCATTATCGCTCAAAAAGCTGGCTGTGCCGCGTGTGGCAATCAGTTGGAAGCCCAATTCGGTCAGGCGTTTGGCGGGGGAAATGGCGCGCTGTTTGTCGTTTTCGCGCACCGAGAGGAACACCGTTCCGCCATCTGGCAAATGCGTGCTGCTGCCCAATTGGCTTTTCGCAAAAGCCGTCGCGAAATCCATATCCAGCCCCATAACTTCGCCGGTGGAGCGCATCTCTGGCCCCAAAACCGTATCGACGCCGGGGAAGCGCGCGAAAGGAAACACGCTCTCTTTCACCGCAATATGGTCATACTCCAGCGTGGTCAAATTGAACTCAGAAAGCTTGGCGCCCGCCATCAGGCGGACGGCGATATTGGCAATCGGCTGACCCAATACTTTGGCCACAAAGGGCACGGTGCGGCTGGCACGAGGGTTAACTTCAATGACGAAAATATCTTCGCCTTGCACGGCGAACTGCACGTTCATCAAGCCGACGACATTCAGCGCTTTGGCCATTTCGGTGGCTTGGCGTTCCAGCTCGGCGATAATCGGTTTGGCCAGACTATGCGGCGGCATCGAACACGCACTATCGCCCGAATGCACACCCGCTTCTTCGATATGTTCCAGAATGCCCGAGACAAAAACATCCGTGCCATCGCTCAACACATCGACATCCAATTCGGTCGCATCGCGCAAATAGCCGTCGATTAAAACCGGACTATCGCCAGAGACCACCACAGCTTCGCGCATATAGCGCTCGAGCTGGGTGTCATTGCTAACGATTTCCATAGCCCGTCCGCCCAACACATAAGACGGGCGAATGACGACGGGAAAGCCAATGTCGGCGGCAATCGAGCGCGCCTGTTCGGCCGAGCGGGCAATGCCGTTCGGGGGTTGGCGCAAGTTCAAACGCTCCAGTAAATCCTTAAAGCGGTCGCGGTCTTCGGCCAAATCGATGGCGTCGGGGTCCGTGCCTAAAATTGGGATTCCCGCTTTTTCGAGCGCTTGCGAGAGTTTCAACGGGGTCTGTCCACCAAATTGCACAATCACGCCGGCCAAAGTGCCAGCCTGCATTTCGCAATGCAGCAATTCCAGCACATCTTCTTGGGTTAGCGGCTCAAAATACAATCGGTCGGAGGTATCATAATCGGTCGATACGGTTTCCGGATTGCAATTGACCATAATGCTTTCGATATCGGCATCTTCCAGCGCGAAAGCGGCATGGCAGCAGCAATAATCGAACTCAATGCCTTGGCCAATACGGTTCGGGCCACCGCCCAGAATAACCGCTTTTTTGCGCCCACTTGGCAGGGCTTCGTTTTGCCCATCCAGCACGCAAGCCGGGTCATAGCTCGAATAAAGATAAGGCGTGCTGGCTCGAAATTCGGCCGCGCAGGTATCGATTTGGCGATAGTACGGCCGCACGCCCATATCGCGGCGTATTTGGCTCACGCTATTTTCGTCGCTATCGGTCAGCTCGCCAAGGCGGGCATCGGAAAAGCCCATACCTTTGACCATCCGCATGGCCTCTTCATTGTCGGGCAAGCCGTGGGTGCTAACTTTGGCTTCCATATCGATCAGCTCGCCTAACTGCTCCATCACCCAAGGGTCGAAATGGGCAAGGTCGCAAACCTCTTTTTGCGACATGCCTTGGCGCAGCGCATGGGCGGCGATGAGCAAGCGGTCGGGCGTCGGCGTGGTCAGGGCGGCGCGCATATCGGCGACACCTTGCTCGGTCGACATATCGGGGGCGCCTTCAGGCGCGTTTAATCCGGTCAAGCCTGTCTCCAAAGAGCGCAGCGCTTTTTGCAAACTCTCTTTAAAGTTGCGGCCAATGGCCATGGCTTCGCCAACCGATTTCATGGCGGTGGTGAGATACGGCTCGGCGCCTGGAAATTTTTCGAAAGCAAAGCGTGGAATTTTAGTGACCACATAATCAATGCTCGGCTCAAAGCTGGCAGGCGTGACGCCGGTGATGTCATTCATCAATTCATCGAGCGTATAGCCAACCGCCAATTTCGCCGCGATTTTAGCAATCGGGAAACCGGTGGCTTTCGAGGCCAAAGCCGAGGAGCGCGAAACCCGCGGGTTCATTTCGATGACCACCAAACGACCATCGGCTGGGTTCACAGCGAACTGCACGTTTGAGCCGCCTGTCTCGACGCCGACTTCGCGCAAGACCGCAATCGAGGCGTTGCGCATAATCTGATATTCACGGTCGGTCAGGGTCAGGGCAGGGGCAACGGTGATGCTGTCGCCTGTGTGAACGCCCATCGGGTCGATGTTTTCAATCGAGCAAATGATGATGCAATTGTCGGCGGTGTCACGCACCACTTCCATCTCATATTCTTTCCAGCCCAACACGCTTTCTTCGATTAGCACTTCGGTAACCGGCGAGGCATCCAAGCCGCCTTCGACGATTTGCAGAAACTCTTCTTTATTATAAGCAATGCCGCCGCCGGTGCCGCCCATGGTAAAGCTTGGGCGGATGATGGTCGGCAGGCTAACTTTTTCAAGGGCCGCCAGCGCCTCTTCCACCGTATGCGCCACATCGGAGCGCGGGCTTTCGAGGCCAATTTTATCCATCGCTTGGCGGAACAATTGCCGGTCTTCGGCTTTGTTAATGGCTTCCAAATCGGCGCCGATGAGTTGCGCGCCAAATTTTTCCAGCGTGCCATCTTCCGATAAAGCAATGGCGGTGTTGAGCGCGGTCTGTCCGCCCATCGTGGGCAGCACGGCGTCGGGGCGCTCTTTCTCGATAATCTTGGCGACCAGCTCGGGCGTAATCGGCTCGATGTAGGTGGCATCAGCCAGCTCGGGGTCGGTCATAATCGTGGCGGGGTTCGAGTTCACCAGAATAACGCGGTAACCCTCTTCGCGCAGCGCCTTGCAGGCTTGCGTGCCAGAATAGTCAAACTCGCAAGCTTGGCCGATAACAATCGGGCCCGCGCCAATAATCAGAATGCTTTTTATGTCTGTACGTTTTGGCATTACGCGTCTCCTGCTGGGCTACTCATGGAGGCCACAAAGCGGTCAAAAAGATAATGGCTGTCTTGCGGCCCGGGCGAGGCCTCGGGGTGATATTGCACCGAGAACACCGGCGCGCCTTTCAGCGCAATGCCACAATTGGTTTGGTCAAACAGACTGACGTGGGTTTCTTCGACGCCGTCTGGAAGGCTATCGCGGTCGACGGTAAAGCCGTGGTTCATCGAAGTGATTTCGACTTTGCCCGTGGTTAAATCTTTCACCGGATGATTGGCGCCATGATGGCCTTGTTTCATCTTCACGGTTTTGGCGCCGAGCGCGCGCGCCAGCATTTGGTGGCCTAAGCAAATGCCAAACACGGGTTTGCCGCTGGCGACGAGTTTTTCAATTTCCGCCACCGCATATTCACCCGTTGCGGCCGGGTCGCCGGGGCCATTGGACAAAAAGATGCCATCTGGGTTTTGCGCCAAAATCTCTTGCGCTGAGGCCGATGCGCTTACCACCGAGACGCGGCAGCCAGCTTGCGCCAAGCAGCGCAGAATGTTTTTCTTCACGCCATAATCCAGCGCCACAACATGGGGCATGTCTTGGACTTTGGGGTCGTTTTCGCTGAAGCCTTGGTTCCATGCCCAACGCGTTTGGTTCCACGCATAGGCGGTTTTGCTGGTCACCTCGGCGGCCAAATCGGCGCCCTCCAGACCGGAAAATCCATCCAGCTCGGCTTGCAGCGCGGGGATATCAAACACCCCGTTCGGGTCATGCGCCAATATGGCATTGAACATGCCATGGTCGCGAATATGTGCCGTAAGGGTGCGCGTGTCCAAGCCGCTTATGCCGATAAGGCCCTTGGCGATGAGCCAATCGTTCAAGTGCATCGTGTTGCGATAATTAGACGGTTGGGTGATGGCCTCGCGGATAATCAACCCATTGGCCGCGCGCGCAACGTCTGGATTGGAGGTCTCGCCATCTTCGTCATTGGTGCCGACATTGCCGATATGGGGAAAGGTAAAGGTCACGATTTGCTGATTGTAAGACGGGTCGGTAAGGATTTCCTGATAGCCCGTCATGGCCGTGTTGAAGCAAACCTCGCCGATTGTATGTCCCGTGGCGCCAAGCCCGTAGCCATAAAAGGCCTCGCCATTGGCGGTGAGCAGCAGGGCGGTTTTTTTGGCTGGCTGCCAATTAGATGTGTCGGCACTCATGTGAGGGCTCCCCATAGGTTGCTTGTTGAACGATTTGCCAGCCCGCGAAGCGGCGACAAAACGCAATTATTGAATTTGGAAAAACGCAAAAAAAAGGCCTCTGCCGCTGGTGCGACCGAGGCGTGAACGATGCTGAGAACCCTCATAAAAACCCTATTTTCTGCGTGAGCCAAATTGACGGGAAACTATATAAAGGGGGGCTTCGCGTCAAGCTATCTTATGTCGATTCTTGTGGGCTAAAAATCGCATAGAAAACAATGGTTTAAACGGTTTTTGTCAACCCAGACGCCCTTGCCATAAGCGCCCGTGCGATTCCTCTGGGGGTCGGAAGCATATCGTCAATTGGCGATTCTGGCGCCGCGCGTGCAAGCTGATTTGAAGCCGTGCTTTTGAATCATTCCTTTGTGTCATTGCCCCTTTGAGCCATTGCCAAAGTCCGTGCTTTGGCATATATCAAGCTTTCGCTGACACAAAATCCGTTTTGGAGGGTCAGGGAACAAATGATTTTCAAGGAGTTTGACCATGCAAGAGCGGTTCACAGAAGCGCTGAAGACAGCGGTTAAGGCCCAAGACAAAATTCGTGTCTCGACGTTACGCCTCATTCTGGCGGCGATTAAAGACCGAGATATTGCCGCGCGCAGCGCCGATAATGGCGATGGCGTCAGCGATGACCAGATTTTAGAAATTCTTGCCAAAATGGTAAAGCAACGCCAAGAGGCCGCCACCACTTATGAAGAGGCGGGGCGGTTAGAATTGGCCGAGCAAGAGCGCGCCGAGATACTCGTCATTGAAGATTTCCTGCCGGCGCAACTCAGCGACGAAGACGTTGCCAGAGCGGTGGATGCCGCCTGCGAGCAAGTCGGGGCGCAATCGCTCAAAGACATGGGCAAAGTCATGGGCGAATTGAAAGGCAAATATGCCGGACAAATGGACTTTGGCAAAGCTGGCGGATTGGTCAAACAACGCCTCAGCTAATCGCAAGATTTGGTTTCATTCACAAGAAATATGCTGTTTGCGAGGCTTGCACGCATTATCGCCATGGCGGCACAGCCAATAGTTGCGTAAAATAGGGTCATGGCGTTTCCCCAAACCTTTCTCGAAGAAATTAGAAATCGGATTTCCGTATCCGATGTGGTCGGTCGCAAAGTAAAGCTGCAACGCCGAGGCCGAGAATTTGTCGGGCTCAGCCCGTTTAAGCCAGAAAAAACCCCGTCCTTCACGGTCAATGACGACAAGCAATTTTACCACTGCTTCTCGACCGGCAATCACGGCTCGGTGTTTGACTTTGTTATGGAGACCGAGGGCTTAAGCTTTCCAGAAGCGGTGGAGCGTCTGGCCAGCGAGGCGGGTATGCAAATGCCCGCGCGCGACCCGCAAGATGCCGTGCGCGCGGTCAATCAAGCCAGCCTATTGGATGTCACCGAGGCTTCGGCCAAATGGTTTGAGGCGCAACTCAAAACGCCAGCCGCCGCCGGGGCGCGCGCCTATCTAGAAAAACGCGGCGTCACCCAAGAGATGATAAGCCGCTTTCGCATTGGCTTTGGCCCCAGCTCGCGCACCGCTTTGGTGGAGCATTTGAGCGCGCGCGATATGGGGCTAGATAAGATTGTCGAAGCCGGCATGGCGATTAAGCCGGACGATAATAAAGCCCCTTACGACCGTTTCCGCGACCGGATTATTTTCCCGATTGGCGATGCGCGGGGCCGCGTGATTGCCTTTGGGGGGCGCGCGATGAGTGCGGACGCCAAGGCCAAATATCTCAATTCACCCGAGACCCCGCTGTTTCATAAAAGCCGCGTTCTGTATAATTTCTCGGGCGCGCGCCAAGCCGCCTATGACACCAATAGCGTGCTTATCTCGGAAGGCTATATGGATGTCGTGGGCATGTCGCGGGCGGGAATAAATAATGCGGTGGCGGGGCTTGGCACGGCGATTACCGAAGAGCAAATCGGCCTCGCGTGGCGCATGGCGCCCGAGCCGATTTTATGTCTCGATGGCGATGCGGCGGGTTTGCGCGCCGCTTACCGCGCGATTGACCGCGCTTTGCCTTTGTTGAAGCCTGGTTATTCTTTGCGCTTTGCCATTTTGCCGCCTGGCAAAGACCCTGATGATGTGGTGCGCGATGGCGGCGCGGAAGCCATGCAAGCGCTTTTGGGCAAAGCCATGAGCCTGATTGATTTAATGTGGGAGCGCGAAATAGAAGCCGCCCCTTGGGACACGCCCGAGCGCGCGGCGGCGCTAAAAAAACGCCTGCGCGAGGCGACGGCGCGCGTCGGTGACACCGATGTGCGCGCCCTTTATGGCCAAGACATTAAAGCGCGGCTGGATAAATTATTGGGCGAGCAGGGCATGCCTTACCAGAACAGGGAGCAAAACCGAGGCGGCGCGCGCGCCAATCAACGCCCGAGGTTTCGCTCGCAACCGACATCGGAGGCGCGCCGATCCGCCATCTCGACGGGGGCGACCGATTGGTCGAACCGCGAGGCCTTGATTGTGCTTTGCGTGCTGCACCATCCTGCGGTTTTGGTGCGCGAGCGCGACCGCTTCGAGACGATTGAAATACAAACCCCCGCTTTGGACGGCTTGCGCTTTGCCATGCTGGATTATTTCGATGACTTGGAGGCATCTTCCGAGACCGATGCGGGGCTTGACAATGGCGCGCTCACAAGGCATTTGATAGGCAAGGGAAAGCAGGAAATTTGCGAGCGTTTGGTAAACATGCCAGAAGCTCGGCTTATGAGTTTTGCGCGCAAGGAAAGTGATCTGGAAGACGTTTTGGCGGGCTGGCTTGAAGTGACCCGCAATCACCATAAATTACAGACATTAACGACCGAACAAAAATCGGTTGAGGCAGAACTTGAGATTGAGCTAGCGCGGGATGGAACTCAAAACGCGCTGGAACGCCTATTGGCGATAAAGAACGAAATTGCGGCGCTGGAACGCGGAGACGATAGCGCAGCTTAATGTTAATCGTGAGGGGTCACGGAGACTTACATGGCAACCAAAAAAGCCAAGGCAAAAGAGCAAGACGTCGAAACAGGCGATAGCCCACTTATCGACATGGACAATCGCGATGTGAAGCGCATGATTAAGGCCGCCAAAGCCAGCGGCTTTGTGACCATTGATTCGTTGAACGCGGTTCTGCCACCGGAAGAATTTACCTCCGAAAAAATCGAAGATATTATGGCGATGCTGTCGGAAATGGGCATCACCGTGGTCGAGACCGATGACGGTGAAGACGCCGAAGAAGACGCAGACGCCAAGCCAAGCGGCGAGACCGCCGTGGCCGCCTCTACCAGCACCTCGGCTGTCGCCAAAACCGCCAAAACCGGCGCGGCTGGCGATCGTACCGATGATCCGGTGCGGATGTATTTGCGCGAAATGGGCTCGGTGGAGCTATTGTCGCGCGAAGGCGAGATTGCCATTGCCAAACGCATAGAGGCGGGTCGCGAGACGATGATTGCCGGGCTGTGTGAAAGCCCACTGACTTTTCAGGCGATTATCATTTGGCGCGACGAGCTGAACGAAGGCAAAGTTTTGCTGCGCGACATTATCGATTTGGATGCGACTTTCGCAGGCCCTGAAGCCAAGAAGATTGACCGCTCAGCCGCAGGGGCGGCGCCGCCACCATCGGGCGCGCCCTCGGGCGAAGCCGAAGGCGAGCCAGATGAAGACGATGATGACGCCGAAGCCAATATGTCGCTTTCGGCCATGGAAATGGAACTGAAGCCAAAAGTATTGGGCAGTTTCGACATTATCGCCTCGACCTATAAAAAACTGCGTCGCTTGCAAGACCAAAGCGTGGAGCTGCAAAGCGAAGGCAAAGAGCTGACCAAAGCGCAGCAAACGCGCTCGGATAAATTGAGCGGCGAGATTATTGATGAGGTCAAAGGTTTGGCTTTGAACAATAATCGTATCGAGGCTTTGGTTGAGCAGCTTTATGCGATTAACAAACGTCTGGTTGGGCTGGAAGCGCAATTGTGGCGTTTGGCACAAAAAACCGGCGTCACGCGCGACGAGTTTTTGAAGCAATATCAGGGCAATGAATATGAGGCCAATTGGTCGCGCCGTGTGGGTCGTCTGACGGGCAAGGGCTGGAAAGATTTCATCCAGAAAAACCGCGATGACGTGAAAACCATCCGCAGCGAAATCCAAGAGCTGGCCAATGAGACGGGTTTGAACATCACCGAATATCGCCGCATTGTGCGCACGGTGCAAAAAGGCGAGCGCGAAGCGCGCATTGCCAAGAAGGAAATGGTCGAAGCCAATTTGCGGCTGGTGATTTCCATTGCCAAAAAATATACCAATCGCGGCCTGCAATTCCTCGACCTTATTCAAGAGGGCAATATCGGCCTGATGAAAGCGGTCGATAAATTTGAATATCGGCGTGGGTATAAATTCTCGACCTATGCGACTTGGTGGATTCGCCAAGCGATTACGCGCTCGATTGCCGACCAAGCGCGCACCATTCGTATTCCGGTGCATATGATTGAGACCATCAACAAGCTGGTGCGCACGTCGCGCCAAATGCTGCATGAATTTGGCCGTGAGCCGACGCCGGAAGAGCTGTCGGAAAAGCTCTCGATGCCGCTCGATAAAGTGCGTAAAGTTTTGAAAATCGCCAAAGAGCCGATTAGTTTGGAAACGCCGATTGGCGACGAAGAAGATAGTCAGCTGGGTGATTTCATCGAAGATAAAAACGCTATTTTGCCGATTGATGCCGCCATTCAGTCGAATTTGCGCGACACCACCACGCGGGTTTTGGCCTCATTAACGCCGCGCGAAGAACGTGTCTTGCGTATGCGCTTTGGCATTGGTATGAACACCGACCATACGCTGGAAGAAGTGGGTCAGCAGTTCTCTGTGACGCGCGAGCGCATTCGCCAAATTGAAGCGAAAGCCCTGCGTAAGCTGAAACACCCAAGCCGGTCTCGCAAGCTTCGCAGCTTCTTGGATAATTAGACTTTAGGACGAATAATCAGGCTCTCCCAATGATGTTAACGATGATGAAGGCGAAAATTCACCGCGCCACAGTGACCCAATGCGACATGCAATATCAGGGTTCGATTTCGGTGGATCAAGATTGGCTGGACAAAGCGGGCATTTTGCCGAATGAGCAAGTCGATGTGTTGAACATCAATACGGGCGGCCGCTTCACGACTTATGCGATACCCGCGCCACGGGGTTCGAAAACCATTGGCATCAATGGCGCGGCGGCGCGTCTGGCGCAAAAGCAAGATTTGGTTATCATCATTGCTTATGCGCAAATGAGCGAAGAAGAAGCCGCCTCGCATGAACCTGGTTTGTATTTTCCAGAATTAGACGCATAATAGTATCCGTATTGGTATTGGGGCCTGTAGCTCAGGTGGTTAGAGCGGTCCGCTCATAACGGATTGGTCGCAGGTTCGAGTCCTGCCGGGCCCACCAATATTTGCTTTGGTTTATTCTGAGAGAGCTGTAAGGCTCGACGTCAAAGCCGCCAAATCCAGCTTTCCTTTTTCGGCAATAAACACCAATTCAGGCGCGCGCCGTTCCGCTTCGAGAAGCGTGTAGCGCTCGCCCACCAATTGCAATCGATGCGTGCCTGTATGGCCTTTGGCGCGCGCGAGTTTGGGCGCCACCTCGTCCAGCAAGGCGGTTAATTTTTCGATATCCAAGGGCGTCTGTGCCGAGAAGCTCATCGTGTCGAACAGTGTGTCGGCTAATAGTGGCGCTGTTTCGGCCATTTGGGGCATGTCGGTTAGGGCGCGCGAAGCCGAGGTTAGCATGTCGGCCAGCACCTCGTCGCTGGCGCGCGCGATGGGCGCTTGGGTAAGACTAGCCAATAGCTCTTGCGCGCTGGCCCCCGCATCCTCGGTTAAATCTGTCTTGGTCAGCAGGCAATAATCGGCTTGCGCGATTTGGCGATGGATAAGACCGCCGACAAATTTATCGCGCCGTTTGGCCGCCAGCGTGGTGGCGTCAATCGCCACATAAATACCCGCCAATTGCAGCCCCTTTATGCCATAGCCGAGATAGGCGAGGCGGGCGGGTTCGCCGGCGCCGCTGGCCTCAATCAGCACATGGTCGGGGCGCGTTTCGCTTTTTGCCAATTGCTGCAATTGTTGCAGCGCGTCATCTTGCAATTGGCAACAGGCGCAGCCATTGGCCAGCGAGATAGTGTCGCCATCATGCGCTTCGATGAGTTCGACATCGATGTTAATGGCACCAAAATCATTGACCAGAATGGTCAGGCGTTTGCCCGTAAAGGCGGCAGGCGGATGCGCCAACAGCCGATTGATCAGCGTGGTTTTACCCGCCCCCAAATAGCCGCCCAATATGGTCAGCGGCAGCATTAGGGTTTTTCAATGGGGTGCGGCACGCCGTTGAACACGGTTCCCCAAATGGGAATATCGCGCAGCCCTTGTGCGCCCACCTCAAATGGGTCTTGCTCCAATACGGTGAAATCGGCGCGTTTGCCCGCCCGCAAACTGCCGACTTCATTTTCCAAGCCCAGCACATAAGCGGCATCCAGCGTGATGGCTTTCAGCGCATCGTAAATCGGCACGCATTCGCCCTCGCCGACGATTTTACCCGCCTCATTTTCGCGCGTCGCCGCCACCCAAGCCGAGTTCAGCGGCAAGGCGGGCGCCATGGTGTAATCGGAATGCAGCGCGAAAGGAATACAATTGCGCTTCAAAGTGCCAAGCCGCGCCATCGAATAGGCGCGTTCTTCGCCAATTGCATCGCGGGCATAAATCTCGCTCAGCTCGTGCAGGTAATAGACGTTCACGGAGGCGATGGCGCCAAGGCTGGCCATGCGGTGCACTTGCTCGGGCGTCGAGAGGCCAAAATGCTCAATGGTGAAACGGTGGTTGAAACGCGGCTTTTCGTCTTGCAATTTCTCCAGCGTATCGAGCGCCAGTTCCAGCCCCATGTCGCCGGTGCAATGCACATGCACTTTATAGCCCTTGAGCCATAAAAGCCGCGCCGCTTCTTCAAAGCGTTCTGGCACCATCATCCATTCGCCCTCATGGCCATCGAGATAACCGGGCTGGCCGACCATCATCAATTGCGAGAAAAACGCGCCATCGGTGAATAATTTGGCGTGGTCGGTGAAGAATAATTTATCCGTATTCAAGTCGGGGTAAGCGGCCATTTCGGCTTCCACGCGAGCGTAATCTCCGTCATGGGCGAGCGCCAACATATTGGGCGTGTAATGCACCCGAAACGGCGTGTCGTCGGTGTTGAAAAAGCCGAGCGCGGCCTGCCATTCCATCTCGAAATTAAAAATCCCAATGCCCATATCGCCGAGCAGCGTATGACCGCCAAAATGCGCCACTTGCTTGAGGCGTTGCATGCCGAGGCCAAATTTCTCGGGCGACATAATCACCGGATTCAGCGCGTTAATCGCCAGCCGCAGGCCGTTTTCGTAAAATAATCCGTCTTCCAATTTAATCTGCGGATGCGCGCCGACCTCATTATTGTTGAGGCCAAAATGCTCCAGCGCGGCGCTGTTTAAAATCACCTCATGGAACGAGCGATGCCAAACCACGACGGGGCGCTCGGGGCAGGCTTCATCCAATTGCTTGCGGGTGATATCGCCATGCCAATTGCGATGATAGCCCCAAGTGAAAAACGCCTCTTCGCTATCGGTATTGGCCAAGTCGGCGAGGCGTTCGAGATAGGCCTCGTGAGATTTCGTGGCTGGCACATTTTCCCACGGCAAATCCCACGCCAAGGCGGTGATGAATTGCATGGGCAAAATAACCGCCGCCATACTGGGGTGCAAATGCGGGTCGATGAACCCTGGCATAATCACCTTATCCGCAAAGCGCTCGTCAATCGTGTGGGGGTGGCGGCGCATCCAAGGCTGCAAGCTCTCCAGCGTGCCGACTTCTAAAATCTGCGCTTGCCCGTCGTCTGTTTGGCGCACGGCAATGGCGGTGGCATGGGGCAGGCTCGGCTCCATTGTGTGAATGGCGCGAGCGGTGAAAATCGTGATGTCAGTCATGCGGGCTTCCAGATAAATTGCGAACGAGCTTCCATCATGGCGCAAAGCGGCGCAGACTTCATGTGCTAATTTGAGATAGGAGAGACAAATGGAACCCAGTACTATTTTACAACCCGCCGTAGCCTTAGGCCTCTGGAGCGGTGTGGTGATGCTATGGCTGGCCAGAGCGCGGCTCAAGGCAGCGCCAACAACGCGCATCCCAAGGGATGAAGCCGCCCATCCCTCGGGCATGACCTATTTCCCAACCGAGGCGCGCCGCGTGGGCGATAATTACAATCACCTGTTTGAGCAGCCGACTTTATTCTATGCCATGGTTCTGCTCATCGCCGTTATGGGTCACGTCGATACGCTGGCGGTGGCTTGTGCTTGGAGTTTTGTGGTGCTTCGCATTGTCCATTCCTTGGTGCAGGCCAAGGTCAACATCGTGGCGTTGCGGTTTGTTATTTTTCTGCTGTCTTGGGTGGCGCTGCTTGGTTTAATCGGGCGCGAGGCCTTGGCGCTGTTTTAAAAAAACCGACAGAACGACTTGCCCTCGCGTTGCAAAGCGGCGCACACTTGGTTTCTAGCTTTTAGAGGAGGAAAAAATGGAAGCTTCTGCAATTCTACAACCTGTTGTGGCACTGGGTCTTTGGAGCGGTGTGATGATGATTTGGATGTATGCCACGCGCGTGCCAGCCATTGGCAAAACCAAAATTCCTGAAGCCGAAATGGGGCATCCCGCTGGCATGGGCTATTTGCCATCGGAAGTGCGTCGCATCGCCGATAATTACAATCACCTGTTCGAGCAACCCACGCTGTTTTACGCGATTGCTCTGGTCATTGCGGTCGCGGGTCATGTCGATGCTATGGCGGTTAATGCCGCTTGGGCGTTTGTTATCATTCGCGTGGTGCATTCGCTGGTGCAGGCTACGGTCAATATCGTGCTGCTGCGCTTTGGCATTTTCTTGCTGTCTTGGGTGGCGCTGCTCATCCTCATCGTGCGCGAGGCTCTGGTCATTTTCTAGACCGCCCTTCGCAAGACTTTAAAAAAAGGCTCTGCCTCTCCTTTTGGGGGCGGAGCCTTTTGATGTTTGGGCAAAGTTTTGCCCCTCGCCAGAGACGCGCCTTGCCACTGCTCGTTAAAACTGGCAAAAAGTCATCATCTACAAAGGGGAAGAGAATGGCTGCGTATCAATATGTTTATGTGATGGATAAATTGTCCAAAACCTATGCCGGTGGCAAACAGGTTTTAAAAGAAGTGCGCCTATCGTTTTTCCCCGGTGCCAAAATTGGCATTGTCGGGGTCAATGGTTCGGGTAAATCGACCCTGTTGAAAATTATGGCGGGCGTCGACACCGAATATCAGGGCGAAGCTTGGGCGGCCGAAGGCGCCAAAATTGGCTATCTAGAGCAGGAGCCGCAGCTCAATCCAGATAAAGATGTGCTGGGCAATGTGATGGAAGGCGTGGCGGAAAAGCAGGCGCTTTTGCTGCGCTATAATGAATTGGCGATGAATTATTCGGACGAGACGGCGGAAGAAATGGCCTCTCTGCAAGACCAAATTGACGCGCAAAACCTCTGGGATTTGGACGCGCAAGTCGAGCAAGCCATGGACGCGCTGCGCTGCCCACCAGGGGACGCTTCGGTGGAGCATTTATCGGGCGGTGAAAAACGCCGCGTGGCGCTTTGCAAACTGCTGCTCGAAAAACCTGACCTCTTGCTGCTCGATGAGCCGACCAACCATCTCGACGCCGAGACCGTGGCTTGGTTGCAGCATCACCTAGAAGATTTTGCCGGCACGGTTGTTCTGGTTACCCATGACCGCTATTTCCTCGACCAAATTACCGGTTGGATTTTGGAGCTGGATCGCGGCCAAGGCCTGCCTTACGAGGGCAATTATTCCAATTGGCTGGAGCAGAAACAAAAACGCCTCGAGCAAGAATCGCGCGAGGACGACAGCAAGCAACGCACGCTGGCCAATGAGCTGGACTGGATTCGCCAATCGCCGAAAGCGCGCCAAGCCAAAAGCAAAGCGCGGATTAACGCCTATGAAGAATTGCTGGAGAGCCAAGGCCGCGAAGACGTGGGTCGCACACAAATCACCATTCCATCGGGTCCCCGCTTGGGCGGCATTGTGTTGGAAGGCGAAAATCTGACCAAAGGTTTTGGCGAGAAATTGCTGATTGATGATTTGTCTTTCACGCTTCCACCGGGCGGCATTGTTGGGGTGATTGGCCCCAATGGCGCGGGCAAGACGACGCTGTTTAAAATGCTAACTGGCGGCGAGACGCCCGATAGTGGCGCGCTTCGTGTGGGCGATACGGCGGTGATGGGCTATGTCGACCAAAGCCGCGATACGCTGGCCGATGATAAAACCGTTTGGGAAGAAATCTCGGGCGGCAATGATATTTTAGAGCTGGGCAGTCGCGAGATGAATTCGCGTGCTTATGTCGGCGCGTTTAATTTCCGTGGCGGCGACCAGCAGAAAAAAGTTGGCCTCTTGTCGGGCGGCGAGCGCAACCGCGTGCATTTGGCAAAAATGCTCAAGTCTGGCTCGAACCTTCTACTGCTCGATGAGCCGACCAATGACCTCGACGTCGAGACGCTTCGCGCGCTCGAAGAAGGGCTGGATAATTTTGCTGGCTGCGCCGTTATCATAAGCCATGACCGTTGGTTCCTAGACCGCATTGCCACGCATATTATGGCCTTTGAAGGCGATAGCCATGTGGAATGGTTTGAGGGCAATTACGCGGAATATGAAGAAGATAGAAAGCGCCGTCTCGGCACCGATGCGGAAGTGCCAAAACGCATTAAATACAAGCAATTCGCTAGATAAACTCCGATGCAAGTGGCCTTGCACCGGAGCTTGGGTTTAGAAATTTCGCGTCAGGGAAATCTGCGCATTTCTCGGCTCGCCAACACTCACTTGGTCGATGCCATGCGAATGCGGATAATAATCCGTATCGGTTAGGTTTTCCACCGTCACCCGAATCGTCATCTCGCCAGAGATGAGGTAAGCGAGCGACGCATCATAGCGGGTATACTCCGGCAGATAGGCGGTCGAGCCATCCTTGATGAGCGCCGCATCTTGATAGGTCAAACCCAGCCCGACGAGAAGCCGCTCATTGGCTTGATACTGCGCGAAAGCCGAATATTGCGTCTCGGGAAGCTCGCGCGGGGTATCGCCGGTTTTGGTTTTTCCATCCAGCAAGGTAAGCCCGAAGCTCAGCTCCAGACTTGGCGAGACGCGGCCCTTGAGCTCTAGCTCATAGCCATCGACGCGCAGCCCTTGAATGGTGGAGATTTGGCCACTGCCGTCATCTTGCGCTTGGGTTTGCTCGCTATCGAAGCGGCTGGCGGCGAAACTCAAGTCGCGCGAGATATCCCATTTCACACCGATTTCGGCATTTTCGAAAACATCGGGATCTAGTTTGGCGGCGCTTTCTTCGAGTTTTTTAAACTGCTCGCCGGAGCGCGGTAAAAAGCTTTCGCTGCGACTGGCGTAAACCGAGACATTGGTTTGTGGCTTGTAAATCAGCCCCAGTCGAGGGGAGACTTCTTCGTCTTTGCGAGATTGCGTGGTGATGGCGGATGGGTCGAGCGTGTCTCGCACGGTGATGTCGAAACTGTCGAACCGCGCGCCGAGCAGGAGTTGCAATTTATCGCTCACGCCAATCTGGTCTTGCAAGAAAACCGAAGCCACGGTGATTTGCGTTTGCGTGCGGGTTTTCAAATCATCCGAAAAGCTGACACGGGATGCGATGCCGGATGCGTTTTGCGTCAAATCCAACTGCGGGGCAATGCGGAAAGTTTCCGAGGTCGACCCATTGGAGGAAAAGGTCGGATTATACCGATGGTTATCCGATGGCGTGTCGACATATTCGCCGCCCAACAACAGCGTATGGGTGACGCCTGCGGCTTCTAACTTGTGGTTGATATGGCCAGAGACAATCATGTTGGTGCGTTGCGTGGGGTCGCGATAGCCTTTCAAAACCACGGTATTGGCGTCGGCGTCATAGCCGTCGGCATACAGGTTTTGATAGGTTTTTTCATAGTCGCCATAGTGCAAGTTCAACGTGGCGATGGTCGTCTCGGTATAGGCGCGGGTCAGCGTGGCGCGCCAAACATCGGCTTCCAGAGTGCTGATGTTATCTGTCGCGCTGCCAAAAACCGTGTCGCGCAAACGGTCGACGGGCGCGCCCGTATCGCGGTTTGTCACGATACCACGGTCGATGAAACGCTCATGGTCCATTCGCTCGTAAGATAAATCGAGGGTCGTTTGCGGGTTGAGGCTGAGTTTCAAACTCGGGGTAAAGCCCATGCGCTCGCCGTCATAAAAGTCGCGATCAGTCTCCAAAGTCTCCCCATAGGCGTTAAAGCGCCAAGCGGCTTTTTGGCTTGTCGCCAGATTGATGTCGGCGGCCAAATGAGTGGCGCCAAAACTATCCAGCTGCACATCGACATCGCGCCTATCCATGCCGAGGCGAGCTTTTTTGCTGACCCGATTGAGCGCGCCTCCGGTGCCGCCACGACCAAACAACAGGGCATTGGGGCCGCGCAAGATTTCCACCTGCTCGAGGTTATAAAGCGGGCGGTAATACTGCACGTCGTCGCGCACGCCATCCAAAAAGAAGTCAGCCGTCGAGCGAACGCCGCGAAAGACAATCGAATCGCGATGGCCTTCGCCTTGCGACGTGCTAAGGCCCGGCGTGTAGCGCGCGATATCGCCAAGCTCGCGAAAGCCGCGTTGCTTTATGTCTGTCATGTCGATAATCGACAGGCTTTGTGGCACATCGACGAGCGGCACGGGCATTTTGAGCGCGCTGGAACGCGGGTTGGGGCTGGCGGTCACAATCACCTCATCCAAACCGGATTGGTTTTGCGCCATGGCAGGCGCCACTGCGCTGGCGATGGCCAGAGGTAGAAGCGCGGCGGCAAGAAAATATCTTTGGGGGTTGGGGGGCATATCTCACTCCTGTAAATGATAATCATTCGCATGTATAAAGAGAATGAGAATTATTCGCAACAAGAAAATGAGACTCACTCGCAACAGGAAATAAGCTCTATTTTGCTATGGCAAAGCGTTAGGTTTTGGGAGGCGGGGCTAGCCGTCTTGAGGGTCGGCGGATATTTTATTGCGCAAATGTGCCAGCAAAGCGTTGATGTCGCCCTTATTGTTTTTCAGCACAGACGCAAAACTGTCGCGTTGTTCTAGCGCCATCCACACGCCGAGAACGCGAACGTCAAATAGGGTGAAGCTGCCATCTTTTTCGAGGCGCAACCACCAGTCGATATCAATCGGGTCGCGGCCATTGGCGAATTCAATGCGGCTGCTGACAATGACGTTTTTCTTGTTCGCTTGGGCTTTGCCGACGATGACTTTTTCATCGGAATATTCGCCCAGACGATTGGCATAGACCTTTACAATGAAGGTATTGAGCAGGGCTTGATAGGTTTCAAAATCTGGCTTGGATATTTTGCGGCCGAATTGCCCCAGCGTAAAACGCGCGATGCGGCGCATATTGGCTTTTTCATTGAGCAGTTTAGAAAAGCTCGCCTCGCGACCGGCGCGCGTGGTTTCGCCCGATAGAATGACAATCGCATCCTGCGACAATTCGGTGACAAAAGCCTGAGCTTTGCTCAAATCGGGGGCTTTGCCCAAATCGGGAGCGTTGGTTTGCGCCGTGGCCGACAGCGGCATCAGCAAGAGGGCGAAAACAGCTAGGCTTTGAAAGGTCAATCGCATGGGGTGGCTCCTAAAAATCGTCTAAATCATCGAGCGCGTCGATGTCGGGTAAATCGTCGAGGTTGGTCACCCCATTGTTAATTTCGCTGTCTCGGTTTTGCCGATACAGGCTGCGCACCGTCGCATAGAAGTCGATGGAGCTGCGTTCAATCTCGTCGATAATGCCGAGGTTGGTGGCGCGCGCATCGACGCCGTCTAGCGTATAGCGCAAAATCGGGCCGGTCAGGCTATCGCTGCCCACGTAAGTGACGGGGTCAAATAGCCAGTCGAAACCCCAGCCGAATAAATCGCGCGGCGGCGAGGGGCCCAGCATTGGCACATATAAATATGGCCCAGGGGCAACGCCATAGGTGGCCAAAGTCTGGCCGAAGTCTTCTTCATGGCGCTCCAGCCCCAGCCGCGAGGCGGGGTCGAACAGGCCGCCAAGGCCGACCACGGTGTTCAGCCCAAGGCGCAGCGCGGTGGTGCCGGCGCGCGCCATCTCGCCTTGAAATAAATCATTGGCCAGCGTGACGGGCGAGATGAGATTGTTCAAAAAATTGCGAAACGAACGGCGCACCGGCTGCGGCACATAAAGATAGCCCTTGGCCACCGGCTCCAGCACATAGGAATCCAAAGTCTGCTCAACGGCAAACATCTTGCGATTGAACCCCTCATAGGGGTCTCGATCCAAATCGGCCTGCACAGCACTTGAGCTGGCACAAGCCGCCAGACTGGACGCCAGTAAGCTGGCAAGGAAAAGGTTTTGAAGTCGCTTCATCATCGGGGTTCGCTCCGTTTTTATACCTAGAAGCTAGGCCTATTTGACGCTCGGGAAAAGAGGGGAGAGGCTTTTTTTACCTTTATGGCCGGCGTAGGCAAGATTATTCGGGATAAATCGGCTTGAGGCTTGACATATAAGGATATGTTTATGTATAAACTCAGCATGGAACAGCTTCTAACATCCCTACGTGCCGCGGGAGAACCGACACGGCTTCGCATCCTCGCCATTCTGGCGCTTGGCGAGTTGACCGTCTCTGAGTTGACGCAAGTGCTGTCGCAAAGCCAGCCGCGCATTTCGCGGCATTTGAAGCTTCTGGCCGATGCGGGTCTGGTGCAACGCCATCCCGAGGGCAGTTGGGTGTTTTATCGCCTGCATGAAGGCACGCCTGTATCGGGCGTTTTGGCGCAAATCATTCGTCATATCCCCGAAGAAGACCATGATATTTTGCGCGACCGCGAGCGTTTTAACGAAGTCCGCCAAAGCCGCGCCGAACGGGCGCAGAATTATTTTGCCGCCAATGCCGCCAGTTGGGACGATTTGCGCGCTCGTCATATTCCCGAAACTGCGGTGGAAGAAAAAATCGCGCATCAGCTGCAAGCGCATTCGGGCGAGATGGAGCTGCTGGTTGATTTGGGAACCGGCACGGGGCGCATGTTAGAGATTTTCGGCCATCGGGCGCAACGCGCCATCGGCTTTGATGTCAGCCCCGATATGCTCACGCTGGCGCGCAGCAAACTGGATGAAGTGGGCGCGAAAAACTGTCAGGTGCGCCAAGGCGATTGCGCCAATGTACCGCTGGAAGACAATGTCGCCAGCGTGGTGATTTTGCACCAAGTGCTGCATTTCCTCGACGACCCGCAACGCGCACTCAATGAAGCGGCGCGTATTTTGGCGCCAGGGGGCTGCGTGCTGATTGCCGATTTCGCACCGCATGAAATGGAAAGCCTGCGCGACGACCATGCCCATCGTCGACTTGGATTTGGCGATGGGGACATGCGCGCCATGCTCGCCCAAAGCGGATTGCAGGTCGGCGAAACCCAAAGCCTATCGCCGGAGCCAGCCTCTGGCGCGCAAGCGTTAACCGTGGCCATGTGGCAAGCCCAAAAGCCAAACCAGCCTGAAAAAGAAAATAGGAACCCAGTATGACCGCGATTAGTCTTGAATTTTTCCCGCCCAAATCCGAGGCGGCAGCGGATAAGCTTTGGCATAATATCTCGCGTCTGGCTCCGCTTGGCCCCGATTTTGTGTCGGTCACTTATGGCGCCGGCGGCTCGACGCGCGACCGCACGCATGCTTGCGTCAAGCGCATCATCGAGGAGACCAAGCTAAAGCCAGCCGCGCATTTAACCTGCGTTGCGGCCAGCAAGGCCGAAGTCGATAGCGTGGTCGATGATTATGCGGCGGCGGGCGTGAAACATATTGTGGCCTTGCGCGGCGACATGCCCGACATGGGCGCTTTTTGTGCCCATGGCGATGGCTATAGCGGCTCGGTGGAACTCATCGAAGCGCTGGCCAAACGCGGCGGCTTTGATATTACGGTCAGCGCTTATCCTGAAAAACATCCGGAATCGACCTCGCTAAGCGATGATATTGATTTGCTGAAAGCCAAAATAGATGCGGGCGCCACCCGCGCGATTACGCAATTCGTGTTTGATACGGAGGCGCATTTGCGCTTTCGCGATGCGCTGGCGGCGGCGCATGTCAGCATTCCGGTTTTGCCTGGCATTATGCCGACGACGAATTTCGTTGGTGCCAAACGCATGGCCGAGGCCTGCGGGGCGCATATGCCGGACGAGCTGATAGCGCTTTATGACGGCCTCGACGAAGACCCCGATACTCGCAAAACTATTGGCGCCTCTGTCGCAGTTGACCAATGCCGTAAACTGCTGGAAGAAGGCTTCGAGCATTTGCATTTTTACACGCTCAACCAAGCGGATTTGACCTTTGCCGTGTGTCGAATTTTGCAATTGGGCAACCCCTTACAAACAGAAAGTTAAGCCATGAGTTGGACCCGCGAGAGCCGAATTGAAGCGCTACCCAAGCTAACCCAATCGCGCATTCTGATGCTGGATGGCGCGATGGGGACGATGATTCAGCGCCATAAGCTAGACGAAGCGGCCTATCGCGGCGCGCGTTTTGCCGATTATCACACCGATGTGACAGGCAATAACGACCTCTTGTCGCTAAGCCAGCCGGAGATTATTCGCGATATTCATACTGCCTATCTCGAGGCGGGCAGTGACATTGTGGAGACCAATACGTTCTCTTCCACGACGATTGCGCAAGCCGATTATGATATGCAAAATCTGGCCTATGAGCTGAACGTGGAAGGCGCCAAATTGGCGCGCCAAGCCTGTGATGCCATGGAAGCGCAAGACCCGACGCGGCCGCGCTATGTGGCGGGCGCCTTGGGGCCGACCAATCGCACGGCGTCCATTTCGCCAGAGGTCAATGACCCCGGCTATCGCAATGTGACTTACGATGAATTGCGCGAAGCCTATTCGCAAGCCACCAAAGCGCTCATCGAGGGCGGGGCGGATATTATTTTGGTCGAGACGATTTTCGACACGCTCAACGCCAAAGCGGCGGTGCATGGCGTGCAAGATATGTTCGAGCAGACGGGCATTACCCTGCCGATTATGATTTCTGGCACCATCACCGACCGGTCTGGGCGCACCTTGTCGGGGCAAACGACCGAAGCGTTTTGGAATAGTCTGCGCCATATTAAACCTTTCGCCGTTGGGCTGAATTGCGCTTTGGGTGCCGATGAAATGCGCCCCTATGTGGCCGAAATTGCCCGCATCGCCGATACCAATGTTTGCATTTACCCCAATGCGGGTCTGCCGAATGAATTTGGTGAATACGATCAATTGGCCGAAGAAATGGCGACGATTGTCGGCGAATTTGCCACCTCGGGTCTGGTCAATATTTTGGGCGGCTGTTGCGGCACAACGCCCGACCATATCGCAGCCATTGCGGCGGCGGCGCAAGCCAATGTGCCGCGCGCCATCCCACAAATCGAGCGGCGCATGCGCTTGTCGGGGCTTGAGCCCTTTACCTTGAGCGAGGAAATTCCTTTCGTGAACATCGGCGAGCGCACCAATGTGACGGGTTCGGCAAAATTCCGCCGCCTCATCACCGAGGGCGATTACGATACGGCGCTTGAGATTGCACGCCAGCAAGTCGAGAACGGCGCGCAAATTATCGATGTGAATATGGACGAAGGCATGTTGGACAGCGAGGGCGCCATGGTGCGCTTCCTCAACCTAGCCGCGACCGAGCCAGATATCGCCAAAGTGCCAGTGATGATTGATAGCTCCAAATGGTCGATTATCGAGGCCGGTTTGAAATGCGTTCAAGGCAAGGCCGTGGTCAATTCCATCTCCTTGAAAGAGGGCGAAGCGCCATTTTTCGAGCAGGCGCGCCTGTGCCAACGCTATGGCGCGGCGGTTATCGTCATGGCTTTCGACGAAGACGGCCAAGCCGATACGGCGGAACGCAAATTTGAAATTTGCAAACGCTCCTATGATTTGCTGGTCGATAAAATCGGCTTTGCGCCCGAAGATATTATTTTTGACCCCAATGTGTTTGCCGTCGCGACGGGCATTGAGGAGCATAATAATTATGCCATGGATTTCATCGAAGCCACGGGTCGCATTCGCCAAGAACTGCCGCACGCCCACGTGTCTGGCGGGGTTTCCAACATTTCCTTCTCCTTTAGAGGCAATGAGCCCGTGCGCGAGGCCATGCACTCGGCGTTTCTCTATCACGCCATCGGCAAGGGCATGGATATGGGCATCGTCAATGCGGGACAGCTGGCCATTTATGAAGACATTGAGCCGAAGCTAAAGCTGGCGGTGGAAGATGTGCTGCTCAATCGGCATGACGATGGCACGGATAATTTGCTGGAAGTGGCCGAGACCTATCGCGGCCAAAAGGGTGCGCAACAAGTCGTGGATTTGAAATGGCGCGAAGGCCCCGTGCGCGATCGCCTGATGCATGCTTTGGTCAATGGGCTGGCAGATTTCATCGAGGAAGACACAGAAGAAGCTCGCCTACAAGTTGAGCGGCCTCTGCACGTCATCGAAGGCCCGTTGATGGATGGGATGAATAAAGTCGGCGATTTATTTGGCGCGGGCAAAATGTTTCTGCCGCAAGTGGTAAAATCTGCGCGCGTGATGAAACGCGCCGTGGCGCATCTCGAGCCATTTATGGAGGCCGAAAAAATAGCTTCGGGGGCCACCTCTAGCTCCAAAGGCAAAGTGCTGATGGCAACGGTGAAAGGCGATGTGCATGATATTGGCAAGAACATCGTCGGCGTGGTGTTGCAGTGCAATAATTTCGAAGTCATTGATATGGGCGTCATGGTGCCGGCCAATGACATCATTACCAAGGCGATAGAAGAGAATGTCGACATCATCGGGTTGAGCGGTTTGATTACGCCAAGCCTCGATGAGATGTGCCATGTGGCGGCCGAAATGGAACGCCAAGGGCTTGATATTCCTTTGCTTATTGGCGGGGCAACGACCTCGAAAGTGCATACGGCGGTTAAAATTAACCCCAATTACGCCAAGGGTCAGACCGTCTATGTGACCGATGCCAGCCGTGCGGTGGGCGTTGCTAGCAGCCTCTTGTCAGACGAGAAAAAGGCGGATTATCAAGCCGAAGTGCGCGCCGATTATGAAGCCATGGCCGAAGCCCATGCGCGCGGACGCACGCAAACCAAGCGCCGCCCGATTGCCGATGCGCGTGCCAATGCCTTCACCCCCAAGCAAGGCTACCAGCCCGTAAAGCCGCAATTTACGGGGACGAAAACTTTCGAAAATTACGATTTGGCCGAGCTGCGCGACTATATTGATTGGACGCCGTTCTTCCAAAGTTGGGATTTGCATGGTCGCTATCCAGCCATTTTGACGGATGCTGTGGTGGGCGAGGCGGCAACGTCTTTGTTCCAAGATGCGCAAGATATGCTCGACCAGATGATTGGTGAAAAATGGATTACCGCCAAAGCGGTGATTGGCTTCTGGCCCGTCGCGCGCGATGGCGATGACATTGTGGTGTTTGAAGATGAAAGCCGCACCGATGAGCGGGCGCGTTTTCATACCTTGCGTCAGCAAATGCTGCGCACAGGCGAGGGCGATAAAAAACGCGCCAATTTCGCGCTGGCCGATTTCATCGCGGAGGGCGCCGATTATCTCGGCGGCTTTGCGGTGACCACCGGCCACGGCGAAGACGAAGTGGCCAAACGCTTCGAGGCGGCGGGCGATGATTACAGCTCGATTATGTCGAAAGCCTTGGCCGATAGATTGGCCGAAGCCTTCGCCGAGCGCCTGCACCAACGTGTGCGGACGCAGTTTTGGGGCTATGCCAGCGATGAGACTTTGGATAATACCGGCCTCATCGAAGAGCAGTATGAGGGCATTCGCCCCGCTCCGGGCTATCCGGCGCAGCCCGACCATACGGAGAAAGGCACTTTGTTTGAGCTGCTCGACGCGCAAGAGCAAGCGGGTATTTCGCTGACCGAAAGCTTTGCCATGTGGCCAGGCGCGGCGGTATCGGGTCTGTATTTTGCCCATCCCGAAAGCCAATATTTTGGTGTCGGCAAAATCGACCGCGACCAATTGGTGGATTACGCCAAACGCAAGGGCATGGATGTCGCCCTTTGCGAAAAATGGCTGTCGCCGATTTTGTCCTACACGCCATAATGAATCTTGCCTAGAGTGGGCACATGTCGGTTTGGGGAAAAATTGCAGGCATAGCGACAGGCTATGCGTTAGGCGGTGTGCCGGGCGCGCTAGTGGGCGCACTGGCGGGCCATTTTGCGCTCGACCGTTTGGGCGACCGCCAAGTGGTGTTCACCATTGCGATGATTTCGCTAGCCGCCAAAATGACCCGCGCCGATGGCGATGTCTCCCCCATAGAAGTGCAGGCCGTGCAAGATATGATGCGCGTGCCAGAGAGCGAACAACGCAATATGGAGCGGGTGTTTTTGCTGGCGCAAGAAGATGTCGCAGGCTTTGATAGCTATGCCAAACAAGTGGCGCAGATTTATGCCGACAGCCCGCAAGTACTGGAAGACGTGCTGGATGTCTTGTTTTACATCGCCTATGCGGATGGTGTTCTGCATCCGGCGGAGCAGCAATTTCTCGAAATCGTGGCGGATATTTTCAACATTGGCACGAGCGATTTCAAACGTGTGCAAGCCCATCACGATGGCTCGATTGTCGACCCCTATACGGTGTTGGGTCTTGGTCGCCATGCCGAAGACGAAACCGTGCGCAAAGCTTGGCTGGCGGCGGTGCGCGATAATCACCCCGATCAATTGCAAGCCCGTGGCATGCCCGTCGAAATGATGCATATTGCGACAGCGCGTATGGCGGCGATAAATGAAGCTTGGGCGCTCATACAAAAGGAACGTGACTTATGAGTTGGATGACGAAAATTCTACAACCCGATACGGCGGTAGAGAAAATGAAACAAAAGGCGGCTTTGCGTGCCTTAGAAGAAGTGCGCGATGGCATGAAGCTCGGCCTTGGCACAGGCTCGACGGCGCGCTATTTCGTCGATGGGCTAGGCGCGCAAGTGGCCGAGGGTTTGAACGTGGTCTGCGTGCCAACCTCGCAAGCCACCGGCGCGCAAGCCGAAAGCCTGAATATTCCCATGGCCTCTTTGGATGACTTGCAACGCCTCGATTTAACCGTCGATGGCGCCGATGAGCTGGACGCCGAGTTGCGTTTGGTCAAAGGCGGCGGCGGGGCTTTATTGCGCGAGAAAATCGTCGCGGCGGCCTCCGATAAAATGATTGTCATTGCCGATGATACCAAACGCGTCGAGACGCTGGGCGCGTTTGACTTGCCGGTCGAGGTGAATATTTTCTCGCATGGCGCCACAGCCGCCGCCATTGGCGCAGCTCTGATGGCCACGGGAAACGCGGGCGCCACGGTTTTGCGCCGCGGGCAAGGCGAGGCCCCTTTTATTACCGATGGCGGACACTATATCTATGACTGTGCCTTGGGAAAGATAAAGGATGCGGAAAGCTTGGCGCAGGCTTTGTTAAGCGTGCCAGGGGTTGTTGAACATGGTCTGTTTCTGGGCTATGCCACAGCAGCCGTATTGGCGGGCGCAGATGGATTACAAGAAATGGGACAGCTATGACATATGATTACGACCTCTTTGTGATTGGCGCCGGCAGCGGCGGGGTTCGCGCGGCGCGCATGAGCGCCAGCCATGGAGCCAAAGTGGCGGTGGCCGAAGAATATCGCGTGGGCGGCACATGCGTCATTCGCGGTTGCGTGCCGAAAAAACTACTCGTCTATGCCAGCCATTACGCCGAAGATTTTGAAGAAGCCGCAGGCTTTGGCTGGAGCGTGGGCGAAAGCAGCTTTGATTGGCCGACTTTGATTAAAAACAAAGACGCCGAGATTGACCGCCTCAATGCGATTTATATTCGCAACTTAGAGGCCAGCGGCGTGGAAATTATCACCGGTCGCGCGACCCTCAAGGATGCGCATACGGTGTTGCTGAACGGCAAAGAAATTACCGCCAAATACATCCTCATCGCCGTGGGGGCCACGCCCTTCATGCCGCAAATCGAGGGCATTGAACACGCCATTAGCTCCAATGAAGCATTCCATATCGAAACGCTGCCAGACGATATTATCGTTGTGGGCGGTGGTTATATCGCGGTGGAATTTGCAGGCATTTTCAACGGGTTAGGCGCCAAAACCAGCTTGGTCTATCGCGGCGAAACCATCTTGCGCGGCTTCGACGATGAAGTGCGCCATCACCTCGGCCAGGAAATGACCAAAAAAGGCGTGACCATTAAAACCAATAGCGACATCACCTCGATTGTTGCCAAAGGCGATGGCTATGAAGTGACCTTCCAAGACGGCAGTCAGCAGACCACAGGTCTGGTGATGTATGCCACGGGGCGTGTGCCGTTGACGCAAGATTTGGGACTAGAGGCCGCAGGTGTCGCGACGGGCAAGAAGCAGGAAATTCTGGTCGATGCGCGCTCGAAAACCAATATCGACAGTATTTACGCGGTCGGCGATGTGACCGAGCGGGCGCAATTAACCCCCGTGGCCATTCGCGAAGGCGCGGCTTTTGCCGAGACCGTGTTCAACAATAACCCGCAAGAGGTTGACCATTCGATTATCCCAACGGCGGTATTTTCGCAGCCCCCGATTGGCACAGTGGGCATGGGCGAAGAAGAAGCGCGCGCGGCGGGGCATGATTTTGATGTCTATGCCTCGAGCTTCCGCGCGATGAAACACACGCTTTCGGGCAGCGATGAAAAAACGCTGATGAAGCTTATTGTCGATAAGGCGAGCGATAAAGTTTTGGGGCTGCATATTGTTGGGCCCGATAGCGGCGAGATGATTCAGGCCTTTGGCATTGCCGTCACCATGGGCGCCACGAAAGCGCAATTTGATGCCACTGTGGCGGTTCACCCAACGGCGGCCGAAGAAATGGTCACTTTCAAACAACCGCGAGGCGAATAATTGGTGCGCAAACAAACCGAACGCGCGCGTCAGGCGGCCAATAAAGCGGCGCGCTCGGTGGCCGATAAAGTGGGCGAAGTCGATTTTCGTCGCATCGATCCGCGCAACGTAGAGCTGCCCAAAATCGATTGGGAGCGTGGCCGTTTGGTGCGCAAAGATGCCGCGCCTGCCATCGGTCATAATTTCCATGCCGAAGATGTCGCTTGGCCGCTGCGTCTGGTGGGCTGGTTGGTCAATCGCTACATCCGCCTGTGCGAGGCGACGACGAGCCTGCTGGTGGCGGGTGATGGGCCTTTCGTGCAGCTGCAAGTGGCGCGTCAGCCGATTATTTTACTGGTTTGGCATGGGCGTAATTTTCAAGGCATTCCGATGGCGCGGCTGTTTCACAGTCCCATTACGGCGCTGACCTCGCGCTCGCGCGATGGCGCGGTGATTGCCAATGTCATTCGTCCGTTCGGCTATCAGTCCATCCAAGGCTCTGGCACGGGCAAGTCGGCGGGCAAGAAAACCAACCCGAGAAAGCGCGGCGCGCAAGCTTTTCGCGGGATGTTGAAACATTTGAAAAATGGCGAAATGGTGCTAGCGACCGCCGATGTGCCGCCAGGCCCGGTGTTTGAAACCGGCCCAGGCATGGTTAAATTAGCGGCTATGTCAGGCGCGGCGATTGTGCCAGTGGGGGTGTGTTTCTCGCCCGAGTTGCCGGTTCCTGGCACATGGGATAAATCGCGTTTGCCGCTACCGTTTGGCCAACGCTCGCTGGTGTTCGGAGACCCGGTTTACATCGCGCGCGACGTCGCCAAAAAAGACGCCACTTCAGAAGCCGCTTCAGAAGAGGGTGAAGAAAGCCCTGCCATGATGGCGGCTTGCGAGCTGGTCACACAAGCGCTCCAGCAATCGCAAAAAGACGCCGAAGGGCTTCTTGGTAAAAAGTCTTAGAGGCTTAGCTGTTTTCTTCCGAAATCAAGAAAGCCAGCTCTAGCGCTTGGCTGCCATTGAGGCGCGGGTCGCAATGCGTGTGATAGCGGCTCGACAAATCTTCTTCGGAAATCGCCTGCGCGCCGCCCAAACATTCGGTCACATTCTGGCCTGTCATCTCAAAATGAACGCCGCCCGCATGCGTGCCTTCGGCTTTATGTACCGCCATAAATTGCTGCACTTCGCTGAGGATGAGGTCGACGGGACGGGTTTTATAGCCGTTCGACGCCTTGATGGTATTGCCGTGCATAGGGTCGCAAGACCAAACCACTTTGCGGCCTTCCGCTTCGACTTTGCGGATGAGCGCGGGCAAATGCTTCTCAACATTTTCATGGCCAAAGCGCGCAATTAGCGTGATGCGTCCGGCTTCGTTTTCTGGGTTCAATTTATCCAGCAGGGTAATCAGCTCGTCTGGCTCGAGTGACGGGCCACATTTCAGCCCGAGCGGATTTTGCACGCCCGATAAAAACTCGACATGCGCGCCATCGGGTTGGCGGGTGCGATCGCCAATCCACAGCATATGCGCCGAAGTGTCATAATGCTCGCCACTGGTGCTATCGAGGCGCGTGAGGGCTTGTTCATAGCCGAGCAGCAAAGCCTCATGGCTGGTGAAAAAATCGACCATGCCCATTTGCGGCGTGGTCGCACTGGAGACGCCACAAGCGGCCATGAAGGCCATGGCTTCGTCAATTTTTTGCGCCATTTCTTCGTAGCGTGCGCCTTGGGGGCTGTCGGCAACGAAGTCTTGGTTCCAGCGATGCACTTCATTGAGGTCGGCATAGCCGCCCTTGGCGAAAGCGCGCAGCAGGTTTAGCGTCGAGGCGGCTTGGCGATAGGCGGCGATTTGGCGTTCGGGGTCTGGCACGCGCGAGGCTTCGTCAAACTCCATGCCATTGATAATGTCGCCGCGATAGCTTGGCAGTTCCACGCCGTCGATGGTTTCGGTGTCGGCCGAGCGTGGCTTGGCGAATTGACCCGCAATGCGCCCGACTTTAATGACCGGTTTTTTGCCGCCATAGGTCAGCACAATCGACATTTGCAGCAACACGCGGAACATGTCGCGAATGTTATCGGCGTGGTGTTCGGCAAAGCTCTCGGCGCAATCGCCGCCTTGCAGCAAGAAGGCGCGGCCTTCGCAAACTTCTGCGAGTTGGGCTTTCAAATTGCGCGCTTCGCCCGCAAATACCAAAGGCGGATAGCTCGCTAGGCGCGCTTCAACATCGTTTAACGCCTTGCCATCTTGATAGGCAGGAACTTGTTTAATCGGGAAGTCGCGCCAGCTTTGTGGTGTCCAAGCCATGAAAATATCCTTTGTAACGCCTGTGGTATCGAAAAGTTCGAGTGACTGATATACGGATTTTAGAGATAAAAATAAAGCACTTAGATTACTTTGGGATTACTTTGAGGTTGCTTTATCCGATTGTCTTAATGAGGCGGCGGCCAAAATTAGCGCCTGCAAATAGCGCTTCATAGGCTTTTGGCGCATCGGCGATGCCTTGGCTAATGTCTTCCGTATAGCGCAGGCTTCCGTCACGGATCATTTTCGCCATGGCCGCTTGCGCGTCGACAAATTGCTTATGGTAATCATAAACCACCAGCCCCTGCATGCGCAGACGATGGGTAATAAAGGCGGTGGTATTGCGAATGCCATGGGGCTGCGCGCGGTTATATTCCGACACTTGCCCCGACACGACAATGCGCCCGTTCAGCCGCATGTTTAAAATCGCGGCGTCCAGCATTTCGGCGCCAACGTTATCGAAATAAATATCCACGCCATCGGGGCAGGCGGCTTTTATCGCGGCGGGTAAATCGCTGGCTTGCTTATAGTCAATCACCGCGTCGAACCCCAGCTCGGTCAAATAGCTGCATTTATCGGCGCCCCCCGCGATGCCGACGACAGTTAGCCCCAAAGCTTTGCCAATCTGACCCGTGGTTGCGCCCACAGGGCCCGCCGCCGAGGAAATCAGCAAAGTCTCGCCGGCTTTGGGCTGACCCAAATCTTGCAGGCCAAACCAAGCGGTTAATCCCGGCACGCCCAAAACGCCGATGGTGGCGGTCATCGACACTTTATCGTCGAACAGGGCAGGGTCGAGTTTTTGTAAACCTCGGTCGGAAACCACATTGCCTTCGCACCAGCCCAGACCGCCCATAACATAATCGCCGACCCCATAACGCTCAGAGCGGGAGGCGACAATTTCGCCAATACCCGCGCTCTCGATTAACTCGCCGATTTTCAAACCCGCCGCATAGCTATCGCCGCTCAAGCGACCGCGCATGCCGGGGTCGAGCGAAAAATAATGCGTCGCAATCATCACTTGCCCTTCGGCCAGCTCCGGCATGGGCGTGTCGACCAACTCGAAACAATCGGGTGTCGGCACGCCGTCTGGATGTTTGGCAAGGCGCCATTGTTGAAAGCTCTTGGGAGCGGGATGCGTCATATTATTTTCCTTCGAATTTAGCTGGTCGTTTTTCTTGAAAGGCAGCCACCGCTTCTTGGTGGTCGCGCGAGTTTAAAGTCATGCCTTCGGCTTGCAAGCTGATGGGCATGACGCTGGCCGAGACGGCGCGCATATAGGCGTTCACGCCCGCTTTGGACGCGGCAATCGCCAAGGGCGGGCCAGCGGCCAATTTGTCTGCAATCTCTAGGGCTTTGGGCAAAAGGTCTTTAGTGTCCTCGACGTAAAACCCAACCAAACCCATATCCGCAGCTTCTTGGCCGCCAATCATATCGCCCGTCATCAGATAATATTTGGCGCGATTGACGCCCATGAGCATCGGCCAAATCAGCTGTCCGCCATCGCCTGCGCCAATGCCCATTTTCACATGCGTGTCGCCAAATTTAGCGTCTGGCCCCGCCACCACGACATCACACAAAAGCGCAATATTGGCGCCTAGCCCCAGCGCATAGCCTTGCACGGCAGAGATAATCGGTTTTTCGCATTCTAAAATATGGTCGATGATGCGCCGCGCTTCGGTCAGGCTTGGCATATCGATGGCGCTATCGGCGCTGAAATCGCCGCCGACGCAAAAGGCTTTGCCTTCGCCCGCCAAAACCAATACGCGCAAATCGGGGTCATCGGCAAAATCGCGGCTGAAGGTCATCATTTCGTGATGCAATTGATTGTCGATGGCGTTCATTTTTTCGGGTCGATTTAACGACACGACAACGACGCCATTGGCGCGGCGTTCTATCTTCATCCGCTGATATTTTTCTTGCGTCAGCATTTTGCGCTTCCTTCTCGTTCTGGGCTTCTTGGGAAAATAGTATCGCCTCTAAAAACCAAATTTTGCAATGGTTTTCCCACGCGGCGCAAATAGAGACTGCTACTTGTCCAAACCGCCCCCACGCGCTACATAAGCGACATGGAAACGGGCGTAAAAACTTTGAAAATTGCTATGGCTCAAGGCAACCCAACTCTGGGGGCGATTGGTGCCAATGCCGATTTGCTGCGCGCCGCGTGCGCCGAGGCTGCGCAAGCCGATATTGTGCTGGCCAGCGAGTTGTTTTTAACCGGCTATCCACCCGAAGATTTAGTGCTGAAACGCGCCTTTTTAGCGCGCGTGCAGGCCGAAGTTGAAAGCCTCGTGGCCGAGACCGCCGATGGCGGGCCAGCGCTGGTTTTTGGCGCGCCCATGGTCGAAAACGGCCAGCTTTATAATAGCGTTGTGGTGGCCGATGGTGGCCAAATGGCGGTGCGCCATAAACATCATTTGCCCAATTATGCGGTGTTCGATGAAAAACGCCTGTTCGCGGCAGGGGCTTTGCCCAAAACCGTCGAGCTACGCGGCGTGCGCATTGGGTTGCCGATTTGCGAAGATATTTGGTTTGAAGATGTCTGCGCGCAGTTGAAAGCCGATGGCGCAGAGCTGCTGCTGTCGCCCAATGGCTCGCCTTTTGAGCGTGGCAAACAAGCCCAACGCATCGCCCATGCGCGCGCCCGCGCACAACAAACCGGATTGCCGCTGGTCTATGTCAATCAATATGGCGGCCAAGATGAGCTGGTGTTCGATGGCGCAAGTTTTGCCGTCAATGCCGATGGCAGCCTAGCCGAGCAGCGCCCCGCTTGGGGCTTCGATACGTATGTTTTGACTTTGCACGAGACGCCAAGCGGCTGGCAAATCAGCGAGCCGAGCGCCTCCGAAGATGTCCAAGACGAAGTTGCCCAAAACGAATGGGGCGATATCTATGCCGCCGCCGTTCTGGGCTTGCGCGATTATGTCGAGAAGAACCGGTTTCCGGGCGTCCTTCTGGGGCTTTCGGGCGGCGTGGATAGCGCCATTTGCGCCGCCATGGCGGTGGACGCTTTGGGCGCGGATCGCGTGCATTGTATCATGCTGCCGTCGCGCTATACCAGCGACGAGAGCCTGACAGACGCCGCCGCTTGCGCCAAACAATTGGGCATTCGCCTCGATGATGTCTCGATTGCTGGCCCCGTCGATGCGGTGGAGGGGGCTTTGTCTGAATTGTTTCAAGACACGCAAGCCGATATCACCGAAGAGAATATTCAATCGCGCCTGCGCGGCACCTTGTTGATGGCGGTGTCGAATAAATTCGGCTCCATGGTGGTGACGACCGGCAATAAGTCGGAAGTCTCGGTCGGCTATGCAACGCTCTATGGCGATATGAATGGCGGCTATAATCCGATTAAGGATATTTATAAAACCGAAGTTTTCGAGCTCTGTCGCTGGCGCAATGAAAATCTGCCGACGGGCGGTTTAGGGCCAGAGGGCGAGGTTATTCCGCCAGCGATTATCGACAAGCCGCCAAGCGCCGAATTGCGCCCCGACCAAAAAGACGAAGACAGTCTGCCGCCTTACGAACAGTTGGATGATATTCTGTTCGCCTTGGTGGAAGATGAATTGAGCTTTGAGGAGATTGTTGCGCGCGGCCATGACGCCGAGACGGTGAAGCGCATTGAGCATCTTTTATATATCTCGGAATACAAACGCCGTCAGGCCGCCCCGGGTGCAAAAATTGGTAATCGCAATTTTGGTCGCGACCGCCGCTATCCTATTACCAATGGTTTCCGCGATGCGCGCTAGCCTCTTTCGAAAGTATTTCACATGACTGTTCGCACTCGTTTCGCCCCTAGCCCAACTGGCCGTCTGCACGTTGGCAATGCGCGCGCCGCTTTGTTTTGTTATCTCTTCGCCAAATCGCAAGGCGGTCAATTCGTGTTGCGGATGGATGACACCGACCAAGCGCGCTCGACGCCAGAGTTCGCGCAAGCCATTCACACAGACTTGGCTTGGCTGGGGCTAACCCATGATGAAACCGCCAAACAATCCGAACGCTTTGACCGCTATGAAGAAGTGTTTGTTCAGCTCAAACAGCAGGGCTTGGCCTATGCCTGTTATGAGACGCCAGACGAGCTAGACCGCAAGCGCAAACGCCAATTGGCGCGCGGCCTGCCGCCTGTCTATGACCGCGCTGCCCTAGAGCTAAGCGCCCATGAGATTGCCGCTTTCGAAGCCGAAGGGCGCAACCCGCATTGGCGGTTTAAGCTTTCGGGCAAAAGCGTTTCTTGGCCCGACATGGTGCGCGGCGAGCAAAAAATCGAAACCGCCAGCCTGTCCGATCCGGTCATTCGGCGCGGCGATGGCACGTGGCTTTATACCTTGCCGAGCGTCGTCGATGATTTGGATATGAAAATCAGCCATGTCATTCGCGGCGAAGACCATGTCACCAATACGGGCGCGCAGGTCGAGTTGATTGCGGCGCTGGGCGGCGAGCTTCCGGTTTTTGCACATTTCTCATTGATGCTGGCGGCCGATGGCGGGGCGTTATCGAAACGCCTTGGCTCGCTATCGCTGCAAGATTTGCGCGAGCAGGGGCTGGAGCCAATGAGCCTGAACTCGTTGATTGCCCGCCTCGGCACCGCCGATCCGGTCGAGCCGGTGCGCGATATGCCAAGTTTGATTGCGGGCTTTGATATGTCGCGTCTGGGTCGCGCCCCCGCTCGTTTTGACGCCGAGGACGTGACGCGTCTCAATGCGCGTATTTTGCACGATATGCCTTATGCGGATGTGGCCGACCGCTTGCAGGCCATGGGCGCGCCCGAAGGGGCGGCGTTTTGGCAAAGCATCCAAGGCAATCTGACCCTCTTAGGCGATGCCGCCGATATGGTGCAGCTCATCAACGGGCCGATTACGCCGATTATTGAAGCCGAGGATGCCGACTATGTGGCGCAAGCGCTGGCGTGTTTGCCATCGGCGCCGCTGGATGAGCAAAGCTGGTCGGCTTGGACGAGCGCCTTAAAGGCCTCGACAGGGCGCAAAGGGCGGGGGCTTTTCATGCCGCTTCGCCAAGCCCTGACGGGGCAAGCGCATGGGCCTGAAATGCAGCATTTGCTGCCACTCATCGGCTATGATAGGGCTACAGCTCGGCTGCAAGGCAAAGGCGCAGCTTAAAACCCAAAGGAAGTAAGCGATGGCGCGAGAGCGGCTTTATATTTTTGACACAACTTTGCGCGACGGCCAGCAAACGGCCGGCGTGGATTTTTCTGTGTCCGATAAAATAAAAATCGCGCAAAGCCTCGATGCCTTGGGGCTCGATTATGTGGAAGGCGGCTATCCGGGCGCCAACCCCACGGACACACAGTTTTTCGAAACTTTGGGCAGTCTAGACGGCGCCAAATTAACCGCCTTCGGCATGACCAAACGCACTGGCCGCAGCGCTGAAAACGACCCCGGCTTTATGCAAATCCTCGACGCGCCCTCCAAGGCCGTCTGTCTGGTGGCCAAGAGTTGGGACTATCACGTCGATGTGGCGCTGGGCATTACCAATGCCGAAAACATCGAGACCATCTCCGATAGTGTGACGGCCATTTTGGCGCGCGACAAAGAAGCGATGATTGATTGCGAGCATTTTTTCGACGGCTATAAAGCCAATCCCGATTATGCGCTGGCTTGCGCCAAAGCGGCGATCGAGGCTGGCGCGCGCTGGGTGGTGCTATGCGACACCAATGGCGGCACGCTGCCCGAAGAAGTATTTGAGATTGTCAGCGCGGTGGTCAAGCACATCCCTGGCGAGAAATTGGGCATTCATACGCATAATGATACGGAAAATGCGGTGGCCAGTTCTTTGGCGGCCATTCGCGCGGGCGTGCGCCAAGTGCAAGGCACGCTCAATGGGCTGGGCGAGCGTTGCGGCAATGCCAATCTTGTATCGCTCATCCCGACTTTGCTGCTGAAGCCCGGCTATGCCGAAAGGTTTGAGACGGGCATCGCGCTGGATAAATTAGCGCAAGTGAAAACCGTCTCGCTGCTGCTGGATGATATTTTAAACCGCACGCCGAACCGCCATGCGCCCTATGTGGGCGCGGCGGCTTTTGCTCATAAGGGCGGCATTCATGTGTCGGCGGTGATGAAAGACCCCTCGACCTATGAGCATGTGGCGCCCGAGAGCGTGGGCAATGCGCGGGTGGTTTTGGTTTCCGACCAAGCGGGCAAAAGCAATGTGCTAGACCGGTTGAAATCGGCCGAGATTGAGGTCGACGCGAAAGACCCTGCGGTCGATGCGATTTTGCGCGAAGTGAAAGACAAAGAGCTGGACGGCTATAGCTATGATGGCGTTGGCGCTTCGTTCGAATTATTGGCGTTAAAGCAATTGAACCGCTTGCCGAATTATTTCGACGTGAAGGGCTATACCGTCAATATCGCCAATCAAGGCGAAGCCCATACCGTGTCGGAGGCCAGCGTATCTTTGGTTATCGACGGCGAGGCGGTGGCGGGTCATGGCACGGGCAATGGCCCGATCAACGCTTTGGACATGGCCTTGCGCGGCGATTTGAAACGCTATGCCAGCACCATTGGCACCATGCGTTTGGTCGATTTTAAAGTCCGCATTCTCAACACAGGCACGGAAGCGGTAACGCGCGTGACCATTGAGAGTGTCGATGACGCAGGCCACAGTTGGCGCACCATTGGGGTGAATGCCAATATTGTGGTGGCATCTTTTGAGGCGTTGAAAGACGCGGTAGTTTATAAATTATTCAAGGACGGTATTTCGGCCGTGCCAGAGGCAAATGACCTCGGCACGCAGGCGAAGTAAGAAAGGCATATCATGCGCGCACTCAAATCAGTTTTGTTTCCTATCCACCCCGAGGGGTTTCGCTTCATCGCGGTTTTCGCCTTTCTCACTCTGCTGCTGTTTTTCGTCTCGGATGTTCTCGGCTGGGTCGGCGTGGTGTTAACGTGCTGGTGTGCGTGGTTCTTCCGCGATCCGGCGCGCGTGACGCCGCAACGCAAAGGTCTGGTTATCTCGCCTGCCGATGGCGTGGTGAATATGATTACCGAAGCCGTGCCACCAGCTGAGCTGGGGCTTGGCGACGAAGCTTTGACGCGCGTCTCGGTGTTCATGAATGTGTTCAACTGTCACGTCAACCGCTTGCCCGTCACGGGTCGTGTGGTGAAGTCTCTTTATCGCACAGGCCAGTTTTTGAGCGCCGACCTCGATAAAGCCAGCGATAAAAACGAGCGTCAATCTTTGCTGATTGAGACCGAAGACGAAAAGCAAATCGTGGTGGTGCAAATTGCCGGTCTGGTGGCGCGGCGTATTTTATGCTTCGCGCATGAAGACCAAGAAATGCATGCAGGCGAGCGCTTCGGCCTTATCCGCTTTGGTAGCCGTTGCGATGTCTATCTGCCCAAAGGCACATCGCCTCTGGTCAGCCTAGGTCAGTCGGCTATTTCGGGCGAGACGGTTTTGGCAGATTTGAAATCGAAAGAAAAACCGCGCAAGACGGTCACGAGCTAGTCGATGACCGAGCGCCAGAAAAAAGCCGTAAGCAAGACCGCCAAGCGCATTAAAGCCGTGCGGGAAAACCCTGGCAGTCGACGCTTTCCGTTGCGCCGCATTGTGCCGAATGCGGTCACTTTGCTGGCTTTATGTCTGGGGCTGACCTCGTTTCGCTTGGGGCTGAACAACGCCTTTGAGCTTGGCGTGTTCTGCATTGTTCTGGCTGGATTTCTGGATGCCTTCGATGGCCGTTTGGCGCGTATGTTGAAAGCCGAAAGCCCGCTCGGCGCGCAATTAGACTCGCTGTCGGATTTTGTTAACTTCGGCATTGCGCCGGTTTTATTGGTTTATCTTTGGTCGCTGCAATCGACGGGTCGCGTCGGTTGGGCGGTGATTTTAATCTTCTCCGTGTGCTGCGCTTTGCGTTTGGCGCGCTTCAATGTCGATATGGAAGAGGCCGACCGACCAGCTTGGAAGAGCTTTTACTTCATGGGCGTGCCTTCGCCATCGGCTGGCGGTCTGGTGATGTTGCCAATGTATTTACACCTCGGCGGGCTGCTGGATATGTCAACCGCGACGCCTTTTATTTTGGCCAATACGGTGTTCGTCGGCATTTTAATGGTGGTTAATTTCCCAACCTTTTCGGGCAAAGGCCTATCGACCATTCGGCGTGATTTCGTCTTGCCGTTGATGTTATTCATCGGCTTCATGGCGGTGATGTTATTCACCTTCCCATGGGTCACGCTGACGGCGATGTGCGTCTTATATTATTTGGCTCTGCCGCTAAGCTGGCTGAGCCACCGCGGCCACGCGAGCGCTTAAAGCTCTAGTTTTTCATGTCCGTCGTCGAGCTGCCCCATGCGCTGGCGCAGATTTCCCTTGCCCCGAAGGCGCGCAAAGCGCTCGCCAAAAGTGGTTGGCAAAGACAACATCACCGGCACTAAAATCAGGGTCAGCAGGGTCGAGAAACCCAATCCAAAGATAATCGCAGTCGACAATTGCACCCACCAAGCCGCTGTCGGCTCACTGAATTGCACCGAGCGGTCAAACACATCGACCGACACTTGCACCGCCATCGGAAACAGGCCAATCATCGTGGTGATGGTGGTCAGCAAGATAGGGCGCAAGCGTTGGCCTGCGGTTTTCAAAATCACATCAATGCGTTCCATGCCGGTTTCCAGCAAGCGCTGATAGGTATCGATCAGCACGATGGAATTATTCACCACAATCCCCGCCAAGGCGACAACGCCCGTGCCGGTCATAATCACCGAGAAAGTCTGTCCCGTAATCACCATGCCCAGCAAGACGCCAATGGTCGAGAGAACCACAGTCGAGAGCGTCAGCAGCGTGCAGTAGAGGCTGTTGAATTGCATCAGCAAAATGATGAACATTAAGAATAAAGAGGCCAACATGGCGCGCCCCAGAAAGGCGGTGGCGGCTGCGGCTTCTTCATTGGCGCCGCGCAAACGCACCGAGACACCAGAGGGCAGCTCTTGCGTTTCTATCCAGCTCAGGAAGTCGTTTTCCAGCTCGGTGGCCAAAAATTCCTGCCCCGTCTCGGGGTTGATGGTCATCGAGGCTTTGACTTCAAACACCCGTCGACCATCGACGCGCGCAATGCTGTCGCGGCGTTCGGAGGCCTCGCGGGTGACGAAATTGGTAATTGGCACATTGCCGGCAGGCGTGCGCACGCGCAATTGGTCGAGCTGGTCGAAGGAGCGCGCATCATTTGGATAACGGGCGCGAATTTCAATCTCATCATCGCTATCATCGGGGCGATAATGGCCGACCAAAATACCATTGGTGACCAATTGCACGACATTGCCGAGGGTCAAAATATCGGCTTGGAAACGCCCTGCCGCTTCGCGGTCGACGGCCAAGCTCCATTCGATACCGGGCAAGGGCAATGTGTCTTCGACTTCTTGATACATGTCGGTGCGCGAGTTGAAATAGGCCTTAATGCGATCGGACATGAGGGTGAGTTCGGTCAAATCTTGACCGCTCACTTCGACTTCAATGCCTTTGCCCGAGGGCGGCCCTTGCTCGCGTTCTTTCACTTCCACTTCAATGCCCGCGAAGAGGCGCGCGCGCTCGGTGATGTCTTGCATAATTTCGGTGGCCGGACGGCGTGTGGTGAAATGGGTAAATTCAATACGCACCATGCCAATCAGGTCGGCAGGCAATTCGCCATCGCCCATATTGCGCGAGCCATCGCCGCTGCCCAAAGCGGGGCCAGCTTGGGCGAAAGCATTCAAAATGCCAGGCGTGGAGAGGATAATCTCTTCGACGCGCAAAGTCGCTTGATTGGCTTCTTCTACCGATAGATTGCCGCGCCCTTTGACCAAAACATTGGCCTGATAGGGTTCAATATCGGCCGAGAACTCAACCCCCGAGCCGAAGCGGCCATACAGCATCACCACGACCACCAAGACCATGGCGGAGATGGCAATAGTTGCGATTGGCCAATTGATGCAGGTTTTCAAAAACCGTAAATAGGCGCCCGTAAAGCCCGGGGTCTGGCTTACATAGAGTTTTTTATCGCCAGCCAAACTGGTCAAAAGCGGGTCGCCTTCTTGTTCGGATTTGCCGACCAAGCCGCCGACAACAGGCAAGAACACCATGGCGGTGGCCAGCGAGGCACACAGCAATATGATGACGGTGATGGGCAAAAACGACATGAATTTGCCGCTCACCCCGGGCCAGAACAACATCGGCGCAAAGGCCGCCAGCGTGGTGCCCGTCGAAGAAACAATCGGCCAGAACATGCGCGAGGAGGCCATGGCATAGGCTTCTTTACGGTTCAAACCTTCGGCCATTTTACGGTCGGCATATTCGACCACCACAATGGCGCCATCGACCAAAATGCCGACAGACAGAATAAAGCCGAACATAATCATCATGTTTAGGGTCATGCCCAAAAGGTCGACGATGAGAAAGCCAACGAGGAAAGACGTTGGAATGGATAGACCCACCAGCAAAGCCGAGCGCAAGCCGAGGGCGGCGATAACCAAAATCATCACCAGCAAAATCGCGTTGGAAATGGAGATTTCGAGCGAGCCGAGCATTTCGAAAATAAAGCTGGAGATATCCGACGAGAAATCGACTTCGATGTTTTCGGGCCAATCTTTGGTATAGGCCAAGGAAAGCGTGCGCACATCGCGGGTGCTGTTAACGATGTTGGCGCCCAAGCGTTTGGTCACCTCAATGGAGATGGTGGGCTGGCCATTATAGCGCGCCACCACGCGTTGGTCTTTAAAGCTACGCCGGATATCGGCGATATCGCTAAGGCGCACAACCGCATCGCCTTGGGTTTTAATCGGCAATTGATAGACATCAGCCGCATTTTCAATAAGCCCCGGCACCGATAGCGCAAAGCTACCATTGCCATTATCGATACTGCCCGCAGGCACCAATTGGTTGTTGCGCGCCAGCGTATTATACAGCTCGGTGGCGGTAATATTGTAGTTTTCCATAGCGCTTGGATTGATAACCACTTCCAAGACTTCTTCGCGATGGCCAATGAGCTTGGCTTCCAGCACGCTCGGCATGCCGGAGATTTCTTCCTTCAGCTTATTGGCATAGGTAAACAGCTCGCGTTCGGAACCCGGGCTGGTGAGATTGACCATAATCACCGGAAACAGGCCAGCGTTAAACTCGCGAATATCCGGTTCTTCGGAGTCGGCGGGAAGCTCGGCGCGCACTTGATCCATTTTCTCGCGCACATCGAGAAGCGCTTGGTCTTTGTCGAAGCTCACATCAAATTCGAGAATAACCGCGCCATAGTTTTGCGCCGAGACCGAGCGCATTTCTTTCAAACCCGTCAGGGTGCGCAGCTCCAGCTCCATCGGCTTGACCAGCAAGCGCTCGGCATCGCTGGGCGCAATGCCAGGCAGAACAATGCCGACATAGATAATGGGAATGGGAATATCGGGGTCGGCCTCGCGCGGCAGCGTGAGATAGGAGCCAAGTCCGCCAAGCAGCAGGGCTATCAGAATGGTTAAAACCGCGCGGCTACGGCCAATGGCCGCTGTGATAAAATTATACATCATCGGATTTGGGCCCCATTTTGGCTTACCGTGGTCACAGGTTCGATTTCAAAATCAACTTCACGACCATCGCGGGTATATTCCCCGCCGCGCACAATCACTTTTTCGGAGGCCGATAGACCCATCACCACGGCGCCGCTGCGGTCATCGGCAATCACTTGCACGGGGCGAATGGCCACGCGATTGCCCTCTACCACACGCACGCTCAATTGGCCGCTATCGCCCAAAGTCAAAACGCTTTGCGGAATGCGCGTCGCCAAAACACTGCCCGTATTGAGCTGCAATTCAGCGCTCACGCCATCGCGCAAGGTCAAATCCTTATTGGCCACTTCCAGTTCCATACGAAACGTACGGGTTGCCATATCGGGCGTCTCGGCGATATAGCGAACAAAGCCGCTAACGCTCTCGCCGGTCGCCAATTTGGCCGAGCCACGCGCGCCAAGGTCAACATGTTTGACATGGTTCTCGGCGATATAGGCGACAATCAACAGTGGGTCTTTATCGATAATCGTGCCGCAAGGCTGGCCAATGCTCATGAAATGGCCGATTTCCACGGGCTGCGTATCCAGAATGCCGCCAAAGGGGGCTTTGATTTTGGTGCGATTATATTCTACCAAAGCGCCTTTCACGGCAGCCACGGCGGCGTCATAAGAGGCGCGCGAGCTGGCCAATTGGCTTTTGGACGTATGGCCTTGTTTGTTCAGTTTCACGGCGGCGTCATATTCGATTTTGCGCGCATCGCGCAGGGCGCGCGATTGGTCGAGCTGGGCTTGGCGCGCCCCGAAATCAATTTGGCAGACCGTCTGGCCTTTTTGAACAAAAGCGCCTTTTTCGACCGGAAGCGCTGTAATCGTGCCGCCTGTCTCGGCAGACACGGTAACGATTTTATCGGCTTCCGTGCGCGCCTGAAGTTTGATTTTATTCACGAAAGGCTGGGCTTTTAAGTCTTGAACCACAACTTTAAACCGCGCGGTGGTTTGATTGACCTCAAACAGGGGTTTGGCCATTTCCACGGGTTCCGAATTATCCGCCATAATGCCGCTCATCAGCCAAGCAAAAATGCCAAGGATAACCACCAAAGAAGTGACAATGGCGCGGCTGATGCCAAATCTGCGTTTTGCAGGACGCTCGATAATGTCTTGTGTGTCGTGGTTTTCAGAATCAAAGGCCATGTTTGTCTCTTTATGATGATAATGGATTACAAATGATACGCGTGAGCCGCAAAAGTCCGTCGCGCATAAACTCTCTAAAGGTTTTACGCAGCAATGCGTTCCTTGGATTATTTACACCTAATTGACACAAGCGTCATGTATTTTTACGCTGTTCGAAACACAGCAGGCGCCGATGAAATTCGAAAACGCAACCCGTATCACCAAAGCCCAATTTAAAGGCTTTTTTGAGGCCGAATCTAGCAAGCCTAAATCGCCGCCGCCAATTCGCACGCCTGTTTAATGGCCGCTTTGGCGTCCAATTCGGCCGCCTCATAAGCGCCGCCAACCAGCTCAACCGAGCCATGGCTGGCTTCTAGCGTGTCATATAGGGTGCGCAAAGGCTCTTGTCCGGCGCAAATCACCACGGTGTCGACCTCTAAAATATCGGGCTGTCCATCGCGGGTGATGTGCAGGCCGAGGTCGTCGATTTTGCGATAATCAATGCCATTGAGCATTTTCACGCCGCGCCGCGCCAAAGTGAGGCGATGCGTCCAGCCTGTGGTTTTGCCCAACCCTTTGCCAACGGCTGTATCTTTGCGCTGCATCAGAAAGATTTCTCTATCGGCGCTGGCCACCTCTGGCTCAATGCCTGTGACGCCGCCGCGCGGGTGGTTTTTAAAATCGACGCCCCATTCTTTGGCGAAGACATCAATATCCAAAGCCCCCGACGGGCCCTCGTGCGATAATGTATCGGCGACATCAAAGCCAATGCCGCCCGCGCCCATAATGGCCACTCTCTTGCCGACCGGCTTATGGCCTTTCAGCACATCGATATAGCTGATGGCTTTTTCATGGGTAATGCCTTCCATGTCTGGCACCCTTGGGCGAATGCCCGTGGCCACGACCACATGGTCAAAATCGCCCAACATCTCGGCCTCGACGCGCGTGTTGAGCTTCAACGCAATGTCCAGCTTCTCAATCATTTTGCCGTAATAGCGCAGCGTCTCGTAAAATTCTTCTTTGCCTGGCACTAATTTGGCGAGGTTAAACTGTCCGCCAATTTCTGAGCTGGCATCGAATAAAGTCACCGCATGGCCGCGCTCGGCCGCCGTGGTGGCATAGGCCAGCCCCGCAGGCCCGGCGCCAATGACGGCGATGGTTTTGGCCTTTTGCGTTGGCTCATATTTTAAAATCGTTTCGTGGCAGGCGCGCGGGTTGACCAGACAACTGGTGGTTTTGCCGCCAAATGTATGGTCGAGGCAAGCCTGATTGCAAGCGATGCAAGTGTTGATCTCATCGGCGCGATCTTCGGCGGCTTTGGCCATAAATTGGCTATCGGCCAGCATCGGGCGCGCCATCGACACAAGGTCAGCGTCGCCGCGTTCAAGAACCTCTTCGGCCACATGCGGCATGTTGATACGATTGGAGGTAATGACGGGTATCGACACTTCCTTGCGCACGCGCGCCGTCACGGAAGTAAAGGCTGCGCGCGGCACCATGGTGGCAATGGTCGGCACGGCGCTTTCGTGCCAAGTGAAATGGGTGGAGATAATGCTGGTGCCCGCTTTTTCTAGCTCTCGCGATAGTTCGGCCACTTCGTCCCAGCTCATGCCGCCTTGCAGCATATCCATAGCGGCGATGCGGAAGACGACGATAAAGTCTTCGCCCACGGCTTCGCGCACACGGCGCACGACCTCGAGGGGAAAGCGCATGCGGTTTTCGTAAGAGCCGCCATAGTCGTCGGTGCGCTGGTTGGTTTTCTCGACCAGAAACGTCGACAGCAAATAGCCAGCCGAACCGATAATCTCGACGCCATCATAGCCCGCATGTTTGGCAAGGCGGGCGCATTCGGCGTGGTCGACGATTTGTTTTTCCAATCCCGATGCGTCCAGCTCAACCGGGGGCGTGCGCGAGATGCGAGATTTAATCGGCGAGGGCGCAACGGGTTCATCATTGGCGGCCAAGGAGCCCATATGCAAAATCTGCATGACCATTTTGCAATCGGGCGCGGCCGCATGCACGGCATCGGTGACCAAGCGATGGCCTGCCGCTTCGGCTTCATTGGATAATTTGGAAGCGGCGAAAACGCGGGCGCCATCTTTATCGCGCAGCACCATGCCGCCTTCTTCATTGGGCGAAATGCCGCCGGTGATAATCATGCCAACGCCGCCAGCGGCGCGTTCGGCGTAATAGGCGGCCATGCGCTCAAAACCATCGGCTTGTTCTTCGAGGCCTGTGTGCATGGAACCCATAATCGCGCGATTTTTCAGCACGGTATGCCCCAGTTTCAGCGGCGCAAACAGGCGCGCATATTTTTGATGACCTGGTAGAATTTGTTCAGCAGAACTCATGATAATCTCCCTCTAGGCCATAAACCCTAGAGCGCAATTTCGTGTCTTTCAAGGCGCCGATTATGTTTTTACCCTAGCGGGGGGCATAATTATCAGTAAGCTATTCACCAGACGGGGTGGTTTTTTCGCCCTCACGGGAGCCAAAATCATGCCAAATACGCGCGCCAATCAGCCAGTTTCCAATAGTCCCCCCGCACGGGCGATTGTCGCCATGGTGGGGCTGATTTTGCTCGGCCCGTTTTTGCATTTGCAATCCATCCATGTGGCGCACCATTGGCGCTTGGCGCCTGCGGGCGTGACGGGCGAGACGGCGATGGTGGTCTCGGCGCATTTTCTGGCCTCCGAGATTGGCCGCGATGTGCTGCGCGATGGCGGCAATGCATTTGATGCGGCGGTGGCGGTTAATTTTGCCCTGAGCGTGGTTTATCAGCAGGCGGGCAATATCGGCGGCGGCGGCTTTATGGTCTACCGCTTGGCCAATGGCGAGCGCGGCGCGTTAGATTTTCGCGAGCGCGCCCCGCTAAAAGCCAGCCGCGATATGTATCTAGATGACGCGGGCGAGGTGATAAAAGGGCTAAGCCTGAAAGGGCATTATGCGGTCGGCGTGCCGGGCAGCGTGGCGGGCATGGCGGCTTTGCACGCGCGTTTCGGCTCCCAACCATGGGATGCGCTGGTGCGCCCGAGCATCCATTTGGCGCAAAACGGATTTGACCTGACGCCCAAAGCCGCGCGCATGTTCAACCGCTATCAGCAAGATTTTCGAGATGTAAACCGTTTCTCCCCCGCCGTGATAAAACCCGAAGGCGACTGGGCGGCGGGCGAGCGCATTCGGTTTCCAGACCTTGCGCGCACGCTAGATCGCATCGCGATGCAAGGCCGCGCCGGATTTTACCAAGGCGAGACCGCCAAGTTAATCGCCGAAGAAATGATGGCAGGCGGCGGGCTGGTGAGCTTGCAAGATTTAGCTGCCTATAAGGCCGTCTGGCGCCAGCCGATAGAGTTTTCCTATCGCGGCCATAGGGTCATCTCCATGCCGCCGCCATCGTCGGGCGGGGTGGCCTTGGCGCAGCTTTTGCAGGGCGCAGAAACCTATGACATTGGCGCCATGGGGCATAATTCGGCGGCGCATATTCACCTAATGACCGAGCTAGAGCGGCGCGTCTACGCCGACCGCGCCACGCATATGGGCGACACAGATTTCGTCGACGTCGACATCGCTGGCCTGACCGATAAAGCCTATATCGCGGCGCGCAATGGGGATATTTCGATGCGCGTCAAAACCCCCAGCGAGCAAGTTAAACCGGGTCTTGTGCGGGTTATTGAAAGCGTCGAGACGACGCATTTCTCCATCGTCGACCCGCAGGGCAATGCGGTTTCGATCACCACCACATTAAACGGCAACTTCGGCGCCAAACTGGTGGTGCAGGGCGGCGGGTTTTTCCTCAATAATGAGATGGATGACTTCTCCATCAAGCCCGGCCACGCCAATCAATTCGGCCTCGTGGGCGACGATAAAAACGCCATTGCGCCGGGCAAACGCATGTTGTCTTCCATGACGCCGACGATTGTTGAAAAAGACGGCGAGCTAAAAATCGTACTCGGCACGCCGGGCGGCGCGACGATTATCACCTCGGTGTTTCAAACGCTGATGAACCTCATCGATTTCGACATGAGCGCGCAACAGGCCGTGCATGCCAGAAAATCTCACAGCCAATGGCAGCCAGATTTCGTGATGCTCGAAAAAGGCACGATGAGCCTAAGCAATTTGCGCGGGCTGCTGGCGCGCGAGCATAAGCTGTATCCATGGCCGCAGTTCAAATACGCGCTGGGCCGCGTGGAGGCGATTGTCGTGCGAGACAACGGCACGCTGGAAGGCGCAGCCGATGCGAGCCGTGGCGAGGACGATAGGGCTGTTGGGTACTGAGGGTAGAAGGGCTAGCTTTCCCGTAGGGAAAGCCCAGCCCGCTTTCCCCAAGCGGAGCGGTTTTGCGCAGTAAAACCGCGGAGACGGGGTAGAAGCTAAAACGAGTTTGTTTTTAGCTTCTGTTGTTTTTTATTTTGGTGGAAGCTTGGCTAAAGCTCCATGTCAGGGCTGCGCCCTAACCTAGAGCGCGCTCCAAGCCAACAAGTTGGCGTCGCTTGTCCCCGCCCACCAAAACGCGACGCCGTCAGCTAACGCTGTCGGAAGCTGGAGGCTTGGTTGGAGAGGGGAGCGGGGCTATTTATCATCTGGCTTGGAATTATCTTGTTTGTCATCTGGTTTGGAATAATCCTGTTTCGAACCAGTAGGTAAAATGCGGTCAAGTAATGTCTCTGGGCCAATACGCCTTGAGTTAAGTTTTAGCAATATCTCGACGGGAGAATTGCTTTGCCAGCTTGTGAAATACCCAGATAGCATTTTTTGACGAATTTCTTGTTCTTCTGGTTTGCCTCCAATCAGGCGCGTCAAATTATTTTCTACGAATAGGCGACGCATGGCATCTTGCTCGAGGCTTTTGGCCTCCAGAATGTTTTGACCTATAATTTTCAGACCCCATATGATAGGCGTGGAAACAACGAGGGCTATGGATATGTAAGGCAAAATTGCCATTGGGTGACGAAAGCCAACCACATCAATTACATTCTCATAAAAATAACTCATTAGACCCGAGAGCCAAGTCACGAAAATGATAATTTGTACAGCAATCAGCCAAGAGGCGTTTCTGCCATGTCTATCTCTCTCCCCGCCTGGCGTGGCAACATTACCTTTTAAATTGCCGAATAACTGGCCTGCTTCAGCGTTAAATTCAGCAGCTTGGTTTTCAAGTGCCTCGCTGAGTTTTTCATTAAACCCTTCTTCTAGGCGTGCTGACATTTCCTCGCGGTCTTTTTCAGAAGCTTGAAAAGCCATGGCTGCCGCACGGTCGTGTGCGTATGTTGGTTCATTTGGGTCTAGTTCAATCGCCTTGTTAAAATTGTCAATTGCGACTTCGTATTGTTGTAAGCGATGGTAGACAAGGCCTCGGCTCGAATAGGCATTGGTATTATTTGGGGTGAGTTCAATCGCCTTGTTTAGATCTGCTAGCGCGGCCTCATATTGAGCCAAATCATTATAGCTAACGCTGCGATTAATATAGGCAGTGGTGTAATTTGGGTTGAGTTCAATCGCTTTGCTATAATTAGCAATTGCGCTTTCGTGTTGTTTCAAGCCATTGTGAGCTATACCGCGACAATTATAGGCATTGGCGTTATTTGGGTCGAGTTCAATCACTTTGTTACAATCGGCAAGCGCGGCATCGTGTTGTTTTAAGCTATTGTAGGCATTGCTACGATTAATATAGGCATTGATGAATTTTGGGTCGAGTGTAATCGCTTTGCTACAATCAGCAATTGCGGGTTCGTATTGTTTTAAGTGAATGTAGGCATTGCCGCGATTATAATAGACAGCAGGGTGTTTTGGGTTGAGTTCAATCGCCTTGTTAAAGTCAGCAAGCGCGGCGTCGAATTGAGCCAAACTACTGTATACACTGCCGCGATTAGCATAAGTGGCGGCGCCTGGGTTGAGTTCGACTACTTTATTGCAATCGGCAAGCGCGGCCTCGAATTGTCTCAAATTAACGTAGGCACCGCCGAGCTTATGATAGGCTTCGCCGTCATTTGCATCAGCCTCAATGCGAGCCGTCATCTCTTCAACAATGCGTTCTTGCTCCGCACGCTCTTCCGCCGTTAATTCTTCTTCATAGTCATCAATCATTTTCCGCTCCTTTTGCAGGATGTTCTTTTCTTGCCCTCACCCTAAGCACGTCCCTAATTTAAGACAATTGAAATCCGTGCCGATTTCTTGCACATTCCGCCTATGAGTATGACTTCCCCGATAGCGGTGCCATCCGCGCCGAGTGAGACGCCTTTTGTCGTGGCCGCTTTCTATAAATTCGTCCGCCTCGAGGACTTCGAGGCCGTGCGCCCGATTTTGCAGACGCATTGCCAACGCGCTGGCCTGCTCGGCACGATTTTGCTCGCGCCCGAAGGCATTAACGGCACAGTCTGCGGCTCGCAAACCGCGCTCGAAGCCCTCTTGCAGGCCTTCGCCGCCGATGCCCGCCTTGCCGATATCACCCCGAAATTCAGCTTCGCTTCCGAAGCCAGTTTTCACCGCATGAAAGTGCGCCTCAAAAAAGAAATCGTCTCCATGGGACAACCCGATATCGACCCCGTTGGCGATGTCGGCGCCTATGTCACGCCCGAAAATTGGAACCAACTCATCGCCGACCCAGACACTTTGGTCATCGACACCCGCAACGCCTATGAAGTCGCCATTGGCACTTTCGAAGGCGCGCTCGACCCGAGAACCAACTCGTTTCGAGATTTCCCCGAATGGGTCGATGGCTATCTGGCCAAATTAGACGAAGCCGAAAAGCCGAAAAATATCGCCATGTTCTGCACCGGCGGCATTCGCTGCGAAAAAGCCACCGCCTATTTGGTTGGCCAAGGCTTTGAAAATATTTTCCACCTGCAAGGCGGCATCCTCAAATATCTCGAAACCGTGGCCGAGACCGATAGCAAATGGAACGGCGATTGCTTCGTCTTCGACCAGCGCGTCAGCGTCAAACACGGGCTAGAAGAGGGCGACTACGACATGTGCCACGGCTGCCGCATGCCGCTAACCCAAGCGCAAAAGACCCACGCCGCCTATGAGGCCGGCATCTCGTGCGAGCATTGCATCGACACCCACTCAGAAGCCGACCGCCGCCGCTTTCGCGAACGCCAAAAGCAAATCAAATTAGCCCGCGCCCGTGACCAAGACCATATCGGCCAACAAAGCGAGAGCGGCGAATGACGCAGCTCCCCCAGCTCTATAGTTTCCGCCGTTGCCCCTATGCCATGCGCGCGCGCCTAGCTGTCGCCGTGGCCGAAGTGCCTGTGGTGTTGCGCGAAATTCTGCTGCGCGACAAACCCCAAGCCATGTTGGCGCTTTCGCCCAAAGGCACGGTTCCGGTTTTGCGTTTGCCCTCGGGCGAAGTCATCGACGAAAGCCGCGCCGTGATGGATTGGGCTTTGGCGCAAAACGACCCGTTACACTGGCTGGCCAATAAAGACGAGGCGCTCATCGACCTGTTCGATACAGATTTCAAACATCATTTAGACCGCTATAAATATGCCACGCGCTACCCCGAAGAAGCCGTCGACGTGGGCGAGCAGCGCGACCATTGCGTGCAGCTTTTGCAGCCCTTGGAAGCGCGCCTGACGCAGGGCTGGCTAGGCGGCGCGGCCCCTGCGTATACCGATGTCGCCTTGCTGCCTTTCGTGCGCCAATTCCGCATCGCCGATAAACTTTGGTTTGACGAGCACCTAGATTTGCCAAAAGTTCGTGCGTGGGTGCTGCGGTTTCTCGACTGGCCGAGCTTTTTGCGCGTCATGCAAAAATATCCGCTCTATCTCGATGGCGAGCAAGAACATGCGTTTCCGCCAGCACAGGAGAGCCCCTAGCATTGGGCGCCGTCTCGTGTAATCTGGTGGCACGAAAAGGGAGGGAATAGATGTTAGAAGAGCTGAAACTCAATGCGAAAGTTTGCATCATCGGCGCGGGCTGCTCGGGATTTACCACGGCCAAACGGCTGAAAGATTTCGCCATTGCCTATGACCATTTCGAGATGTCCGACAATATCGGCGGCACTTGGTATCACAAAAACCCCAATGGCAAATCGGCCTGCTATCAATCGCTGCACATTGATACGTCGAAGTTTCGTCTCGCTTTTGAAGATTATGCCGTGCCAGACGATTGGCCAGACTTCCCGCATCACAGTCAGTTGTTTCAATATTTCAACGATTACGTCGACCATTTCGGCTTGCGCGAAAACATCACGTTCAACACAGCCGTAGAAGATGCGCGCCGTGACGAGAACGGCCTGTGGCAAGTGCGCTTAAGCACCGGCGAGACGCGCAGCTATAGCGCTTTGGTGGTGGCCAATGGCCATCATTGGGACGCCAAAACCCCGCATGAATACGGCGATAATTTTGCCGGTGTCCAAATGCATTCGCATGATTACGACTCGCCCTTCGAGCCGCATGATGTACGCGGCAAAACCGTATTGGTGGTCGGGGTTGGCAATTCGGCGATGGATATTGCCTCGGAAGTTTCGCAACGCTCGATGGCCAAAAAATGTTTCGTATCGGCACGCCGAGGCGTCTGGGTTTTGCCGAAATATCTAAACGGCGAGCCAGCCGATAAAGCCGTGATGCCAAATTGGATGCCGCCGTCCATCGGGCGTTGGCTCGGCCAAAGGGTGATTGAAAAAGCCATTGGCAATCCCGAAAAATACGGCCTGCCCAAGCCCGACCACGATGTGCTAACGGCGCATCCTTCGGTTTCGGGCGAGTTTCTGACGCGGCTTGGCTGTGGCGATGTGCATGTAAAGCCCGGCGTTGAGCGCCTCGATGGCGATGCGGTTACCTTTACCGATGGCAGCCGTGAGCCGATTGATATTATTATTTGGGCAACGGGCTATCGTATTTCTTTCCCATTTTTGCAGCAAAACGAGCTGGCAGTAGACGCCAATAAGTTTCCGCTCTATCGGCGGATGGTGAAGCCGGGCTGGCGCAATTTATTTTTTATGGGGCTAGCCCAACCTTTGCCAACTTTGGTAAACTTGGCCGAGCAACAATCTAAATTCGTCGCTTCGGTTTTGGCGGGCAACTATAAAATGCCAGACGATGCGCAGATGGAGACGCAAATTAAGGCCGATGAAAAACTCTATCTTGGCCATTTCTACAACAGCGAACGCCACACCATACAAATCGACTTCGGTCGGTATGTGAGCGATTTGAAAAAAGAACTACGCGGTCATTGGATCGCATAATTGGAGAAGATTATGAAACAGACACTCTCACTTTTGCTCGGCAGTTTTTTACTCATGGGAAGCGCCCATAGCGCCGACTTCGAGCGCAAAGCCGCCAGTGCCAACACCAAAGCCGCGCATGAAAAAGTCATCGCGCGCCTGCCGTTTGAAAATACCGAAGACTTCAAATTGGCCACTCGTGGGCTGTTGGCCAAGCCAGACGCTTTGGTGGTAAAAGATAAAACCGGCCGCGTGGTCTGGAATATGACCGGCATGGAATATCTCGAAGGCCCGCGCCCCGATACGGTCAACCCAAGCCTCTGGCGCCAAGCCAAGCTCAATGCCATTCACGGACTGTTTGAAGTCAGCAAAGGCATTTATCAGGTGCGCGGCTATGACCTCGCCAATGTGACGTTCATCGAAGGCAAAACCGGCTGGATTGTCGTCGACCCGCTCACCGCCACAGAAACCATGGACGCCGCCATGGCGCTGGTCGATAGCCATTTCGGCAAGCGTCCGGTGAAAGCCATTTTGGCCACGCATAGCCACGCCGACCATTTCGCTGGCATTCGCGCTTTGGCCAAGGAAGCTGATTTGAATTCAGGCCGCATCCGCTTTGTCGCGCCCGAGCATTTTGTCAAAGAAGTGTCGAGCGAGAACGTGATTGCGGGCAATGCCATGGGGCGTCGGGCGGGCTATATGTTCGGCAATCTACTGCCCGCCTCGCCGCAAGGCGCGATTGATAGTGGCCTCGGCAAAAGCGTGGCCTTTGGCTCTATCACGTTGCTGACGCCGACGGATATTATTTCCAAGACCGGGCAGAAGCTTGTTCTCGACGGCATAGAGTTCGAGTTTCAATTGACACCGGGCGCTGAAGCTCCGGCGGAATTTGTGTTTTATCTGCCGCACCTCAAAGCGCTTTGCGTGGCCGAGGAAGTGAACGGCGTGATGCATAATCTTTACACGCCGCGCGGCGCGAAAATTCGCGATGCGCTGGTTTGGGCGCGTCACTTGACGGATATGTTGGAGCTATTTGGCGAGCGCACGGATGTCGTCTTCGGCTCGCACCATTGGCCGCGTTGGGGGCGCGAGGCCGGCACGGATTACATCGCCAAACAGCGCGATATGTATCGTTTCATGCACGACCAAACCGTGCGCCTGATGAACCAAGGCTATACGTCGACCGAGATTTCCAACATGTTGGATTTACCGCCGTCGCTGGCGCAAGAGTTTTACAACCGCGATTATTACGGCACCGTGAGCCATAATGTGCGCGCCGTGTATAATTTTTATCTCGGCTTTTTCGATGGCGTGCCAGCGAATTTAAACCCGCAAGAACCCGAAGTTCGGGCGCGCAAAATGATGGCACTGGCAGGCGGGCCAGATGGCCTCTTGCGCCAAGGCGAACTGGCTATCGAGGCCGGCGATTATCGCTGGGCGTCGGAGCTGTTGAGCCATTATGTTTTTGCCCATCCCAAGCACAAGCAAGCGCGCGCCAAACTGGCCGATGCTTATGAGCAATTGGGCTATCAGGCCGAAAGCGGGCCATGGCGCAATTTCTATCTGACGGGCGCGCAAGAATTGCGCGAGGGTGTTTTGCAAGGCGGCAGCATTCGCACCGCCAGCCAAGATGTCGTCAGCTCCGTGCCAACGGGCATGTTCCTAGATTTCATGGCCGTGCGGTTTAATCCAGAAGGCATGGATGATGTGGAAGTGAAAATCAATTTGGACTTCACCGACACCCAAGAGAAATTTGTTCTCTCGCTCGACAATAGCGTGCTGAATAATATTCCCAACAAACAGGCGAAAAATCCGGATGCTTCGCTGACGCTGACCCGCGCTATCTTCAACCAAGTGGCGGTCGGCAAGACCAGCTTCCCGAAGGAGATTGTCAAAGGCAATGTGAAAGTGGGCGGCAACCCGCTGGCGCTGATGAAAGTGTTTGGCAATTTGGATGAGTTTAATCCAGATTTTAATATCGTCACGCCTTAGGCGCTTGGTTAAAGATTAGGCATAAAAAAGCCCCGCTCTTTTTAAAAGGGCGGGGCTTTTCAATTTTGTAAAAGCGGGTTTGCTTAGGCGGCAAAAGCTTTCAAGCGTTTGGAAATAATTTCATCGGCTTCTTTCATCATGCCGCTGATTAAATCTTGGCAGCTTGGCACATCGTGAATGAGGCCTGCGACCATGCCACAGCTCCAAGCGCCCGAGTCCATGTCGCCATCGGACATGATTTTCGGATAGACGCCAGCCACTTCATCCATGATGTCGTTGATTTTAATGTCGGCGCCCAGCTCTTTCTCTTTTTCGAGAATACGGTTCACCGCATCGTTTTTCAAAACCCGCTCGGTATTGCGCAGCGGACGCATAATCAGCGTCGTGTCCAGCTCGCTGGCACCGACAAGCGCGTCTTTTACGTTTTGGTGGACGGGGGCTTCTTTGGTGGCGATGAAACGCGTGCCCATGTTGACGCCGTCAGCGCCCAGCGCCAAAGCGGCAACCAATTGCTTGGCATTGCCAATGCCGCCCGAGGCGACAAAAGGAATGCTCAATTCTTCGGCGGCGCGCGGCAGCAAAATCATGTTTGGAATATCGTCTTCGCCGGGGTGACCGCCGCATTCGAAACCATCGACGCTCACCGCATCACAGCCAATTTTTTCGGCTTTCAACGAGTGACGCACGCTGGTGCATTTGTGAATGACTTTAATGCCCGCGTCTTTCAGCATCGGCATATATTGCTCGGGGCTACGCCCTGCGGTTTCCACAATTTTCACATCATGGGCGATAATCGCTTCGATGTAGCCCGGATAATCAGGGTCGGCAAAGCCTGGCAGAAACGTCAAGTTCACGCCGATGGGCTTGTCGGTCATGTCTTTGCAACGCGCAATTTCATTCGCCAAGTCTTTGGGCGTGCGTTGGGTGAGGCCGGTGATAATGCCCAGCCCGCCAGCGTTGGAGACGCCGGCTGCCATTTCAGCGAAGCCCACATGGTGCATGCCGCCTTGAATGATGGGATGCTCGATGCCGAATAATTCAGTAATACGCGTTTTCATAAGTGATCTCCTCAATCAGATTTGAGGCCATGTTAAGCGGTGGCTCAGAATGTGCAAATGAAAATTCACTTGTCGTAGCGAGGCCGCATTTGGTATGCATAGCGCCAAGAGACTTTTATCATAACACAACATTAGGAGAGCCACATGGCCGAAGCATATATTGTAGCCGCAGCACGCACCGCAGGGGGGCGCCGCGACGGGAAACTCAAAGACTGGCACCCAGCCGATTTGGCGGCCGAAGTCATCAACAACCTCATCGACCGCACGGGCGCCGATCCGGCCTCTGTCGAAGATGTGATTATGGGCTGCGTCGGCCAAGCTGGCGAGCAAGCTGGCAATATTGGCCGCAACGCGGTTCTGGCCTCTAAATTGCCAGAAAGCGTGCCAGCCACTTCCATCGACCGCCAATGCGGTTCGTCGCAACAGTCCATCCACTTTGCCGCCCAAGCGGTAATGTCTGGCACCATGGATTGCGTTATCGCGGCTGGCGTAGAAAGCATGAGCCGCGTGCCGATGGGTCTGCCCATCTCGCTGCCGTTCAAAGAAGGCCACGGTTTTTACGTGTCGCCGAACATGCAAGAGCGCTATCCCAATGTTCAGTTCAGCCAATTTGTTGGTGCCGAAATGGTCGCCAAGAAATATGACCTGAGCAAAGAAGACGTAGACGCCTATGCCTATCGCAGCCACGAGCGCGCGATTGCTGCCACGCAAGCTGGCGCTTTTGATACGGAAATTGTTCCTGTTGAAGTAACCAATGCAGATGGCGACAAAGAAATGCACAAAACCGATGAGGGCATCCGCTTTGACGCCAGCCTCGAGAGCATTTCGGGCGTGAAGCTTTTGGCGGAAGACGGTGTCATCACGGCGGCCTCGGCCAGCCAAATTTGCGATGGCGCCTCGGGCGTGATGATTGTTAACGAAGACGGCCTGAAAAAACTGGGCGTGAAACCTTTGGCAAAAATCATCCACCTGTCGGTAATGGGTCACGATCCGGTCATCATGTTGGAAGCGCCAATTCCGGCCACCAAACGCGCGTTGGAAAAAGCGGGTCTGTCGGTAGACGACATTGACGTGTTTGAAGTCAACGAAGCTTTCGGCTCCATTCCGGTAGCTTTCGCCAAAGAATTGGGCGTCGACGAAGAAAAGCTAAACGTGCATGGCGGCGCCATTGCGCTGGGTCACCCATTGGGCGGCTCTGGCACGAAATTGATGGCTACGCTGGTTAACGCCTTGCAACGCAAAGGCGGCAAATACGGCCTGCAAACCATGTGCGAAGGCGGTGGTATGGCCAATGTGACGATTATTGAGAACCTTCAGTAGTCTGACCAAATAAAATTGAATTGAGAAAGCCCCGCCAGAAATGGCGGGGCTTTTTTGTTGGGTGGGGGATGGGGGTTGGTTAGGGTTTGGGAATAAGAAAAATAAAAAAAGGAGTTAAATCATGGCAAAATATACTCAGGCAATGTTTGAAGATGCGGCTGGCCATATTCTTCATGAAGCTCGGCAGCAAGGTAGGACAGGTATTGATGTTTCTGTTGGTGATTTATTAGATGCTGTGAAAAAAGAAGGGGACAATCCTCCGACACCGTCTGCTAAAAGTGCATTAGAGCGTATCGCTTACGGAAGAAGTGAGGTAATTTTATGTGGGAAAGGTACAAGTAGCAATTCGCGCAAACGGAAATACAAAATTAACTTAACCAAATGAGTGCTTAAGTTGCCGATGCGCGGGTATCGAGCAAACATGATCAGGAAGAGATTTGCTGATGGCTAGTCTTGCACACAAGCCTGCTGGACTTTAGGGTTTCAATAAAAATAACAAGGAACACGCAGTGACCCATTACTTCCGGCTTCTCGCCATATTTCTATGTCTTTCATTTGCTCTGGTCAGCGGAGCGCGAGCTGATGCGCAACGCGATTTCGATCGGGGTGATAAAGCCTATTTCGCTGACAATTACGCCGAGGCGGTAAAATGGTATCGCAGGGCTGCCGAGCAAGGGCATGCCGTCGCGCAAATTAGTCTGAGAATTCTGTATGACCAAGGCCAAGGCGTGTCGCAAGATTATGGCAAGGCGATGAAATGGTATCGCAAAGCCGCCGAAGAAGGGTTTGCCGAGGCGCAAAAAAATCTGGGGTTTATGTATGACTTAGGCCAAGGCGTGCCGCAAGATTATGGCAAGGCGGTAAAGTGGTATCGGAAGGCCGCCGAACAAGGGGATGCGGGCGCGCAATTTAATCTGGGGCTTATGTATGTCAAAGGCCAAGGTGTATCGCAAAATTATGGCAAGGCGATGAAATGGTTTCGCAAGGCCGCCGAGCAAGGTCAGGCGGCGGCGCAACATGGTTTGGGGAATATGTATCACAAAGGCCTTGGCGTGCCGCAAGATTATGGCAAGGCGATGAAATGGTTTCGCAAGGCCGCAGAGCAAGGGAATGCTCGAGCGCAATCTAATCTGGGGTTTATGTATGATCTAGGACAAGGCGTGCCACAAAATTATGTGACCGCGCACATGTGGTATAATTTGGCTGCCGCGCAAGGAGAGGAGGACGCGCAATTTAATCTGGGGATTATGTATGAACTAGGACAAGGCGTGCCACAAGATTATGTGACCGCGCACATGCGGTATAATTTAGCTGCCGCGCAAGGAAATGAAAACGCCGCTAAAAACCGTGGTCTTCTCGCCAAGGAAATGACTTCGCAACAAATCTCCAAGGCACAAAGCCGAGCCGCTTCTTGCAAGGCACGAAGCTACAAGGGTTGTTAATGCGATTATTCCATCACCACTTTGCCCTAGCCATTTGCTTGGCCATGGGCTTTGCCTCCCATGCCTCGGCACACGGCGGCGGGTTCAACGATGATGGCTGCCACACCAAGCGCAGCACGGGCGATTTTCATTGTCATCATTCCGAGGCAGTGGCGACCTATTATCTACAAAAGTTTGCTGGCGAGGGCTTGAGCTATCGAGCCGAGGTGCTGGACGTATTAGATGGCGACACGGTTCGGGTTCGCGCCAAGATTTGGCTCAATCATATGGTCGAGACGCTGGTGCGGGTGCGCGGTATTGATACGCCAGAATATGGCAAGCGCGCCAAATGCAAACAAGAACGCAAGGGCGGCGAGTTTGCGCGTCAGAGGTTTAAAAAGCTGGCTGGCAAGGAATTGATTTTGCACAATATCTCGTTTGATAAATATGGTGGGCGTGTGGTCGCCGATGTCTACTCTTTAGAGTTTCGCAATCTCGGCCTCATCTTGGTTGATGATGGCCATGCGCGCCCCTATACTGGTCGGGGCAAGCGCCGCTCTTGGTGCGATGCCAGTAGATAAACCAGTGTCACGGGAGCCCCACATGAGCCAAGCGGAATGTCCACAAAAAGCGCCTTATAAAACCGAAGTCAAAGCGGGAAAAACCTATTTTTGGTGTTCTTGCGGCAAGTCTACCCGCCAGCCGTTTTGCGATGGCAAACATAATGGCAGCGATTTCGAACCCGTCGCCTATACAGCCGAAAAAGATGGCCAAGTATACTTCTGCGGCTGCAAAGCCTCGGCCAAAGGCGTGCTATGCGATGGCGCCCACAATAAACTCTAAGTCGCGGCTAACGCGTGAGAGCGTAAAGCGTTACCGCCGTTGCCGTGGCCACGTTGAGTGTGGCGAAAGCTTCGCCCGTGGCGCTTTCGGCTACGGGCAGACGCGCCAGCATATCGCAGGTTTCGCGCGTCAAACGACGAAGCCCCGGGCCTTCAGCGCCCATCACCACCGCAATCGGGCGGTCTTTCGACACTTCGTCAATCAACACCTCGCCATGTTCGTCTAGGCCGACGCTCATATAGCCAGCTTTATGCAGCGTTTCCAGCGCGCGCGCCAAATTGGTCACTTCAATCAGGGGCATGACTTCCAAGGCGCCCACCGCCGTTTTGGCCAAAGTGCCAGCCGGCGGCGGGCTGTTTCGTTTGGTCACAATCACGCCGCCCGCGTCAAATACGGCGGCCGCGCGCAAAATCGCGCCGACATTGCGCGGATCCGACACTTGGTCGAGAATAATCAGCAATTTGCCCGAGACAGCCGCGTCTTCCAACGAAACCGGGGGCAGGGGGCTGGCGTCCAGCACCATGCCTTGATGCACCGCATCCGATGGCAAAAGCGCGGCCAATTCGCCGCTGGTTTGCAGCTCCACCGATAGGTTTCGTTTGGCGCAAATCGCTTGCAGCTCATTGGCGGCATTTTGGGTGGCAAACAGCTTGTTGATCCGGCGTTTCGGATTTTCCAAAGCCGCGCGAACCGCATGCGTGCCATAGAGCAAAGCCACCGCACTCTCGGCGGGGATTTTTCTTTTATTTCTTAAGTGGTTGGGCTTGCGCTTGGACATACAATTCCTTATAAGGCTGATGACATTGATGTGCAAATACTGTGTCGTTAACCCCGTTTTCGGTTGAAAGTGAGGCTAGCGGACAGGGTTTGTTGCATTAATTTCGTATTAAAATCAAGTGTTTACTTTAAAGTAGACAGGTGGTTTTACCTTTGAGCGGGGGGATGCCCGAGTGGCTAAAGGGGACGGGCTGTAAACCCGTTGGCTATGCCTACGTTGGTTCGAATCCAACTCCCCCCACCATTTTGCCCTCATGGCCATCGGGTCATGGCGGCGGGTGGCCCAAATGAGCCTTCGCGGGGTTGTGCGTGGGCGTAAAGATTAAGAGGCGGGTGTAGCTCAATGGTCGAGCAACAGCCTTCCAAGCTGAAGATGAGGGTTCGATTCCCTTCACCCGCTCCAGTCTGACGAAGGTTGGGCGAAACGAAATTTAAAACGGGGTTAAGCCCCAAACGGAACGAGGAACGACATGTCGAAGGAAAAGTTTGAGCGGACAAAACCGCATTGTAACATTGGCACGATTGGTCACGTTGACCACGGCAAGACGACACTTACCGCAGCGATTACGAAAGTTTTGGCTGAAAACGGTGGT
>Ga0115572_10000008_pt1 | contig 163249 bp, 159 predicted proteins | sample COGITO_mtgs_1206_FD_88681 | JGI IMG/M metagenome (GOLD analysis project Ga0115572, IMG submission 88681) | Pelagic marine microbial communities from North Sea - COGITO_mtgs_120607 | ecosystem: Environmental > Aquatic > Marine > Epipelagic | place: Germany:Helgoland, sampling site Kabeltonne... | reverse complement strand
GCGCACTCATACCGAGTAAACGCATTTTACTTTTTAAATACATAGAGCCCTCCTCAAAACGCTCCCTACATAAAAACCGTATGCGCGTACTCCCATACGCCCTTCCCATACTGGCTTTTTCACCAAATAAGCTTGCAAAACAAAAACTGCCTTCGTCAACACTAAATTAACTAAAAGAAGATAATTTAATTCGATTGCCACAGGTGGTGCAAAAATATCACAGTGATTTCCCCGACGCTGCGGGCCCGCCAAACCCCGCCAAAACTAGGCGAGGCAAACTTTGCCCTAGACACAAACCCGCAGTTTCGCTAGGAAAAAGAACCATTAGGGTTGGCCGCTTTAGCTCAGTTGGTAGAGCACATCATTCGTAATGATGGGGTCAGGTGTTCAAATCACCTAAGCGGCACCCTTTTGGTTTTTTTCTTTTTTTGCAGATTTTAGGTTTCGCTCCTGCGCGCAAGCTCGCGCAAACAGCCTTAAGATAAAGCAAGCGGCGCCCTGGTGCCCGGGGTCGCCAGCGTAGCTGGCAATAGCGCCGCCTCGGCTGGACTGGCCCAGATCACCCCATCCAATTTACCCGTCACCGGACAGATGGCTTGCCAACTATCGAGGCGCAGGCCAGCCGACATCCAGCCAGCCTCGGCCGGCGCACGGCGCGCGCACTCGCGCCAATGCTGCGCCTGTTTGGCATCGTCCAAGCCAGCTTCCGCTTCCGCCATCAATAGGCACAAGCGCCGCCCCATTGGGGTCTCGCCCGCTTGGGTCGCATGCGGCTCGAGCCATGTTTTGGCTTGGCGCCAACGCTCGCCCTCTAGGGCAATGCGCGCGCGTAAAATATGCGCCTCTATATGGGCTTTATGTTTGCCAAGGAAACTCACCGCCGCGCGTTGGCGTGTCGCCAAGGGCTGGTCGGCATAACACGCCAGCCAAGCTTCGCTAATTTCAGGATGTGGCTCGCGCATCCAAGCTTGGCGCAAAGTGGCGCGGGCTTTTTTCAAATTGCCGCCGCGCGCCTGCAAGCGGGCTGCCAAAGCGGCCGCAGCATAAAACTCTGGCGCTTGCTTGACCGCCTGCTCGGCTTTCTTTTGTGCCGCCAGCTGATCGCCAGGGTCTTGGGTCGCCAAAAGACCCTGTGCTTCGGCCAAGAATAAAACCGCGCGCCGACGTTTGATTTGGGCGCGCTTGCCCGAGCCACTTAACGCTCGCGACCATTGCCGCATCCAATCTTGCGCCGCCGACCAATCGCCGATTTGCACCGCCATGGCGGTCAGCCCATCCAGCGCCCATAGGGTTTTGGGCGCCAGCTCTAAAACCTGCAAAGCATAGGTCCCCGCGGTTTCCATATCCCCGACGGCCGTGCCGCGCGCCATATAATAAAGACCCTCGAGGCCAAGGGTTTTTTGTTCCAAGCTCGTCTCGCGGCGCAACATGGCGCGATAGTCGGCTTCGGCATCGGCTTGGCGGCCATCCAGCAAGGCCGCTTGCGCAGCCATTAATCTTGGCAAAGCTTGATGGGGTAATTTTTGCCGCGCCAATCGCGTCGCGCCTCTGGCCGAGGCCGCATCGCCGCGCGCCAGCGCCATCAGCGCTTTGGCCAAAGCCGCCTCACCATCGCGCCTTTGCGTCTCGTGCCGCTCGGCGCGCAACTTGGCTGGCAGATGCCACAAAAATTGCCCCAATCCGACCAAGCCCATGGCGACCAAGAAAACCGCAAATCCCGCGCCCGCCAAAACCGCCGTGCGGGTTTCTACCACATAACCCGAGACAGAAAACCGAACCTCGCCCGGCAGATTAGCAATCAAGGCCGCACAAATGGCCAGTCCCAGCAAAACAAAAAGTCCAAAGAAGATGCGCATCATAAGGCGCCTCCCGCTTTAGCCCGACGAGGGGCGCTGGCCAAAAACTGCTCGCGCAACTGGCGCACAATCGGGGTCACTTCCTGGAGCGCGCGCAAATCAGCATAGAGGGCTTGCAAGCTTTCGATTTGCGACGTGCGGCTTGGCGCGGCGGCCAGCGCATCGAGGCGCAAAATCGCCGTGCGGGTTTTGGTCGAGGCCGCCTCATAATCGCCCGCTAGAATATAGTGATAGATTTGGCGCAAGTCGTCGCTCGGCCCTGCCTCGCCGTTGGGGGCTTGCGAAACAAGCGATATATCTTGCGGCGCAGCTTGCACGGCCACCAAACCGCCAGCGCGCGCCCGAAGCCAACTCAAAAACGCGGGCATCTGTTCTTCAGATTGAGCCTCATTGGTTTGAGGGGGTGGCGTTTCCTCTGGCGTTGCGCTGTTCGAAGGGGCCTCGACTTGTGCCTGCCAAAGCCCTTTGGCTTGCCCCGCCAAATTGGCTTGCGTCGGCACACCCGCTTCGGCGTGCAGCGCCAGCGCACTGATTTGGCGCGCGCTTAGCCCCTCTTGCGGCGCGTTTTGGGTTTGTAAAATCTCGGCGAAAGCCCAGCCATTTTGCAGCCGAACCAAAAGCTCCGCCATATCGGCGCGGTGTTGTAAAGCTTCCATAGCCTTGGTGGCTTCGCGCGTTCGCGGCTCTAAAGCCGAGGCGGCGAGTTGCGCTTGCGCCAAAGCCTGTCGGGTAGCGGCATGGGCGGCGCGCTCGGCTTCGAGGGCGGGGGCGCTATCTGTCTCCAAAAGCTCGGCGGGGGCGCGCGGCGCGGCCACAGCTTTGTCTTCTATATCGGCAGGCGTCTCTATATACGGGGGTGTCTCTATATAGAGGGGTGTTTCGGGCGCCGCCGCCATCGCGTCCAAGCCAAGAGGCTCGGCGGGTGCCGCCTCCCTTTCCGGATTGGTCGCGGGCGGCGCTTGCCAGAAGCTCGTTACCTCTGGCAGGCCGATGTCCGGTAGAGTTAAATCGCGGGCTTGAAATAGCGCAAATCCAGCCAGCCCCAAAGTCGCGCCAATCAACGCCAAGAGACTGAGGCGGTACAAAAGATGGCGCAAGCCCGTGAGCAAGCGATCGCCCATTTGGCGCAGCGCGGAGGTGACTTTATATATAGCCCCCCATACGACTCTATATAAAGAGACGCCAAGCGCGGTTTTGGCGCGCGCCCAAACGCCGTCTTCTCCATGGTCGATAAGCGGCGGCATACGCAAGTTCTCATCGCTCGATTTTTTCGAGTCAGCCGATTTCGCCTTGGGCGTTGCCGCTTCGGGCGGCAAAACATCCGCCGCATCGGGTTTTTTGGAACGACGTTGGGTCATGGTGAAATTATGCGGTTGTTTGGGAAGCTTGGCAATAAAGCTCGCGCGCGAATTAGCGGCGGGCGGTCAGCGCCAGCATGGCTTGATTGTCCGGCGTCTGCGCCGTGCGCGTATCAAAGCCTGCCGATTGCATTTGCTCGGCAATGGGCGGCGAAAGGCAATAGGCCACAGGTTTGGCTTGGCTCTCTTCGCCAATATGCGCGCGATATAGAGACAGAAAAATTTGCGCGCTGCGTTTGGAATAAAGCAGCACGCCCTCGAGCGGGGCTTGGGGGTCGCAGAGGGCAAATTCAGCCATCGGTGTCAGCGCCTCGGCGGCCACCGCCTCATACAGCACTAATTTATCTATCTCGAAAGACGCCTCGGCCAGGCTCGCGGCCAAATCGCCCGCCTGATGGCGCCCCGCGATGTGCAAAACCCGCTCGCCCTCAAACGTGTCCCGCAGGCGGGTCGCTAGACTTGCCACATCGCCGGCCGCTTGATGCACTGTCGGCCATTGCAATTTGGCCAGCGCCGCGCAGGTTTGCGGCCCCACCGCATAGGCTGGCTTGCTGGCCCATTGCGCATAATCGCGTTTATCGCGGAAGCGGGCAGCCATTGCCTTTACGCCATTGGCGCTGGTGAAGACCAGAGCCTGCACCGTGTCGGGGGCGGGCAGCGGCGTGTCATTGGCCTCAATATGGATGGCAGGCGAGATGAGAATATCGTGGCCTTGGGCGGCCAATTGTTCGGCCAGCGGCACGGCATCGGCTGTCGGGCGCGTGAGCAAGAGGCGCATTAGCGCACCAAATGCGGGGCTTGCTCGCGCAAAGTGGCGGCGAGGGCTTGACCCATGGCGAAGGCGTCTTGGCGGGGGCCCGAGCTTGTGGCTTCTACGCCGTCTTGCCCGTCGTCGCTGAGCAAGCGCCCCTGCAAGCTAAGCGTGTCGCCTGCCAAAGTGGCATAGGCGGCAATCGGGGTGCGGCACGAGCCATCTAAAGCGTTTAGAAAACTACGTTCGGCGGTGACGCAATCATGTGTATCGGCGCAATGCAGCGCACGCAACCAATCGAGCATGTCGGGGTCATCGCTGCGGCACTGGACGGCCAAAGCGCCTTGTCCGGCGGCGGGAATGATTTGTGCGGGGTCGAGCGGTAAGGCGCCTTGCGGGGTGAGTGCCAATCGGTTGAGACCGGCGGCGGCCAGCAAAGTGGCTTGTAAATCTTGCGTCTCGAGGCGTTGCATGCGCGTGCCGACATTGCCGCGCAAAGGTTCGATTTGCAGGTCGGGGCGCAAGGCCAAAAGCTGTGCGCCGCGCCGCAAGGAGGCCGTGCCAAGGCGCGCGCCTTGGGGCAAATCTTGAAGGCTTGAAAAAGCGAGCCCGGCCCGCGGCACTAAAACATCGCGCGCATCCTCGCGCGGCAAAATCGCGCCCAGCGTTAAGCCTTGCGGGCTAACGGTCGGTAAATCTTTCAACGAATGCACCGCGAGGTCGAGCGAGCCATCGCGCAAGCCCGCTTCCAATTCTTCGGTGAACAGACCTTTGCCACCAATCTCGGCCAATTTTCGGTCGAGGTTTTGGTCGCCCTTGGTGATGATTTTCTCAAGCGCAATCGCGCCGTGCGACCAGCCATGCGCCGCGCCCAAAGCGTGGGCAACCATCTCGCTTTGGCACAGCGCCAATGGCGACGCACGCGTGCCGAGGCGAATTTGGCGCTGGGGGTCGGCTGTTTGCACGGGCGGTTCCTTTAAAATATTTCGTTGCAATGAGGGGGCGGGCTCATGTCTATCGCTTGTCCATCCCCGTCTATCTCTGGTCTATCTCTGGCGCGAATGTCGTTCTATAAGGGGTATATATAGAGCCATGGTGACGGGCTGGCCATAATTTATTCGGCCTAATTTTAGGGAGAGTTCGCATGGGCGCGCGCCAAATAACCGTGCTGGGATTAGAATCGAGCTGTGATGAAACCGCAGCCGCGATCGTGCGCCTCACGCTGGATGCGCAGGGAAAATTGGCGGGCGCGGGCGAAATTATCTCCAATCAAGTCTTAAGCCAAATCGAGCTGCACGCGCCCTATGGCGGCGTGGTGCCAGAGATTGCTGCGCGCGCGCATATCAGCCATATGGATGGCTTGGTAAAACAAGCCCTCGAAGAAGCGGATATGCGCCTTGCGCAACTCGACGCCATTGCCGCCACCGCCGGGCCAGGCCTGATTGGCGGCGTGTTAATTGGCCTGACCACGGGCAAGGCTTTGGCCTTGGCGGCGCAGAAACCTTTTATCGGTATCAATCATTTGGAAGGCCATGCGCTCACCGCTCGGATGACGCAAGGCGTGGAATTTCCCTATCTCTTATTGCTGGTGTCGGGTGGCCATTGCCAATTAATGGGCGTCACAGGGCTCGGGCAGTATCAAGAATTAGGCAGCACGATGGATGATGCCGTCGGCGAGGCGTTTGATAAAGCGGCCAAGCTTTTATCGCTCGGCTATCCCGGTGGGCCAGAGATTGAGCGATGGGCGCAAGAGGGCAACCCCGAAGCTTACCCGTTGCCGCGCCCGCTCATCGATCGGCATAATTTGGATACGGGTTCTGGCGCCGAATTGGCTTGCGAGTTTTCTTTCTCCGGATTGAAAACCGCGCTGCGCCAGAAAGCCGAAAAACTGGCCCCCCTGAACGACACGCATGTGCGCGATTTAGCCGCGAGCTTTCAGGCCGCCGTGCTGGATTGTTTGGCCGACCGCACGCGCAATGCCATGCATGTGTTTCGGATGTTGCATAATTTATCGGGTGAAATTCCGCTGGTGGTCGCAGGCGGCGTAGCGGCCAATCAGGCTTTGCGCGCGCGCCTAGACATGGAAGCCAGCGCGCAAGGCTATGCGCTATGCGTGCCGCCGCCAGCTTTATGCACGGATAATGCGGCGATGATTGCATGGGCCGGCGCCGAGCGAATGGCCAGTGCCGAGCCAGAAGCGGACGCCATGGCGACACCCGCCAAAGCGCGCTGGCCGCTTGCCGGTTTATCCGCCTAAAGGGCGGTCGATATTACCCGCCCAAAGGGCGGTCTAAATAAAGACAAATATAAAGACAAAAAAATAGCTCCGATGGGGGAGGACCATCGGAGCCTTTTTAGGCCTTTCAAAAAGGCCAGAATAAAGTCTTTGGAAGAAAGTCTTTATTCGTTGTTTCGCAAAATTCGTGGGAGGGCCGGGAGGAGGCCGTTAAACGATTGCGATGCCGGCGACAGAATGGGTGATCAAAGCCACACCATAAAGTGCCAAAACGGCGGATGCCAAAGCCGGAACAGATGTGATGCGGCGGATGGCTGTGAATGTTTGTGTCATAATCATGCTCTCTCTTTTGGTCTCAATTACATTTAACGGAAGCAAACTGGTTTTTCCGTCTCGATGATTATTATATAGCGCATGTGAAAACAAAAAACAATGAATATTTTCAATATTGTTCATTATTTTTATAACTACTTCAAAATATCCCTATCCATTTGACTTTATTGTATAATTATGAAATCTGAGCCGCTAAAGCCCCGGATTTTCTCCAGAACCGGCTCTTTTTATTTAAAAAAAATACGTTTTTTCTCGAAAAACCGTTTAGCGAAGCGTCAAAGAGGCGTCTTCTTCTGGAATTTCTGTCGCTGGCACGGGAGCGCCATCTTGCGCCACCATCAGGCCGCGCATCACGAGGCTCAAAACATGCGCCAATTCGCGTTCCAGCTCTTCCAAAGATTGCTTGGTAAACACTTGCGGATAGCGATATTTGAGGGTCAGCGCGTGCAAGGCAATGGTGGTCGCAGGCACGCTATCGGTTGCGAACTCGCCACTGGCGGCGCCTTCGTGCAAAATCCGCTGGAACAAACGACGCTCGCGGCGCAGGCTTTCAATTTGAAATTGCGGCCGCTCGGCCACCACCACTTGCGCCAATTCCACCGTCTTCGGCTGGTTTTCCAACAGATGATAGGTGTGGCGCAAATCGGCAAAAATAACCTCTTCGAGGCGCTGGCGCGAACTGCGATACGGACAGGCCAGAACACTCTCTAAAACCTCCACCGCCGACAGCGCTTCGCGCCGCGCAATCTCTACCGCAATATCGATTTTCCCTTTGAAAAACCGATAAATATTGCCCGAAGACATGGCGCAATCATCGGCCAATTCGGCAATCGTGGTTTTGGGATATCCGTAATGGGCAAAGCGCTCGCGCGCCGCCACAAGGATTTTTTCCCGAATGAGATCTGCTTCAGACATGCTCACAAGGTAGCTAGGATAGAGTGAATAATCAACAAAATATTCATTCGTCACCCTGCGGCACCTTCGCCTATTTGTGCAAAACTTGCATCCCGAAGGCCAGACGGTTATGACCAGAAGAGTAGAAAATTTGACGGAGACCCACATGGCGGACGCACAACAAACAAAGCCCGCATCCCCCCAGCTCGCGCAAGCCGCCGTATTGGGCGCAGGCGCTTGGGGCACCGCCTTGGCCGTCACGCTGGCCAGCCAACGCCGTGGCGCATCGGCAGCGCCGGTCAAACTATGGGCGCATGAAAGCAGCACCGTTGGCGCCATTAACACGCAGCACGAAAACAAAGATTTTTTGCCCGGCCTGACTTTGCCCGAAACCATTGTCGCCACCACAGCGCTGGCCGATTTGGCCGATAGCGAGATTGTGCTGATGGTCGTGCCAGCGCAATTCGCGCGGCGCGTCATAGCCGATATCGCGCCGCTCTTAAAACCCGACGCCAGCCTTGTGCTATGCGCCAAAGGGGTCGAGCGCGATAGTTTGAAATTCATGTCCGATGTCGCCAGCGATTATATCGACGAAGCGCAAATCGCGGTTTTATCGGGCCCAAGTTTCGCCGCCGATGTCGCGCGTGGTCTGCCCACCGCCGTCACGCTGGCCTGCACCGATGCAACGCGGGGCGCTTATCTTTGCGAGCAAATCGGCTCGGCCGGCTTTCGCCCCTATTTGTCGAGCGATGTGATTGGCGCCGAAATTGGCGGCGCCCTTAAAAATGTTTTGGCCATTGCTTGCGGTATCGTGGCCGGTAAAAAACTCGGCGAGAGTGCGCGCGCTGCCATTACCGCGCGCGGCTTTGTCGAAATGCAACGCCTCGGCACGGCGCTGGGCGCGAAGCCTGAAACCTTGGGCGGGCTATCGGGACTGGGCGATCTTATCCTGACTTGCTCGAGCGACACATCGCGCAATTTCTCGCTTGGCCGCGCGCTTGGCGAAGGTGCCAGCGCGGCGCAGGTTTTGGCGCAACGCAGCTCGGTTTCAGAAGGCGCGATGAGCGCTCAAGCCGTCACCGCTTTGGCCGCACGCCACGACTTAGAGCTGCCGATTTGCGCCGCCGTCGATGCCGTCTTATCGGGCGCGCTCGAAACCGATGCCGCCATTCATTCTTTAATGGCGCGCCCCTTCACGGCAGAAGTTGACTAGCGGGCGCGAAAGCCGAAATATATCGACGCGGGGCTTACAGGGCGCCGCATAAAGGAGAGCAAAATGTATTGTGTGATTTGTAAAGATAAGCCCGACCATGTCGACGTGCGGATGGCCAATCGTCCCGACCATGTGGCCTATGTCTTGGCCGACCCAAGCGTTAAGACCGCTGGCCCCTTTGTGGCCGAAGACGGCGAAACCATGATTGGCACGCTGCTGGTTTTGGATGTCGAAACCCGCGCCGAGGCCGAAGCCTTTGCCGCCAATGACCCATATCATAAAGCCGGGCTTTTTGAGAGCGTCGAGGTTATGGCTTGGAAACACCTCATCGGCGGCTTGGCCGACCCCAACGCCTAACCCTTATTTAGCGTCAGGAAAAAAACGATGGCTTTTTGGTTATTTAAATCTGAACCCAATACATGGGGCTGGGCCGACCAGGTCGCACGTGGGACTAAGGGCGAACATTGGGACGGGGTCCGAAATTTCCTCGCCAATAAAAACATGAAACAAATGCAGCTGGGCGACCGCGGCTTCTTTTATCATTCGGTCAATGAAAAATGCATCGTTGGCACGGTCGAGATTATCAAGACCCATTACCCCGACCACACCGACCCGAAAGGTCGCTTTGGCATGGTCGATATTCAGGCGCTAGAAACGGCGACGCATCAAGCCACTTTGGCGGAGATTAAAGCCGAGCCAAAATTGGAGAATATGGTTTTAGTCAATAATTCGCGCCTCTCGGTGCAGCCCGTGCTGGCTAGCGAATGGAAGTTTGTTTGCAAAATCTGCGGCCTCGACCCCAAACGCACCAAAGCCAATGTGGCGGAAAATGCCAAACCGTAAGACAGGCTCTTGCGCGGGGAGCATCGATATTTGCGGCCTCGACGAAATGCCCGAACGCGGCGCGCGCGGGTTTGAACTGGCCATGCCAGACGCAGACCCGCTGCCCATTATCGTCTGGCGCGACGGCGAGCAGCTGCGCGCTTTCGTTAATAAATGCCCGCACCTCGGCCTGCCGCTCGAGACTTTTCCCGACAAATTTTTATCCCAAGACGCCCGCACGCTCATCTGCTCGGCGCATGGCGCGCGGTTTAATGCCGAGGGCGATTGCACCTCAGGGCCTTGCCAAGGCGATGCGCTGACCAAACTCGATATCCGCGTGGTGGTGCGCGACACAAAACCAAGGCTTGTGCTGGAGAGGCCGTCTGGTCATAGTTAATCCCAAGAGATACGAAACCTTGGGGGGACACCATGTCGCAAACACAAGAAAAAGATTTCTCGGCCGGACGCAGCGATTACGCGGTTCTGGGATTGCTGGCTTTTATTAACGTCCTGAATTTTGTCGACCGACAATTGCTCGCCAGTTTTGCCAATTTCATTGTTCCCGATTTAGAGCTGAGCAATACCCAATTCGGCTTGCTAACGGGTTTTGGTTTCATTGTTTTTTATTCCGTCATGGGGCTGTTCATGGGGGCGTTGGCCGATCGGGTAAATCGTCCGCGACTGCTGGCTTTTGGTCTGGCGATGTGGAGTGCTTTGACGCTGGCCTCGGGCGCGGCGCGCGGCTTTGTCTCGCTGCTCATCCCGCGCATGCTCATCGGTATTGGCGAAAGCGTGGCCACGCCGACCTCTATGTCGATTTTGGCCGACCGTTTTCCTGCGCGCCAATTGGGCTTTGCGGCTGGGTTTTATTATCTCGGCGTGCCTGTGGGCGTTGCCATATCGCTATTGATTGCGGGCTATTTGGGGCCCGCGATTGGCTGGCGCAATTGTTTTTATTTGCTCGGCGGGCTTGGGCTTTTTGTGGCGCTAAGTGTTTTGCTGCTGCGCGAGACGCCGCGAAAGGGCGTTGTGCTGAAGGCCGATGGCGGGGTGGAGGGCATGGCGTTTGGCGAGGTATTATCGCTGCTTTGGGCAACCTTGAAAAACTCGCCGGCGTTGACTTGCGTCATTGCGGGCGGCGTGGTGTTTCATTTTATTCTCGGCGCGGCCGCCTTCGACCAGTTGTGGTTTGTGCAAGAGCGCGGATATGAACGCGCCGAAATTGCTGTCAAAGCCGGTTGGCTGGCGGCGGCAGGGGGCATTTTGGGAAATCTCTGCGGCGGGATTTTGGGCGACTGGTGGCAGTCTAAATTTAAAACCGGACGGCCAATGTTTTTATTCTGGGCAGGCTTGGTGCTGACCCCTTTCGCCTTGGCGTATCGGCTGGTGCCAGGCGACCATTTTTTGTTTGAGCTGGGTATTCTTCTGGGTTTCTTTCAGCTTGGGCTTTTTTACGGCCCGACCTTTGCCACGGTGCAAGAATTGGCACCGGCTAAAATTCGCGCCACTGTGGTGGCCTTTTATATCCTCGTGCTGAATTTCATCGGCCTTGGCATTGGCATTACAGGCGGCGGGATTATGATTGATCGGCTGGCGGATAGTGGCTATGCGACCCCCTATACGCTGACGCTATTTGTTTTCACGCTCATCTCTATGCTGGCGCTGCCGCTGAACTTTATGGCTGGAAAATTATACCATCGCGATTTGGCGCGCCTGCAAGAACGCTCGCTTGCCGAAAGCTCTTAGCCGCGTTTATAGTAGCCCCTTGTGACGCAAGGGAGAAACGCCATGTCTAAATCTGGGTTGGATGAGTTAATTTTTGAAGTGCCAGCAAAAGCCGCTGCCGAAGCGCATGTAGATGCCGCCAAATATGAGGCCATGTATGCCCAAAGCTTGGCAGACCCCGACGCCTTTTGGGGCGAGCACGCCAAGCGCATCGACTGGATGACGCCCTATACAAAAGTCAAAAACACCCATTTCTCCAATACCGACGTGTCGATTAAATGGTTTGAGGACGCGACCCTCAACGCTTGCGTCAATTGCGTCGACCGCCATTTGGAAGCCCGTGGCGACCAGACGGCGATTATTTGGGAAGGCGATGAGCCGACCGAGGACGCAAAAATTACCTATGCGCAATTGCACGAAGAAGTCTGCCGCTTTGCCAATGTGCTGAAAGCGCGCGGCGTGCAAAAAGGCGACCGCGTGACTATTTATATGCCGATGATTCCCGAAGCCACTTACGCCATGCTGGCATGCGCGCGCATTGGCGCGGTGCATTCTGTGGTGTTCGGCGGCTTCTCGCCCGAGGCTTTGGCGGGACGCATTTTAGATTGCGAAAGCACCTGCCTTATCACCGCCGATGAAGGCGTGCGCGGCGGCAAAAAAATTCCCTTGAAAGCCAATGCCGATGCCGCCCTCGAGCAATGCCCTGACGTTGCCACGGTCGTGGTGGTGGCGCGCACGCATGGCGATATATCCATGCACGAGAGCCGCGATGTCTGGTATCACGAAGCCAAGGCAGAGGTTTCGGCGGATTGCCCGCCCGAAGAAATGAACGCCGAAGACCCGCTGTTTATTCTCTACACCTCTGGCTCGACCGGCAAACCCAAAGGCGTCTTGCACACCACGGGCGGCTATATGGTTTACGCCTCGATGACGCATGAATATGTTTTTGATTATAAACAAGGCGAGATTTATTGGTGTACCGCCGATGTCGGCTGGGTGACGGGTCACTCGTATATCGTCTATGGGCCGCTGGCCAATGGCGCCACCACTTTGATGTTTGAAGGCGTGCCAAATTATCCCGACAATTCACGCTTCTGGCAGGTTTGCGACAAGCATCAGGTGAATATTTTCTACACCGCCCCGACCGCTTTGCGCGCGCTGATGCGCGAAGGCGATGCGCCCGTCAAAGCCACTTCGCGCTCAAGCTTGCGGCTTTTGGGGTCGGTCGGCGAGCCGATCAATCCCGAAGCTTGGCTTTGGTATCATCGCACCGTGGGCGACGAGCGCTGCCCGATTGTCGATACTTGGTGGCAAACCGAAACCGGCGGCATTTTAATTTCACCGCTACCCGGCGCCACCGACTTGAAACCCGGCTCGGCCACGCGGCCGTTTTTTGGCGTGCAGCCGCTTTTGGTCGACACCGAAGGCCAAGAGCTGACCGGAGCCGCTTCGGGCAATTTATGCCTTCGCGATAGCTGGCCGGGGCAAATGCGCTCGGTCTATGGCGACCACAAACGCTTTATCGAAACCTATTTCTCGCAATACCCCGGCACTTATTTCACCGGCGACGGCTGCCGCCGCGATGAAGATGGCTATTATTGGATTACCGGACGCGTCGATGATGTGCTGAATATTTCTGGCCACCGCCTCGGCACGGCCGAAGTGGAAAGCGCGCTTGTCTCGCACGCGCAAGTGGCCGAAGCCGCCGTGGTCGGCTATCCGCACGATATCAAAGGCCAAGGGATTTATTGCTATGTCACCTTGAACGCAGGGCTCGATGGTGATGACGCGCTGAAAAGCGAATTGGTGAAATGGGTGCGCAAAGAAATCGGCCCCATTGCCGCGCCAGATCTGCTGCAATTCGCGCCCGGCCTGCCCAAAACGCGGTCGGGCAAAATCATGCGGCGGATTTTACGCAAAATTGCCGAGGATGATTTTTCCAATCTCGGCGACACCTCGACGCTGGCCGACCCAAGCGTGGTGGAAGATTTAATCGACAACCGACAAAACCGAGCTTAGGCGCATCGGTCTTTAGGGACACCAAGTGGCGCGCCGACCCCGATAGGGTTTGGCCAGCCCCTCGGCCAAAAGGGCGGCGGATAAAGTCTCGCCCGTGCCGGAGGCTTGGGTTTTTTGCACCGTCCCCAAGACGCGCCCCGCATAGGTGCCATGGTGAATTTGGGTGAGGCGCAGGCCGTCTTGGCGCAGCCATTGCGCGGCGAAGTTTTTTGCCTCGCGCGCGCGTTTGGTTTCCGCCGCGCATTTGCCTTTAATCTCTGGCGTGTCGACGCCCTTCAAGCGAATTTTCACCTCCACCGTCTGCCCCAACCAAATGGGGATGCGGGCGCGAAACGTATCGCCATCGATGACTTTTAAAACTTCGAAATCAAACGGGCCCGGAAGCTTTTGAGCCGCGCTCGCAGGCGCACTCAAAATCAGCCCAAGGCTTATCGCAATCGCAAAACAAACACGGCGCATATTTTTCTCCACACAACAACACATTCAACCGCAGGCTAGCGTGTTTCGCCAGCGCCACGCCAGTGACTCATAGTTGCAAATTTGATTAAAAGTCGGAGACGATACCGTCCTTTTCCCAATCGCCATAACGAGTGGGTTCGGGGCCGTCTTGGCCACCGCTTTCGCTGGCGCGTTGGCGCACCACATGGGCGGCGCGGCGCGCGGCCGCCTCTTCCAGCGCTTTCTGCTGGGCGGCGTTTCGCTGCGCGGTCACGGTTTTCGGGTCTTTGAGCTTTGGGTCTTTGAGCTTTGGGTCTTTGAGCTTCGGGTCTTTGAGCGATGATTTTTTCATATTTGTAATATGGGGGCTTTACGAATGATTGCCAAGGTGGTGTAACCGCGACATGGTTTCGCAAGCAGATAATACAAAGGGCAAAAATGCCTCCCCCAAAAAGGGCGGTCGCGGCAAGGGCGATACGCGCCGTGTGGCTGGCGCCATGCTGGCGGCCATCACGCGCGGCAAAACGCTGGATGAAGCGCGCGACCGCCTTTCCGATTTGCCCGATAGCGAACGCAATTTAGCCGATGCCATGGTGCAAATGGCCTTGCGCCATTACGGCGAAATTAACGCGCTGACCGCCAAACATTTAAAACGCGCGCTTCCCCTACGCCCGCATATCGCGCATGGGATTTTGTGCATCGGCGTGGCGCAATTGGTTTATATGAATGTGCCAGCCCATGCCGCCATCCACGAAACCGTGGCCGCGACGGGGCGGCGCGAGCAGCCCTTCCGTGGGCTTATCAATGCCGTCTTGCGCCAAATCGAACGCGACATTCAAGCCGATGGCTTGCCCAAACCCGCACCACGAGAAAATCTTCCCGAGTGGATGCAAGCCCGCTTTGAGGCTGCCTATGGCGGCGCGGCCTTGGATGCAATGGTGACCCAACATACGCGCACGCCGCCGCTCGATTTGGGCTTTAAATCGCGCGAAAAAGCGTCCGCTTTCGTCGCCGCTCATGAGGGCGCCGAGCCGCTTAATGACACCCATGTGCGCTTAAATCGCTCGGGCGATGTGCGGGCCTTGGACGGCTTTAAAGAGGGTGATTGGTTTGTGCAAGATGTGGCGGCGGGATATCCGGCGCGCTTATTGGAGGCCAAATTGGCCGCCATCTCTACACCTGAGACGCCCGCCAGCGTTCTCGATCTTTGCGCCGCGCCCGGCGGCAAGACGTTGCAATTGGCCGCCGCGGGCTATGCCGTCACAGCCCTCGATATTTCTGCCAATCGATTGGCGCGGGTCAAAGAAAACCTGAAGCGCACCAAACTAAAAGCCAATTTGGTCAAAGCCGATGCTTTGGACTGGCAATCGCCCAAGCAATTCGATGCGGTGCTATTGGATGCGCCGTGTTCGGCCAGCGGCACCATGCGCCGCCACCCCGACCTCGTGCTGAACCGCCACGAAGGCTATATCGCCAAATTAGCCGCGTTTCAGCAGCAATTGCTGGCGCGCGCCACCGACTGGGTCAAGCCAGGTGGGTTTTTATGCTATGCGGTTTGCTCGCTCGACCCCGAAGAAGGCGAAGCGCAAGCGCAAGCTTTTCTCGAAACCCATGCCGATTTTCGCGTCGTGACGCCGCAAAACCTGCCCGCCCATTTAACCCATGACCAAGCCTTCCGCTCGACACCAGCCGATCATCCGCTGGCCCAAGCGCGCTATCTCGGCGATATGGAAAAAGGCGGTATGGACGGTTTCTTTGCCCAAATATTTCAAAAAATAGGTGCATAAAACCCCTCAAAAGCGCTGGCCAATCGCAACACGATTGCGAGCCTGTGCAAAACCCCTTACAGATAATTCATAGGCAAATTTTTAAGGGTGCAAAGCATGAGCCACGTTAAGATTTCACCTTCCATTCTCTCCGCAGATTTCGCCAAATTGGGCGAAGAAGTCGCCGCGATTTGCGAGGCGGGCTGCGACCTCGTCCATGTCGATGTGATGGACGGCCATTTTGTTCCCAATATCACCATTGGCCCCGATGTCGTAAAAGCCATCAAACCGCACGCCAGCAAGCCGCTGGATGTGCATTTGATGATTGCCCCGGTCGACACTTATATTTCCGCTTTTGCAGACGCAGGCGCCGATATCATCACTTTCCACCCCGAAGCGGGCCCGCATCCGCATCGCACCGTGCAGGCCATTAAGGCGGCTGGATGCAAAGCGGGGGTCTCCCTGAACCCCGCCACGCCCGTCAGCGTGCTGGATCATTTGATGGGCGACATTGACCTTATTTTGGTGATGTCGGTAAACCCAGGCTTTGGCGGACAAGGCTTCATCGAAAGCCAATTGGATAAAATCCGCACGCTTCGTGCGATGATTACCGCCTCTGGCAGAGACATTGAGCTAGAGGTGGATGGCGGCGTAAACCGCGAAAATGCGGCTCGTATTATCGAAGCTGGCGCCTCTATGTTGGTGGCCGGAACCGCCACTTTCAAGGGTGGCCCCACCGCTTATGCCGATAATATAGCCGCTCTGCGGACTGCCAAGGGGCAGTAATGGGACGCGCGCACCGGCTGACGACAGGCTTTGAAGCCTTGCGCGCCGATGCTGCTGCGTTTCGCCATAACCTCCGAAATGCGTTTTTACGCGTCTCCCCGGGACGCCGCCTTTGGCAAGGCCCTGCGGGCGCGCTGACCTATGGCGTGCCGCCGAGCTTGCGCCCGGGAAACCCCGCGCGCGGCGAGGCTTGGCTGGCGGGCGATTATACTTTGCCCGGCGCCATTGTAAGAGATGCCAGCCGTCTGCCGTTTCAAATCGAGCCGCCCAATGCGGAATGGCGCGATGAATTGCATAGTTTTTCTTGGGCCTGTGATTTACTGGCGCTGCCCGATGCGGCGGGTCATCAGATGTGCCGCGATATGATTTTGCACTGGGTGCAGGCGGCTTATTTGGGGCGCAAAAAATATATGGCGCCCAATGTGGTCAGCCGCCGATTGGCCCGCTGGAACCTCGCCCTTGGGGTGTTGAAGGCCGGCTTTGATAGCCAAGAATTGGCGCGCATAAATACCTGCTATACGCATCAGGCGCGCTGGCTGGCGCTGACCATTGGGCAAATTCCCGACGGGCAAATGCGCCTCGAAAGTGCCATTGGGCTTACGTTAGCTGGTTTGAGCTTGCCGCAAGAAGGGCAGGTTTTGCGCCAAGGTATGGATTTGCTAATCCGAGAATTGCGCCGCCAAATCCTCCCCGATGGCGGCCATATCAGCCGCACGCCCGATATTTTGGTCGACCTTTTGGCCGATTTAATCGCCATTGAATCGGGGCTGGCGGCGCGCCAAATCGCCCCGCCGAATTTATTCGCCATCACCTTAACCCGCATGCAAGCCATGGTGCGTATGTTGCGCCATAGAGATAAAAAACTTGCCGTCTTCCAAGGCGGGCTGGAGCGAGAGGCCGCGAGCCTAGATGCGGTTTTGCCCAAAAAAGATCAGACGCCGATGAGTTTTGCCCCGAAAAGCGGCTACCAGCGCCTAGATGCCGAACAGACCACCGTCTTGGTCGATACGGGCAGTGAGATGAGCGGCGTCCATAGTTTGAAAAGCCATCCCGCCCCGCTGGCCTTTGAAATGAGCCATGGCAGCGATCGTTTGATTGTCAATTGCGGGCCCAACCTTGTGCATGGCGCCGATTGGAAACTGGCGGCGCGCGGGCTGTCGGCGCATTCGACGCTGTCTTTTGACCAAAATGTGAAAGACCCGTTTTTGCGCAGCGGCCATGCCGCGCGTCGTTTAGGCTCTCGCTTGAAAGCCGATGATTGGCATGTCACGGCGCGGCGCGTCGAAGATAAAACCGGCATTTGGCTGGAGGCCAGCCATGGTATTTTTCTCGACACCCATGGCGTGCGTCACAATCGGCGTTTGTTTATGGATGCGCGCGGCGAAGATTTGCGCGGCGAAGATTTACTGCTCGCCGATATGTCGCATGAGGCGGCCGAGGGCGCGCCCTTTCATTTGCGCTTTCATTTGCACCCTGATGTGACCGCCAGTTTGCAAAGCGGCGGCGATGCGGTTTTGCTGCTGACACCGAGCGGCCACGGCTGGCAATTTCGTACCGGCAAAGACAGCCCCACTCAATTGCGCCTCGAAGAAAGCGTCTATATGGGACGCCACGGCGTGCCGCAACGAAGCCAGCAACTTGCCATTCGCGGGCAATTGGGCCATACCGATACGCTCATCCGCTGGGCCTTGCGCTATGCAGGACGGCGCGGAAAACGCAGACCTTAGTTAACGACCAAGTTAGGAACCCCCCATGACAAATTCCCCCTCCAAGTCCGAACGCAAAGGCATGACGCGCGCGCTGATTTCCGTGTCCGATAAAGACGGGATTGTCGATTTCGCAAAACAGCTTGCGGCCAAGGGGGTCGAGCTGGTCTCGACGGGCGGCACGGCCAAGTTATTGCAAGAGGCCGGTCTGGCGTGTCGCGATGTCTCGGAGCTGACGGGGTTTCCAGAGATGATGGATGGCCGCGTCAAAACCCTCCACCCGAAGGTTCACGGCGGGCTTTTGGCCATTCGTGAGAATGAGGCACATCAAAGCTCGATGCACGAACATGACATTCTGGCGATTGATTTGCTGGTGGTGAACCTTTACCCGTTTGAGGCCACGGTGGCGGCTGGCGGCGATTATGCGAGCTGCATTGAGAATATTGATATCGGCGGGCCCGCGATGATCCGCGCGGCGGCGAAAAACCATAATGATGTCGCGGTTTTGGTCGATAATGAAGATTATGACGAAGTGCTGGCGGCACTCGATGCGGGCGGCACGGATTTGTCTTTGCGCCAGCGCTTAGCGCAAAAAGCCTATGCCCGCACGGGCGCCTATGACGCCGCGATTTCCAATTGGATGGCCGCGCAACTCGAAATTGACATGCCGCCCTACCGTGCGGTTGGCGGCAAATTGCAACAGGCTTTGCGCTATGGCGAAAACCCGCATCAGCAAGCTGGCTTTTATGTTGGCGATACGCCGCGCATTGGTGTCGCCACCGCCGAGCAAGTGCAAGGCAAAGCGCTGTCGTATAATAATATCAATGACACAGATGCCGCGTTTGAATTGGTCGCCGAATTCGACCCCGCCCAAACCGCGGCTTGCGCCATCATCAAACACGCCAATCCTTGCGGCGTCGCTACGGGCGCCACATTGTCCGAGGCTTTTGCCAAAGCGTTGCGTTGCGATCCGGTTTCGGCTTTTGGCGGCATTATCGCCATGAACCAAACCCTCGATGCCGCCACGGCCACCGCGATTACCGAGATTTTCACCGAAGTGATTATCGCGCCAGACGCCGATGCGGCAGCGCGCGAGGTGATTGCGAAAAAGAAGAACTTGCGCTTGCTGATTACCGGCGGCCTTCCTGCGGCCGATGCCGCAGGGCTTTCGCTGCGCAATGTTGCGGGCGGCTATTTGGTGCAAAATCGCGACAATGGCCATATTGGCGAGGCGGATTTAACCTGCGTCACCAAGCGCCAACCCAGCGCCCGGGAGCTGGCCGACTTATTGTTTGCTTGGCGCGTTGCCAAACATGTGAAGTCCAATGCGATTGTCTATGTGAAAGATGGCGCCACTGTGGGCGTGGGCGCAGGGCAAATGAGCCGCCTTGACAGCTCGCGCATTGCCGCGCGCAAAAGCCAAGATGCCGCCGAAGCTTGTGGGGCAGACGCGCCCCTCGCTAAAGGCTCGGTTGTCGCCTCGGATGCTTTCTTCCCGTTCGCGGATGGTCTGCTAAGTGCGGCCGAAGCGGGTGCGACAGCCGTCATCCAGCCCGGTGGCTCCATTCGCGACGATGACGTCATTGCCGCCGCCGATGAAGCGGGATTGGCCATGATGTTTACCGGCATGCGCCATTTCCGACACTAATCGAGCGGCTTAGCCACACGCGTTTTTTGTGGTGTTTTGCCAGTCCTGCAAAATGGGAAACGCGAGAACCGCTTCCCGCCAATTGGCCTGCGCTTGCGTGCGCGAGAAGATTTTGTCTTGCATGGCACAGGCCTGCTGTTTGCGCTCTAGCTCGATGAAGATAGCCGCCAGCCCCAGCCGCGCGCCCATGCCGACGGGGTCATCGGCGGGCGTGCGCCGCGCCAAAGACGACAAAGCGCGCGCCGCTTCTAGGCCGCGTGCATTGGCTTGCAAAGTGGCGGCGCGCAAAAACCAAGCCGAGGGGCGGCGAGGAAATTCGCTGGCCAATTTTTTGGCCAATGCCAAAGCCGCTTCGGGCTGCTCGCGGGTTAAATCGAAATCAATCAACGTCTCTAATAACACCGCACGGGGGCGCCCTTGCAGGGTATCCAAATCGCTGGTCAGCCAGACATACTGCGTGGCGAGGCGCGCTTTGGTTTCTGGTTTTTTGAGATAGGCTTTCCAATGCGCCAACATATGAGCGGCGGCGGCATCCTCTTGTGTCTCCAGCAGTGAGCTCAATCTTTCGCTATCTTTTTGCGCCACCAGATAGGATAAAGCGCGCGGCACCAAGGGGCGAATATCGCCGCCCGCCTCGACAAAACTCCCCCAGGCCGAGCCAAATTTAGGGCTGCTCAATTCTCCGCTCAAGGCAATTTCAATGCTCGCACGATGCACCGCCAAAGGGTCTCCCGCAATACATCCGGGCGGGCATTCGACGCGCGTCCATAATTGATACAGCGTCATGGCTCCGCGCGCGCTGGCCGATATTTCGGCAGGGCTTTCGGTTTTGCGCCGCGCCTTTATCGCCTCGCCAAGCAAGCGCACGCGCATGCCCAAAAACAATCGATAGGCCGGCGTGTCGGGGCCAATGCCGGTGAGAATTTTATCGGCCTCCGCCCAGTTTTTGCGAGCGGTGGCATCGCGCGCCAAAACCACGCGCGCACGCATCGCCAATAAAACATCCAAGGAGGGCGGCGGCGGGGTTGTCGCGGTGTCTGTGGAAATCGCTTGGGCGGGAATGGCGACCCCCTGGAAAGCGCGCGCCAGCGTCAGCATGGCCGCATCGGGTTTTTTGTCGACGGATAATTGCGCCAAAGCGATTAATTTATTTAATCGTAAGGCCGTTTCGCTGGTCTCTGGCAGAGCGTCTTGCGCCGAGCGAAGATGCGTGATGGCCAATTTATAGTCGCCCAAATTCAGCCGCGCCACGCCCATATGATAATCGACCCGCCGCTTGAGACCCGTTGGCATATGCGAATGGAAAGCTTTCACGCCCGGCCAAGCGGCCAAAATCTGTCCGTATTTTTGCGCCGCAAAAGCCTGCCGCATCCCCCGCAAAGAAAGGCCAGGTTCATAATCCATAGCATCGAGCAGCAATTGATCGCGCGCGACTAAATCCAACGCCGCTTTGAGGTTTTGCCCATCGCCTTGAAAGGCGGGGCGCAAGAGCGCGACAATCTCATCGGCCGGGCGCGTCTCGCGCATCGCTTGGCGCGCCAAATTCACCGCATCGCCGCTGGCAATCGAGCTTGAGCGAGGCGCCGCCTCAGAGGTTTGTGTGTCGAATAAAGCCACGGGAGGGCGATAGTCTGGCGCGCTTATTCGCGCATAAAAATCGTCGACCGCACGGATAAAACTCGGCGCGCCGCCACGCTTTAGAGACTGTTGCAAACGCTGCAAAGTCGAGGTCGCCGTGGTTAAATCCCCTGCCTCAATTTGCGTGGTCGCCAAACCATACATGGCGCGTTGCACCAGCACGGGATGTTTAAATTCAAAGGTTAGGCCTTGCATCGCCTTGAGCGCGCCTTGCATGGCCTCGGCTTTTTCTTGCGCCGAAATATGGCGCACGGCGGCGGCCAATTGCCCCCAAGCCACGCCATAAGCGCCCGCCACGCGCAGGCTTTCAATATCGCCCCATAAATCGGAGGACAGTAATTCTTCAAACGACAATTCATTATGGCGCACATTATCTTCGGCCCGTTTTCGCAACGCCGCCATAGTGTCCGAGACTTGGCTGGCTTGGCGCACGAAAGGCGCCAGCTCCAGAGGCCCAAAAGCGCTGTCATAACAAGCTTCCATGCCGATGGAATATTTATCCGCCGCCGCCAGATAGGGCGCGCTATTTTCGCTCAAAGCGGCCAGAATTTTTTCTGGCGTTTGGGTCAATAAGGCCGGCGGCGCCTCGCACGCGCGCACAGCGCTTGGCTCAAAACTCGCCAGAGCAACAAGCCAGACAGCCAACAAGGGTGCGCGCCAATATCGAATTAAAAACATCCCCGCCCCTATTCCAAATTGGCCAAGAAAGGCGCCAGCTCATCGTGAAACTTATCGTCGAAAATAAGCAGCGCCAAGGTTTTCATCAATTGGCGCTCAGCCGCCAAAGTCGCCGCCGTGCCGCCGCCCAAACGAGCCAATCTTTTAAATTGCGGCATCGTGCCTTGCTTTAATAAATCCGCGCGCCCCGACGTTTTGGCGCGCGCGCGACCCAACATTGCCCGATTGGCCTCGACGCGACTGTCGAGCAAAGAAAGCCGTCCGCCACGCGATTTCAACCGTTCGGCAATCTGTGCCGCTTCACCCGCCTCATGCGAATGCGGGGGCGCATCGCCAATGACAATCACCACGCGTTGCGCGCCCGGTCGCCACGCGATTTTGGTTTCCGCGTCGCGCAAGGCTTGGGTTACCGCTTCTGGATAATCGCCGCCGCCGACCGCATCAATGGCCGCAATGAAATCGCGCGATTTCACAATGTCAAAACTCGGCTGGGTGATGCGGGTGACAAACTCCAAATCATTATAATCGCGATAAGCGATAATACCGAAGCGCGCCAAAGGCACGAGATTGCGAATGTAAGTCGCCAATTGTTCCATCCGCTGATGAACTTTTTTATGCACCCAAACCATCGACCCAGTCGCATCAATGGCAAAAACCACATCAATGCCGGTCTTTTGCAAATGCTCAATATAATCGGCGAAAGTTTGCGGCACGCCCGAGATTAGCCCGCCGCCCGGAAGCGCGCGTTGGGTAACCGCCGCTGCGGGCAAAGGCATGGCAGGCGCGATGGCCGCCATATTGGCATTGTCCATCATCAAGTCATTGAAATCTGTATCGAGCGGCACTTCGAGAAGCTCGGATAAATCGAGATTTGCTTCCGCTTCGCGAAAATCTTCCGGCGGCGCCTGCGTGTCCAGCGTCAAATCCAGCTCTTCTGGCCCCGCTTCGCCCGCCGAAATGACCACGCTATCTTGCTCTGCCCCGCTGCCGCGCTCGCCGCCAAATAGCAACAGCAACACAAAGCCCACCGCGATGACATGCAAGACCACCGAGCCAACCAAAAGCCCAATCCAGACGCGGCGCGGCACCGCAATCAGGCGGGCGCGCAATTGGCCAAACCAGCCGCTTTTCTGGGTATTTGGGGCTGAGTTCGCGCTCATTGTGCGGCTCCCTCATATTGCGTTTTCAGGCGAATTTCGCCCACCCCCGCTTTGGCCATGGCGGCGCGAAAAGCCAAAAGCGGTTTCGCATGGGCGCGCCGGTCGGCAATCAGCTCGACGGGCAAGCCTTGCTCGACAATTCCCGCTGATTTCACATAATCCGCCAATTCGCCCAAAGTAACGCTTTCGCCTTCGGATAAATAAAACATGTCATCTTGTTTCAACCAGACGGCAAAGGCCGCGCCTGTGTATTCACTGTCTTGGGTGGAGGTCGCCACTTCGATTTGCTGCGGATGATTGGTCGTCGGGCGTCCCGCGATCAGCACAAATAAGATGAGCAGAAACACCACATTGATGAGCGGCAGCAAATCGATGGATTTTATTTCACGGCGTTGGCGATTGATTTTCATAAGGCCCCCGCTCTCAAAAATCGGCCAGATCAATATCAAATACATCGCGCTCCAAAGTGATGGAGGCTGCGCCCGCCTCCACCAAGAAGTCGAGCGTATCGGATATTTTTTGAACTTCTGCCGCGCCCGCCGGCATAAGCACGACAAGTTGGTCGTCGTGGCGCGCCACCAAAGCGGCGACATCTTGCGCCAGTTTTTCAGAGCTGACGGGCGCCCCATTCCAGTGCAATTTGCCCGCTTCGCTAAGCGTCACAATCGCAGGCTGGCTGGCACTCTCGCTGCCGCCAGTGCCGCGCGGCGGCGCCAGACGGCTTTGGCCATAGCTGACAAAATCAGAGCCGAGCAGAAAAAACAGCAGCAATAGAAAAATCATATCGATGAGCGGGGTTAGCCCCATCATCGGATTTTTGCGCCGCGCGCGGGTGATTTGAAGGGCTTGCGACATCAGCAAGGAGCCCCTTAGGCTTTCGCCTGACTATCGCTGCGAACCAATATTTCGGTCAGCGCATCTTCCACCGTGTCGCGCACATCATCCACCGCATTGTTGAACACAGCGGCGAGGATAGAAAACGGCAAGGCGACCCCAAGCCCGAAAGCGGTGGTCAAAAGGGCTTCCCAAATGCCCGAAGCCAGCAAAGCCGTATCCGCCCCACTGGAACCTTGGCCGACGCCTTGGAAAGCCACAATCATTCCCAACACGGTTCCCAACAAACCAAACAGCGGGGCGGAGGCCGCAATAAGTTCGAGAACCCAAATGTTTTTGCTTAAATGGCGAATTAAATATTGCGCCCGTCGGCCTAATTCTTCGCGCAAAATAGTGGCGCTCATCGTGCGGCCATGGGCTTGGGTAAGCGCATAGCCGATGAGCGGCGCGGCCGGATGGGCATAGGCATCGAGGCGTTTGGCCAGACCGTCAATTTTTCCCGCGCGATAATCGGCCAAAGCCGTATCCAATTGTTGCGGGCGATAAATATCCATTTGGTAGAATTGGTAAATTTTAACCCCGGCCACCGGCAAGCCAACCGCCGATAAAAGCGCAATGACCCAAGTGACCAAGCCGCCCTTGGAGAATAACAAGCCGAAAAAGCTCGGCGCCTCTTGCGCTACAGCCGTATTTTGCGCCGCGGCCACATCTTGCGCCCAGCTTAGCTCGGGCAGCAAAGCCCCCGCCATCATAATTAAGCTCACGCCGGCCCATAGGGAAGCGGATTTCATAACGCCAAGTTTCAACATAAAATTCTCCTTTGAGCCAAAACATTAGCGCAATGAAAAAACGCCGCTAGTAAAAATTGGCGGCGTTTTCATTATTTTGAACGGGGCAAGCCTAGAGCGCGCGCGCAACCAGCATCCGCATAATCTCGTTCGAGCCACCATAAATCCGCTGCACGCGCGCATCGGTATACATGCGGCTGATCGGATATTCATCCATATAGCCATAGCCGCCGAAGAATTGCAGGCAATCATCGATGACTTCGTTTTCGCGTTCGGTACACCAAAATTTCGCCGCCGCCGCACTATTGGCATCCAGCTCGCCTTCCAGCAATTGCGCCGTCAATTGGTCTACCATGGCCCGCGCCGCCATCCATGTGGCTTTGCATTCGGCCAATTTATATTGCGTGTTTTGGTAATCAAAAATCGAATTGCCAAACGTTTTCCGCTCGCGCGTGTAATCTAGCGTCAGCTCAATCGCGCGCTCCATAGAGGCCACCGCCTGATTGGCAATCACCAAACGCTCGGCTGGCAATTGCTGCATCAATTGGAAAAAGCCTTGGCCTTCCTCGCCGCCCAAAATATTATCGGCTGGCACTTTCACCTCATCGAAAAACAACTCCGATGTATCGGCCGCATGTTGACCCATTTTTTCGAGGTTGCGACCGCGCGCAAACCCTTGTGTGTCGTCATTTGTTTCGACAATCACCAGCGAAATGCCTTTGGCGCCTTGCGACGTGTCGGTCTTGGCAACCACCAAAACGATGTCGGCGGTTTGGCCGTTGGTGATGAAAGTTTTCGAGCCATTCACCACATATTGATTGCCGTCTTTGACGGCGGTGGTTTTGACCGATTGCAAATCAGAACCGGTTCCAGGCTCGGTCATGGCGATGCCACAAATCAATTCGCCCGAAGCCATTTTGGGCAGATATTTTTTCTTCTGCTCTTCCGTGCCATAGGACAAGAAATAATGCGAGCAGATGAGCGAGTGAACCGACTGGCCCCAGCCCGCCACACCGAGGCGCGTTTGCACTTCGGTGAGAATGGCTTCATGGCGATAGTCGCCGCCGCCGCCGCCATATTCTTCTGGAATCGACGTGCATAAAAGCCCAGCCGCGCCCGCTTTCGTCCACGCATCGCGGTCAACAATGCCTTGTTTCGTCCATTTGTCGGCCAAAGGCACGAATTCATTGGTCATGAATTTACCCGCCGCATCTTCAAAGATGGTGAGGTCTTCTGTCATCCAAGGGGATGTGTAATTTCCAAGCATGTTTTGCTCCCATTTATATCTGGCAAGATGTTAGCCATAGAGAGGCGGCACGCGCAAGCTTGTTCCCCTGCGACATTTATGGCGCAAGACAGCTTAAAGCTGCATGGCTTTATGATAGCCGCCAAGCCTCACGCGACCAATCATTTCATAAGTCGCGGCATTGGCAATCATATGTTGGGTCATGGTTTCGCTATCGCGTAACCGCCGCTGGATGGCACTGGTTTTATAAACCGATGTGCCGCCCGCCAAATCATGCATTTGGCGCACCACTTGCACACAAACGCGCACCGCATGGGTCGATATCAGCCGCAAATCGGCGCGTTGTTCCGGTGTTATCGCGTGGCCGCCTTCGACCGCATCCCAAGTGTCGCGCAACGTCTGCCAATAAAACGCATCGGCGCTGCGCCATAAAGCTTCGGCCTCGGCCAAACTGGCTTGCACGCCACTGCGCTCGGCCAAGGTGCGCGAATTGCCCATCGGGGTTTTGGCCATGGCCAATTCAATGAAATCATCCAACGCCGCGCGCGCATTGCCCAAAGCCACGGCGCCGACACCCGTCGCCAAAAATCCGAAATAGGGCATTTTATATAGCGGGTCTTGCGTCCACGGCGTATCCGTCGCAATCGAATAACTATGCGCCACTGGCACGCGAATTTGATCCACTTCGACATCGCCCGAGCTGGTGCCGCAAAGCCCCATCGTATGCCAAGTGTCGTGAAAAATAACTTGCTCGCGCGGGATCATCAAAAGCCGCACGCTTGGTTTTTCGTCCTCGGGCGCTTGCGCCAAACAGCCAAGCCCAAGGTAATCGGCATTGGCCGACCCTGACGCCCAAGCCCATCGCCCCGAAACGATATAGTCATCGCCATCTTGCAGGGCGCGTCCATTGGGCGCGAAAATGCCACAGGTAATGCGGCTCGGACTGGCGAACATTTCTTGGCTAATGTCGGGCTTAATGAAGGCCGACCCGAGAGCCGCCGTGGCGCCAATCATACTGACCCACGCGCTGGCCGCATCATGCATGGCGAGAACTTGCAGCCGCGCATTGCCTTCGAGTGGCGTCAATTGAGCGCCCCCAATATCTTTTGGCACAAACATAGAGAACATGCCCGCATCGGCCAATTGGCGCGCCAACTCGGGTGCCAAAGCGCGCGCGGCCTCGGTGGCCTCGGCGCTGGTTTTCGCGGCGGCGCAAACCGTGGCAAATTTTTTGTCTTTTTTAAACTCTACTTGTTTATCGGCTCGCGCGCGCATGGTCGCCTCTCCTTGTCTTCGATGTCGGGTTCGATAAGTTTGTCGAAAAACCAAAACCAACGCAACCCGTTAGGCAATATCAATATAGACGGGCGCATGGTCGGAGGGGCGCTCCCACCCTCTGGCCTCGCGCAAGACACCATAGTTTTCCACCGCGTCGGATAAATCTGGCGTCACCCAAATATGGTCGAGACGGCGACCTTTATCGGCCGCGTCCCAATCTTTGGCGCGATAGCTCCACCAGCTATAAAGTTTTTCTGCCGCCGGCACGAAGCGGCGCGAGACGTCTTCCCAATCCAACGTGTTTTGCAGCTTCGCCAAAGCCTCAATTTCAATCGGCGTATGGCTGACGACTTTTTGCAATTTCTTCGACGACCACACATCATGCTCCCCGGGCGCAATGTTTAAATCGCCCAAGAGAACGCTGGCGGGCGCCTCTTTTTGTTTCGATTGGCGTTTGAAATTCTTGGTCATCTCGGCCAGAAAATCTTGCTTATGGCCAAATTTCTCATTTATCTCGCGGTCGGGTTCATCGCCGCCCGCTGGCACATAAAAATTATGAATGGCAATCGCGCGCCCCTTATGTTCGACGGTTGTGTGCATATGGCGACCATCTTCTTTGCCGCAATAATCGATATAGCTCTGCTCGACGAAAGGCAGGCGCGAAAGCGTGGCGACACCGTGATAGCCCTTAATGCCGTTTTTCGCGATATGAGAAAACCCAGCTTTGGCGAAAGCTTTTTCGGGAAAACTATCGTTCGGGCATTTGGTCTCTTGCAGACAAATAACATCGGGTTTTAATTTTTTTATCAAATCCAGCACGAGAGGTTCGCGCAGGCGAACCGAGTTGATATTCCACGAGACAATCCGCATGGCGTAAATCCTATCCGTTTAAAATAAATTCAATGTGCGACCCGTTAGCGCCAGCGGCCAACGGCCTAGCTCAAACAGCTTGTAACGTAGCATAAGCGGGTGGTTCAGGGCTTCTTCGCCAGCTTCCATATCGTCCAAATTTCCGGCCTGCACGGCCGCCGCGACCAAAGCCAACGCCCCGCCATGGGCGGCTTGTTGCGCCGCGCCGACCGCCAAATCGCGGATGGTGTCGGGCAATTCATCGGCCATCATCAGGGCTTCATCAATCAGCTCGGGCAAAACGTCGGCCAATTGCGCCGATAAATGCGCCAACATGACTCCCAAACCCTCTTCGCTGACCCCCGCCAAAGCCTCTTCCATGAGGCCTGCGCGCAATTGCTCCTCGACCTCCCAAGCCTCGGTGTTGAGGTCGAGACTGGCCGAAGCATCCAGCGCATCATCCCAGCTCATCACGCCAATCGCATCGGCATCGGGAAAGCCCAACAGGTCGAGATAGCTGCGCGCCAGATAAGCGGTTTTTTCGTCTATCGGGTCGCCCAGCTCGGAAAACCAATTGGCGCGAACGGCGCGTTCGGCAAATTCGCGCACCGCCGAAAGCACCGGAATTTCACTTTCCAACGCCATAAGGTTTTCGGCATCGGGCTGCCATTCATCTTGCTCACTCATAGTTTATTTATTCCTCGTCTGGCTCATCATAGTCGATGATGAAAACCGATGCGTCTAACCGATCGGTCGGGATAATTTGGCTCAGGCGGACTTGTGTCACCAGATTTTGCACATCGACCAAGCGCCACGCGTAAAGCGTTAACTCGGCGCGGGTGAAATAAAGCGTCACCTCGCCCGGCAACTCGCCTTTGGGGTCGTGCAAGGTCAGGGCGATAACGCTGTCTGAATCGTCGCGCGCGCGCACCATGTCTTGGGTAATGCCATCGCGCACCGCTTGGCGCAAAACCGAAAGCGGCGTCAGGCTGACCGGAAACCAATTGGGTTCTGCGCCTGGTTTTTCTTGCACGGCAACAAATTTGCCTTTGACGGTGACAATCGAGCCGCCGTCATTTGCCCCTTCATAGGCAAACCGCAAACGCGCAGGCCATTGCATATGATAGGTGCCACGCGCCATATTGCCATTGGGCAAGCTCTGCTCAAAGCGACCGCTTTGCGGCGGAATATTTTTCAACGCCGCATTGATTTCGCTCAGGGACACATTGGGGTTTTGCGCGCGAGCGGGCGCGCTGGAAGCCCAAAGCCCAACCAGCGCCGCCACGGCCAAAAGAGAGCGAGAGAAAAAAACCATCAGTGTTCGTCCACCAAAATTTCGCGTTTGCCAGATCCGTTTGGCGGGCTGATAACGCCTTGTTCTTCCATTTGCTCAATCAGACCCGCCGCCCGATTATAGCCGATTTGCAGGCGCCGCTGCACATAAGAGGTCGAGGCGCGGCCATCGCGCGTGACAATGGCCACCGCTTGGTCGTAGAGGCTTTCCGCGACATCGACTTCCATGTCGCCGGCCTCTTCGGCTTCTTTGGTAACCTCTTCCAAATATAACGGCTCACCTTGTTGCTTTAAGTAGCTGACGACTTTTTCGACTTCATCATCGGAAACAAAAGGCCCATGCACACGCTGCACCCGACCGCCGCCGCCCATGAACAACATATCGCCTTGCCCCAAAAGCTGCTCGCCGCCTTGCTCGCCCAAAACCGTGCGACTGTCGATTTTCGAGGTCACTTGAAACGAAATGCGGCTCGGGAAATTGGCTTTAATCGTGCCAGTAATCACATCCACCGATGGGCGTTGCGTGGCGGTGATGAGATGCACCCCGGCGGCGCGCGCCATTTGCGCCAGACGCTGCACGGCGCCCTCAATGTCTTTGCCCGCCACCATCATCAAGTCAGCCATCTCATCGATGACCACGACGATGAAAGGGAGAACCTCGGTTTCAATAATCTCATCTTCAAACATCGCCTCGCCGCTTTCGGGGTCGAAGCCCGTCTGCACGCGGCGCGATAAAGTCTCGCCCGATTTTTGCGCCTCGCGCATTTTATCGTTAAAGCCCTCGATATTGCGCACGCCGATTTTGGCCATCTTGCGATAGCGATTTTCCATTTCCTGCACGACCCATTTCAGCGCGACCACCGCTTTTTTCGGCTCGGTGACCACCGGCGCCAACAAATGCGGAATGCCATCATAGACCGACAGCTCAAGCATTTTCGGGTCGACCAAAATCAGGCGGCATTCGGCTGGCGACAGGCGGTAGAGGATCGATAAAATCATCGTGTTAATGCCAACCGATTTACCCGAGCCCGTCGTCCCCGCCACCAAAAGGTGAGGCATTTTCGTGAGGTCGGCCATCACTGGCGCGCCGCCAATGTCTTTGCCGAGCGCCATGGTTAATTTGCTTTTGCCATTTTCAAAATCGCTGCTCGACAATAATTCGCGCAAAGACACCAGCTCGCGCGTCTGATTGGGCAACTCAATGCCAATGACATTGGCGCCCGGCACCGGCGCCACGCGCGCCGAAACGGCGCTCATTGAGCGCGCGATATCATCCGACAAGCCAACCACGCGCGACGAGCGAACGCCAGCAGCGGGTTCTAATTCATAGAGCGTCACCACAGGGCCGGGGCGCACTTTGCCGATGGTGCCGCGCACGCCGAAATCTTGCAGCACGGTTTCCAGCATTCGCGCATTGGCCTCCAGCGCTTCCTTGCTCAAGGTGGTGGCTTGGCGCGGTGGTTTATGTTCGGTCAGAAGGCGCAAGGGCGGCAATTGATATTGGCTGGTTTTTTCAAACGCCAAACGCGGCTGCTGCTCGCGCGTCGCGCGGCGGCCCTTTTTGGGCGCGGGTTTTTTGTCGGTCACTTCGACAGCTGAGCCCTCGTCTGGCACTTCCGCCGCTTGCGGCGCAGGCGTTGCGGGCGCATCGCTGGGCTGTGGCTTGGGTTGACCCGCCATTTTGCGCGCGCGAAGGGCCGGCAGAAGATGTCTCACGCGGCTGGAAAGGCTTGCGCCGACAGCCGTCAATTTGGCGAACAACTGGTTCGGTTGGGGTTGGGGGCGCACCACGAGGCGCGCGAAACGCAGCCCCGTTTTGGCGCCCAAGAGAGCGCCCGTCGCCACCGCGCGGGTGAGGCCACTGGCATAAAGCGCCAGCAAAATGGCAGCCAATCCGAAGCCGCTCGCCAAAACCCATTCGACCGTTCGCCCCGGATAATAATGAATGACAGCCAAAAGCATCTCCACCCAAACGCCCATTAGCTGGCCGAAAGCCCCGCCATGAAACGGGTCATAGGGCGAGGCATCGCGCCCGATGAGCGCAAAACTGAGCGCCATAAATAAAGGCGCCGCACAGGCAGCCAGAAACCGCCAATTGGGATGGGTAATCTCAAGGCCGCGCAATTGGCGCGCCGCGCGCGTCCCCACGGGCAACAAAATCAGCCACGCCGCATGGCCAAGACTTTGCATCACCAAATCGGCGACAAATGCGCCCGAAGTGCCAAGCCAATTATTTGGGCTTTGGGTATTGCTGGTATTTAAACTGGCGTCTTGCGCATCAAACCCCAATAGCGCTACGCCCACATAGACCACGGCCAGCAGCGTTAAGCTGGCCGAAACCCGCAGCCATAAAACAGCCAAAAGGCGGCGCAAAAACGGCATAAGGCCTCGGCGGAATTCTTGCAGTCGGCTCATCTCGCCACCTCCCCTTGGGGGTGCGCATCGAGACACGCTTTTAGCTTCAGCAAGGCCGTGCGCGTTTCCTCTAAGGGAGCCACCAAAGCCACGCGGATATAAGGGGCGCCGATATTCGCGCCGCCAATGTTCGCGCTCGTGGCGCTCGGTGCGCTCGGCTGGGTGAGATACGCGCCTGGCAAAACCCGCACCCCCGCTTCGCGCCAGAGGGTTTTCGTTGTCGCCTCGCCATCGCCGACATGGAGCCATAAAAAGAAACCGCCTTGGGGTCGGTAAAAACCATAGGCCGTGCCGAAAATCTCTTGCGCTATATCTAATTTGGCACGATAGGCCGTGCGATTGTCTTCCACATGGGCATCGTCGCCCCACGCCAGAGCGGCCGCGTTTTGCACCGGCAAAGGCGATTGCGGGCCCGCCACCATGCGTAATTTTTGCAAACGCGCCATCGCGCTTTTGCCGCCCGCCACAAACCCCGAGCGCAGACCAGGCAGATTGGAACGTTTGGACAGCGAGTGAAACACCATCACGGGCGCATCGCTATCTTGCGCCTCGGCCATGACTTCCAGCATGGAGGGCGGCGGACTGGCGGCCAGCGGCGTGTCGTAAATTTCGCTATAGCATTCATCCACCAATAATAAGAAGTCGTGGTTTTTGGCCAGCTCATAGGCGCGCGTGAGATAGGCTTTATCGGCAATGGCGCCTTGCGGATTGGCGGGCGAGCATAAATAAAGTGCGCGCAAGCGAGATAAAATCTCGGGGGTTAGGCTTTCTAAATCGGGCAAAAATCCGCTTTCGGCGGGCGCGTCGAGATAGAGCGGGGTCGCGCCTGCCGCCAAAGCGGCGCTGGCGTAAACTTGATAAAACGGGTTGGGCATGGCCATGACGCCCTGCGGTTTGGGCGGGGCGACTTGAGCCGCCAAAAACAGCCCTTCGCGCGTGCCATTGAGCGGCAGAATTTGTGCGCCCTCGGACAAAAGCCCGGCCTCAAGAGAAAAGCGGCGCCAGAGCCAGCCCTCGACAGCGGCGCGCCAGTCTGGCGTGCCACCAATCGGCGGGTAGCGACCATAGTCGGCCCTATTGCTTTGCAGAGCGTCCAAGACAAAACTTGGCGGCGCGTGTTGCGGCTCGCCAATCGCCATCGAACAAGGCACATCGCCTGGCTCGCACCCGTCCAACAGCGTCCGAAGGCGCGCGAAGGGGGAGGCGGGAAGGGCGTCGAAGGGCCCATGGGACATGGTGTCTCTCCAAAAAGAAACCCGAGCGGCGCTTTTCGCCCCACTCGGGTTTGTTCGAATCAGCTGCCCCTACACTAGCCCAGCCCCGTCACGCGGGTCAAAGGGCATAAATTAAAGCGCGCGCCGGTTTAGCCACCAAACCCAACTTCTGGATTGGCCGCTACTTTATGGATCGATAAATCCGCGCCTTGGCGCTCTTCTTCTTCGCTCAAGCGAATGCCCATCGTGCGCTTCAGCAGGCCATAAATAATCGCGCCGCAAAGCGCGGCAAAGCCACAGCCAACCAACGTGCCGATGAGTTGCGAGGCCAAACTCACGCCGCCCAAACCACCAAAGGCCGCTTGGCCAAAAACACCACAAGCCACACCGCCCCAAGCGCCCGCCAAACCATGCAAAGGCCAGACGCCGAGGACATCATCGATTTTCAATGTCTCTTGGCAGAAAATAAACGCATAGACAAATAAGACACCGGCAATCGCGCCTGTTGCCAAAGCGCCGGCTGGATGCATGACATCCGAGCCCGCACACACGGCGACCAGTCCGGCCAAAGCGCCATTATGCACAAAGCCCGGATCGCCCTTGCCAAACCAAAGCGCGGCCAGCAATCCACCGACCATCGCCATCAATGAGTTGACCGCGACCAGACCCGAAACCCCCTCGAGGGATTGCGCCGAAACCACGTTAAAACCAAACCAACCAATGCACAGCAACCAGCTACCCAAGGCCAACCAAGGAATAGAACTGGGCGGGAACGGGCGGCCCTTTGGGCCATAGCGGCCAAGCCGCGCACCGAGCAAAATCACCGCCGAAAAAGCCAGCCAACCGCCGACCGCATGCACCACAACCGAGCCTGCAAAATCATGGAAAGGCGCGCCGAAACTGGCCTCTAACCAAGCTTGAAATCCGAAGTTGCCGTTCCAAATCATCCCCTCAAACACCGGATAGACCAGACCGACAATCGCCGCCGAAGCCAAGAGCTGCGGGCCAAATTTCGCGCGCTCTGCAATGCCGCCCGAAATAATTGCGGGAATGGCGGCGGCGAAAGTTAGCAGAAAGAAAAACTTAATCAGCGAGAGGCCTTGTGGGCCATAGGTTTCATCGCCCGCGCTGCCGCTGATGGTGGCGGCGGAAGACATAAAGTCGACACCGTAAGCCACCGAATAGCCGACAAAGAAATAGGCCAAAGTCGAAATGCCAAAATCGGACAAGATTTTGACCATCGCATTGACTTGGTTTTTGCGCCGCACTGTGCCGACTTCCAAAAACGCAAAGCCTGCGTGCATCGCGAAAACAAGTATCGCGCCCATGAGAATAAAAAAGACGTCGCCGCCGACCAGATTGTTTTCCATTACAGAACCCCCAAGATGAATTTGCTTTATTTATGCAATAAACGTGCCAAATGCCTTTCTCGCCCTCTCACCTCGCAAACCTTGCGGGCTTTTGGGTTATTTGCCCTAATTCTAGGCGCCCCTCGGCTGACTGCCCATTATTTAGGCAGGCGCGGGGGCTATACAGGGCTAGACGCCAGCTTGGTTTTTTGGCACTGTCGCGCCATGACATCCCCCGTCCCACCTGTTTCTGGCCCTGCCGCTTCCTCCCGCGTTTCGACTCTTGGGCGCGTGGATGTGCTTGTGCATGGCGGCGGCAATAGCGCCAAAATAACCGCCCTTTGTTTGGCCGCCGCAGGCTTTGGTGTCGCCCTTCACGACACGCCTGCGCCCGAATTGCCAGATTGGCAAAGCGTTTTGGCCCTCAGCCCCGCGGCGCGGCGGATGCTCGAAACCCTGGAGATTTGGCAAACCCTCGACCAGCCCAGCGCGCCGATTACAGACATGCAAGTTTATGCGCGTGCTAGCGATGTCTCGACAGATACCTCAACAGAGACCTCAACAGAAACGCCTTTGTCCCCCGCCAGTCTCGGCTTTGGCGCGCCCAAAGGCGAGGGCGAAGAGATAGAAATTCTGGCACATATCGTCAGCCTCGCCAGTCTCGGGCGGGCGCTATCGGGGGCGCTTGAAAGCCAAATTCAAAACGGGCGCATCACCCGACTGGCCACACCCATCGTCGATTTTTCGGCGTCCGAAACCCGCGCCACTTTGGCCGATGGCACATACATAAAAACCGAGCTTCTCATCGACACGCAAAAGACGCCCCCCCTTTGGCGACAAAAAGCGGCGGCGCGACCCTTGCGCCACGATTATCAAGCGGGGGCTTTGGTTGGCCAATTGCGCCGCGACCGCCCGCACGCCAATTTGGCGCAGCAAATCTTTTTGCCCAGCGGCCCGCTAGCCCTCTTGCCGGTGCCGAGCGATGGCGCGCAAAACGTTGCCATGGTTTGGTCGTTGCCCAAGGCGCGCGCCGAGGCTTTGGCCAAAGTGGAGCCAGACCTCGTCGCGCATGAATTGCAAAAAGCGACCGAGGGTCGGCTTGGCGATTTTAAGATTGAGGGCGACTTGGCCGTGCAAGATTTGCAATTGCAGCTGGCGGAAAATTTTGTCGAGGGGCGCGTGGTTTTGCTGGGCGATGCCGCCCATGTGGTGCATCCCTTGGCCGGACAGGGGTTTAATTTGACCCTTCGAGACGCCAGTCTTTTGGCAGATGTTTTATACGAGACGCGCCAGCTCGGCCTCGCTTTGGGAGATGGCGCCATGCTGGCCACCTACGAAACCACCCGCCGCGCCGACGCCAAATTAACCGCCGCCGCCACCCATGGGTTGGCCAATTTATTTTCCAGCCCGCTGGCAAAATTAGCCCGCTTGGGAATGGCAATAACCGGACAAAGCGTGTCGCGCGATACGCGTTTGCGCGAGCAGATGAACGCTCAAGCCAATAGCGGTTTGAGCGTCACCGAGCAGGGGCTGCCCCTCGCGCGGCTGATGCGCGGCGAACGGTTTGACGATTAGCAAAATTTATGACGAGAGTTTGCGCGCTTCTTCGGGCAGCATGATGGGAATGCCATCGCGCACGGGAAACGCCAGATTGGCATCTTTTGAAATCAGCTCATTGGCTTTGGCATCATAAGACAAGGGCCCATGGCTGACCGGACAGACCAGAAGCTCGAGAAGGCTTGGGTCTAAATTGGCTTGCGCTTGGCTATCATCCTTCATGGTGTTTCCCCTATCTGGCTTTATCTGGCCGTTATTGTACCGAATTATCGTTAGAGCCGCCCGATTGGCTGAGCTGCGCCAGCACCATTTCGGTCAGCGCGATTAAAATTTCTGCCCGCTCCCCAAGGGTAACGGCTTCCAACATGGCCTGTTTTTCTTGCGGCCCATAGGGGCTAATAATGCACAAACTATTGACCAAGGCTTCATTGCCAGAACTTTCAATCGCTTCCCAATCGGCTTGCATGCCGTTTAAATCGAGATAGCGGCGCAACACATCCAACACCCCATCGCGATTGACATCAAAGCTGCCCACTTCGGATACCAAATCGCTTTCATAGGGTTTGTAATCGGCTTTGATTTGGCGATAGGGCGTCAGCACATCCAATTCTTGCGCCACGCGAAACCGCGTCACGCCCGTCAAAGACACAATGATGCGCCCCTCGTCGGTTTCGCTAAAAGAGGTGATGCGTCCCAAGCAGCCGACTTGAGCCAAGGGGGGATGGCTGTCATCGTCTTGTGGTTCGAGCGGTTGCAAAATACCGATGAGGCGTCCTTTGCCGAGCGAGTCTTCGAACATCTTTAAATAGCGCGGCTCGAAAATATTCAGCGGCAATTGTCCGCGCGGCAAAAGCAAGACGCCGTCGAGCGGAAATACCGGCAGGGTTTCCGGCAGCTCATCGGTGGATTCGTAAGTTTGTGACATTGCGTCGGCCTTTCTCGCGCGAGCCTCGCCCGCGCTTTGCATAAATTAGCTAAACAAAATAGACGACAGTCGCCGCCGCGCCGCAACCACGAAACTTTCTGTGGCGCCATAGGCATCAAATAATTCGACCAATTGCTTGCGCGCGGCCTCTTCGTTCCAAGCCCGATCGAGCGCGATACTATCCAGCAAACTCTCCAGTGCCAATTCGCGCTGACCCGCCCCATGATAGGCCAAAGCCAACTCAAAGCGCGCCGCATGATCTTTCGCGTCCGCCGCCACTGCCGCCAGCAAAGGCGCAATCGCCGTTTCGTCGCTCGCATCGCTTGGCTTATCGGCCATTTTAATGGCCAGCGCCAAAGCGGCCCGCGCGGCACTCAGCTCGGGGTCATTGTCGTGTGCCGCTGCGCCCGAAAGCGCGGCTTGCGCGGCTGCAATTTTTTCCGCCGCCGCTCCGGGCGAGGCCAAATGCGCCTGCGCCAAACCGGCCATGGCTTTCGCATTTTTCGGCTCTTGTTCCAGCGCCGCGCTATAGCATTCAAGGGCGTCTTCCAGCTGACCCGCCGCCAGACTTTCCGCCGCCGTCTCTAGCAAGGCTTCGGCCGGCGAGGCGCCCAGCTCGCCATCGAGGTTTTTCTCGATGAATTTTTTCACATCGCTTTCGGGCAGCGCGCCCATAAAGCCATCGACGGGCTGGCCGTCTTTGAAAGCAAAAACCGCAGGAATGGATTGCACTTTTAATTGCTGCGCCACTTCCGGGTGCTCATCAATATTCATTTTGGCCAGTCGTATTTGACCCTCGCCCGCTTCGGCCAGGGTTTCCAATACGGGGGTGAGCTGCTTGCACGGGCCGCACCAAGGCGCCCATAAATCGAGCAGCACCAATTGGCTTTGGCTGGCCTCGATGACATCCACCATAAAGCTTTGCGTGGTGACCTCGACAACGGCGCCGGTCGGCTCGCCCTGAACCGGGTTGGCATCTGGTGTGGCATTATCCATATGGCTTCCTATTTTCCCAGCCCCCATGGGGAGCCTGACTTGATGTATATATAGGGTATAATTTGGTGATAATTAGGGCAAAGCCGATAAAAACGCAAAGCGGGAAAAAGCATCTTGTCAAAACCCGTCCATTGGTGCATAACGCCCTCGTCGTGCAAACGACATTTCTGTGACGCGGGCGTAGCTCAGGGGTAGAGCACAACCTTGCCAAGGTTGGGGTCGTGAGTTCGAATCTCATCGCCCGCTCCAGAAAATCTTCTTGAAAATCAGCTCAAAAAATCAGTGCAAAAATCAGCGCGAGAATACGCCTTTAGCGACGATGAATGCTCGCGCGCAAAATGCGCCGTATCGCCAGCCATACTAAAGGCACCGTGACGAACACCAAACTAGCCCGCAGCATATTCGGGTCTAGCAACGGGAGGCGGCTCAATAGCCAATCGGCTGGATAGCTCAGCAAGCTCACCAGATAATAAGAAATCGCCACCGTCGATACGCCCTCGACCGTATGTTGCAGGCGCAATTGACGCGCCGCCGAATTATTTAACGAGGCCAAGAGGTCGGCATTTTGTCGCTGCAAGCCCAGCTCAATGCGGGTTTGCAAAAGGGTTGTCATATTACCAATCTGCTTGGCCAAATCTTGGCGGCGGCGCTCGGTCGATTGATAGGTGGCAATAGCGGGCAAGAGGCGGCGTTCCAAAAATCCACCGACCGTAATGCGATTGTCGTGCGGCGCTTCATTCAGCGAATGCAGCCGCGCTTCCACCAAAGCCCAATAGGCCTCGCAGGCCGAAAAGCGGAACGAGGTTTTGCGCCAAATCTCGCCCAGCTCGCCGGCCAAGCGGCTAAGCTCCATAAAGCGCGCGCCGTCTTCGCCCTCGTCTTCGTTCAACATCATATCGGCTGGCACGCGGTCGGCGATATCGGCGAGGCGCGCTTGCGCTTGGCGCGCGCGGCGCAGGCCAATGGCCGCGAAAGAGCGATAGGTTTCAATCTCCACCACTTGCAAAGCAATGCGGCCAATGTCGCGGACATCGGCTTGGGGATCGAAATCCAACGCGATTTTCGTATGCCCGTCTTCGGCCACTTTGAAATCGAAAAATAAATCCGCCAGACCTTTTTCCAACTGGCTGGCGCACGTCCAGCTTTCGCGCGGCTGACCCCGCTTCGCGCAATGGCAATCCACCGCCACCACAATATTGGCATCGATTTTAGACAACCAATCTTCGGGCAAATGTTGCGCCGCCGAACCGCCATCGCCTTTTTCGTCGATAATCGTCAGCGAAATAAATTCCGTATGGCGCTCGATATTAAATTGAATGTTGTTATGCGTGGCGCGCATCAACCGAGCGGGGGCTTGGGCGTCCCAATCGATTTGCGGCAGCTGGTCGCAAAGCGCGGCGCGCAAGGAAGCAAAACTATTGGCGCCCGAAAGACACAGGCGAAAAATAGCCGTCGGCAACCCAAAGCGCGGAAACGGGCGCGCGTTTAACTCGTCGGTCACCTGATTAAGCCGCCACTCCGATTTATGCATGGGACGCAAAGAACTATCTTGGCTCATACTCTCTCACTCAAACTCCAAACACTTACTTATTGCGCGGCGGCGTCCAATCGGTGGCAGCCAAATGGGTCTCGGCAAAAGCCAAAGGATTGTCTTCTATATCGGTAGCGAGGCCATCATTCCAGCGGTTCAAAAACCCAAAGGTCGCCACCACGGCGATAATCTCCGCAACTTGAGCCTCGTCGAAATGGGCTTTGGCAGCATCAAAATGCGCTTGCGTCGCTTGGTTGGGAACACTGGCCGCGCTTTGCGACAACTGCAAGGCGGCGCGCTCGGCATCTGAGAATAACGGGCTGGTTTCATACAACCAAAGCGCTTCGATTTTTTCACTCGAGACGCCCCTCGCATGGGCTCCATGCGATGTATGGGCTTGGCAATAATTGCAGCCAGCCGCCGCACTCGCGATATAGGCAATCATCTGGCGAAGGCCGGGGTCAAGCTGAGATTCTGGCCCTAATACAGCCGCGCTCAGCGCCAGAAAGCCGCGCAAAATCTCTGGCCGATGCGCCATGATTTTAAGCGAATTGGCTTCAAACCCCATAATCGCTGCGGCAAACGCCAGCTCTTCGCTGACTTCGTCTAACTTGTCTTGGGGGGCATGGGGTAAATGCGCCATGGGAACTCCTATGTATCCAGTATGTATCTAGCGTTTTTTCAAAGTAACAAAATTAGCCGTCGAGGAGCCTGCGGCCAGCAGTTGCCCCTCGTCATTATATAATTCGCCCTCGACAAAGCCGACCGAGCGACCCCGACGCACCACGCGTCCGGTAGCATAAAGGCGACCTGGGCGGGCGGGCGCCATCATAGAGACTTTCAACTCGAGCGTGGGGGAAATTTGTCCCCAATCCAAATTCAGCCCAATGGCAAAAGCCATCGCATCATCCAACATGGCGGCCACATTGCCCCCTTGAATGCCGCCCCATTTATTGCACAAAGCATCGGACGCATTAAACGCCATTTCCACCATGCCGCGCTCGCGGTCGACGGCGAGAAGCTCTAGCCCCAAATGCGCCGAGCTGGGCGATGGTTTATCCTCGGCGGCTTTGACGTTCGGCGGCCAATCTTGGGCGCTGGTGATAAAGCCATCGCGCGCCGTGCCAAATTCATCGATGTCGATTTTCGTGTGATCCATGATAACTCTCTTAAAGGCTGAAAAATTAAAATAGACAGGCCAAGAGATAAACACAAGTGGCCGACGCAAGCCGCCTTTGCTAAGCTCGCGGCCATGGAAAAACAGCACCCCAATTCGCCCGTCCCCGCCAACGTCTATCACGCGCCCGCCTGGGTTGTGCCGCCGCAGCAAATTTTAAGCGTGGCCGTGCGCGAGCAAGATATCGACGCCTTTCAACACCTCAATAATGTGGTTTATCTCGGCTGGATGGCGCGCAGTGCTTGGGCGCATTCGCAAAGCCTCGGGTTTGATTTCGCCGCCTATGAAGCCAATGACTGCGGCTTTGTGGTGACCCGCCATGAGTTAGAGTATCGCGCCGCCGCTAAGGCCGATGACACAGTTCATATCGCCACTTGGATAACTGGCAATGACGCGCGCCTCAAGCTCACCCGCCGGTTTCAAATGATTAGCGAGGCCAGCGGCAAAACCCTCGTGTTCGGCATGAGCCAATTCGCGGCGATGAAATTATCCCCCGCCAAGGCGTGTCGCATGGCGCCCGCCTATGCCAAAGGCTATCCGCTAGATGCCGCCGCCGTCGATTTTTTTGAAACCAAACCGGCTTTATAATTGCAAACAATAGCCGCCCTCGACGGTGCGCAAAATTTGCGCATCCGACGGGTCGGTTTCGATTTTTTGGCGCAAGCGATAAATATGGGTCTCTAGCGTATGCGTCGAGACTTGCGCGTTATAGCCCCAAACATCGTGCAGCAAAACATCGCGCGCAACAGCTGCCCCTTTGGCACGGTGGAGAAATTTCAAAATATTGGTTTCTTTTTCCGTGAGGCGAATTTTCTCGCCGCCATCGCGCACTTCCAAAGTTTTCACCGCGGCGCGCAAATCATAAGGGCCAATCGCGAGAACCGCGTTTTCCGAATTTTGTTGGCTGCGCAAATGCGCCCGCATCCGCGCCAGCAAAATGCCGAAGCGAAACGGTTTGGTGATGTAATCATTGGCACCCGCATCGAGGCCTAAAATCGTATCGGCATCCGTGGCCGCGCCCGTCAGCATAACGATGGGCGTGCTGACCCCTTTTTGACGCATAATCTTGCACGTCTCGCGGCCATCTTGGTCGGGCAGGCCGACATCCAGCAGAATTAAATCAAAACTATTGGGTTCGCTCGCCGCTATGGCTTGCTTGGCGGTTTCGACGCGGGTCAGCGCAAATTCGGCGTGCAAACTCAATTGCTCGCCCAACGCCTCGGCGAGCGTATCATCATCTTCGACGAGTAAAATGCGATGCGTGGCAGACATGGGGGACGTCTTTCTTTTCCATTCGCGGCAGATAACTCGCCACGAAACCTTAATGTGCCTAATTTCGCAAGCCACCGCAAGTTGGCTTTCACTTGCGAAAAGCACCGAATTTCGTCAGCTTAGGGGCAATGTTTAAACAAATGATTAACGTGACGCAGCGCCAAGGCGCAAAGGCGATGGGAGAGCTGAGCTTTGGCCCGCATCGGGCGATGTGCGCTTTGGGCGCAAGGGGCTTTACGTCCCAAAAAACCGAAGGCGATCGGAAAACCCCCATCGGCCAATTTGAATTGCGCCGCCTTTGGCTACGCCCCGACCGCGTTTCTATCCCCCAAACACGGTTTCCCATTCACTTTATTTCCCCAAAAAGCGGCTGGTGCGATGCCCCCGACAGTGTATTTTACAATCGCCCTATCGAGCGACCCTTTGGCGCCTCTCACGAGATATTATGGCGTCGCGACGGGCTATACGATGTATTTTTTGAACTTGGCTATAATGATGTGCGTCCCGAGGCTGGAAAAGGCAGTGCTATTTTCCTGCATTTGCAGAAAAACAACTTTAATCCAACCCTCGGCTGTGTGGCGGTGAGCTGGCGCAGTATGAATTTCATCTTGCAGTACGCCAAACCGGGGTGCCGCGTGACCCTCGGCAAAAACCGCTAACCAGCCGCTTATTTGCGAATTATACCGTGTCGCGCGCGCCAAAAAGCGACGTGCCAACCCGCACATGGGTCGCGCCGCAGGCGATGGCCGTGGCAAAATCATTCGACATGCCCATCGACACATTCGCCAAGCCAAATTGCGCGGCACGCTCGGCCAAAAGCTCAAAATGGCGCGCTGCTGGCTCATCGACGGGCGGAATGGCCATTAAACCATCTATCGTTAGGCCGAGTTGCGTGCAATAGGCGTGAAATTCGGGCAAATCTTGCGGTAATACACCCGATTTTTGCGGTTCTGCGCCCGTATTGACCTGAATATAGAGCTTTGGAAAGTCCGCCGCGTCTTTAAGCGCCGCCAAAGCGCGGGCTAATTTTTCGCGGTCTAACGTCTGAATGACATCAAACACCTCCACCGCTTGTTTTACTTTATTGCTTTGCAAAGGGCCGACAAGATGCAGCTCGAGATCGGCGCGACCGGCGCGCAAATCTGGCCATTTCTCGGCCGCTTCCTGCACGCGGTTTTCGCCAAAATGGCGCACGCCCAAATTCAAGAAAACCTCAATCAGCGCAGCCGGTTTGGTTTTGGAAATAGCCAAAAGCGTCACCTCAGAGGGCGCGCGTCCCGCCGCAAGCGCGGCCGCCTCTATCTCGGACTGCACCTCGCGCAAGCGCTTTTCGCATAGCGGTTCATCGATGTTTTCGGCGCCAAGGTTTTGCATGAAACGGGTCTCTTTATGTCTAATCGTCAAAAGGCGCATCGTGTCTTGCCAGTTGGCGGCGAAGCGGCGAAGCTAGCGCAGAAGACAAAGCCTATTCTGGCAAACTAGCGTTTGCCCGCGCGGGTGACAAGTCTAACCACATCAGCCAAGGAGCCTTCCCATGCGGGCGCCCCCTCTCTCTCGATTGCTCATCAGCGACCAAAGCCGTTGCCCCGATTGGCGCGCCGCTTTGGCCGCAGCCAAACACAGCGCAGGGTCGCGCGCGCGCCAAAGTGTCGGATTGATTTTGCGCGATTATGATTTTCCCGCCCGCGCCGAGCTGGCACAAGATATGGCCACTTATTGCGCGCGCGAGAAGCTTTATTTCGCCATTGCGGGCGATGCCCGATTGGCCGCCAAACATGGCGCCGCGTTTCATTGCCCGTCTTATTTGCTGGCACGCCCCGTCGCGAGATTGGGGCGCGCTTTGGCGTGTGATTTTGCCGCCGTGCATAATCGCGCGCAGCTTCGACAAGCCGCCAAGGCTGGATTTGGCAATGTGTTTTTATCGCCCGTATTTGCCACCCAAAGCCATATCGGCGCCCCGCCGCTCGGCGTTATCCGCGCCCGCGCGCTGGCAAAATTAGCGTCTCACTATGGTTTGCGCGCCTATGCGCTCGGCGGCATGAACGAGGCCACATGGGAGCGGCTCAACGGCCAAAGCCAAGCCTTTCACGGCTTTGGCGCGATAGACGCTTTTGTGACCAATCCACCCGCCCCATAGGCGTCGGGAAAAGACGGACATCTCTTTACATTTGCCCGCCGTGGCCATAATAGTTAGAGACTTCGATACCCATTTATAACGCATGCCCGCTTGGGCTTTTTTACGGATAAAAACATGGCCGAACCTCGCACCGCTTTTTTACCTTGGGCGTCTCGCACGCAAAACCCCCCAATCAAGGCTCGCCTCCGCGTCTCGCGCGCAATAAGCGGCGTTCGCGCACCCCTTCGCGTGCTGGTTTTGGCCGCCATGGTAAGCGCGTGTGGCGCCAATATTGAAGCCAATTATCCAAGCGGCGCAGAAGACGAAATGGAAAACAGCGGCTCCTTCCTCGATTTCTTCAGCTTTGGCGACCGCTCGGCCAGCCCATCCAAACCCGCCAAAAAAGCCGCCCCTTTGGGCATCGCCGTGAACACCGATTTATGGCGCGCCTCGTTAGATACTTTGCGCTTCATGCCGATTGCCAGCGCCGACCCTATCGGCGGCACAATTATTACCGATTGGTATAATGACCCCGGCACCAATGGCGAACGGTTGAAAATGAACGTTGTCATCAGCAGCCTCGAATTGCGCGCCGATGCTTTGCGCGTTTCGATTTTCCGCGAGCGCAAAACTTCGGGACGCTGGACTTCGGTGGCCGTGTCCAGTCGCTCCGCCGCGCAAATGGAAAATATTATTCTGACCCGCGCCCGCGACTTTAAAATCGCCCGCCGCGTCAATCCTTAGGAGTCTTCATGTCGCGTTACGACCCCCTCGAGCATGAGGCCGATTGGCAATCCGCTTGGGAGGCAGCCGATTGTTTTGCTGCCGAAGATATCGATGGCGGAAAACCCAAATATTATGTGCTGGAAATGTTTCCCTATCCTTCGGGGCGCATTCATATGGGTCATGTTCGCAATTACGCTATGGGCGATGTCGTGGCGCGGTTTAAAAAAGCCCAAGGCTTTAACGTGCTTCACCCAATGGGTTGGGATGCTTTTGGAATGCCGGCCGAAAATGCCGCGATGGAAAAAAACACGCATCCTGGCAAATGGACGTATGAAAATATCGACGCCATGCGCGCCCAGCTAAAAAAGCTTGGCCTATCGATCGATTGGGCGCGCGAATTTGCGACCTGTGACCCAAGCTATTACGCCCATGAACAAGCCATGTTTCTCGACTTCCTCGATGCCGATTTAGTCGACCGCCGCGAAAGCCTCGTCAATTGGGATCCGGTAGACCAGACCGTGTTGGCCAATGAGCAAGTTATCGATGGCAAGGGCTGGCGCTCGGGCGCGGCCGTCGAGCAGAGAAAACTCACGCAATGGTTTTTAAAAATCTCCGAACATGCCGGCGATTTATTGGACGCGCTCGATGGCCTCGAGCGCTGGCCAGAAAAAGTTCGCACCATGCAAGCCAATTGGATTGGCCGCTCGGAAGGCCTGTCGTTTGCTTTTGAGCTAGAAACACCAGCCGCCGGATTTGACGCTTTGGAAGTCTATACCACGCGCCCCGATACGCTTTATGGCGCGAGCTTTTGCGCCATTTCGCCCGACCACCCGCTGGCCATAGAACTGGCCAAAGACAATGGCGAACTGGCCGCGTTTCGCGCCGAGTGTGCCAGCCGTGGCACCTCGGAAGTGGATATTGAGGCCGGCGAAAAACTCGGCCATGACACCGGCTTGCGCGTGAAACATCCGCTCGACGAGAGCTGGGTCTTGCCTGTCTATGTGGCGAATTTTGTTCTTATGGGCTATGGCACAGGCGCGATTTTTGCCTGCCCCGCCCATGACCAACGCGATTTGGATTTCGCCCTGAAATATGGCCTGCCCGTGCGCACTGTGGTGGCGCCCAAAGACCAGCTAGATTTTGAAGTAAGCGATACCGCTTTTGCTGGCGCCGGCGCGCAAGATGGCGTGATGGTGCGCTCGGGCGCGCTAGACGGCCTGCGCCCCGCCGAGGCCAGCGAAAAAATAATCGCTCAATTTGAAGCCGAAGCCAAAGGCCAACGCAAAGTCAATTTTCGCCTGCGCGATTGGGGCATTTCGCGACAACGCTATTGGGGCTGCCCGATTCCGATGGTGTTGTGCAAGACTTGCGGCACCGTGCCCGTGCCGCGCGCGCAATTGCCCGTGGTGCTGCCCGACGACATCCGCTTCGATAAGCCTGGAAATCCGCTCGACCATCACCCGACTTGGAAACATGTCGACTGCCCGTCTTGCGGCCAAGCGAGCGAGCGCGAGACCGATACATTTGATACATTTATGGATAGCAGCTGGTATTTCGCCCGCTTTGCAGGCCTTAGCGAAGACAGCCCGACCGATCGAAAAGCGGTCGACCATTGGCTGCCCGTCGACCAATATATCGGCGGCATTGAACACGCGATTTTGCATCTCCTGTATGCCCGCTTCTATGCGCGCGCGATGGAAAAAACTGGCCATTTGGGCGTCAAAGAACCTTTCGACGGATTGTTTACCCAAGGCATGGTGTGCCATGAAACCTATCGGGTGAAAGGCGAGCCGAAAAGCGCTTGGCTGTCGCCCCAAGAGATTACCCGAAACGAAAACGGCGCGGTTTTGGCCGCCGACCCCTCCATTGAAGTGGCGGTGGGAAGCATTGAGAAAATGTCCAAGTCGAAGAAAAATACCGTCGACCCCGACGATATTATCGCCCGTTATGGCGCCGACACGGCGCGCTGGTTTATGTTATCCGACAGCCCGCCCGAGCGCGATGTGCAATGGACGCAAGATGGCATTGAGGGCGCGTGGCGATATGTGCAACGGGTCTGGCGTTTGTTCGATGAAGCGCGGGGATTGGGTCAAGCCAAGCCAGATTTATCGGCGCCCACTGGCGAGGCCGCGCTGGAAATTTATCGCGCCACCCAATTGGCCATTGATACGATGACCCAAGATTTAAGCGCGCTTGGCTTTAACCGCGCCGTTGCCCGCGCTTATGAGTTGACCAATGCTTTGTCGGGGTTTGAAGCCAAGACGCCAGAAGACACGGATACCTATCTTTATGCGCTGGCCAAATTAGCCCAATTGATCGGCCCGATGATGCCGCATTTGGCCGAGAGCGGCTGGCAGATTGTTGGCGGACAAGGGCTTTTGGCGCAAGCGTCTTGGCCGAAAGCCGATATGAGCGTGCTGGCCAGCGATGAGATTTTGATGCCCGTGCAAATCAACGGCAAGCGGCGGGCTGAAATTAAAGTGCCTAAAGACGCCGATAACGCTATGATTGAAGCCATGGTTCTGGCGGAACCGCAGGTGGAGAAATTTATCGATGGCAAGCCCATTAAAAAAACCATCATTGTCCCGGGTCGGATTATCAACCTTGTTATCTAGCCGAGCCAGCCGTCTCTGGCTGACCGTCTGGATGAGCAGCGTGTCGCTGGCGGCGTGTGGGTTTGAACCCATCTATCGCGCCGATAATTTGCGCGCCAATGTGATTTCCAATCTCGAAGTATCCGATAGCCGTTTGGGTCGCCAATTAGACCGCGCGTTGCGCAGCCGCATCCGCCCCTCGGCGGGTGCCCCTTGGGTCGCCACTATAGACATAAAAGAGCGCCTCGAAGACCGCCAAGTCGATAGCCAAGGTGTCGCCCAACGCGCGCGCCTGACGCATCGGTTAGAATTGGTTTTGCGCGAGACGGCCACCGGTAAAACCCGCGTCGAGGTTTTCCAGCAAGAACAATTTCTTAACCGCAGCGATAGCGGTGGCGATGAAGTGGCGAAATTGCGCGCTTTGCGTGCCCTCGCCGTGCAGGCCTTGAGCCAAAAACTGGCGGCTTTTTTACAAGCTCTGGCCACCCCCAAAGAGCGGAACCAGACGCGATGAAACTACAAGCCTATAAAGTCGACGCCTATGTGTCCGCTCTCAAAGCCAGCACCGCCCCCGCTTTGATTTTAATCTATGGCCCCGACCATGGCGGCGTGCGCGAGATCTCGAAAACAATCTTGAAACGGTTTTTGGGCAAAGACTATGACCCCCTGCAATATGTCTCGCTCGCCGATACGCAATTATCCGGCCAGCCCGGTTTGCTGGCCGATGAGGCGGCGGCCATGCCGATGTTTGGCGACGAGAAAATTATCGTCGTCACCGGCGCCGCCGGCGCGGCGCCCGAAGCCGCCCGTCTCTATTTGGAAACGCTGAACGAGGCGACCTCGAAAGCCGCGCTGGTGGTCATCGAAGCGGGCAATCTTAAGCCGTCTTCGGGTTTGCGAAAATTGGCCGAAAAAGACGACCGCGCCATGGCCTTGCCTTGTTATGAATTGGAAGCGCGCGACATTACGCAATTGGCGCGCAGTTTCATGGAGGCCGAAAACTACCGCATCGAAGCGCAAGCTTTGGAAATGCTGGCGGCGCGTTTGGCCACCGATCGCGGGATTATTCAGCGCGAATTGGAACGCTTGGTTTTATTCAAAGGCGTGCTGGATAAAAACCAAGCGACGGGCATGATTACCGCCGAGGACGTCGACGCGGCCTTGGGGGACCAGACCCAAGCGGGGTTTGATAAGCTCATCGATAATGTGGCGCTGGGTCGTCTCGATGCCGCCGACCGCGCCGTGGCGCGATTGAGCGAAGCCGGAACGCCCGCCGCCGTGGCGCTGGGGCCGGTGCGGACGCATTTTCAAACCCTGCATCTCGCGCTCGCGATGATGGAAAAAGGCACGCCGCAATCGCAAGCCTTGAGTGCGTTTAAACCGCCGTTGCATTTTCGGCGCAAACCAAAAGTCGAAGAACAATTGCGGCTTTGGTCCTCGCGAAAATGTGCGCGCGCGCTATCGATTTTAAACGAAGCCGAAACCGCCTGTCGCGGAGCCACGCCCGGCCTCTCGAAAGCGCAAGCCGGCCAAGCCCTCTTGCGGATTACCCGCGCGGCAAAATTATAATCTAGGTTTCCAAAAGCTTGCTGACCAGAGCGTCCAATTGGTCGAGCGATTTATAGGTCACGCGAAGCGAGCCGCCTTTATTGTCGCCCTTATCGTCAATCGAAACGCCAAGCCCGAGACTATCGCTAATGGTTTTTTCCAAAGCCCGCGTGTCGGCATTTTTTGCATCGGGTGTCGCCGCCTTGGCGTTTGAGGGCGCCGCCTCTTGCTTGTCGGAATTTGCCAAGCCCTCTACCGCGCGCACGCTCAACCCTTCGGCGATAATTTTCTTCACCAAAGCCGCACCATTGGAAACCCCCAAAAGGGCGCGCGCGTGCCCCATGGAAATCGTGCCTTCGACCAAAGCCTTGCGCACCGCATCGGGCGCCGCTGTCAGGCGCAACAGATTGGCAATATGGCTGCGGCTTTTGCCAATCGTCTCGGCAAGCTCGGCTTGCGTATAGGCGAAATCATCGATAAGTCGTTGATATCCCTCAGCTTCTTCGATTGGATTTAAATCAGAACGCTGCACGTTCTCGATAATGCCAATCTCCAGCGCGGTCACATCATTGATATCTTGAACGAGGGTCGGCACTTGATGCAATTTGGCTTTTTGCGCGGCGCGCCAACGCCGCTCGCCAGCGATAATTTCAAACTGGTGTTTTTTACCGGCAATCGGGCGCACCAAAAGCGGTTGTAAAATGCCTGACTTTTCGACCGAGGCGGCCAGCGCTACCAACTCGCTTTCGGCAAAGTTTTTGCGCGGCTGAAACTTGCCGGGCTGCAATTGGTCGACCCCGAGATAAACCAAGCCATCGCCGCCGGCTGGCACATCGCCGCGGGCAGGCACATCCTCGCGGGCTGGCACGGAAGTGGTTTGGCTCTCGGCTGTTGGCTCGACCACCGCCTGTTTGGCTGTTTCGCCAATGAGGGCCGATAGGCCTCGGCCAAGGCCGCGTTTTTTATCACTCATGTGTTTCCCCTGGCGCGGCTTTATAGTGGCGCTCTCTTTGAATTAATTCTGACGCTAATTTCATATAGGCTTGCGAGCCGCTGCATTTGTGATCGTAAAGCAAAGCGGGCTTGCCAAAACTTGGCGCTTCGGACACGCGCACATTGCGCGGAATAATCGTCTCATAAACCAGCGTTTCAAAATGCCCACGCACATCATCTTCGACTTGCGTCGACAGATTATTGCGCGCGTCATACATGGTCAGCACAATGCCCTGAATATCCAGCGTGGCGTTGAGACTGTCTTTCACTTGCTCGATGGTTTGCAACAATTGGCTCAAGCCTTCGAGCGCGAAAAATTCGCATTGCAACGGCACTAAAACAGATTGCGCCGCCACCATAGCGTTTAGCGTCAACATGTTCAGCGACGGCGGGCAATCGATAAACACATAAGCATAAGCCGCACCGCTATCGCGGGTAAAAGCCTCCAGCTCATCTTTCAGCCGATGCAAGCGGCGCGGGTTTTCGGCCAGCTCTACTTCCACGCCCAAGAGATCCATACTGGCGGGCACTAAATCTAGCCCCGGCACAACGCTTGGCATAATCGCCTCGACCATTGGCACTTCGCCGAGCAGCACTTCAAAGCTTGTGGTCTTGCGGCTTTCGCGGTCGACGCCCAAACCCGTCGAGGCATTGCCTTGCGGGTCGAGGTCGACCAGCAGCACTTTTTCGCCGATGGCGGCCAAAGCCGTGCTGAGGTTAATCGCCGTCGTGGTTTTGCCAACGCCGCCCTTTTGGTTGGCCAGACAAATAAACCGAGGCGTCCCGGTTTTTTGGGATAACGGGGGGTCTTGCGAACTCATAAGCGTGTTTTTCTCCAAAAAGCGGCTGCTTCAACCCTTGTCTGGTTTAGCCTTGGCGCGCCGATAGGGCTTTAATTTCAATCAATCTCGCGTCCGCATCGGTACGGCTTTCATGCGCAATCGTCTCAAGTTTCCAATATTGTTGGGCTTGCGTCAATTCTTCTTGCCAATCTCGCCCCTTATGCAGCAGCGCAATTGTGGATGGATTGAAAAACGGCGCCATAAGCCCCGCCAACCCTTGCATAGACGCCAAAGCCCGCGCGGTAATTACGTCGACCTCGGCCAAAGCCTCCGGCAAAGCCTCGCTCAACGCCTCAATCCGCATATGATGCACCGTGGCTGGCGCACCGGTGTCGCGCAAGACGGCGCGCAGAAAACTGACTTTCTTGCGGTCGCTCTCCACCAAATGCACTTGTGCTTGGGGCGCGCCCTCGGGTCTATCGGCCAAGAGAATAGCCAGAACCAGCCCAGGAAACCCCGCGCCGCTGCCGATATCCAACCAGATGCGTGCGGTTTTGGGCGCCAAATCAAGAATTTGCGCGCAATCGGCCACATGGCGATGCCAATATTGCGCCAAAGTGGACGGCCCCACTAAGTTCACCGATTTTTGCCATTTGCCCAATAAAGCTTGATAGGTGGTCAGATGCACCATTGTTTCACGTGAAACATTGAATTGCTCGGCAAAGGCTTGCGCATTCATTTCCATGGTCGGCCTATGTCTCGGAAGACTTGGTAGGCGCGCGCTGGTTTTTGCGCGCATGGTGCAGTAAAAGCGTCAAGGCGGCGGGCGTCATGCCGTCCATCCGCGCCGCTTGTCCTAGCGTTACCGGTCGGGCGGCGGCTAATTTTTGACGAACTTCCGTCGCCATGCCTTCCAGCGCCAAATAATCCATATCGCTTGGCAGGCTTAGCGCTTCGTCGCGGCGAAACGCGTCAATGTCCGCTTGTTGGCGATCGAGATAGCCAGCATAAAGCGCATCGGTTTCGATTTGCTGGCGGATCTCGCGCGACCAATCGCCCATTTCTGGCCAGACGGCTTGCAAATCTTTCCAATCAATCGACGGATAGGCCAAAAGCTCGCTCATCGTGCGGCGCGTGCCATCGGCGCGAATATGCATGCCCTTGGCGCCCGCCTCATTGGGAGTCATTGTCCAAGAAGCCGCTTTTGTGCGCGCCGCCGTCAGGGCCGCCATTTTGGCGCGAAACGCTTTGGCACGGCGCGGGCCGACAATCCCAGCGGCAATGCCTTTTTCGGTCAAGCGCTGATCGGCATTATCGGCGCGCAAGCTTAAGCGGTATTCCGCCCGCGCCGTAAACATCCGATACGGCTCGGAAACGCCCTTGGTCACCAAGTCGTCAATCATCACGCCGAGATAGGCTTCGGCGCGGTCAAAATACACCGCCGCCTCGCCCGCCGCCGCGCGCGCAGCATTCAGACCCGCAACCAGCCCCTGTCCCGCTGCTTCTTCATACCCGGTCGTGCCATTTATCTGTCCGGCCAAATAAAGCCCGGGCAAAGCTTTCAACTCAAGGCTTGGCAGCAAAGCTTTCGGGTCGACATAATCATATTCAATGGCATAGCCCGGGCGGATGATTTTGACCTCCTCCAGCCCCACAATCGTGCGGATAAACCTATCCTGCAACTCGGCCGGTAAAGAGGTGGAGATGCCATTGGGATACACCGTCGGGTCATCGAGGCCTTCTGGCTCCAAGAAAATCTGATGGCTCTTGCGCTCGGGAAAGCGGGCCACTTTGTCTTCAATAGCCGGGCAATAGCGCGGGCCAACGCCGGCAATCTGGCCAGAATAAACCGGCGATTGCAGAATATTCTCTTCGATAATATCAAATGTCGCCTGATTGGTATGGGTGATATAGCACACCGTTTGCGGCACGATAATTTTCTCGGTCAAAAACGAAAACGGCACAGGCGCTTCATCGGCTGGCTGGGCTTCCAGTTTTTCGGTGGCAATCGTGCGGCCATCTAAGCGCGCGGGCGTTCCGGTTTTCATCCGCCCCATGGTTAAAGCGCCTGTTTGTTCGGCCAGAGCGTAAAGTCGTTTGGAAAGCGTAATGGCGGGCGCCTCGCCATGGCGCCCGGCCGGCACGCGCTCGGTGCCAATATGAATAATGCCATCCAAAAACGTGCCCGTGGTCAAAACCACTGATGCCGCGCGGTGGGTTTCGCCGTCTTGCGTCACCACCCCGGAGGCGCGACCCGCTTCTACCAGCACATCATCGACGGGCTGGCCGAGCAGGCTTAGGTTTACGGTTTCTTGCATCGCCGCCTGCATGACCTCGCGATATAGTTTGCGGTCGGCTTGCGTGCGCGGCCCATGCACGGCCGGGCCTTTGCGCCGATTGAGCAGACGAAATTGAATGCCCGCCTGATCGGCCACCCGCCCCATCAGCCCATCCAGCGCATCGATTTCGCGCACCAAATGGCCTTTGCCAACGCCGCCAATGGCAGGGTTGCAAGACATCTCGCCAATCGTCTCTAACTTATGGGTGACCAAAAGCGTGCGCGCGCCAAACCGCGCAGCCGCCGCGGCCGCTTCACAGCCTGCGTGGCCTCCGCCAATGACAATCACATCCCAGTTGTTTTCGTGCATTTACCTGCACTCCCAAATTTAAAGCGGGTCTCAAGCCGCCTTGTAACGCGGCGCACGGGTCGAGGCAAGTGTTTCACGTGAAACAATTTTACCGCGCGCCCTACTTACCGATGCAGAAATCCGCAAACACGATATCCAGCAATTGCTCGATATCTACTGCGCCCGTGATGCGCCCCAAGGCGCGTTGGGCGAGGCGCAAATCTTCCGCCGCTAATTCTAGCCCCGTATCGGCAATCGCCAGCGCGCGTTCTAGCGCGGTGCAGGCCTCGCTCAAGGCTTGGCGGTGGCGTTCACGCGTTAAAACCGGCGCCTCTTTGGCACCTGTGCGTTGGGTCACCAAGCCTTGCAATGCGGCTAACAGCGGGGTTTCGCCCTCGCCCGTCAAAGTCGAGAGCGAGAGGGTATCGCCGCCTGCAAACGAGCCAAGCTCGGCTGCTGGCACAGCGCCCAAATCGGCTTTATTGCAAATCACCAAATCGGCGGCTTGCGTGGCTTCCACCTCGCCTTGGGGCGCGCGCGTGTCGGGCGAGAGAACCAAGAGGCGGATATCGGCCGCCTCAGCCTGCAATTTGGCGCGGCGCACGCCTTCGCGCTCGATATCGTCGCCCGCCTCGCGCAAGCCTGCCGTATCGACCAAAGTCACCGGCACGCCGCCCAAGACCATAGCCACCTCAATCACATCGCGTGTGGTGCCTGCAAGCGCCGAGACAATGGCCGCGTCTTTTCCAGATAACCTGTTGAGAATGCTCGATTTTCCGGCATTTGGCGCGCCCAGTAAGGCAACCCTAAGGCCATCGCGCAAAGCCAGCCCACGGGTGTCTTGCAGATGCGCTTGCATGGCCGCCGCAAGTTCTGGCACGCCCTCTAAGGCGCGTTGGCCTAGCCCGCCCGGCAAGTCTTCATCGGCAAATTCAATATCGGCCTCGACATGCGCCAAAGTGGTTTTCAGCGTCTCGCGCCAGCCTTCCATCAATTGGCGCAAACTGCCGCTCATTTGCCGAAGCGCTTGGGCTTGTTGCGCGCCGCCCTCGGCATCAATCAAATCGGCAATGGCTTCGGCGCCGGTTAAATCCATCTTGGCGTTTAGCACCGCGCGGCGGGTAAACTCGCCCGCCTCGGCTGGCGTGCATATCTCGAGCTTCGCCAAAGCCGCCAGAATAGATTGCGTGACCGCCAGCCCCCCATGCACGTGCAGCTCGGCCATATCTTCGCCGGTAAAACTATGTGGCGCGACAAAGCGCAAAACCAAAGCCTCATCGAGCAGCGCCCCGCCCTCTGGGTCATAGAGTTTTCGCACAACCGCTTGACGCGGTGCGGGCAATTTGTCGACGCCCAAATGCGCGAGAGCCGTCTCGACCTCGGGGCCGCTCAAGCGAATAACCGCGAGCGCGGCGCGGCCAGCGCCCGTCGATAAAGCAAAAACAGTTTCCGGAGCCTGGTCAGGTCGGCGCACGCATATCTCCTCTGGCGGCAAAGCAAATCATCGCTAAACTGCACGAGATGAGCCATCCATTCAAGCGAAACAGACTGGCCGAATCGACCAGCCCATATCTTTTGCAACATAAAGATAATCCTGTGCATTGGCAGCCTTGGGAACCCGAAGTGTTTGAAGAAGCGCGCGCGCGAAATGTGCCCGTGCTTTTGTCCATCGGGTATGCGGCGTGTCATTGGTGTCATGTGATGGCGCATGAAAGTTTTGAAGACGAAGAGGTCGCCAAAGTGATGAATGAGAAATTCATCTGTATCAAACTCGACCGCGAAGAGCGCCCCGACCTCGACGAGATATATATGACCGCCCTGTCGATGATGGGCGAGCCAGGCGGCTGGCCGCTGACCATGTGTTTAGATGCCGATGCGCGCCCGTTTTGGGGCGGCACGTATTTTCCCAAATTGCCGAATTATGGCCGCCCGGGGTTTATGCAAATCCTCGAGGAGATATCGCGCATCTGGCACGAGACGCCCGACAAGATAGAGAAAAACACCCAGACCCTGACACAAGGTTTGCGCGCGCGCGCCAAAGCCGATGCGCGTGGCGACATGCCCGAAGACCTGCCCTCGCGCGCCGCCACCACGTTGAGCCAGCATATTGATTTACAAAAAGGCGGCTTGCAGGGCGCGCCGAAATTCCCCCAAGCTTTCCTCTATCAATTTCTTTGGCAGCAAGCCCAGCTCGACGCCGACACGGGTATCCGCAACGCGGTTCTGGTGACTTTGGAAAAAATTTGCCAAGGCGGTATGTATGATCATATCGGCGGCGGCTTTGCCCGCTATAGCGTCGATGCCGATTGGCTGGTGCCGCATTTTGAAAAAATGCTCTATGACAATGCGCTTTTGGTGCAGCTGATGACACAAGTCTGGCGCGACACCAAAAGCCCGCTTTTAGCCGCGCGCATCGCCGAGACGCTGGCTTGGGTGACGCGCGAAATGACGCTGGAAACGGGCGCTTTCGCCGCCAGTCTCGACGCCGATACCGAAGGCATTGAGGGCAAGTTTTATGTCTGGTCGCGCAAAGAAATAGAGCAGCTTTTATCGCCGACCCAAAACGGGGAAGCTTTTTGCCAGACCTATGACATCACCGAAGCGGGGAATTTTGAGGGTCACAATATTGCCAATCTGCTCGCCCAAGGCGATGGCGTGCAAACCGATTTAGCGACAGCGCGTGCGCTTCTTTTACAAGCGCGCAACCAACGCATTGCGCCGGGGCGCGATGATAAAATTCTGGCCGATTGGAACGCCATGATGATTGCGGCCATGGCACAAGCCGGCCTCGCTTTCGGTCGCGACGATTGGTTGAGCCAAGCCAAAACAGCCTTTGTTGCCGCCCGCCAAGCGCTTACCGATGCCCAAGGTAATTTGCGTCATAGCGCGCGCGAGGGACAGGTTTTATCGGTCTCTTTATCCAGCGATTATGCTTTTCTGGGGCAGGCGGCCTTGGCGCTTTACCAAGCCACCCGTGAGGTGGCCTATCTCGACTATGCGAAACTATGCGCCGATAGTCTGCACGCAGATTTTTATGATGACCCAATTCTAGGTGGGCGCGGCGGCTATCTGACCAATCGCCAATCTGAAGCCAAAGATGTTTTGGTCAACAATCGACCCGTGCAAGATAATGCTATGCCGTCTGGCAATGCCGCGATTTATCAGCTGTTCGCCTCACTGGCCACGCTGACGGGCGAGGCGTCTTATCGCGCGCTTGGACAAGATTTGTTCACCGCTTTGGCCGGACATTTGGCCAGCCAATATACATCTATGACGTCGCTTTTGGTCGCCCGCCAGATGGATGAAAACAGCCTGACGATTATTTTGATTGGCGATGTCGAGGGGATAAAGGTCTTGGAAAAAGCCGCGCGCCAACACCGTGTGTTTAGCGCCCATATTTTGGTTTTATCGCCCGAGGCGCAGCTTGCCCCCACGCATCCCGCGCATGGCAAAACACAAGTCGACGCAAAGCCCACGGCCTATGTTTGCCCGGGGCAAACCTGTTTGGCGCCGATAACCGACCCGCAAGCTTTGGCAGAGCAGCTAGACGCGGTTATCAAAGCGCGCCAAAAACGAGCTGATTAAGTGTTCATCGAGTCGAAGAACTCGCCGTTGTTTTTGGTGTTCTTCAATTTATCGAGCAAGAATTCGGTCGCGTCCACCGCCCCCATTGGATTGAGGATACGTCGCAACACATAGATTTTCGACAGGTCGCCAGCCTCCACAAGCAATTCTTCTTTGCGGGTACCGGACTTCATAATGTCGATGGCTGGGAAAACCCGTTTGTCGGAAATCTTGCGATCCAACACAATTTCCGAGTTACCTGTGCCTTTAAATTCTTCAAAAATAACTTCATCCATACGCGAGCCCGTTTCGATAAGCGCGGTGGAGATAATCGTCAGCGAGCCGCCCTCTTCGATGTTCCGCGCGGCGCCAAAAAAGCGTTTCGGGCGTTGCAGCGCATTGGCGTCAACACCACCGGTCAAAACTTTGCCCGAGCTTGGCACAACCGTATTATAGGCGCGTCCCAAACGCGTGATACTATCCAATAGAATAACCACGTCGCGGCCGTGTTCTACCAAACGCTTGGCTTTTTCAATCACCATTTCAGCCACTTGCACGTGGCGCGTGGCTGGCTCATCAAAAGTTGAAGACACAACTTCGCCCTGCACCGAACGCTGCATGTCGGTTACCTCTTCGGGGCGCTCATCGATTAGCAAAACAATGAGATAGCATTCTGGATGATTGCTAGCGATGGATTTGGCGATGTTCTGCATCAGCACCGTTTTACCCGTGCGCGGTGGCGCCACAATCAGGGCGCGCTGGCCTTTACCGAGCGGGGCGACAATGTCGATGATGCGCGAAGATAAATCTTTGCTGGTCGGTTCTTCCACTTCCATGGCAAAAGCGCTGTCTGGATACAGCGGCGTCAGATTATCAAAATGGACTTTTTGGCGCGCTTTTTCTGGGTCTTCAAAATTAATGCCGTTCAATTTCAGCAAAGCAAAATAACGCTCGCCGTCTTTGGGGCTGCGAATTTCGCCTTCGACTGTATCGCCTGTGCGCAGCGAGAAGCGGCGGATTTGGCTGGGGCTGACATAAATATCATCTGGGCCTGGCAGGTAATTGGCATCTGGCGAGCGCAAGAAACCAAATCCATCTTGCAGCACTTCCATCACGCCTTCGCCGATAATGGTAATATTATCCTCGGCCAGTTTTTTCAAAATGGCAAACAGCATGTCTTGCTTCAACATAGTCGAAGCGTTTTCAATCTCATGCTCTTCGGCAAACGCTAATAGCTCGGTCGGCGATTTGCTTTTCAAATGCTCGAGTTTGATCTGATCTTTCATGTCGTCCATCGTTTTATCCATAAAGCGGGCGCGCAAAATTTGCGGCGAAACTGATTTTTTAAAAGGGGGAAGGCTTCAAATGTCGCAAACGACGAAAGAGCCTTTATCGAAGTGAGCTTGAGTATAGCGAAAAATACGCGCCTTCACAAGCGCCCATCAAACCTGTCTAAAACGGCTGCACCACCACTAAAATAACGATGAAAACCGTCAAAACAGGCGGGATTTCATTTATCATGCGATAGAAGCGCGACGAGCGCGGCAAAGTCTGGCTTAGAAATTTCTTTCGCGTCGACGCCAAAAATCCGTGATAGCCCGATAAGATAAGCACAAGGCTCAATTTCACATGTAACCAAACTCCCGCGCTTTCAATAAATCCAGCGCGCAAAATTAAGCTCAGCCCTAAAATCCAAGCAACCACCATGGCTGGCGTCATGATGACGCGCAGCAGGTTTTTTTCCATGGTTTCAAAAATAGCAAATGGCTCGCCCGCTTCCATGGCTTCGGCGTGATATACAAATAGGCGCGGCAAATAATACATCCCCGCCATCCAAAACATCACAGCGACAATATGAAACGCTAATATCCATGGATATAAATCGGCTAATACATCACGCATCTATCTATCCTTGTCGAACCAGTTCGATTAATTTTTGCACATTCTCCGGTGGCGTTTGCGGCACAATGCCATGACCGAGATTAAAAATATAATCGCGCCCTGCAAAATCGTTTTTAATGTCTGCCACGGCTTGCTCTAGAGCCGCGCCACCCGCTACCAAAGTTAAAGGGTCGAGATTGCCTTGCAAGACGATGTTTTCTGGCACGTTTTGCACCATCGCTTTTCTATCGGCGCTTGTGTCTAGCCCCAAAACTTGCACGCCTGTGCGCGCCACATAGTCAGCCATGTCGCAGCTGGCAGCGCGGGGAAACCCAATGATGGGAACGCCGACACCGCGCGCGCGCAAACCTTCCACAATGGCCGCCACGGGTTCCACGCACCACATATCAAACGCCTCGCCGTGCAAAGACGCCGCCCAGCTTTCGAATAATTGCAATACTTCGGCACCCGCCTCGACTTGTGCCGCCAAATAATCAATCGTCGCCGCCACAATAATATCCATCAGACCTTGAAAGGCTTGCGGATCGTTTTGCGCCAAGGCGCGCGCAGGCGCTTGGTCGGGCGTGCCGCGCCCCGCCACCATATAGGTCGCTACCGTCCAAGGCGCACCAGCAAACCCGATGAGCGTGGTTTCCTTGGGCAAAGAATGAGACAAGCGAGACACGGTTTCAATAATCGGCTCTAAATGCTCGCTCACGTTATCCGGCGATAGGCTTTGCGCCGACACCACCGGATCCAAACGCGGGCCCTCTCCGGTTTCAAACCAGACTTTCTGGCCGAGGGCATCGGGGATAAGTAAAATATCGGCAAATAAAATCGCTGCATCAAAACCATAGCGTCGAATGGGCTGCAAGGTCACTTCTTCGGCGAAGACTGGATTATAGCAAAGGTCTAAAAACCCGCCGGCGGTTTCGCGAAGCGCGCGATATTCAGGCAAATACCGGCCCGCTTGGCGCATCAGCCAAATCGGTGGCACTGGTTGACTATCGGTTGGCTTTGTCTTGCTTGTCCCATCTTTGGCGGCTGCGCCAGAGAGGGTTTTTAAAAATAGTTTCATACTCATGCCACCTTCTTAACTTCGTTTTCTTATTAATACACTAAAGATGTAGTTGTAGTAGTGTCGCAGGGAAGCTGTGGATTGCTTATTTCGCGCCAATCCATACACAAGCAAAATCAAAACGAATAGGCATGTGAACAACGGGGATAAGCCTTTCGCCCTGTGGACAGACAATGTTTTTTGAGCGCTCGCTTGCAAAATACAGAGCTGTGAATAATACGGACAATGGGGATAAAGGCTCGCGCGAAGCCGCGCATAATTTATCCCCAAAACCCCCAAACATAGAAATCGATTTATTAAATCGCCTCAAACTCGGGGTATGAAAAATTAACAGTGGGGAGAAAATTTCTTGGCTTGCCGCGCGGTGCGACTTATCCTCACTATTCACATAATCCACAATCGGGCGTGGCGCCGAAACGAGGTAAGGAAGAAGCACTCGTGAAATATTTTCACCTGCATTTAATTTCCGACAGCACGGGCGAAACCATCCAAGCGGTGGCGCGAGCGGTCTGCGCGCAATTTGTCGAAGCCCAGCCGGTTGAGCATATTTATGGTTTGGTGCGGGGCAAAAAAGCGCTTGATCGGGCTTTGGCCGAATTGGCCGAAAACCCAGGCCCCGTCATGTATTCGATTTTGGACGATGCTTTGCGCGCCAATTTGCATAGCGTGTGCGAAAAATTATCCGTGCCATGTCTTTCGGTTCTCGAGCCTTTCGTCAATCAATTGGCGCCCTATTTGAAAGTCGAAGCCAGCGGCAAGCCAGGCGGCCAACACGCGATGGATACGGATTATTTTCGCCGCATCAATGCGCTGAATTACACCATCCAACACGATGACGGGCAAAGCCAAAGTGATTTGGACACGGCGGATATTATTTTGACCGGCGTCAGCCGCACGTCGAAAACCCCGACATGTATTTATCTGGCCAATCGCGGTTATAAATCGGCCAATGTGCCTTTGGTGCCAGGCATGGATCCGCCGAGCGAATTATTAGAAGCCAAAAACCCCTTGATTGTTGGCCTGTTAAACAGCCCCGAACGGTTGCGCGCCATTCGGCGCAATCGGCTTTTGTCGCTCAACGAAGAAAGCGAAACCGAATATATTGACCCCGAGTTAATTCGTGCCGAGATTGCCGATGCGCGCAGATTATTTGCCCGCCAGCGTTGGCCGGTTATCGACGTGACGCGCCGCTCGGTGGAAGAAATTGCCAGCGCGGTTTTAAACTTATATCAAGACCATGAAAAAGCCCGCGATGCTCGCCCCTAAGCGAGGCGCGAAAATGAGGAAATCATGCACTTAACCAAAACATTAATCTTGGCTTCGAAAAGCAAAATCCGCGCGCAAGTTCTAGCCGGCGCGGGCGTGGCTTTTGATGTGGCGCCATCTGGCGTGGATGAGGAGGCTTTGAAAGCCCTCCATTCCGGCGATGCTGCGGGTCTTGCGGTCGGATTGGCCGAAGCCAAAGCGCGCGCCTTGAGCGCAAACGGGCTGATTATCGGCGCCGACCAAGTTTTGCAATGCGAGGGCGTTTTATATGACAAGCCGGGCGATATGGAAGAGGCGCGCGCGAATTTGAAAAAATTTCGAGGCCGCACGCATTATCTTATCGGCGGCGTGGTTTTGGTCGAAGACGGCAAAACACTCTGGGCGCATCATCAAAAAGTATCGCTGGCGGTGCGCGATTTTTCCGATGCGTTTCTCGATGCCTATCTCGAAGAGGCGGGCGAGACAATTTTGGCCTCCGTTGGTTGCTATCAATTGGAGGGGCTTGGCGCGCATTTATTTGACACAATCGACGGCGATTATTTCTCGACGCTTGGCCTGCCGCTCTTACCACTTTTGCAGGCCTTGCGCGAGCATGGCGGTCTGCCCCGCTAATGGTTGGGGGGGAGCAAAAATCGGGCATTATCGGTTGGCCCGTCAGCCATTCTCGCTCGCCGCTGCTGCACAGCTATTGGATGCAAAAACACGCAATTGAGGCCAGCTATGAACGCTGCCCCATTGATCCGGCGGCGGACTTTCGCCAAGCCCTTGAGGCCATGGCGCAAGATGGGTTCATTGGCGCCAATGTAACGATTCCGCATAAAGAAAATGCTTTTGCCGCCTGTGACTCGCATACGCAGCCGGCGCAAAACCTCGGTGCGGTAAACACGATTGTCATGCGCGATGGCCGCTTGCTCGGTGCCAATACGGATGGCGACGGATTTATTGCCAGTCTGGAAGCGGGCGCGCCAAACCAAGATTGGCGCCAACGACCAGCGCTTGTTTTAGGTGCGGGCGGCGCGGCGCGGGCTATTTTAGTGGCGCTGGAAACGGCGGGGCTAAGCGATATTCGTCTGGTCAATCGCACACGCGCGCGCGCTGAAGCGCTGGCGCCTTTATGCGGCCAAGCCTTGTCGATTGGCGATTGGGACGCGCGCGAGGCCTTGGCACAAGAGTGCGGTCTTTTGGTCAACACCACCAGTCTGGGCATGCATGGCGCACCGAGGTTGGATATGGGGCTGGAAACCCTTGGCGAAAAAGCCGTGGTGACCGATATTGTTTACACGCCGCTGGAAACAGATTTATTGGCGCGCGCGCGCGCCTCGGGTTTGGTGGCTGTCGATGGGTTGGGCATGTTGATGCATCAGGCGGCGCTTTCGTTTGAAATGTGGTTCGGGGTGCGCCCGCAAGTCGATGCGGCTTTGCGCGCGCTTTTGGTCGAGGATTTAGGGTCGCTTTAGCCTGTTATTGGGAGGATAGAATTTTGTATTTAATCGGACTGACGGGCTCCATTGGCATGGGCAAAACGCAAACCGCCGCTTTGTTTGAGGCCGAGGGCGTGCCGCGCTATGACGCCGATGCGGCGGTGCATGCGCTTTATCAAAAAGGCGGCGCGGCGGTGGCCCCCATCGGTGAGTTGGTGCCAGAGGCGGTGGTCGATGGCCAAGTTGACCGCGCTATTTTGGGTCAAGTGGTGTTGAAAGATGGCGCCAAATTAAAAGCGCTGGAAGCTTTGGTGCATCCGCTGGCGGGGCAATCGCAAATGCAATTTTTGGCTGAGCAGGAAAGCGCTGGCCAAGCGGCGGTGCTTTTGGACATTCCGTTATTATTTGAAACCGGCGGACAAGATTATGTCGATTGCGTGGTGGTGGTTTCCGCCCCCTTTGAGATGCAGCGCGCGCGCGTATTGGCGCGCCCCGGCATGAGCGAAGAAAGATTTATGGATATTCTGGCCAAGCAAGTGCCGGATGAAGCCAAACGCCAAGCGGCCGAGTTTATTGTGGACAGCTCGATATCGGTAGAAGACGCCCACGCCCAAGTGCATGCTATTGTGCAGCAAATAAAGGGGCGCGAGGGCAAGGCCTATGCCGCGCGCAAGAGCCGCTTCGAAGCCCGAAATTCTGAAGCTCCAAACCCATAAAGTTTAAGGTCGATAGGAAAAACCCCATGCGCGAGATTGTTTTTGATACAGAGACGACAGGCCTTAGCCCTAAAAATGGCGACCGCGTGGTGGAAATCGGCTGTTTGGAATTGTTCAACCGCTTGCCCACGGGCGAGACGTTTCACGTCTATCTCAACCCCGAGCGCGATATGCCCAGCGAGGCCGAGGCCGTGCATGGTCTGTCGGAAAGTTTTTTGGCCGACAAACCTTTGTTCGCCGAAGTGGCCGATGCGTTTCTCGCTTTCGTGGGCGATGCTGCGCTGATTGCCCATAACGCCAGTTTTGATATGCGCTTTGTCAACGCCGAGCTAACGGCGTGCGGGCGACCCGATTTAAGCGAGCATGAAGTGATTGATACTTTGGCAATGGCGCGCAAAAAATTTCCGGGCTCGCCCGCCAGCCTCGATGCGCTGTGCAAACGCTTTAACGTCGACACGTCTAACCGCGAGCTGCACGGCGCGCTGATTGATAGTGAATTATTGGCCGGGGTTTATTTGGAGCTTATGGGTGGGCGCCAAACCGGCATGATTTTTGAGAAGAAACAACAACAAGCCCAAGCCGGAGATTTATCGCCGCGCCAGCCGAAAAAACGACGTCCCACGCCGCTGCCCGCTCGGCTCAGCCGCGAAGAGCAAGAGGCGCATATTGCGTTTCTCGAGGGTTTTCCAAGGCGCGCCGTTTGGCTAGGCGACGAAGAGGCTTAGTTTAACGTCTCGCCTGCGTCTTCCGCTTGGGAGCTTTCGCTTTGCTGATAGAGCGCCATGAAATCGATCGGGTCGAGCATGATGGGCGGATAGCCGCCGTCGCGTGTGGCATCGGCCAAGACACGGCGGGCAAAAGGAAACAATTGCCGTGGCGCCTCGATGAGCAGCACAGGCTTTATGTCGGCTTCGGGAATATTCATCAGACGAAACACGCCGCAATATTCCAGCTCGGCGATAAATTGCAGGCTCTCTTCGCCGTCACCCTCGCTCTCGCCTGTGCCTTCCGCGGGGCTTTTGGCTTCAATGCGAAATTTAAGGCCAACCTCATAATCTGTATCGGATAATTTGCGCGCGCCGACATTGGCGTTCACGCCAATCTCGGGGTTCTGACCGGCGGCGAAATTGGGCGCGCCTGGGTTTTCAAACGATAGGTCACGGACATATTGAACCATAATTTGCAAGCCAGCTTGGGCTTCGGGTTTGGGGGTGGCTTCGGCCATGGGTCTCTCCTATCGGGGTGGTTTTTCTAAGTTGATATTTGCCACACTTTGGAAGGTGACAAAACCTATTTGTGCTTAGCGCTCGTCGTCCTCGACGCGAAACTCGCCCTCGATAATATCGGCGGGGGTTTGCTTGGGGTCGGCATCTGGGCTCTGCGGGTCAGAGGGTTGGCGGGCTTGAAAGCCGCGCATGAGTTGCGGCAAAACCATCGCCATAACGCTTTCCAAAACCAAAAGCCGCGTCCAGCGCAGCATCAGCCCTAGCCCTAGCGTGTCGGTAAAAAATCCAGGCAGTATTAAAAGAACGCCGCCCATAATAATCAAAACACCATGGCCAACGGCGGCCAAAGGCGCGCGGTCTTGTTTTTGCGCGGCTTGCGCTTCGGCCAAAACGCTCATGCCTTGGCTGCGCATGCGGCTCATGCCCCAAAAGGCGGTGGCAAACATCAATAGTAAAGTCCAGCCCGCGCCAATGGCACTGCCGACCTCAATAAACAGATAGATTTCCAGCACAAGGGTAAGCAAGAGCATTGCAAAAATTGGGCCAAACATAGGGTCTCCTTTGCTGCGCCAGCATAGCGCAGTTCTGATATATGGCCAGCGCTTTGCATTTGGGAAAAAAATCCCCATATTGGGTAGACGCTGGCCTATCTTGTAGATAGGTAGGAAACGCTAATTTGAAAAGAGACCCGCTATGGATCCGCTTAATTTAATTCTCCTGATTGTTGTTGTTCTGGTGGGGCTGAAATTGCGCTCGGTTTTGGGGTTTCGCAATGATGACGAAAAACCCAGCTCGCGCTCTAGCGCCTATCGGCTGAACCGCGACGCCTTTGAAAACAAACCAGAGGGCAAAGAAAACAATCAGCCAGCCGCGCTTCGCGACCCCGACGATAGCTCGCAAGATGGTGGCCTGCAAGATAATGGCTCGCAAGATAATGGTCTGCAAGAAGCCGCCCAACCCCTGCAAGGCCAGCCTGTGGCCGCAAGCCTAGAGCCGGTCTCGCAAGACGACGATACGGCGGGTCGCGGATTGGCTTATTTGCGCCGCGTGCAGCCTGACTTTGACGAGGGTAATTTTGTCGAAGGCGCGGCGCGCGCCTATGAGATGATTTTAACGGCTTTTGCCGATGGCGACATTTCGGGCGTGAAAGGCTTTTTGGGCGCCGAGGTAGCGGCCGGATTTGACGCCGCCATGGACCAGCGCCAAGCCCAAGGCCAGCAATTGATAACCCGCGTCTTGCGCCTCGACCGTCCGGTTTTGGAGGATGCGCGGTTTGAAAACGATAAAGTGCAATTGGATGTGCGGTTTCGCGCCGAGCTTATCTCTTTCACCACAGGCCTCGACGAGACCGTCGATGAGGCGGCTTTGCCGGCGCCAAATACGACTTTGGATGTATGGACTTTTGAGGGCGCGCAAGGCGTCGCCGACCCGAGCTGGGCTTTGGTCGCAACCCAAAGCGCCTAATCATGGCGCCCCGACCGCCTAAGGATGACGGTAAAAAGGCCTGGGATAAAGTCACCCAGCAAGCCACGCCGCTCGACCCTGAAAAACAGAACCGACATATTGAAAAAACCACGGCGGCATCCGCCCAAAAGCCCAAGAAAGCGGCTGCCCCGTCGATTTCTGGCAAGCTTTCCTTCCGCCAGCCTTTATCTGTAAAACCGGCTCTGCAAGGGCTATCGCGGCCACCTTTGGAGGCGGATAAGCCGCCGCCATTGCCGCAGATTGAGCAAAAATCACGCCGCCGCTTGGGTCGAGGCTCGGTGGAAATCGAGGCGCGGCTGGATTTGCACGGCTATACGGCCAGCGAGGCGCAATTGGCTTTGACCCGTTTTATCGACCATTGTTTTGTTCAGCGCTTCACCTGGGTTTTGGTTATCACGGGCAAGGGCATGCGCGGCGAAGGGGTTTTGCGCAAAGGCCTGCCAGACTGGCTGTCCAAACCGCCGCTTTCCAATCGTGTGGCGGCTTTTGATACGGCCGCTGCCGCGCATGGCGGCGAGGGGGCGTTTTATTTACGGTTGCGCAAAGCCAAAGCGGGGCGCGCGTAAATGTAACTTTATCTGGCGCTAACGCTATTATTATCCGCCCCATTTTGCTACAAAGACCTAAGTTAAGCGATGCAGACTTTATTTTTGAAAAGGACGGCTTTATGCCTCAAGCCCCCAAATTGCGCCAAGCAGAAGCTTCGCGCGCGACCAAAGAAACCTCTATCTCCGTGGCCGTTAACCTAGACGGCACGGGCGAGTATAACGTCAGCACCGGCATTGGTTTTCTAGACCATATGCTCGAGCAGCTGTCGCGCCATTCGCTCATCGACATCGACGTGCAAGCCAAAGGCGATTTGCACATCGATTTTCACCACACCACCGAAGATACGGGCATTGTTTTGGGCGAGGCCGTGCGCGATGCGCTGGGCGATTTCAAAGGTCTGACGCGCTATGGCAGCGCGGTCATTCCGATGGATGAAACCTGCTCGCGCGTCTCCCTAGATGTTTCGCAGCGCCCCTATTTGATTTGGAACGTAAATTTCACCAAGCCCAAGCTCGGGGATATGGACACGGAATTGTTCAAAGAATGGTTTCAGGCCTTTGCGCAAAGCGCGGGCATTACGCTGCACGTCGAGAATATGTATGGCGAGAATAATCACCATATTGTCGAAAGCTGCTTTAAAGCTTTGGCCCGCGCGCTTCGCCAAGCCATTGAGATTGACCCCCGCAAAGCCGATGAGGTGCCCTCCACCAAGGGTGTGCTCGGCAGCGGATAGGCGCTTAAATCGTGAGCATCGCAATTATTGATTACGGCTCTGGCAATCTGCGTTCGGCGGAAAAATCCTTCGCGCGCATGGCCAAGTCCCGCAAGGTTTGGCTCACATCCGACCCTGAGGTGGTGGCCAAGGCCGACCATATTGTTCTGCCAGGCGTTGGCGCGTTTGGCGATTGCGCCGAGGGGCTGAGCGCCATCGATGGCATGGTCGAGGCGCTAACCGAGCGCGTGCGAAATCAAGGTCGCCCGTTTTTAGGAATTTGTGTCGGCATGCAATTGCTGTGCGCGCAAGGCCATGAGCGCGGCGTGCATGAGGGTCTGGGTTGGTTGGAGGCGCAAGTGCATCCGCTAGACGTGCCGCCCGATTTGAAAGTGCCGCATATGGGTTGGAATAATTTGCACATCGAGCGTGCGCATAAAGTTTTGGACGGGCTGGATGGCGAAGACGTTTATTTTGTGCATGGGTTTGGCGCCAAGTTTTCGGGCGATGCCTCAGCGATTGCGGCCAGCGTAGACTATGGCGGTGCGGTGGTCGCGGCGGTGGCGCGCGATACGTTTATTGGCACGCAATTTCATCCCGAAAAAAGCCAGCAAGCGGGTTTGCGTTTGATTGAAAACTTTTTGGAGTGGCGGCCGTGATTATTTTTCCTGCGATTGATTTAAAACAAGGACGCTGTGTGCGCCTCGAGCAAGGCGATATGGAGCGCGCGACCGTGTTCAACGAAGACCCTGCCGACCAAGCGCGCTCGTTTTGCGAGCAAGGGTTTTCGCATTTGCACATTATTGATTTGGACGGCGCCTTTGCGGGCGAGCCGGTCAATCGCGCGGCCGTCGAGGCCATCGTTAAGGCGACACCCGCCAAAACCCAATTGGGCGGCGGCATTCGCACTATGGCCACCATTGAGGCTTGGCTGGAAGCGGGCATTGGTCGGGTTATTTTAGGCACGGCCGCTTTGCGCGACCCGCAATTGGTCAAACAGGCTTGCGCGGCGTTTCCAAATCAAGTGGCGGTGGGCATTGATGCGCGCGGCGGCTTCGTGGCGGTCGAAGGCTGGGCGGAAGACACGCAAATGAAAGTGCATGATTTGGCTGGCGTGTTTGAAGATGTCGGCGTGGCCACCCTGATTTATACCGATATTGATCGCGATGGATTGCTCAAAGGCGTCAATCTAGAGGCCACGGCAGAGCTGGCACGCGCAACGTCTATTCCCGTCATCGCGTCTGGTGGTCTGGCGGGCATCGATGATGTGACCCAGCTTTTGGCACAGGAAAGCAGCGGCATTGTCGGCGCGATTTCGGGGCGAGCCTTATATGATGGCCGTTTGAACGCGGCACAAGTCTTGGCGCTGGAGGGGGTCGAGTAATGCTCAAAACCCGCATTATTCCCTGCCTCGATGTGCATGAAGGGCGTGTCGTCAAAGGCGTGAATTTTGTCGATTTGATAGATGCGGGCGACCCTGTAGAGGCCGCGCGCGCCTATGATGCGGCCGGCGCGGATGAGCTGTGCTTTCTCGATATATCTGCCAGCCACGAAGGGCGCGACACGCTTATCGATGTGGTGCGCCGCACGGCCGAGCAATGTTTTATGCCGCTCACCGTTGGCGGCGGCGTGCGCAAAGTGGAAGACGTGCGCAATCTTTTATTGGCGGGCGCGGATAAAGTTTCTTTCAATACGGCGGCCGTGCGCGACCCCGATGTGGTCAATGCGGCGGCGGAGAAATTTGGCTCGCAATGTATTGTCGTCGCGATGGATGCCAAGCAAGTGGATGAAAGCCGATGGGAAATTTTCACCCACGGCGGTCGCGAAGCCACAGGTATTGAAGCGGTGGGCTTTGCCAAGGAAATGGCCGCGCGCGGGGCGGGCGAGATTTTGCTGACCTCGATGGATCGCGACGGCACGAAATCGGGTTTTGATTTAACCCTCACGCGCGCCATTGCCGATGGCGTGCCGGTGCCGGTCATTGCTTCGGGCGGCGTTGGCACGTTGGCGCATTTGGTCGAAGGGGTGCGCGACGGCCATGCCAGCGCGGTTTTGGCGGCGTCGATTTTCCATTTCGGCACTTTTACCATTGGCGAAGCCAAAGCGGCGATGGCGCAAGCGGGGCTGAATGTCCGCGCGCCTTTGGGCAGCAACGCAGGATTGCTTTCTGAGTGAAAACTCGCTACCCCTGAAGCTATGAGGCGGACGCCAAGAGGAGATAGACGATGAGCGATTTTGGCTATTTGGATGAGCTATTCGGCGAGATTGAAAAACGCCGAGGGGCGGCACCAGAAGAAAGCTATTCGGCACAATTAATGGCCGATTTGCCGCGCGCGGCGCGCAAGCTTGGCGAAGAAGGTGTCGAGGCTGTGGTCGCGGCACTTTCGGGCAGCGACGACGAGCTGCTGGGCGAATTGGCCGACCTTACCTATCATTTGCTGGTGGTTTTGGCGGCGCGCGGATTGACGCCAGAGCAAGTGGTCGATGAATTGAAAAAACGCCAAGGCGTTTCCGGCCTCACCGAAAAAGCCTCTCGCGGATAAGGTAAAGAAGCCAGTTTTATGACCGATATGATTAATGACAAGCGCGAAATATCGCCCTATCGATCGTTTAATACCGAGGAATGGGGCGAGCTACGCAAAGACGCCAAATTAACTTTGGTGGAAAGCGAGCTGGAAAAATTACGCGGGCTAGGCGAGACGGTTTCTTTGGCCGAAGTGGAAGAGATTTATCTGCCGCTGTCGCGCCTGTTGAATTTTTATGTCGAAGCCAGCCAAGGTCTTTATGGCGCCACCAATGCATTTCTGGGGCGCGAAGTTAAAGTGCCATTCATCATTGGCGTGGCGGGGTCGGTGGCCGTGGGCAAAAGCACCACGTCGCGGATTTTGCGCGAAATGCTGGCGCGCTGGCCGTCGCATCCTAAGGTTGATTTGGTCACGACGGACGGGTTTTTATTCCCCAATGCGGTTTTGGAAGAGCGCGATTTAATGCAGCGCAAAGGCTTTCCCGAAAGTTTTGATTTGCGCCGTATGCGCCGCTTTTTGGCCGAGGTTAAATCGGGACGCCCGCATGTCGAGGCGCCGGTTTATTCGCATGTGGCTTATGATATTTTGCCCAACGATAAAATTACCGTCTCGCAACCGGACATTTTAATTGTCGAAGGGTTAAATGTTCTCCAGCCCGCGCTGCTGGCTAAAGAAGGCACGGAAATTCCTTTTGTCTCGGATTATTTTGATTTCTCGATTTATATCGACGCCGAAGAAACGGTTATCCAGCGCTGGTATGTTGAACGTTTCATGTCGCTGCAAAAGACGGCATTTCGCAAACCAGGCGCTTATTTCCAACGCTATGCGGAGCTGAACGAGCAAGAAGCCAGTGATATGGCGGTGGATATTTGGACGCGGATTAATTTGAAAAATCTCGAAGAGAATATTTTGCCAACCCGCGCGCGCGCCGATTTAATTCTGCATAAAAGCGACGACCACCGCATTGACCGCGTGCTGCTGCGCAAAATCTAAAGCGTCAGACCTTGCGCTTTCAGCTCGGCGCCAACATCGGTTTGCGGACGCGGCCCGAATTGGCGGATGACATGGCTGGCGGCGATAATACCCATTTTACCTGCCAGTTCTGGCGAATGGCCGCAATGCAAGCCGGCCAAAAAGCCTGCCGCGAATTGGTCGCCCGCGCCCGTGAGGTCGACAATATCGTCGACCTTTTGCGCCGCGATTTTGGTGGCGTTTTCGCCCTCGAAAACAACCGCGCCTTCGCCGCCATAGGTCACGGCGCCCAATAGATTATGGAGGGCAAAAAGCGGCGCCAAGACGCTTGGCTCTTGGCTGCCAAAGAGCGCTTCAATCTCGGTTTCATTGGCCAGAAGAATATCAATATGGCTGTCCAAAAGGCGCATGAAGTCGGCGTGATGACGCTCGACGCAAAACCCATCGGCCAAAGAAAACCCAACTTTGCCACCTCGGGCGCGCACGCGCTCGGCGGCGATGACAAAGGCTTGGCGCGCACTGTGGCTGTCCCAAATATAGCCTTCGGCGAAAAACAGTCCGGTTTGTGCCAATATCGCCTCGTCCAAATCTTCCGGCGCGGTGGTGACGGAGGCGCCCAAAACCGTGTGCATAGTGCGTTCCGCATCGGGGGTCACCAATACCAAGCAATGGCCGGTGGGCAGGCTGGTTTGGGGGCGGCTGGAAAAAGCCACATTGAGGGTTTCAAACGCGCTGCAAAAAACCTCCCCCAAAGCATCGTCAGAAACTTTGCCGATAAATCCGGTTGCCAGCCCGAGGCTTGCGATGCCCGCAACGCTATTGGCGGCCGAGCCGCCCGGTTGATGGGTATGCACGGTGACAGATTTTTGCATGGCTTTCGATTGCTCGGGTTCGATGAGCGACATGGAGGCCTTGGGGCTATTGAGCGCGTCTAATTCGGCGTATTTCACATCTGCAAAAAGATCGACCAAAGCGGCTCCCATTCCGGTGATGAGGCTGGGTTTCGTCGAGGCAAAATCGGTCATGGGCTATCTCTTATATTGGCGCTTAGGCGGTTTCGGTTTTTGGTTTGAAGCGACATAGGTCGCGGACCAAACAATTATAGCATTTGGGTTTGCGTGCCAAACAAACATAGCGGCCATGCAAAATCAACCAATGGTGGGCGTGGCGTCGATAGGGGTCTTGGATGCGCCGGTCGAGTTTTTTCTCCACCGCCAGTTCGGTTTTGCCTGGCGCCAATCCGGTGCGATTGGAAACCCGAAACACATGCGTGTCGACAGCAAAAGTTGCCACGCCAAAGGCCTCATTCATCACCACATTGGCCGTCTTGCGACCGACCCCTGGCAGGCTTAGCAGCGTTTCCATATCGTTGGGAACGGCGCTGTTATGTTCGGCGGTTAATTTTTGCGAGAGGGCGAAAACATTCTTGGCCTTATTGCGATAGAGGCCAATGGTTTTCACTTCGTCGCGAATAACCGCTTCGCCCAGCGCGACCATTTTCTCTGGCGTATCGGCGCGGGAGAACAGCGATTTCGTGGCTTTATTGACGCCAATATCCGTGGCCTGTGCCGACAGCACAACGGCCACCAAGAGGGTGAACTCATTGGTGAAATCAAGCTCGGTTCGCGGCGCCGGGTCATCGCGCGATAGGCGCTCGAAAAATTCGGGGATTTGGGCAACTTTCATGGCCACATCATAGCTTTGCTGGCGCGCCAGTGCAAAGCCTGCCTCGCGCGTGCAGACAAATATGCATATCGCCTTGTTTCTGCGCGCGCGCGACTTATTTACTGTGTCATGGAAACCGTTACCGCTTTGCCGGATAAATTCAGCCTGATTTTAAGGCCCAATCGCTCGCTCTCGCAGCGCGGGTTTTTATGGCTTATGGCGCTCTTTGGCGGCGCGTCTTTTGCGCTCGGGATTAATTTTTTGTCGCTCGGGGCTTGGCCGGTGTTTGGGTTTTTTGGTCTCGATGTGGCTTTGCTATATTTCTTCTTCCGCCTCAATTATCGCTATGCGCGCCGCTATCAAACGCTGGCCATGCGCGACGGTAAATTAATTTTTGGTCAAGTGTCCGCCACGGGGCTGTCGCGCGAATGGTCGTTTGACCCCTATTGGGTGCGCCTGAAACTCGAGCGCCTCGGACAAGGTGGCGAAGATATTGGCAATCTGATTTTATCGAGCCATGGAAAATATGTTTCGGTCGGGGCTTTTTTATCGCCTGAGGAGCGCGCCGAATTAGCCGCGCGTTTGCAGCTCAGCCTCGAACAAATGCTCACCGCCAGCCCCGCCGTGCAAAGCGAAGAAGCCAGCCCCGATTTTGGGCAACGGGCTTGATTATAGATTACAGCTCGAGAATTTCTTTCGACGTCACTTGGCCTTGCGCATCCAGCTCATAGCAATACGGCACGCCCGTGCCGATGTTCACATCGATAATTTCTTCCGAGCTTAAGCCATCCAATTGCATCACCAAGGCGCGCAAACTATTGCCATGCGCGGCGATGAGAATGTCTTTGCCTTGTTTTAACAGCGGCATAATTTCGGTATCGAAATAGGGCAATACGCGCTCGGCGGTATCTTTCAGGCTCTCGCCGCCGGGGGGCGGTGTATCGAACGAGCGGCGCCAAATATGCACTTGGTCTTCGCCCCATTTTTCGCGCGCGTCATCTTTATTGAGGCCTGCCAAATCGCCATAGTCGCGCTCGTTCAGGGCTTCATGGCGGGTGGTCGGCAAGTCCCCATCGGGCAAAAGGTCTTCCAGCAAAAGAGCCAGTGTTTTTTGCGCCCGCTGCAAATTCGACGTGTAAGCCAAATCAAATTTAGCGCCTGCCGTCTTCAGGGCGCGCCCTGCCGCATGGGCCTCGCGAACGCCTTGGGCGGTCAGGTCTGGGTCGCGCCAGCCCGTAAATAGGTTCTTTTCATTCCATTCACTTTGGCCGTGACGCACTAAAACAAGGCGGCTCATAATCTAATCCTCTTTATCTTTTCTCGAAAAATCTCTTGGCTTAATGGGGGTCTTTCAACCCCAAAACATGCTGCATGTCATATAGGCCCTCGGCTTGGCCATGCGCCCAAACGGCGGCTTTTAGCGCGCCACGGGCAAAAATATCGCGCGTCTCGGCGCGGTGGCCAAGGCGGATTTGCTCGTTCTCGCCAGCCAAAATAACCTCATGGTCGCCCACCACCGAGCCGCCGCGCAATGCAGCCACGCCAATGTCGCCAGCTTTGCGCGCGCTAGTGATGCCATCGCGCGCGGTTTGCATGACTTTGTCGAGCGCCACATCGCGCCCCTGGGCTGCGGCATCGGCCAATAGCAAAGCGGTGCCAGACGGGGCATCCACTTTGTGGCGATGATGCATGTCAAGAATTTCAATATCCCAAGCATCGCCCAAAGTGGCCGCCGCCTGTTGCACAAGGCCGGCCAGTAAATTTATGCCGAGGCTCATATTGCCCGATTTTACGATTTTCGCATGGCGCGCCGCCGCCTCGATTTGCGCTTCTTGTTCGGCGCTAAATCCTGTGGTGCCAATAATATGCACATTGCGCGCCTGCGCCGCCAGGCCTGCCAAGGGCACGCTGGCGTCCGGCACGGTGAAATCAATCACGCCATCGGCTTGGCGCATCAGCTCCAGCGCATCGTCACTGGCGACCACACCGCAAGCGGTTTGCCCCGCCAGCGTGGCTAAGTCTTGGCCGAGCGCGGCGCTTCCCGCAGGCTCCAACCCGCCGATAAGCTCTAGCGTGTCATCGGCTAGAATTAATTTTGTGAGCGCCTGACCCATGCGGCCAGCGCAGCCATTTACAATCAGTTTCATGCGAATTCCTATCTGCACGCATAATAGCAGGCGTCCCGATGGCCGTCGAGAGAGGAAAGCGCTAGCGCGGGCTTATGGAATTTAATCCAAATCCCCAAAAGCTTGCGTGTCGGGATAATTGCCATCGTCGAGACTATCGTTAAACGCATCCAAAAGTTTCTTTTGCGCGCGGCTCAAACCGGTTGGCGTTTCGATGTCGATTTGCACATAAAGGTCGCCGCTGCTGCGCGAGCGCAAAACCGGCATGCCTTTGCCGCGCAGGCGGAATTGCTGTCCCGCTTGGGCGCCTTCTGGCAGGGTGAGCTTCACTTTTTTGCCGCCCAAAAGCGGCACTTCAATGGCGCCACCGCGAATGGCGATATGGAAAGGCACGGGCATGGCACAAAATAAATCCGCCCCATCGCGTTGCAAAAACGCATGCGGGCGAAGATTTACAAATACATAAAGATCGCCATTGGTGGCGCCTTGTGGCCCCGCATTGCCTTCGCCAGATAAGCGGATGCGGGTGCCGTCTTCGACCCCCGATGGAATGGAAACCGATAGATTGCGTGTCTCAGAAACGTGCCCACGGCCACTGCAATCGCGGCAGGGGTCGCTGATGGTTTGGCCCGCGCCATTGCACTGATGGCAGGTGCGCTCGACCATAAAGAAGCCTTGTTGGGCGCGCACTTTGCCGTGTCCTTGACACAGCGAACAGGTCATCGGTTTGCTGCCTGCGTTGGCGCCCGAGCCGGCGCATGTGCCGCAAGCGGCCGCGCGGTTTAATTTCAATTGGCGTTCTGTGCCGTCAAAAGCTTCTTGCAGGCTTATCTCGACTTCGGCGCGCAAATCATCGCCACGGCGAGCCTGTTGGCGTCTTCCGCCGCCGCCGCGACCGCCGCCGAAAAACTCTTCGAAAATATCGCCCATGCCGCCAAAGTCGCTACCAAAGCCGCCGCCCTGTCCGCCACGGCCGCCGCCATTTTCAAAAGCCGCATGGCCGTATTGGTCGTAGGCGGCGCGATTTTGGTCGTCTTTTAAAACCTCATAGGCTTCGGAGACTTCTTTGAACTTCTGCTCGGCCACCGCATCGCCCGGATTGAGATCGGGGTGATATTGTTTGGCCATCTTGCGATAGGCAGATTTCAGCCCTGCCGCATCGGCAGAACGGTCGACGCCCAATAGCTCGTAATAATCGGCCTTCGCCATAACAGGCTTCCTTTTTTAGCGGGCGAAACCCCCGACTTTTGGCGGATTAAGACGCTTTTGGTTCGCCGTCATCCTCGCCTTTTGGCTCGGTAACATCCTCGAAATCAGCATCCACAACCTTGGCGCCATCTTCATTGGCATCTTGGGCGGCGGCGGCTTCGCTTTCGGCCTGCTGGGCTTTGTAAACCGCTTCGCCGATTTTCATGGCGGCTTCGCTCAAGGCTTGCGCTTTTTCGTTGATGGCGTCGTGGTCTTCGCCTTCCAAGGCTTCCTTCAAATCGGCAATCGCCGCTTCGGTGGCTTCCTTGTCGCCGGCTTCTATGAGGCTTTCATTTTCCACAATCGATTTCTCGGTGGCATGAATAAGCCCCTCGGCATTATTGCGCGCTTCCACCTGCTCGCGGCGGTCTTTATCTTCTGCGGCATTGGCTTCGGCGTCTTTGACCATTTGCTCGATGTCCTCATCGGACAAACCGCCCGAGGCTTCGATGCGAATATTTTGTTCTTTGCCGGTCGCCTTATCGGCGGCCGAAACATTGACCAAACCATTGGCATCAATATCGAAAGTCACTTCGATTTGCGGCACCCCGCGCGGCGATGGCGGAATGCCTTCGAGGTTAAATTGACCCAGCGCCTTATTATCGGCAGCCATTTCGCGTTCGCCTTGGCAAACCGCAATGGTCACGGCCGATTGATTGTCATCGGCGGTGGAGAACACTTGGCTCTTTTTGGTCGGGATGGTGGTATTGCGATCTATGAGACGGGTAAATACACCGCCCAAAGTTTCAATGCCCAAAGACAAAGGCGTCACGTCGAGCAGCAGCACGTCTTTGACGTCGCCTTGCAAAACACCGGCCTGAATGGTGGCGCCCATGGCGACCACTTCATCGGGGTTCACGCTCATATTGGGCTCTTTGCCGAACACATCTTTCACAAAATCGCGAATGCGCGGCATGCGGGTTTGACCGCCCACCAAAACCACTTCGTCGATGTCGCTAATATCAATACCAGCGTATTTAATGGCGGCCTCGCAAGGCCCGCGCGTGCGTTGCACCAATGTGTCGACCAGCGATTCAAAGGCGGCGCGCGTCAGCTTTAAGTTCAAATGTTTGGGGCCAGAGGCATCGGCGGTAATAAACGGCAGATTGACCTCGGTTTGTGCCGAAGCGGATAGCTCAATTTTGGCTTTCTCGGCCGCTTCTTTGAGGCGTTGCAGAGCCAATTTATCGCCGCGCAAATCAATGCCATTTTCTTTATGGAACTCATCGGCCAAATGCTCGACGAGGGCCATATCGAAATCTTCGCCACCGAGGAACGTGTCGCCATTGGTGGATTTCACTTCGAAAACCCCATCGCCAATTTCCAAAATCGAGACGTCAAATGTGCCGCCGCCAAGGTCATAAACGGCAATGGTTTGGCCGTCGTTTTTATCCAGCCCATAGGCCAGCGCAGCCGCCGTTGGCTCATTGATAATGCGCAAGACTTCGAGGCCCGCAATTTTGCCCGCATCTTTGGTGGCTTGGCGTTGGGCGTCATTAAAGTATGCGGGAACGGTAATCACCGCTTGGTCGACGCTCTCGCCGAGATAGCCTTCTGCGGTCTCTTTCATTTTTTGCAAAATAAAAGCCGAGACTTGCGATGGCGAATAGCTGTCGCCCATGGCTTCTACCCAAGCATCGCCGCCGTCAGAGGCAGTGATTGTATAAGGCACCATGTCGATGTCTTTTTTGGTCGCAGGGTCATTAAAGCGACGGCCAATGAGGCGCTTGATGGCAAATAAAGTGTTGATCGGATTGGTGACCGCTTGGCGCTTGGCGGGTTGACCGGTCAGGCGTTCGCCCTCTTCCGTAAACGCCACAACGGAAGGGGTTGTGCGTGCGCCTTCGGCATTTTCAATCACGCGCGGCGTGCTACCATCCATAACGGCAACACATGAGTTGGTGGTTCCCAAATCAATACCAATTACTTTGCCCATATTAAGCCTCGTCTCTTTTGCCCGCCAGCGGCGGGTCTGTTTCATCTGGAGTTTATATAGGTAGCCAGCGCGGGAGCTACAAGGCCTCATCGTCATTTAGACGAGAAAGGCGCTGTTTTGGGCTCCACCCCCTAAGTCTTGGGGGTCAACGGAAGCTGGCCGTCTATATGCGGTGCGTCTTAGAATTAATCTTTGGCAATACCAACTTTGGCGGGGCGCAAAAGGCGCTCTTCCATTTGATAGCCGGTTTCAATCACGTCGATAATCGTGCCAGCATCTTGTCCGGTGCCGGGGGCTTCAAAAAGGGCCTCGTGCAAATTCGGGTCAAATTTCTCGCCCATGGGCGACAGCACTTTCACTTTATGGCGTCCCAAAGCGGCCAATAAATCGCGCTCGGTGGCGGCCACGCCTTCCAGCACGGCTTGCACGGTTTCGGGCAGCGCGGTTTTGGCGGCCGCATCCATTTCGCTGGCGGCTTTGAGGGCGCGCTGCAAATTATCGGCCACGCCCACCATATCGCGGGCAAAACTCACGGCGCCATATTTTAACGCTTCGGCGCGGTCGCGCTCGGCGCGGCGGCGGGTGTTTTCCAGCTCGGCCAAAGTGCGCAACACTTGGTCGTTCAAAGTCGCAATCTGCTCTTCTGGTGTCGGCGGTGGAGGGGGCGCGGCTGGCTCGCCATCTTCTAAATTGGCTTCCAAGGCGGCGTCTTCTTGTGCGTTGGGCGCATCCGCGTTTTGATTTGAGCTTTTATCTGCGTCCTGATTTTCTTCTGGGGAGCTGGTTTCAGCTTCAGCTTCGTTGATGTCTTTATCGTCGCTCATAATGTCCACTCACGGTTAAGTTTTAAATCACGGTCTGCTGAGCCATACGGGGTCTGCCCGACGCGGCTTGTTTATGAGGTTTAGGTAGGCGTCCTAGGGGCGCAGGTCAAGGGGGCGGGCGAAATCTATTCGATGGCGGCTTGTTTCCCAAAGGCCGACAGGCTAGATAAGAAGTCCGATAGGTGGGGTAAAATACCGGCAAGATAATCACGCCCGCTTTTCCCGCTTTGCCTGAACCCCGCCTTGCCAAAATAAAGGAATTCGAAATGACCCAGACTTCTTCCGCCAGCGACACCCAACGCCCTTCGGGTCGCGCCGCCAATCAGTTGCGCGCCGTCAGCCTTGAAACCAATGTGTCCAAACATGCCGAAGGCTCGTGCCTCGTGAAATTTGGCGATACGCATGTTCTATGCACCGCCTCGCTGGAAACCCGCGTGCCGCCGTGGTTGCGCGGTCAGGGTCGCGGTTGGGTAACGGCAGAATATGGCATGTTGCCGCGCTCGACGGGCTCGCGCATGCGCCGCGAAGCCAATGCCGGCAAACAATCGGGTCGCACGCAAGAAATTCAGCGCCTCATTGGTCGCAGTCTGCGCGCCGTGGTCAATCTCGAAGCTTTGGGCGAAAACCAAATCAGCCTCGACTGCGATGTCATCCAGGCCGATGGCGGCACCCGCACAGCCTCGATTACCGGAGCTTGGGTGGCGCTTTATGTCTGCCTCGAAAAAATGAAAGCCGAGGGTCTCTTGTCGGGGGCTATTATGGGCGATGTTTTGCTCGACCAAGTGGCGGCGCTGTCTTGCGGCATTTATGAAGGTCTGCCCGTTGCCGACCTCGATTATGATGAAGATAGTGTGGCCGATACAGACGGCAATTTTGTGATGACGGGCGCGGGCAAAATGGTGGAAATTCAAGCCACCGCCGAAGGCGCGGCGTTTGACGAACAAGAGTTCGCGCAAATCATGAGCTTGGCCAAAAACGGCATTGCCGAATTGGTCGCTTTGCAGAAGAAAACCGTAGGTCTGTAAGCCCATGGCGAGACGGTTTAGCGAAGACAAGCTCATTGTCGCGAGCCATAACAAAGGCAAGCTGGTCGAGATTGCCGAACTGCTGACGCGTTTCGATTTAGAAACCGTGGGCGCCGACGAGCTGGGTCTGCCCGAGCCAGAAGAGACCGGCAAAACCTTCCTTGCCAATGCCGAGCTGAAAGCGCTGGCCTCGGCCACCACGGCGGGACTGCCGGCCTTGGCCGATGACAGTGGTTTGGCGGTCGATGCGCTGGAGGGCGCGCCTGGCATCTATTCGGCGCGTTGGGCCGAAACCCCCAATGGACGCGATTTTGATTTCGGCATGCATAAAATTGAAATGGCGATATCGCAAAAACAAAGCGGCGAAACCGCTCCCGTGCCGCGCACGGCACAGTTTATTTGCGCCCTGTCTTTGGCTTGGCCCGATGGCCATGTTGAAAGTTTTGAAGGCACAGTCGAAGGCACGTTGGTTTGGCCGATGCGCGGCAAAAATGGTTTTGGATATGACCCGATATTCTTGCCGCTTGGGGGCGATTTAACTTTTGGTGAAATGGCACCCGAAGCCAAACACGCCATGTCGCATCGCGCCGATGCCTTCACGCAATTGGTGGAAGCCTGTTTTGTCGACCGCATCGCCCGCTAGCTTGCCGCCCCTAGGGGTCTATGTGCATTGGCCGTTTTGCGCTGCCATTTGCCCCTATTGCGATTTCAATGTTCACCTCCTGCGGAACTCGCAAACCGATCCTGCCGATTGGCTGCGGGCTTATCGGCGCGAGCTGGCGCATGCCCAAAGTCTGCGTCCGCAAGGCCGTGTCGAGACGGTGTTCTTCGGTGGCGGCACGCCGTCGCTGATGTCGCCCGATTTGGTTGGCGGCATTTTATCGGCGATAGAGGAGATGTGGGGCTTGGCGGCGGAGGCCGAAATAACGCTGGAAGCCAATCCGATGAGCGCCCCCGAAACCCATTTGAAAGCTTTGCGCGCGGCGGGCGTCACGCGCCTGTCTTTGGGCGTGCAGGCGTTTGATGATGGCGCTTTGAAATTTCTTGGCCGCACCCATTCGGCGCAAGATGCCCGTGTGGCTTTCGAGGCGGCGCAGCGCATTTTCCCGCGCGCCTCCTTTGACCTTATCTATGCGCGCCCCAACCAAACGCCCGACGCTTGGGCAAGCGAGCTGTCGGCCGCTTTGGCCTTGACCCCGCAACATATGTCGCTCTATCAGCTGACCATTGAACCCGACACGCCGTTTTACAAACACCAAGCGGCGGGAAAATTAATCTTGCCCGACGAAGATGCATCGGCCGATATGTATGAGATAACGCAAAGCCTGTGCGCCAGTGCGGGTCTGCCGGCCTATGAAATTTCCAATCACGCGGCCGAAGGCCATGCCTGTCGCCATAATGTTGCCAGTTGGCAGGGCGGCGATTATTTGGGCATTGGGCCTGGCGCGCATGGCCGCGTCAGCTGTCTCGAAAAAGGCGCTCGCCTGTCGAGCGTGGCGCATCGCTCGCCGAGCGAATGGCTGGCGCAAGTGGAAACCGATGGCCATGGCTGGGCGGAGCTTCACCCGCTGGATGGCGAGAGCGTGGAAATGGAAGCCGTGCTTTTGGGTTTGCGTTTGGTCGAGGGGGTCGGCTTAGACGCGCTGGCGGCGCGCGGCGTGCATCTCGAGGCGGCGCGGTTGGCAGATTTGCGCGCGGCGGGGCTTTTGTCTGCAGACACCTCGCGCTTGCAAGCCAGCCCCGAGGGGCGGCTGGTTTTAGACCATCTTAGTGGGCGGCTTCTGGCGTAGCTTGTCTGTCTCGCGCGCGCGATGCGTTGCGCAAAGCCTCATCTAGCCCAATCTCTTCGAGCGAGCTTTGAATGGCTGCTTGTTGTTCGGCCTGCAAGGCGGCCAAAGCGATATCGGGATTTTCTCGTTTTAAGGTTTCGGCCAAAGACAAAGCCGAGCCAATGCGGCGGTCGTGTTCGACGAAACTGGCAGGCTCGCGGCTGACAATATTGGACGCGCGCGCGGTAATTTCTTGCACCGCAAGCCCGCGTTCATTGAGGCCGCCTTGGCGCAATCGAACAATCCCATCAATGCCCTGAAAGCCATTGGCATTGGTTAGCATTTGCGGGGCGAAGGGCTGGTTCGGGGTAATCGAGGCGAGGCGCGCAGCGAGGCTGACACCATCATAAGCCATCGATGCCAACCGCGGCGGCGCGGCGCCATAGACGCGGTCGTAGCGCGCGGCAAAGCCAGCCCAATTTTTCGGATTGGGCGCCGCATACCAGCCCCCATGCAGGGGCGGTTCTTGCGAGAGGCTGGGGTCATTCCATAACGCCGTGCCGATGAATTTCACCCGTCTTGGATCAATGTCAAAATACGGCAGCAGCGGCGCCAGATTGCGCAAAGCCAAACCGCCTTCGGGCATAAACACCACATCATAAGGAATTTCGCCAAGCGTCTCGGTCAGTTTCAACGCCTCATAGGCCGAGACCAATTCGGGGGCGATATTGCCAAGGCCTCTGAACAAAGCCTCGACGTCTAATTCATCGGGCGCGTTTTTGGCAATGGCGCCAGTGGTGGCTCGCGCCAAAACATCGGCGGGCGCGAGCCCGCGTCCTTCGGCAATCAGGCGTGCCATTTCGGCTTTATGCGCGGCGGTGCGCGTGTCGAAATGGGCTAATTTACGAACCGGGTCGAACATGCCTTTGGCATCGGGCGGATAGACCTCGGTCTGCACCACCGTGCCGCCAAAGCGGGCGACTTCGCGAAGAAAGCTCTGGTGAATGCGCTCGCCATAGGGGCCTTGCGGCACCAGCGCGCCAAACCGCGTCAGGCCTTGCGCGATGGCTTGCGAGACGATGCGGCTGATATTTTGTTCGGGCAAAAACCCGAGCAACCAAAGATTATTGGTCGCCGCACTGCTGTCATTGGAAAACGCCAAAGCGGGTATCTCGCGACCCGCCAATAGCGGCGCAATGGCTTTTACCGAAGACGCAAAAAGCGGGCCGATAATAATGTCGGTCTCGGCGGCAATGGCGGCTTTGGCGGCTTCGGCCGCGCCGGCGGGCGTGCCTTTCGTGTCGTGGAGGCGCAAAACGAAACTGGTTTTTTGGCCGCGAGCGGCGCCAAAAGCGTTTGGCTCGCCGCTTTGGCCAGCATCGAAAAGAGCCAATTGGGCGGCATTATAAAGATGGCCGCTGAGCTGGCGAATGGGGTCGCGCGCATCGCCGATGGGCAGCAAAAGCGAAACCACTACCGCATTGGCATCGCGCTTGGGGGCCGCGGGATAGCGGCTTGTATCGAACTCAATTTTCTCGCGATAGGGCGTTGGCACGGCTTTGGGCGCATATTCAATGGCATTGGGGGCGCTCTCTGAAGACGCCAAATGGGTCTGAGGCGCACCGCCGCAAGCCGCCAGAAAAAAAAGGCTGGCGAGGCTAGCGCGGGTAAAAAAACTGGGTCTGCGCGTCATGGCTTTATCCTATGCCGTTTCGGGGTGGCGCTCGCAAAGCGTTCCGTTTTATTCAAAATGCCTCGCGCAAAACCTATCTGTCTCGCGCGCCGAAGTAAAGCCAGCCGAGACCAGCTTTCTGGCTTATCAACCACGCAAATGTGGCAGCAATGGGAACGGATTTTTCTTGCCTTTGCGCGCCGCCTGCGGTTTCTAGAGGCATGACGCAAATTCAACCCGTATCGCTGGCTCCTGGCCTTTATATTGTTGCCACGCCCTTGGGCAATGTGCGCGACATTACTTTGCGCGCGCTTGATGTCTTGGCCTCGGCCGAAGCGATTTTATGCGAAGACACGCGCGTCTCGGGAAAATTGACCAGCCGCTATCAAATCCCCACGCGCCGGATTGCCTATCACGAGCATAATGCCGAAGCCATGCGGCCGAAAATTTTGGCGCGGCTGGAAAAAGGCGAGGCTTTGGCTTTGATTTCGGATGCGGGAACGCCGCTCATTTCCGACCCCGGCATGCCCTTGGTGCGCGCCGCGCGCGAGGCGGGTTATGATGTCTTTACCGTGCCTGGCGCCTCGGCACCCATTGCGGCTTTGTCGATATCGGGCATGGCCACCGACCGCTTTACCTTTGCAGGCTTCTTGCCCACCAAACAGGGCGCGCGCCGCCGCGCTTTGGCCGATTTGGGCAGCCAGTCCGGCACTTTGGCTTTGTTTGAAAGCGCCAAACGTGTGGACGCTTTGATAGACGATATCGAGGCCGAGCTGGGCGCGCGCGATATTTGTGTGGCGCGCGAGCTGACGAAGAAATTCGAAGAATTGATTTTCGGCACGCCCGAAACCTTGCGCGCGATATTTGCCGAGACGCCGCCGCGCGGGGAACTGGTGGTGCTGATTGGTGCGGGCGTCAAAGCCGAATTGGGCGCGGCGGATGTCGACGCCATGTTAGAGGATGCTTTGGCCAGCATGAGCCGTCGCGATGCGGTGCAGGCGGTGGCGGAAATGACGGGTTTGAAACGAAAAGAAATATACGCCCGCGCCTTGTCGCTTGGCGCGCCGATTTCGGGCGACCTAAATAAAAATAACAAAAAGGAACCCGACGATGAGCCAGTCCCGTAAACGCCAATCGGATGCCGCGGGGCGGCGCGCCGAATTTTGCGCCTCGCTGGTGTTGCGGCTCAAAAGCTATCAAATTTTGCGCCGCAATTATCGTGTGGCCGTGGGCGAGATTGACGTGATTGCGCGGCGCGGAAAAACCTTGGCTTTTGTTGAAGTGAAATATCGCGCCGAGATAAGCGCCGCTCAAATTGCCGTTGGCGAGGCGCAATGGCGGCGCATCGAGCGCGCCGCCAGTAGTTTTGTCGGCAGCCATCGCACCTTGCAATATAAGCTTTGGCGTTTTGATATTATCGCTTGTGCGCCGCGCGCATGGCCCAAACATATTGAAGATGCATGGCGCCCGCGCTAAACATAAAGCGCACGCGCGCGTTTGGTTTGAGGAGCCGTTTATGGCACAGGGAAAAACATTGAAAATTGGCGTCCAAATGGACCCGATTGGCGATATTGATATTGTCGGCGACACCAGCTTTGCTTTGGCTTTAGAGGCGCAAAGCCGCGGCCATTCGCTGTTTTATTATGAGCCCGACCGCCTAAGCATGCGCGATGGTCTGGTAAGCGCGGCCATTCAGAGTTTGCAACTGGCCGATGTTGCCGGCGCGCATTTCGAGTTGGGCGCGCCCGTGGTGACGGATTTGCGCGAGCTGGATGTCATTTTAATGCGCCAAGACCCGCCCTTCGATATGCATTATATTTCGGCCACGCATTTTCTCGAGCGATTGCAGCCCGATGTTTTGGTGGTCAATGATCCGGCTTCGGTTCGCAATGCGCCGGAGAAAATTTTCCCCGTCGAGTTTGAGGGGCTTTTGCCGCCAACGTTAATGACCCGCGACCGCGCCGCTTTAGAAGCGTTTCGAGCCGAGTTCGGCGATGTGATTTTAAAGCCACTCTTTGGCAATGGTGGCGCGGGCGTGTTTCGGTTGCGCAAAGAAGATGAAAACTTCGGCTCGATGGTCGACATGTTTATGGCCGAGCGCGAACCGATTATCGCGCAGCAATATTTGCCCGATGTTCGCGCCGGCGATAAGCGGGTGATTTTGGTCGAGGGCGAAGCGGTCGGTGCGCTCAATCGCGTGCCAGCCCCGGGGGATGCGCGCGCCAATGTGCATGTCGGCGGCACGCCGGAAGCGGCGGGTCTGAGCGAGCGCGACTATGAAATCGCGGCGCAAATCGGCCCTCGGCTGAAGCAGATGGGGATTATTTTTGCGGGCATTGATATTATCGGCGATTATTTGACCGAAATTAACGTCACCTCGCCGACTTGCGTGCGCGAGATTAAGGCCTTTGGCGGGCCGGATATTGCCGCGATGATTTTGGATGCGATTGAAGCGCGTATTGCGCGTTAGGCGCTCCTAGTTGGCTTTTTTGTAAATTTCTTGGCGCTCGAGCGAGGCGATGGAAATCGTGCGAACCCGCCCCGTGGCCTCATTGGTTAGGCGCGCGTGGGGCAGCTCGTTAAAAGTCGTTAAAGCCGAAACCGTCCATTGGCTTTGCACATTCTCTTGGCTCGCGCTATGCAGCTCTCCCAAGGATATGGACATTCTTTTCTTGTTGACCGGCGCTTCGATGAACACATCTCCCGGCTGCACGCTGACACGTCTTGATCTAAACATAACTCAACCTCATACTCCGTTTATTTACACCTGCAATTTGCATCACGCAAGGCTTGGCTTGTGAGCGGCAGGTTTATTCCCTAAGCTTGGTTTCATCTTTGACCCATAAAAAGAAAAAAACATGGTTGCTCATATAAAGACAATTGCCTTTCAAGGCGTCGAAGCTTTGCCGATTGATGTGCAAGTGCATTTGGCTCCCGGTCAAAATGCTTTCACAGTTGTTGGCCTGCCCGATAAATCGGTGGCGGAAAGCCGCGAGCGAGTGCGCGCCGCCCTCAGTGCAATGGGGTTGGCTTTGCCCTATGACCGCATCACCATCAACTTATCGCCCGCCGATCTGCCCAAAGAAGGCAGCCATTATGATATGCCGATTGCCCTTGGTTTGCTGGTCGCCATGGGGGTGTTGCCGCAAGACCACATCCGCGATTTTTATGTCATGGGCGAGCTGGGGTTAGATGGCGCCTGCATCGGCGTGCCAGGCGCTTTGCCTGCCGCCATGGCTGCCCTCGAGTTGGGTCTGGGGCTTATTTGCCCCGCGCAATGTGGGCCCGAAGCGTCTTGGTCGGGTCTGGCCGCGCCCGATAAGCCGGGCATATTGGCGGCCGCGCATTTGCTGGAGGTGCTCAATCATTTGCGCGGCACGCAGCTTTTGCACCCGCCCAAAATAGACCGCCAAACGCGTCCCCCAAAACATCCCGATATGGCCGATGTGCGCGGCCAACCGCAAGCTCGACTGGCTTTGGAAGTGGCGGCTTCGGGCGGGCATAACCTGTTGATGAACGGCCCACCAGGGGCTGGCAAATCGATGTTGGCCGCGCGCTTGCCCGGCCTCTTGCCAGAATTGCAATCGCGCGAACGCCGTGAGGTGTCGGTTATCGAAAGCCTGTCGAGCCCGCGCGGTGGCATTCGCTTGGCCGACCAACGCCCGTTTCGGGCGCCGCATCATTCGGCCAGTATGGCGGCGCTCATCGGCGGCGGCCGCCAAGCCAAACCGGGCGAAATATCTTTGGCGCATTGCGGGGTTTTATTTCTCGATGAATTGCCTGAGTTCTCGCGCCAAGCGCTCGACGCTTTGCGCCAACCCATCGAGACGGGTCGCGTCGAGGTGGCGCGCGCCGAAGCCCATATTGCCTATAATGCCAATTTTCAATTGATTGGCGCCATGAACCCGTGTCGCTGTGGCCATGCGGATGACCCCGACCTTGCTTGCCATCGTTTGCCCCTATGTCGGCAAGAATATCTGAGCAAAATTTCAGGCCCTTTGTTCGACCGGTTTGATATTCGCATCGACGTGCCGCCGGTGGCTTTATCGAGCATGATGAGCGAAGAAAAAGGCGAGCCGAGCGCGGCGATTGTCGAGCGGGTCACGGCGGCGCAAAACCGACAATATGCGCGCCAAGACTGTTTGAACGTGCGCCTCGATGGCGACCGTTTGCGCGAGCTGGCCAGTCCAGATGCGGCGGGTCAAAAACTACTCGATGCGATTATTGAAGATGGTCGGATGACCGCGCGCGGTTTCAACCGCGTGTTGCGGGTGGCGCGCACGCTGGCCGATTTGCAAGCGCGCGATATCTCGGGCGCCACCGATATCGCCACCGCCTTGACGTGGCGCGGCGTTTCGCTGTCGTAACGCGTGGCTAGATTTTTTCCAACCCATAGCCAGCAATTGCGGCCATGTTCAAAACTTCCGTCGAGGTCGCGCCAATCCGTGCGATTTGCACCGGATGCTCGAGGCCTACCAAAATCGGGCCAATCAACGTAGCGCCGCCTAGCTCTTCCAACATTTTGGTCGAGATAGAGGCCGAGTGAATGGCCGGCATAACCAAAACATTGGCTGGCTCGCTTAGGCGGTTGAACGGATAGCGCATCATGGCTTCGCGGTTCAAGGCGACATCGGCCGCCATTTCGCCTTCATATTCAAAGTCGACTTTGCGCTCATCGAGCAAGCGAACGGCTTCGCGCACATAGACCGAGCGGTCGCCTTCGGGGTGGCCGAAAGTCGAATAGGCCAACATGGCGACGCGTGGCTCATGGCCGAGCGCGCGCGCGGTGGCGGCGGTTTGCGTGGCAATATCGGCCAGCTCTTCGCTGCTTGGCATATCGATAACATTGGTATCCGACACGAGAACGGTGCGTCCGCCGCGCGCGATGAGCATGGAAATACCCATGACGCGTTGGTTGGCGCGCGGTTCGATGACTTGGCTAATCTCTTCCAAAATAGAAGAATAAGAGCGCGTGACGCCTGTGACCATGGCATCGCCATCGCCTTGCGCCAGCGCGCAGGCGCCGAAAATATTGCGGTCATTGGCCACCATGCGCTGGCAATCATTATAGAGTTTGCCGTGGCGTTGCAGGCGCGAATACAAGAAGTCCGCATAGGTTTCAATTTTTCCAGACGTGCGCGTGTCGCGAATTTCAATATCGTCGCGTCCCTCAAGCCCCAGTTGAGCCATATTGGCGCGCACAATTTCTTGCGTGCCAACCAGAATAGGCTCGCCCAAGCCACTGTCTTTATAAGCAATGGCGGCGCGGATAACTTGTTCTTGCTCGCCTTCGGCAAAAATCATCCGTTTGGCGTTTTGCTTCGATTTATTCATGATGATTTGCAGCGAGCTGGCCGCCGGATCAAGGCGCGCTTTCAAGCGCTCCTGATAGTTTTCCAAATCCACAATCGGCGCCCGTGCAACGCCGCTATCCATGGCGGCACGCGCCACGGCTGGCGGAATGACGCTGATGAGGCGCGGGTCAAATGGCACAGGGATAATATAGCGCGGGCCAAAACGCGGCCGCTCGCCTTGATAGGCGGCCGCCACTTCATCTGGCACATCTTCGCGCGCCAACATGGCCAGCGCTTCAGCGCAGGCAATTTTCATCTCGTCGTTAATCGTCTTGGCCCGAACATCGAGCGCGCCACGGAAAATATATGGAAAGCCCAAAACATTATTCACTTGGTTGGGATAATCCGAACGACCGGTCGCCATGATGGCGTCATCGCGAATATCGGCGACTTCTTCGGGCGTAATCTCCGGGTCGGGATTGGCCATGGCAAAGATAATCGGATTGGGCGCCATAGCGGCGACCATGTCTTTGGTCACCGCGCCTTTGACCGAGAGGCCGAGGAACACATCGGCATCGGTCATGGCGTCTTCTAGCGAGCGCGATTTCGTATTGACCGCATGGGCAGATTTCCACTGGTTCATACCCTCTTTGCGGCCTTGATAAATCACCCCTTTGGTGTCGCATAGAACGGCATTTTCATGCGGCAGACCCATGGCTTTAATCAGCTCAAGGCAAGCAATGCCAGCCGAGCCCGCGCCATTGACGCAGACTTTAATGTCTTTGATATCGCGCCCCGTCAGGTGCAGCGCATTGATGAGACCGGCGGCGCAAATAATCGCCGTGCCGTGTTGGTCGTCATGGAAGACGGGAATATCCATCAGCTCGCGCAATTGCTGCTCGATGATAAAACAATCGGGCGCCTTAATGTCTTCCAGATTGATACCGCCAAAGCTTGGCCCCAAATGTTTGACCGCATCGACAAAGGCGGTTGGGTCTTCGGTGTCGAGTTCCAAATCAATCGAATCGACATCGGCAAACCGTTTGAACAAAACCGCCTTGCCTTCCATAACCGGCTTCGAGGCCAGCGCGCCCAAATTGCCCAAACCCAGAATAGCTGTGCCATTGGAGATAACCGCAACCATATTGCCGCGCGAAGTATAATCATAAGACGCGTCAGGGTTGTCTGCGATGGCTTGCACGGGAATGGCCACGCCTGGCGAATAGGCAAGCGAGAGATCGCGTTGCGTTGCCATCGGCTTGGTCGGCGAAATTTCTAATTTGCCGGGCTTGCCACGGGAGTGAAAGCGCAGGGCTTCCGCATCGGTAAAAGTTTTATCTGTATCGGTCATCTTCTATCCACTTTCGCAAGGGTTCCGCTCGTTTTAGGGCTTCTATGGGGCAAAGACAAGGCGAAAGCCGCGGGTATCGCTAGGACGAGGTCAAAAAGGACAAGAAATTCAACAGGTTTTTGCCCGCGCACGCATATCTAGGCTGGTTTGGGGCGCGGGCTTTGCTAAACTAAGCCATGTCTTTGCCTCCAAACTCAACGCCCGATACGGCTTCTCCTGCCCCGCCAACCCCGATGATGGCGCAATATTTAGAGATAAAAGCCAGTCATCCAGACGCGCTTTTATTCTATCGCATGGGCGATTTCTACGAGCTGTTTTTCGACGATGCGATAGAGGCGGCGCAAGCCCTAGAGATTACCCTGACCCATCGCGGCAAGCATTTGGGCAACAATATCCCGATGTGCGGCGTGCCGTATCATGCCAGCGAGGGCTATTTGCAACGCCTCATTCGGGCGGGCTATCGGGTGGCGATTTGCGAGCAAACCGAAGATCCCGCCGAGGCGAAAAAACGCGGCGCCAAATCTGTGGTGCGGCGCGAAGTGGTGCGTTTGGTAACCGCCGGCACTTTGTCGGAGGACGCGCTGCTGGAGGCGCGGCAAAATAATTTTCTCGCCGCGCCAGTTTGCGTCGGCGCCACGCATTGGGCGATGGCTTGGCTGGATATGTCGACGGGAGAGTTTTGTGTGGCAACGCTCAACCAAGATGATTTGCCCGCAAGCCTTGCGCGCATTGGCCCGCGCGAATTGGTTTGGTCTGCGCATTTGGAGGCGCATCTGGGCGCATCGCTCGACGATAGTATCCGCGATGCGATGATGCGCTCGCCGGTTGCGGATATAAGTTCGCATCAAGCGGTCGATATTTTGACCCAGCGCTTTGGCGCCTCTGTGGTCGATGGGTTGGGCGCGCCCGAAGACAGCGCCGCGCGCGCGGCGCGTCTGGCTTGCGCCACGGTGGTTCATTATCTCGATGCCACGCAATTTGGCCTTCAGGTGAATTTGCAACCGCCGCGCCTAGAGCGCGATACGCATTTAATGGGTATCGATGCCGCCACGCGCACTAATTTAGAGCTAACCCGCACGCTGACCGGCGAGACCAAGGGCAGTCTGCTGGCCAGTATCGACGAGACGGTAACGGCCCCCGGCGCGCGTTTGTTAAGCTCGCGCTTGGCCGCGCCGTTGACCGACCGGCGCGCGATTGAGCAACGGTTGGCGGGGGTCAATGAATTGGCAGGGGCGCATGATTTGCGCGGGGATGTGCGTGCCGCGCTCAAGCCGGTGCCAGATATGGCGCGCGCGCTGTCGCGCCTTGCCATGCAGCGCGGGGGCCCGCGCGATGTTTTGGCTTTGGCCAAAGGGTTGGAAGGCGCGCATCAAATTCAAGCGCTCTTGCTGGAGGCTTCGGTTGAGGCGCGCGAATTGCAAACCCAAAGCGAGCAATTATCCGTGGCCGAGCCGCAGGTGTCGGCTTTGCTCGAGCTATTGGCCACTAGTTTGGAAGCGCAGCCGCCGATTCTGGCGCGCGATGGCGGCTTTGTAAAATTGGGCTATCACGAGGGGCTGGATGAGGTGCGCCGATTGCGCGATGAGGGACGCCGCGTCATCGCCGCCTTGCAGCAAGAATATGCCGATGAGACGGGCATTAAGGCGCTGAAAGTCAAACATAATGGCGTGCTGGGCTATCATATTGATGTGCCAGCCGCACATGGCGATACCTTAATGGCGCCGCCGTTTAACGAACAATTTATCCATCGCCAAACCTTGGCCAGTTCGGTGCGGTTCTCGACCCAAAGGCTGGCCGATTTGGCGGGCGATATTTCGCGCGCGGGCGAAACGGCTTTGGCTTTGGAGTTGGAAATATTCGCGCAAATTTGCACCGCTTGTTTGGAGGCCAGTGCCGCGCTAGAGGCGCGCGCGCAAAGTCTGGCGGTGCTGGATGTCACCGCCGCGCTGGCTGAATTGGCGGTCACGCGAAATTGGAACGCGCCATTGCTTTTCGAGGACACACGCTTTCGCATTGAGGGGGGGCGTCATCCGGTCGTCGAAGCGGCGCTGCGCCAAGAGGCCAAAAGTTTCATCGCCAATTCCTGCACGCTCGATGCCAGCGCCGAAACCGCGCCGCGCCTAACGCTGCTGACCGGCCCCAATATGGCGGGTAAATCGACTTATTTGCGCCAAAACGCGCTGATTGCCATTCTCGCGCAAATGGGCAGTTTTGTGCCAGCCGAAGAAGCTGAAATAGGCTTGGTCGACCGCGTCTTCTCGCGCGTTGGCGCGGCCGATGATTTGGCGCGCGGGCGTTCGACTTTCATGGTCGAGATGGTCGAGACGGCGGCGATTTTAACCCAAAGCGGCCCGCGCGCTTTGGTCATTCTGGATGAGATTGGCCGTGGCACGGCAACGTTTGATGGCCTGTCGATTGCTTGGGCGGCGGTAGAATATTTGCACGACCAAGTGGGCTGTCGCGCTTTATTCGCCACCCATTACCATGAGCTGACGGCGCTGCAAGAGCGCCTCGATGGCTTGGCCAATACGTCCATGCAAGTGCGCGAACATGATGGCAGCTTGGTATTTCTGCACGAAGTTGGCGCCGGCGCGGCGGACCGGTCTTACGGCATTCATGTCGCCGAATTGGCCGGATTGCCCGATGCGGTGACCGAGCGCGCCCGACAAGTTTTGGCGCAATTGGAAGACAGCAAAGAAGCCGAAGGCGCCACGCCGATGCTGGATAATCTGCCGCTATTTGCCAGCCCCCCCACGGCGGAGAAAGCGCGCGCGAAAGACAATCCGGTTTGGCAAGCGTTGGAGACGCTCGACCCCGATAGGCTAAGCCCGCGCGAGGCGCTTGATTATGTCTATCATTTGCACGCGCTTAAAGCGGCGTCCGACAAGGAAAAGCCTTAGAGGGTTTGCTCTTGTAAGGCGCCATGCTTTGGCCGCAAAATATGCTATAACCACACCCAAGGAGTTTCATGGACGTGTCTGAGCGGATATCTATCAAAAGTCCAAAAGCGGGGGCGCGGCGCGCCGACTTGCTGGCGCGTTTGCGCGCCACCGCCAAATCGCATGCGGGACAAGACGCTAAATTACGCGCCGCCGTTTTGGCCGAAATGCGCGATAGCCTCGCCCAAGGGCGCACCGAAGCGCGCGCGCAGTTAGAGGCTAAAAAATTCAAAGGCGCCAAATGCGCCGAGTTTCTCTCCAGCCTGCAAGATGATTTATTGTGCGCGCTGGCTGAATTTGTCGAGACGGATATTCTTTATTTATCCAATCCCACGGATGCCGAAAAAGTCACCATGGTGGCCGTGGGCGGCTATGGACGCGGGCGTTTGGCGCCGGGTTCGGATATCGACCTGCTGTTTTTACTGCCCTATAAACGCACCGCCGCCAGCGAGAGTTTTGTCGAATATGTGCTGTATATGTTGTGGGATATGGGGCTGAAAGTCGGCCATGCCACACGCTCCATCACCGATTGCGTCACCCAGGCGCAAAACGATATGACCATTCGCACCTCTATGTTGGAAAGCCGTTTTTTGTGGGGCGCGGCGAGCCTTTATGCCGATTTTCGCGAAACTTTCGCGCAGAAAATTATGCGCGGCACGGCCAGCGAATTCGTGACCGCCAAATTGGACGAGCGGGACGCGCGCCACGAACGCGCTGGCCGATCGCGCTATCTGGTAGAGCCGAATTTAAAAGAAAGCAAAGGCGGTTTGCGCGATTTGAACACGTTGTTTTGGATTGCCCGCTACAGCTATCAAGTCGAGGCATTGGATGCGCTGGTCGACCTCAAGGTGCTGACCGCGGACGAGCTGAAACTATTTCGCAAATGCGATGCGTTTTTATGGCAAGTGCGGTGCCATTTGCATTTCAACACGGGCCGCGCCGAAGAGCGTTTGAGCTTTGATGTGCAAAAATCTCTGGCCGAACATTTTTATCCAATGAAGCAAGCCAAAGAAGGGGCGGCGGGGATGAAGCCGGTGGAGAAATTCATGCGGCGTTATTTTTTGGTCGCCAAAAGCATCGGCGATTTGACCGCGATTTTTTGTGCTTCGCTGGAAGAAAGCCAAAACAAGCCGCGCGCTTTGCAACGCCTGCCAGCTTTGTTTCGCCGCCAAAAACAAGTCGCGGGCTTTACCATTGGCACCAGTCGGCTGCAAATAGCGCAAGCCGATTGCTTTGAAAAAGATCCGGTAAATCTCATTCGGGTGTTTTATTTGGCCGACCGCTATGGGCTGGATATTCATCCCGATACGTTGCGGGTCATCACGCAATCGACGGGTCTGGTCAATACGGCTTTGCGCAGTGATGTAGAAGCCAACCGACTTTTTTTGAATATTCTAACATCGAAAAGAGACCCCGAGCGGAGCCTGCGGCGGATGAATGAGGCAGGTGTTTTGGGGCGTTTCGTGCCAGACTTCGGGCGCATTGTCGCGCTCATGCAGTTTAATATGTATCACCATTATACGGCCGATGAGCATTTGCTGCGCGCCATTGGCCTGTTGCGCGAAATTGAAAGCGGCGCGCAAGCCGAGGCGCATCCAGAAACCCATCGCTTGTTGAGCGAGGGGCGGATCAATCGGCGGGTGATTTATCTGGCAACGCTTTTACACGATATCGCCAAGGGACGCCCCGAAGACCACAGCGTGGCGGGCGCGCGCATTGCGCGAAAACTCGGCCCCCAATTGGGCTTCACCAAAGCGGAAACCGCGCTAACCGAATGGCTGGTGCGCGAACATTTGGTGATGAGCGATGTGGCGCAAAGGCGCGATTTATCCGACCCGCGCACCATCTCGGATTTCGCCCAAGCGGTGCAGACTATGGAGCGGTTAGACCATTTATATGTGCTTACCGAGGTGGATATAAAAGCTGTCGGGCCGGGCACATTTACCGGTTGGAAATCGCAATTATTGCGCGAGCTATATCAAGAGACCTGCGCGACGTTTAATTCCGTGGCCGCTTTTGTGGCGCGCGACGAGCGGGTCGAGGGCGCGAAAAATGCTTTCGTTCAAGGACTGCGCCTCGATTGGTCGAAGGCCAAGATTAACCAATATCTCAAACGCCAATCCGATGCCTATTGGCTCAATTTCGCCCAAGAGGTGCAATGGCGCCACGCCGCCATGATGGACGATATGGTGAGCCAAACCGGCGAGGCCAGTTTGGCGCTCGACATTAGCGCCGATGTCTTGCGCGATTGCTCGGAAGTGACGCTGATTTGCCAAGACCACCCTGGTCTGTTTGCGCGCCTTTCGGGCGCTTGTGCGGTGGCGGGGTTGAGCATTTATGATGCGCGCATCACCACCACCAATGATGGCATGGCGGTGGATACTTTACATGTCGGCCATTCGGAAAACCCCGGCCCCCTCGATGCCCAGCAAGTGGCGCGCGTGCGCGAGACCATTGGCACTGTTTTATCGGGCGAGCTGCGCGTGCCAGAACGCCTCGAGCGCGTGGCCACGGGCAAGCAAATCGAAGCCTTTGACATCACCCCGCAAGTGAAGCTGGATAATAATCTATCCGATGAAGCCAGCGTTATTGAAGTCAGTGGGCTGGATCGGCCAGGGCTTTTATATGCGCTGGTGCGCGAGCTTTATAATCTCAATGTCTCGGTTTTGGCGTCGCGGGTTGCAACGTTTGGCGAGCGGGCGGTCGATGTGTTTTATGTCACCAATCTGACGGGCGGCAAAATCACCCGCAAGGCGCGCCAAACCCAAGTTAGCGAGGCGCTGCTCGGCGTGATTGATAATCCGGTCGAAGCGGCGCGCCCCCGCAGCAAAAAGAAACCCAAAGCCGCATGACCCAAAGCCGCGCCAAATCCCTTCTCTCCAATGCAAGCCTTGTGGGCGGCGCAACGCTGGCCAGTCGGGTGACGGGCTTTGGTCGGGATATATTTTTAGCCGCGCTTTTGGGGGCGGGGCCTTTGGCCGAGATTTTTGTTATCGCCTTTCGCTTGCCGAATTTATTCCGCCGCCTATTTGCCGAGGGCGCGTTTAATGCCGCTTTCGTGCCGCTGTTTACCCAGCGTTTCGAGCGCGAAGGCCAGGCCTCGGCGCTGGCTTTTGCGGGGCAGATTTTATCGGTGCTGTTGGCGGCGCTTTGCGGCTTTACTTTATTGGCGCAGATTTTCATGCCGAGTTTGGTTTTGGCCTTGGCGCAAGGCTTTAGCGGCGATGCGGCGAAATTCGAGGCGGCGGTGCATTATGCGCGGATTAGTTTTCCCTATCTTATTTTCATGTCGCTGCTGTCTTTATTCGCGGCCATGTTGAATGCCACGGGTCGGTTTTTCGCGGCCGCTTTTGCGCCTATTTTATTAAACCTTGTGCTTATTGGCGCCATGGCTTTGGCGATAGCGCGACAAGGTGCGCCCTTGGATTATATTATTTGGGGGGTGGCTTTGGCGGGGCTAGTGCAATTTGCTTTCGTCTTTATGGCGGCTTGGCGCGCGCGCTTGCGGGTTGCTTTGGTAGCCCCCAAACTCACGCCAGAGGTCAAAAGCGTTTGGCTATTGGCCGTGCCGGGCATTTTGGCTGCGGGCATTGGCCAAATTAATCTGCTGGTCGGCACCTCCATTGCCACGGGGCAGGCGGGGGCTGCGGCTTGGCTTTATTATGCCGATAGGCTGTATCAATTGCCGATGGGCGTCATTGGGGTTGCCTTGTCGGTGGCGCTTTTGCCCGAGCTATCGCGCCGCTTGGCCGCCAAGCAAGAAGGCCAAGCACAAGAGGCGCAAAGCATGGCGGTTTTGGCGGCTGGGTTTTTAACCCTGCCCGCCGCGGCAGGTCTGTTTGCTTTGGCCGCCCCGATTATCTCGCTATTGTTTGAGCGCGGCGCTTTTAGCGCGCAAGACACCGCCATCACGGCGCGGCTTTTGCAGGCTTTTTGTTTGGGACTGCCCGCCTTTGTTTTTATCAAAGCTTTGCAGCCGTCCTTTTTTGCCCGCCAAGATACGCGCGCGCCATTCATCGATGGCGCCATCGGCGTGGCGGTGAACCTTTCTTTGTCCCTGACTTTCTTTCCAATCTATGGCGCGCTGGCCATTGCTTTGGCGACGGTGGCGGCTGGTTATGTGACGCTGATTTTGATGTTGGTGCGCCTGGCCAAACGCGATGTCTGGCAGCTGCGCGGCCGCACACGCGCGCGCTTGCTGGCGCAAACCATCGCGGCATTGGGAATGGGATGGGGGCTGATGCAGGCGAGCCGAATGGTGCCGCCGCAACCCGACACGCTTGGGGTTTGGATGGTTTGCATGATTGCTTTGGGCGGTTTGGGCTTTGTCTTGGCGGCTTTGGTTTTAGGCGGCGTGCCGCGCCAAACCGTGGCGGCGGCTTTGGCCCGCTTGCGCCGACGCCAGCGATAAGCGATAAGGCTTGAAACAGGAGTTGATTATGACCGCACGGGTTCTTTCTGGCGTCCAGCCAACGGGCAATTTGCATCTGGGGAATTACCTCGGGGCCATCCGTAATTTTGTGGGGCTTCAAGAGACGCATGAGTGTCTTTATTGCGTGGTCGATATGCACGCCATCACCGTGTTCCAAGACCCCAAAGAATTGGCCGCCAATACGCGCGAAGTCGCCGCCGCTTTTATTGCTGCTGGCGTCGACCCGAAAAACCATATTGTGTTCAACCAAGCCCAAGTGGCGCAGCACGCCGAGCTGGCTTGGGTGTTAAATTGCGTCTCGCGCATGGGCTGGCTCAACCGGATGACGCAGTTCAAGGAGAAGGCGGGCAAAGACCGCGAAAAAGCTTCCGTGGGGCTATATGTCTATCCCAATTTAATGGCCGCCGATATTCTGCTCTATAAAGCCACTCATGTGCCGGTCGGGGAAGACCAAAAGCAGCATCTCGAATTGGCGCGCGATATTGCGCAAAAATTCAATCATGATTTTAACGCCGAAGGCTTTTTCCCCCAGCCTGAGCCGCTCATTCAAGGCCCCGCCACGCGGGTGATGAGCCTGCGCGATGGCACGAAAAAAATGTCGAAATCAGACCCATCCGATTTATCACGCATCACCATGCTCGATGGGCCCGACGAGATTGCCAAGAAAATTCGCAAAGCCAAAACCGATACGCAAGCCCTGCCCGAAACCAAAGAGCAATTGGAAGGGCGCCCCGAGGCGGCCAATCTTTTGGGCATTTATGCGGCGCTGGCCGATGTGCCTTTAGAGGCGGCGATGGCGCAATTTGCGGGGTCGCAGTTTTCTAATTTGAAAGAACAATTGGCCGAAGTCGCGATCGAAAAAATCGGGCCGATTGGCGAGGAAATGAAACGCCTGACGCAAGACCCCGCGACGGTGGACGCCATATTGGCCGATGGCGCCGAACGCGCGCGCGCCATTGCCGAGCCGATTATGGCGCAAGTGCGCCAAAAAGTCGGCTTCCTCGGCGGCTAATCGCCAGCCCTTCGCCACCTCTATGGCGCCGAGCATTCTTGCTTGTTTTCCCAAAGCCAAACTGGCAGCATTGCGCCATGGATATTCATCAGCATTTACAGCGCAAGTTTTTGGTTGTCGTGGACGGCTCTGCCGAAGGTCATGCGGCTTTGCGTTTTGCGGCGCGGCGCGCCCACGGCACGGGCGGCAAAGTCTCGCTGCTCTTGGTCATTGAACCCGAAAGCCACGAACATTGGCTCGGCGTTGGCTCTTTGATGAAAGAAGAAGCCCAAACCGAAGCCGAGAAAGTTCTGGCCGAATGCGCCAGCCTCGTGGAAATGCTGGGCGGCGAACGCCCCGTCACACATATTCGCCATGGCCCTTTGGCCGAAGAAATCGGCACGCTTATCGAAGAAGACCGCACCATCTCGACTTTGGTTCTCGCCGCCGCTGTCGACAATAATGGCCCCGGCCCCTTGGTTTCGGCGATTGGCTCTGGTAAATCTGGGTTTCATTTGCCTGTCACCATTGTGCCGGGCGATTTATCCGATGATGAAATTGATGGCTTAACTTAGAGCCCGCAAGGAAGCGCGTATGTCTGTGAATGAGATTATCACCATTAAGGTCACGCTGACGGCAATCCCTGTATTTTTCCTCGCCATTGGGCTGGAAATTCTGGCGGTTCGGTTTTTGCGCCAGCGCGGCAGTTTGAATGCCAAGGATGATGCGGTCAGTATTTTCATGGGACTTTTCTCGGTGCTGACCAATGGCGCGGCGGCGTTTTTAACGCTGGGCATGTTGCTTTGGGCGCAGCAATATCAGCTGACGGTTTTGCCGATGACGTTTGCTGTTTTGGTCGCCTGTTTCGTGTTGGATGATTTGCGCTATTATGTGCATCACCGCATTGCGCATCGCTGCCGCTGGCCTTGGGCGATGCATATTATTCATCACTCCAGCCAGCGTTTCTCGCTCGCCGTGGCGCTTCGCCAAGGTTGGACGAAGCATTTTACCGGCACGACATTTTTAAAAATTCCGCTGGTGCTTATCGGCTTTGATTCGCTGATGGTGGTTTTTTGTGGTGCGTTAAATGCGGTGTATCAGTTTTTTCTTCACACAGAATCTGTCGATAAAATGCCGCGCTGGTTTGAAGCGATTTTCAATACCCCCTCGCATCACCGCGTGCATCACGGCAAAAACCCACAGTATTTAGATAGTAATTATGCTGGCACGCTGATTATTTGGGACAAGATGTTTGGAACTTTCGCGGCCGAGGATGCCAAAGACCGTCCTAATTATGGGCTGGTGAAAGATTTGGAAACCTATAATCCGTTCCGCATTTTCGCCCATGAATATATTGGCATCGTCAAAGATATCGCAACGCGCGGGCTGAGTTGGAAACAACGCGTTTTGTATATCCTTGCCCCGCCCGGTTGGAGCCATGACGGCTCGCGGCTTAGCTCGGAAGATATTAAGCGGGCGGCAGGGGTTCTCGACGCGCCAAAGTCGATGCCAGCGGGAGAATAACCCATGGCGCATTATGCAGTTTCCGAATTTCTAATTGTGCTGGCCGCTCTTTGGGGTGCCAATCGCTTGGTGGCAAACGCGCGCACGACGGCCGCTTTTGGGCTTTTGCTATTTGGCGCGGCGGCCGCCATTGGTGTGGTGCGCTTTCCACTCGACTTGATAGAGCAATGGGCGGATACGCATCGATTTGCTGGCACGATGGGCGGGCTTTTGGCGATGATGGCTTTGGCGCATCAAATCTTGCGGACGCAAACCACGCGCCCTGCGCAGAATGCGTCTAGGGTGCATATGGCTTTGGCCGCGCTTGGCCTTGGGTTGGCTCTGGCTCAACCGCAGTTGCGGGTGCTGTTATTTTTACTTTGGTCGCTGGGCTTTATTTATCTGGCGGCACGCTATACGCAGCAACGCCTTGCGCCCGCTTGGGCCAAAGCGGGGGTGGCGGGTTTCATGTTGCTTAATGTGATTGTGGTTCGCCAATCGCCCTATCTCGATGCGGCGGTGAGCTGGCATATTTTCCATGTGCTGGTGGCCGTTTGGATGCTCGCCGTGACATGGCTTTTGACGCCATCGACGGGCGCCAAGGCGAAAGGCTAAAAGCTAGGCCTCGTTTTTTGTCTCTAGATTGGCTATATAACAAGAAGACTTTAGAGGAATTTGATCCATGTTTATTCAAACCGAAGACACGCCCAATCCAGCCACGCTGAAATTTTTGCCTGGTCGCGAAGTTATGGGCGATAAGCCACCGGCGGATTTTCCCAATGCCGATGCGGCGCAAGCCTCGCCTTTGGCGGCGGCGCTATTTGCCATTGAAGAGGTAAGCGCAGTGTTTTTTGGCGCCGACTTTATTGCTGTGTCGAAAGCGGGCGGCGAATGGCAGCATGTGAAAGCGGCTATTTTGCAGGTGATTATGGAACATTTCGTCGCGGAAAAACCCTTGATGCTGAACGATACTGTCAGCGCGCAAGTGGAAGACGACGGCGAGAACGGCGAGATTATTGCGGCGATTAAACAAATTCTCGACACGCGGGTTCGCCCGGCGGTGGCGCAAGATGGCGGCGATATTGTGTTTCACGGCTATGAAGACGGCGTGGTGAGCTTACACATGCGCGGCGCTTGCGCGGGCTGTCCGTCGGCTTCGGCGACGCTCAAACAGGGCGTGGAAAACCTGCTGAAACATTTCATCCCATCGGTCACGGAAGTGCGCGCGGTTATCTAACCTAGGATTTGTCATGAGCCCCCTTATTCTCGCTTGCGACACCACGCAGGGCGCTTGCTCCGCCGCCCTTTATCAGGCGAGCGACAAAGGCGCGGTGTTGGCCAGCGAGATTTTGCCCATGACCAAAGGCCACGCCGAAGCCCTATTGCCCATGCTTGCGCGGATTTGCGCCACAGCCGAGATTGATATGGGCGACATAGATCGTTTGGCGGTCACCCATGGCCCCGGCACATTCACCGGCGTTCGTGTGGGGCTGTCGGCCATGCGCGGCTTGTCTTTGGCTTTGGCCATTCCGTTGAAAGCCTATGGCACGCTGGAAGTTATGGCGCAGGCCAGTGCGGCAGACGGGGCGCTGATTGTGGCGGTCGATGCGCGCCGCTCGGTGTTTTATGCGCAGAGTTTCGATGCCGATAAAAACCCCCTCACGCCGCCCCAAGCGCTCTCGGGCGAGCAAGTATTCGCGCTGGTCGAAGCGGGCGATGTAAGCTTGATGGGCAGCGGGGCGGGGCTTTTACTGGAGACCGCAAGTAGCCGCTTTTCTGCCGAAAAGGCGCCTGATTATCCCCAAGCGGAGGTCTTGGCCGGGCTGGCTGCGCGCGATTTGAGCTGGCCAGAGTATGACGCTTCGGCGCGCCCTCCCGAGCCGCTTTATTTGCGCGCGCCGGATGCGGTTCTGCCCAATCGCGAAAAATTTCCAGCCCGCGCGCCTTCGCCTGTATCCGACACATGAGTTTCGCTATCACGCCTTTGCAAGATGCGGTGCATTTGGCTGGCTTGCATGAAAGCGCGTTTTCGCCCGCCATTGGGGCGGCTTGGGACGCGCCCGCCTTTGCCGCTCTTTTGCGCCAAGACAGCGTGCGCGCCTTTGGCACGGCGGCGGGGTTTATTTTGCTGCAAAGCGTGGCCGAAGAAGCCGAGATTTTAACTCTGGCCGTGCATCCCAAAGCGCGCCGCTCTGGTTTGGCGCGGGCGCTGATTGAGCAGGCGCAAAACACCCTATCGGTGGCGTGGGTATTTTTGGAAGTGGCAGAAGATAATGCGCCCGCGCGCGCGCTTTATGCGGCTTGCGGGTTTACCGAGACGGGGCGAAGGTCGGCCTATTACAAACGCCCCGATGGCTCGCGCGTCGATGCGCTTCTCTTGCAGCGTCAAGCGGGGGAAAATCTGCCAAAATAAACGAGGCGTGATTTTTCTCGCCGATTATGATATGAAAACGCCCATGACTAAGTCCGCGACCCCACCGATGGATATTGAAGCGCTTGCTACTCAGGCGGGCATGCGCATGACCGACCAACGTCGGGTGATTGCCAGTGTCTTGTCGCAAGCCGACGACCACCCCTATGTCGAAGAAGTCTACCGCCGCGCTTCCGAGCGCGATGCCGGCATTTCCATTGCCACGGTCTATCGCACCGTGCGCCTTTTCGAAGAGGCGGGCATTCTCACGCGCCATGATTTTGGCGATGGCCGCGCGCGCTATGAGCCTGTGGCCGATGACCACCATGACCATTTGATCGATATTCAAAGCGGCAAAGTCATTGAATTCACCAATGAAGAGATTGAGCGGTTGCAGGCCGAAGTGGCCAAAAAGCTTGGCTATAAATTGGTCGACCATCGCCTCGAGCTTTATGGTGTGCCGCTTGAGAAAGCGCCGAAAAAATAAACTAGCTGGCTTCAGAGATGCAGATATTTACCGTGATTGGCCGCGCCATTTTATTGCTTTTGGCTTTGCTGGTTTTCGTGCCGCCGCAAGTTCTGGTGCTATTGGTTTTTCGCTGGCTCCCCAAACCCCTATCGCGCGTCTGGCCGATTATCCCGCTTTGGTTTTTTCGCAGCTTGTTAAAAATCTTTGGCGTGCGGTTGAAAATAACAGGCGCCCTGCCGCAAGCTGGCACCCTATTGGTGGCCAATCATATTTCTTGGTTTGATATTCTGGCCATTGGCGCCATCACGCCCCTGTCTTTTATTGCCAAAAGCGATGTCAAAGGCTGGCCGCTTTTGGGGTGGCTGTCTGGTTTGCAGCGCACGGTTTATGTCGACCGGCGGCGCGGGCAGCACAATAAAACCGATGGCGATGCGCTAACCGGGCGTTTGGTGGCGGGCGACACAATGGTGATTTTCGCCGAAGGCACAAACTCCGATGGGCTGAAAGTTCTGCCATTTAAATCCACTTTATTTGCCGGTCTGGAGCGCCTCGCCAAATCCGATAAAGCCGATGCGGGGCGCCCTCCGGTTCAGGCCATGACGATTGCCTATCGCCGCCTGCACGATATGGCGATGGGGCGGCGTCAACGCATGGCCTATGCGTGGCTTGGCGATATGGGGCTGGCCTCGCATTTTCTGTTCATGATGGCCTCGGGCCCGATTACTTTTGAGGTGATATTTCACGAGCCACTGCCCGATGCGAGGAAAAGCCAGCGCAAAGAAATGGCGCGCTGTCTGCACGCCCAAGTGGCGGGCGGGCTGGAAGATATGTCTTATGGCAGGCCAGTTCCGCGCCCTGCCGAACCATGCCGAGCTGAGCCGAGCTGAGCTGATGACGGCTCGGCTTGCGCAGGCGCCGCAAAAGCGCTAAGGCCAAAGCATGACCGACACGCATAAAAACAAGGGTGCCAATGATAAGGGTGCCAATGACAAGTCTTGTTATATCAAGACCTTTGGCTGCCAGATGAACGTCTATGATAGCCAGCGCATGGCTGAGGCTTTGGTCGAGGCCGGCTATCGGGCGGTCGATACACCAGATGACGCGGATATGATTATTTTAAACACGTGTCATATCCGCGAGAGAGCGGCCGAGAAAGTCTATCATGAGCTGGGTCGTTTGCGCCCGCTGAAGCAACGCAATAAAAACATCGTTATTGGGGTCGCTGGCTGCGTGGCGCAAGCCGAAGGCGCGGAAATTATTTCGCGCGCGCCGATGGTCGATATGGTGTTCGGCCCGCAAACGTTTCAGCAATTGCCCGCCATGCTCGACGAAGTGAGCCAGACCCGATCGCAGGGGCGCAAAGCCAGACTGGTGCGCACGGAATTTCCAGCGGCCGAAAAATTTGCCGCCCTCACCCACGTGCCGCGCAAGCCCATCACCCGAAGCCCCAGCGCCTATGTGACGGTGCAAGAGGGCTGCGATAAGTTTTGCACTTTTTGTGTGGTGCCTTATACGCGCGGCGAAGAAGTCTCGCGCGCCGCCCGCGAAATCATCGACGAGGCCAAAGGTCTGGCCGAGCAGGGCGTGTGCGAAATCACCCTCTTGGGGCAGAATGTAAACGCTTGGCAAGACCTCGAAAGCGGCCAGCGTTTGGCGGGGCTTTTGGACGATTTGGCCGAGATTGAGGGCTTGCATCGTTTGCGCTTCACCACCAGCCATCCGCGCGATATGGATGCGGCGCTCATTGCCGCGCATGGGCGAAACGAGAAACTAATGCCCTATTTGCATCTGCCGGCGCAGGCGGGTTCCGACAAGATTTTAAAAGCGATGAACCGCAAACACACAGCCGCCGACTATATGGCTTTGTGCAAAGAGTTCCGCGCCGTGCGTCCCGATTTGGCTTTATCGTCGGATTTCATCATCGGTTTCCCGGGCGAGACGGATGAAGATTTCGCCGCCACGATGGCTTTGGTAGAAGAGGTGACTTATGCGCAAGCCTATTCGTTTAAATATTCGCCGCGCCCCGGCACGCCTGCCGCCGACGAGGAGAACCAAGTCGATGAGGCGGTAAAAGCGGCGCGCTTGCAAACCATCCAAGGCCTGATTAGCGCGCAGCAGAGCGCCTTTAATGAGGCGCAATTGGGGCAGGTTTTGCCGATATTATTTGATAAACCGTCCAAACATGCTGGCCAAATTACCGGTCGCAGTCCTTATTTGCAGCCCGTGCATGTCAAAGTGCCAGAGGGGCAAGATGTGGAGGCGGTATTTGCGGCGGTGCGCGGGCGCATTCTGCCCGTCGAGATTATCCGCACGCATCGCAATAGTTTAAGCGGTCAATTTAGCGACACGGTGTAGCTTGTCCTTTTGGTTAAGGGCTTGCCAAGTCGATGAAAAATTCTGATACTTGTTGGCTATGGGTCATAAAATAAATGAAAAATTCGGATATCTGGCAGGAGTTTGCGCTTGAGCGATCCTGAGAAACAATCCACTTCCCGCCCTCGCGCTTCGAAACCCAAGTCTAAGCCTTTCGTGCTTCAGTTCGACAACAATCGGCTGTTGCCAGAGCTATATGGCGAGCATGGCAAAAATCTTGCGCGCATTGAACAGACTTTGGATGTCTCTTTGTCCAATCGCGGCAATCAGGTTTCGATTTCGGGCGCCGAAGAAGATTGCACGCGCGCGGCGCAAGTTTTGGGGACGCTCTATCATCATCTCGAACGCGGCGCCGAAGTGACCAGCGGCGATGTCGATGGCGCTTTGCGTCTCAGCCTCGCCGCCATGGATGCGCCTTCGACAGGCAATGGCGCCTCGCAGAAAACCAAATCGGCCAGCAATGGTAAAGGCAATGGCAAAGCGGCGCCCGCGCCCCTTACGGGCAAGGCGGCTTTGCGCACGCAAAAACGCGAAGTCTTGCCGCGCTCGCCCGCCCAAGCCACCTATATAGAGGCTTTGTTGAACAGCGAGCTGGTGGTTGGTTGCGGCCCTGCCGGCACCGGCAAAACCTATTTGGCCGTCGCCGCCGCCGCCGCCATGTTGGTCGAAGGCAAAGTCGACCGTATCATCTTGTCGCGCCCGGCCGTGGAAGCGGGCGAGAACCTCGGGTTTTTGCCAGGCGATATGCGCGATAAAGTCGACCCTTATTTGCGCCCGCTTTATGATGCGCTTTACGACATGCTGCCAGGCCCCCAAGTTATTCGTTCGTTGGAGAGCGGCGAGATTGAAATCGCGCCTTTGGCTTTCATGCGCGGGCGCACTTTGGCCAATAGTTTTGTCATCCTCGATGAAAGCCAAAATGCGACACCTATGCAGATGAAAATGTTTTTGACGCGGATGGGCGAAAATTCTCGCATGGTCATCACCGGCGACCCAAGCCAAGTCGATTTGCCGTTTGGTGCCAAGTCGGGTCTCAAAGATGCGCTAGAAATTTTGCCGAAGATTAAAGGCTGCGAGATTATTCATTTCAGCGAAGATGATGTGGTGCGCCATGATATGGTCACGCGCATTGTAAAAGCCTATAATAAGCGCGATGGCAAATTGCCGCCGATGCAAAGGCATCCGAAAAAGAACCTAAAAAAGGCCATAGATGAGAAACCAAACGAGCCAGGTGATGACGCAGAATAACGCCACACCGCCAGCCGCCTCCTCCTCCGCTTCCGCCTCCGTTGGTGATGCGGAGCCTGACAGTCCGAGCCTGTCTCAAGGCCTCACGTTAGATTTGGATATGCGCGATGCGCGCTGGCAAGCGTTGGAGGGCGACTTGCGCCAGCAGGCCGCGTTTATTTGGGCGCGCCTTGACCCCAAAGCAGCCATGCCCGAAGCCGAGGCCTGTCTGGTTTTGGCCGATGATGGCGAGCTGGCGCAGATGAATGAAAGCTTTCGCCATAAAGCGGGGCCGACCAATGTGCTGAGTTTTCCCGCGCTGGATTTCGCCGCGCCTGTGCAATCGGCGCAAGATTTATCTGGCCTGCCGTTTGCGCTGCTTGGCGATATTGTTATGTCCTTCGATCGCTTGCAGGCGGAAGCGCAAGCGCAAGGCAAAACCGAACGCGCTCACGCGCTGCATTTGCTGACCCATGGGCTTTTGCATCTTTTGGGCTATGACCATGAAAATGAGGCGGATGCCAATTTGATGGAAGGGCTGGAAAGCGAGCTGCTGCTCGCGGCTGGCCTGGCCAATCCTTATGACGAGCTTCCTCAATCGGAGACGGAACAATGAGTGCTTCTTCTGCAACCAGCTGGTGGCGATCTTTATTCGGCGGGGGCGAGAGCTCCCTGCGCGAAAGCATTGAAGATGTTTTGGAGGAAAGCCAAGGCGAGACCGCCGACTTCTCGGATGAAGAACGCCATATGCTGAAAAACCTACTCGGCTTTCGCGATGTGCGCCTGGATGATGTGATGGTGCCGCGCGCCGATATTGATGCGGTGGAGGTCGATATAAAGCTGCGCGACTTGCTGGCTTTATTTGCCGATTGCGGCCATTCGCGCATGCCCGTCTATCGCGAAACGCTCGACCAACCCATCGGCATGGTGCATGTGAAAGATGTGCTATCGGCGCTCCAATCGAGCCTTGGCCAAGGCAGCGCAAACCTCGAACCCATTGAGCTGACGCCGCTGGTGCGTCCAGTTTTATTCGTTCCGCCTTCTATGCCGGCTATGGAATTACTGGTGAAAATGCAAGCGATGCGCGGCCATATGGCTTTGGTCATCGATGAATATGGCGGCACCGATGGCTTGGTGACGATTGAAGATTTGATCGAAGAAATCGTCGGCGAAATTGAAGACGAACATGATGAAGAAGAAGAACTTTTAAAAGCCCTGAGCGAGGACGGCCATTGGCGCGCGCAAGCCCGATTGCCGCTCGCCGATATGGAAGCGGCTTTGGATATCCGCTTGGCGCACGTGGAAGGCTATGACGACATCGATACGCTGGGCGGATTGGTTTTTGCCAAAGCCGGACGGGTGCCAGAGCGTGGCGAAATGATTGCCCAAGATATGGGCGATGGGCGGGTGCTTGAATTTATCATTCACGATGGCGATGCGCGCCGCATCAAGCAAGTGGATATGCGCTTGATTGCGCGCGCGGCAAAACCCGCGCGCAGCCAAAAAAGCCGCAAAGACACGGCAGACTAATGGCACGCTGGCTGTCTTTTTGCGCCATCTATCCAAGGCGGATAAGCCTATTGGCTGGCCTCATTTTGCCTTTGGCGTTTGCTCCTTTTCAAATCTTGCCGATTTTTTATCTGTCGTATGGGCTGGTTTTCTGGCTGGCTTGGCAAGCGCGCCAAAGCCCCAAAGATTTATTCATCTTGGGCTGGCTATTTGGCTTCGGGCAGTTTTTTACCGGCCTCTTGTGGATGGGCGAAGCGTTTTTGGTCGAGGCCGAACATTTCCTTTGGGCGTTGCCATTTGCCATCACGCTTTTGCCCGCGGGCTTGGCTTTATTTGGCGGCTTGGCGTTTTATCTCTGGGGGCAGATGGTGGCACGTTTTGCCATGCGGCGTCTGCTGGCCAGCCTAGCTTTGGCGCTTTGGCTGGTTCTGGCGGCTTATTTGCGAAGCACTGTTTTGACCGGTCTGCCGTGGAACCTGCCCGCTATGGGCTGGGGAACTTGGCTGTATTTGGCGCAAGCGACGAGCTTTCTTGGCGTCCATGGGTTGGGACTATTGGCGCTGGTTAGCGTGGCGTTTTTACTGGCCGAGCAAGCGCGGCTGCGCTGGCTATCGCTCGCCCTGATGGTTTTGGTTTTGCTATTTGGTGTGGCGCGTCTGCATGGGGGCGTCCGTTTGGAGGCCAGCGATACGATGATCACTGTGGTGCAGCCCAATCTGGCTCAGCGCGAAAAATGGCTACCCGAAAAACGCGATGCGCATATTGAGAAGACCCTGCAATTGACCCAATTGGGGCTGAAATATGCGCCCAAAACCGACCTTATCCTCTGGCCAGAAACGGCCATTCCAGCGCTTATCGATGAGGGGACGGGGTTTGGCGATCGCTTGCGCGCAGCCCTGCCTGCGGGCTTAGAAAGCCGCCGCCAGCCGCCCTATATTTTGACCGGTGCGGTGCGGCGCGAGCTTGGGTTGCAAAGCGCTAAATTTTACAATAGCGCCATGTTGTGGTCGGGCGATGGGCATTTATTGGCCAAATCGGACAAGCATCATCTGGTGCCCTTTGGCGAATATTTACCCATGCAAAACTGGCTGGAGGCCATTGGGCTAGAGCAATTGGTGCGCCTGCGAGGTGGCTATGCCTATGGGCCGCCCCACGCTCGCTTGAGCGCTGCGGGCTTGCCGGTGCTGGCGCCCTTGATTTGCTATGAAGGTATTTTCCCGGCCTTATCGGCCAGCCCCAAAGGGCTTTCGCGTCCCGAAGCTTTGGTCAATTTAACCAATGATGGCTGGTTTGGAAATTGGCATGGCCCCCATCAACATCTCGCGCAAGTGCGTTTGCGCGCCATCGAGCAAGGCCTGCCTTTGGTGCGAAGTGCGAATACCGGCATCTCGGCGGTTTTTGATGCGCATGGCCGCCAGCTTGAGGCTTTGCCACTGGGCGAGGCGGGCGTGTTTTCTTTGCCGCTGCCCACGGCTTTGCCCCCGACGCTTTATGCGGGTTTTGGGGATAGCGTGTTTTTTGCGCTCTGGCTCGGCTTGGCGCTCGCGGTAATGGCGGCGCGGCGGCGTTTTTCAACTCACGCGCTTTAGGGTTTCTGGCGATAAAAACAATTGCCCTCGGGCAATCTCTCCCCCATAGTTTGCGGCGTAACCTGCGTCTCAAAAATAATAATAGAGGGGGCAGATTATGCCACGTAAAAAACATCAAGCCGTCGATGCCTTTATCGGCGCGCGGGTGCGTCTTCGCCGACTTATGCTGGGGATGAGCCAAGAAGAATTGAGCAATCAGCTCGGGGTCACTTTCCAGCAAGTTCAAAAATACGAGAAAGGCGTCAATCGCATTTCGGCCAGTCGGCTGTTTGAGTTGTCGCAAGCCTTGGATGTGCCAGTGCAGTTTTTCTTCGATGGATTGGAAGAGCCGCTAGACCCTTATCCCGAAGCGGGTCTCGCTGAGGAGCCGTTGCTCAATCCCTATCTCGATTTTGTGAGCAGCGGGCCAGGGGTTGAGTTAAATCGGGCTTTTCTGAAGATTACCGACGAGGATTTGCGCCGCCAATTGCTCTCGGTTGTCTCTAATATTGCGCGGGTCAATCGCACGCGAGACTAAGCTTTGTGGCACTGCTTTGTGGGCTTTGTGGCAATGCTTTGTGGAAATTTTGCTAGGGCAACAGGGTTGACCATCGGGGCGTGGCCTGCCACATAGAGGCGTTGTTTTAAACGCGAGCTTTTAAGAGCGAGGGATTACACATGCGTGCTTCTTATGAATTTACCTCCGAGTCGGTTTCCGAAGGTCATCCAGATAAAGTCTGCGACCGCATTTCGGACAGCATTCTCGATGCGTTTTTGGCGCGGGACCCGCAAGCTCGTGTGGCCGTGGAAACCCTGACGACGACCAATTTAATCGTTCTGGCTGGCGAAGTGCGCCCTGCCGGATTGGTTTCCAAAGAAGAGATGGAAGTCATCGCGCGCGCCGCCGTCAAAGACATCGGCTATGAGCAAGACGGCTTTCATTGGCAAAACGCGCAAGTTCAAGTTCACGTGCATGGTCAATCGGCGCATATCGCGCAAGGCGTCGATGCCGATGGCAGCGACAAAGAAGAAGGCGCTGGCGACCAAGGCATTATGTTTGGCTACGCCTGCCGCGAAACCGAAGACCTGATGCCCGCCCCGATTGCGTATAGCCATCAGATTTTGTCGGACATGGCCGCCGCTCGCAAATCAGGCAGCGTGCAAGGCCTCGGCCCCGATAGCAAAAGCCAAGTCACCTTGGCCTATGAAAATGGCAAGCCCGTGCGCGCCACCTCGGTGGTGGTATCGACCCAACATGACGAAGGCCTGACGCAAGACGATGTGCGCGCCCTCGTGCGCCCTTTCGTGGAAAACGTTCTGCCCGAAGGCTGGATGTGTCCAGAAGAAAGTTTTTATGTAAACCCAACGGGCACTTTCGTTATCGGGGGCCCCGATGGCGATGCGGGTCTTACGGGTCGTAAAATTATTGTCGATACTTATGGCGGCGCAGCCCCGCATGGCGGCGGCGCGTTCTCGGGCAAAGACCCTACAAAAGTCGACCGCTCGGCCGCTTATGCCTCGCGCTATCTGGCTAAAAATGTGGTCGCCGCAGGTCTGGCAGAGCGCTGCACCATTCAGTTGTCATACGCGATTGGCGTGTCGCAGCCCTTGTCGCTTTATGTCGACACACATGGCACAGGACAGGCCGATGAAGCGGCGCTGGAAAAAGCTTTGGCGCAAGTCATGGATTTAAGCCCGCGCGGCATTCGCGAGCATTTGGGTCTTAACAAACCGATTTATGCGCGCACGTCGGCCTATGGTCATTTTGGTCGCAAAGCCCAAGACGATGGCGGGTTTTCTTGGGAGCGCACAGATTTGGCCGAGGCCATTAAGGGCGCGCTTTAGGCGTCCATGAGCGCGCGAGACGAGACCCCCGAAAGCGAGATTTCCGAAGACCGGAAACGCGTTGTATATGGCCGCCGACAAGGCCATAAACTGCATCCGCGACAAGCCAAATTGGTCGATGATTTGCTGCCGCGCCTGCGCGTGGATGTGCAAGCCTTGGCGCGCCCTGCCGATTGGTTTTCGCGCGCTTTTGAGACTTATGCCTTGGAAATTGGCTTTGGCGGTGGCGAGCATTTGGCGTCGCGCGCGCGAGCTCAAACCGATGTCGGTTTCATTGGCTGCGAGCCGTTTTTAAATGGTGTCGCCAAATTGCTTATCGAAATAGACGAAGATAATCTCGATAATATCGCCGTGCATGATGAAGATGCGCGCGATGTTTTAGAAGCGCTGCCCGACCAATGTTTGGCGCAAGTCTATTTGCTTTACCCCGACCCGTGGCACAAGAACCGCCATAATAAACGCCGCTTCATTAGCCCTGAAAACCTTGACCAAGTGTTTCGGGTTTTGCGCCCGGGCGGACGGTTTTTGGTGGCCAGCGATATCCCCCCCTATATCGAGTGGACGCTAAGCCATTTGCGCGAGCAAGGCGGCTTTGCTTGGCAAGATGAAACGGGCGACCGCCAAAAGGCGCCCGAGGGCTGGCCTGGCACGCGCTATGAAGCCAAGGCGCTTCGCGAAGGACGCGTGCCAACGTATCTCGAGTTTATCCGCCGCGAGACGCGCCAAGTCGGAACCCTTTAGGGGCTTGCGCGCGCTTTCAAAATGGCTATAGTGACCTCAAATTAAAGCTGCTTTGGGAAAGTGGGATGCTGGAAACGGCCCCGCTTTTTTTAATGCTCAAATCTTAAAGCTCAAATTTTTTTTGAGGGAAGCAAAAGGCAGGCGAGAAATTGAAGGAGATGTCATGTCGCAAGACACGGCTCTAGACACGCCACATTTAAAGGCGCCAGGCCCCGCGCGGCCGTTTTTGGAACTGGTCGAACCGGTTATCGAAAGCCTTGGCTATGCGCTTTTGCGTATTCGCATGACCGGCGATGACGGCCAGGCTGTTTTGCAAATCATGGCGGAAAACGACGAAGCGGGATTGCGTATCGAGCAATGCGAAGAGATTAGTCGGGCGCTGTCGGATGTGATGGATGTCGAAAACCCCATCGCGGGCGCTTATGCGCTGGAAGTGTCTTCGCCAGGTGTGGCGCGGCCTTTGACGCGGCCTGTCGATTTTGAACGCTGGGCGGGCTATGAAGCCAAATTGGGTCTGCGCGATGCGATTGACGGCCAGCGGCGGTTTCGCGGTGTGGTGCAAGGCTTTGCCGATGGCGAGGCCTTAATCGAAGTGCAGCTGGCGGGTTTTGATACGCCGCAAGTCTTAGGACTGGCGATTGGAAATATTGCCGAGGCGCGTTTGGTGCCCGATGAAGACGCCATAAGTGATGCGTTGAAACAGCAGAAAAAGCCCAAGAAGGGCGATAAGAGCCAAAAGGGCGATGAGAGTAAGTAAATAAGTCGCGTCAGGTAGACGAGATAAATTAAATTCGACCCATTTGGGTCAGCCAATTTAGGAGATGAAAATGGCGACAGGGATTAGCGCAAATAAACTGGAGTTGCTGCAGATTGCCGACGCGGTCGCGCGCGAAAAAGGCATTGAGGTCGAGATTGTTTTATCGGCCATGTCGGACGCCATCGAGAAGGCTGCTAAGGCGCGCTATGGTCAGGAAAACGATATTCGGGTAGCGATTGACCCGAAGACCGGCGAGACCAAATTGCTGCGCGCCGTGCAAGTGGTTGACTTGGTCGAAAACGACGATACGCAAATCTCGCTTCCGGTCGCCCAACGCGACAATCCAGAAGCCAAGATTGGCGATGAAGTCATCGACGAATTGCCGCCTGTTGAATTTGGTCGCATCGCGACGCAAGCCGCCAAGCAAGTGATTGTGCAGCGGGTTCGCGAAGCCGAGCGCGAGCGCCAATTTGAAGAGTTTAAAGATCGCGTGGGCGAGATTATCAATGGTCTGGTCAAGCGCGTGGAATACGGCAATGTCGTGATGGATTTGGGACGTGGCGAAGCTGTGGTGCGCCGCGATAATCTTATCCCGCGCGAAGTCTTCCGTCCGGGCGACCGCATTCGCGCTTACATTCAAAATGTGCGCCGCGAACAGCGTGGCCCGCAGATTATTCTGTCGCGTACCGATCCGGCTTTCATGTCGAAATTGTTCATGCAGGAAGTGCCTGAAATTTATGACGGCGTCATCGAAGTGCGTGCCGTGGCGCGCGATGCGGGTAGCCGAGCTAAAATTGGCGTTATCTCCAACGACCCAGGCATTGACCCTGTGGGCGCTTGTGTGGGTATGCGCGGTAGCCGTGTGCAGGCCGTGGTCAATGAGCTGCAAGGCGAAAAAGTCGATATTATTCCGTGGTCGCCTGACCCTGCCGCTTTCATCGTGAACGCTTTGGCACCTGCTGAAGTTACCAAAGTGGTGCTGGATGAAGATGTGCAACGCATTGAAGTTGTGGTGCCGGATGAGCAATTGAGCTTGGCCATTGGCCGTCGCGGCCAAAATGTGCGTCTTGCATCGCAGCTCACCGGTTGGGACATCGACATTATGACCGAAGCGCAAGAGAGCGAGCGTCGTCAGGCAGAATTTGCCGAACGCACCGCCTTGTTCATGGGCGCTTTGGATGTCGATGAGATGATTGCCCAATTGCTGGCGTCAGAAGGTTTCTCGACCGTCGAAGAAGTGGCCTATGTGCCAGCCGAAGAAATTACTTATATCGAGGGCTTTGACGAGGAAACGGCAGAAGAAATTCAAAACCGGGCCCGCGATCATTTGGACCGCGAAAATGCCAAGCTGGATGCGCAACGCAAAGAAATGGGCGTTGGCGATGATTTGGCCGCCATGGAGGGCATGACGCCAGCCATGTTGGTGCGCTTTGGCGAGAATGACATTAAGTCGCTGGAAGATTTTGCGGGCTGTGTGACCGATGATTTGACGGGTTGGTTTGAAACCGTCGAGCGTCGTCGTGTGCGCCAAGAAGGTATTCTGGATGGCTTTGATGTCTCGCCGGAAGAAGCCGAGGGTCTGATTATGTCGGCCCGCGTTTTGGCGGGTTGGATTACCCAAGAAGAGCTAGACCAGCAACGCGCCGAAGAAGCGGCGCGCGTGGAAGCCGAATTGGCCGCGCAGCAGGAAGCGGAAAATCCGACACCTGCCGCAGACGCCGAACTTGTTGATCCCTTTGCCCCCGCACCAGACGCTTCGGCGCCGAGTGCGGAATAAGGCTTGAGCTAAGATTATGGGGGGGCTTCAAACCTGCCAGATAAGTGGCAAGGAAGCCGAGAGCGCCGATATGTTGCGCTTTGTCCTCTCGCCCGATGGCGAGCTGACCCCAGATCTCGGGCAAAAACTGCCCGGCGAAAGCATTTGGCTAGCCAATCAGCGCGACCTTGTGGCGCCGTTGGCGGCTAAATTTGCTACTCCGGTTGCCGATTTACAAGCTGGCGCCCCCGAAAGCCTAGAGCTTAGGCTGGAGAGATTAATGCGCCAACAAGCGCATGGTATTTTGGGGCTGATGCGCAAATCGGGAGCCGTGGTGATGGGCTTCATGAAAGTGGAGGCCGCGCTGAAAAAGGGTCAGATTGTGCTGCTGTTTGCAGCCCATGATGGCGCCGAGAATGGACGACAAGCATTGGCGCAAAAAGCCCGTGCGATGGACATAAGATTATGCGCTTTATTTAGCGCAGACGAATTGGGCATGGCCTTTGGCCGTGAAAATGTGATACATGCAGGGCTTACCGATGCACGTTGGTTGTCCCGTATCGATAAAGAAACCACGCGACTGGCGATCTTTTTAGGCGACCAAGTGAGCATGGATAGGAGTGAGAGCGAATGAGCGACGCAAAAACAGGTGATGAAGCCGCCAACGGCGATGCCACTAAAGACGGCGAAGCCAAACGCGGCAAGACCATGTCTTTGAAACGGACAGTGGAAAGCGGGCAAGTGCGCCAAAGCTTTTCGCATGGCCGTTCCAAATCCGTATTGGTCGAAAAACGCCGGAAACGCGTTGTTAAACCGGGGCAAGAAGAAGCCCAAGCCGCGGCTCCAGTGGAAGCTCAGCCAGCGCCGGCCGCGCCAACGCCAGCCCCGCCAAGCGCCCCTGCTATGCCAGAAGGCCTGTCGAAAGCCGAGCAAGATAAACGCCTTGCCGCTGTCGCCGAAGCTAAAGTTCGCGCCGTTGAAGAAGCCAAACAAGCCGAAATTGATAACAAACGCCGCGCCGAAGAAGACGCCAAGCGCGCCGAAGAACGCGCCGCTTTGGATGCCGAAGCCGCCAAACAGGCCGAAGCGAATTCGCGCAAAGCCAAGAAAAGTGATGTCGTCGACCCCTTGGATGCGCCCCCTGCCGAGCCAGCTTTGGTGACGCGGGCGACCAAACAAGCGCCGACCGTGGCCACGGCAGATGAGAAAAAACGCGCCGAAGAAAAACGCCGCACCGCAACCCCAGATAAGCGCACTGGCGAACGCCGCCGTCGCACGGGCAAGCTGACCATTAATGATGCGCTTAACGATGAAGAGCGCGTGCGTTCGCTGGCCTCTATGCGGCGTCGTCGCGAGCGCGAAAAACGCCAAGCCAATAATTCGGGCGACGGCGAAAAAGTCGCGCGCATGGTGCAATTGCCAGATACGATTAGCATTCAAGAGCTTGCCAATCGCATGGCCGAACGCGCCGTGGATGTGATTAAAGTGCTGATGCAGCAAGGTATTATGGCGCAAATCAATGATGTGATTGACGCCGATACCGCGCAAATCGTTGCCGAAGATTTAGGTCACCAAGTCAAACGCGTATCGGAAAGTGACGTGGAAGATTCGATTGTCACCGCCGATGATGACGATGAAGATAAAACCTCGCGTCCCCCTGTGGTGACCGTTATGGGTCACGTCGACCATGGTAAAACCTCGCTCCTCGATGCGCTTCGCAAAGCCAAAGTGGCCGATGGCGAAGCCGGTGGCATCACCCAGCATATTGGCGCGTATCAGACGCAAACCGAAGCTGGCGAGACGCTTACCTTTATCGACACACCAGGTCATGCGGCCTTTACCGCCATGCGCGCACGCGGCGCTAAAGTGACCGATTTGGTTATTCTTGTGGTGGCTGGTGATGATGGCGTTATGCCGCAAACCGTGGAAGCCATTAACCACGCCAAGGCGGCGGAAGCGCCGATGATTGTTGCCATCAATAAAATGGATAAGCCAGAAGCCGATGCCAATCGGGTGAAAAATGATTTGTTGCAGCACGAGATTATTTCCGAGGAAATGGGCGGCGACACGCAGATGATTGAAGTCTCGGCGCAAACCGGCGATGGCCTTGATAATCTTCTCGAAGCGGTGGCGCTACAAGCCGAGCTGATGGAGCTGAAAGCCAAAGCTGACCGCGCGGCCGAAGGCATTGTGATTGAAGCCAAACTCGACAAAGGTCGCGGTGCGGTGGCCACGGTTCTGGTGCAACGCGGCACGTTGAGTGTTGGCGATATTTTTGTAGTGGGTCAAGAATCGGGTCGGGTTCGCGCGCTGATTGATGACAAAGGCCAACAGATTAAAACGGCCGGGCCTTCGTCTCCGGTAGAAGTTTTGGGCGCTGGCGGCGTGCCGGGTGCGGGGGAAATTTTCACCGTGGTCGAAAACGAAGCCGATGCGCGCGAAGTCGCTGAATATCGCGCCCGCAAAGCGCGTCAGCAATCGAGTGATATTGCGCCGCGCGCGGCCTCTTTGGATCAGATGATGAGCCAATTGGAAACCGCCGAACGCGCCGAAATTGCCATTGTCGTCAAAGGCGATGTGCAAGGCTCGGTGGAAGCTATCTCGCAAGCGGCGGTGAAACTTGGCACCGATGAGGTTTCGGCACGGGTTATTCATACCGGCGTTGGCGGCATCACCGAAAGCGACATTACTTTGGCGGCGGCCTCGCGCGCCGTTGTCTTTGGCTTTAACACGCGCGCCAATGGCCAAGCGCGCAGCATGGCCGAAGCCGAAGGCATTGAAATTCGCTATTACAATGTGATTTACGATTTGGTCGATGATTTGAAAGCCGCCATGGCGGGCATGTTGTCGCCAGAATTGCGCGAAACCGCTCTTGGCACAGCCGAAGTCTTGGAAGTGTTTAAAGTGGGTAAAGCCGATAAAGCGGCCGGTGGTTTGGTCGGCACAGGCCTTGTGCGCCGGGGTGCCAAAGTGCGTCTCATCCGCGATGACATTGTTATCCACGAAGGCGAATTGTCTTCCCTGCGCCGCTTCAAAGACGAAGTCAAAGAGGTTCAGTCGGGTCAAGAATGTGGTATGGCTTTTGAAAATTACAAAGATCTCAAGCCTGGCGATACCATCGAGTGCTATGAAGTCGAGGAAATTGCTCGCACACTCGATAGCTAAGCGAGAGCTTTTACCGATATGGCGGAGAAAAAGAACATTGCCGGCAAACCTCCCTCGCAGCGTCAATTGCGGGTCGGGGAAATGCTGCGCCATCGCTTGAGCGAGGTGCTGCACGCGGCGGATTTTGAAGCCAAGGTTTTGAAAAAAGCCAATATCACCGTCACCGAAGTCCGCATCAGCCCAGATTTGCGTCATGCCACCGCCTATATTATGCCTTTGGGCGGCGACCATATTGAAAAAATCGTGACGCTGTTGAACGACGAAGTGCCACGGCTGAAAAAAATCTCTATGTCGGGACTGCATTTGAAATATACGCCCGACTTTAAATTTGCCGCCGATAAAAGTTTCGACCAAGCGGCGGCCATGGATGAACTTTTATCCTCGGATGTGGTGGCTGGCGATATCGCCGATTTAGAGACGCCCGACGGCGCCTAAGCGCTTTTGAAGAAAAGAGAGGCAGCGATTGGCTCGACGCAAAAAAGGCCGGAAACTCTCTGGCTGGATCAATTTAGACAAACCCTATGAATTAGGCTCCACGCCCGCCGTCTCGCGGGTGCGTTGGTTGTTTCACGCGCAAAAAGCCGGTCACGCTGGCACGCTGGACCCTTTGGCCACGGGCGTTTTGCCGATTGCTTTGGGCGAGGCCACCAAAACCGTCTCTTTTATGCAAGATGCCGCCAAGACCTATCGCGTTAGCGTCGGGCTCGGCGTCTCTACCACCACGGATGATATGGAGGGGGAGCCGCTGGAAACCAGCGCGCATCGGCCAGAGACGCAAGAGATTAAGGCGGCTTTGGCGTCTTTTACGGGCGAGATTCAGCAAGTGCCGCCACAGTTTTCCGCCATTCGCAAAGATGGCGTGCGCGCTTATGCTAAAGCGCGGGCGGGCGAGGCGGTGGAGCTGGAGGCGCGCAAAGTGCGCATCGACCATATTCGGTTTTTGCGCCGCGTCGATGCCGACCATTTCACGCTCGAGGTAGATTGCGGCAAAGGGGTATATATTCGCTCTTTGGCGCGCGATTTAGCGCTGCAACTTGGCTCGCGCGGGCATGTGACAAAACTGCGCCGAACGCGGGTTGGGCCGTTTGACGAAAAATCCGCTTTAGGGCTAGATAAATTAACCAATCTGGGCCATAGTGCGCCCGATTTGGCAGTTCTGGATGCTTGCCTGTTACCCCTTACGACCGCGCTGGACGACATCTTGGCGGTGGCCATTGGGGGCGACGAGGCATCCCGCATAAAGCAGGGGCAAGCTATATCACCGCAAGGTTTGGCGGTTATGGGGCCGGTGCTTCTCACACATGAGGGGCACCCCGTTGCCATAGCGCACCAAGAAGGGGAAACCCTAAAACCTGTGCGGGTGTTTAACCTCTAGAACCCAAGGGTTCGTCTCAAGACCGCGAGGTCTTTTATAAAGGAGAGTAGGATGTCGATTACTGCCGAGCGCAAAGACGCGCTGATTAAAGAATATGCAACGGTTGCCGGTGACACTGGGTCGCCAGAAGTGCAAGTGGCTATTCTATCTGAACGTATTACCAATCTAACCGAACATTTTCAGACCCACGCCAAGGATAATCATTCGCGTCGTGGTTTGTTGAAAATGGTAAGCCAACGCCGTCGCCTGCTTGACTATGTTAAGGGTCGCGATGTGGAGCGTTATAAAAGTCTCATCGAGCGTTTGGGCTTGCGTCGTTAGACTGCGTTAATGTGAAAACCGGCCTTTATTGTTGAGGCCGGTTTTTCCTTTCTGTCATAAGGCCTGACAGACCTTTTTCTGGCATGAGGTCAGAAAAAACAGAGGAAAGAGAACTGGCCTTATTTTGGTTCTCGATTGAAGCTGCTCCTTTCAAGGGAAAGGAGCTTTGGCAAAGCAAGCCTAGATAAGGCGGCTTGCCGTGATAGGAAAAACGAATGTTTGATATTACTCGTGAAGAAATTGAATGGGGTGGGCGTACGCTGACCCTCGAAACTGGCCGTGTGGCCCGTCAAGCGGACGGTGCTGTTTTGGCCACTTATGGAGAAACTTCAGTGCTGGCCACTGTGGTTGGAGATCGCAGCCCGAAGCCGGGTCTCGACTTTTTTCCCCTAACTGTGAATTACCAAGAAAAAGCCTATGCCGCGGGTAAAGTGCCAGGCGGCTATTTTAAGCGCGAAGGCCGTCCGAGCGAAAAAGAGACGCTGATTTGTCGTCTCATTGACCGCCCCATCCGCCCGCTTTTTGTGAAAGGCTTTAAAAACGAAACCCAAGTCATCGCCACCGTGATGAGCCATGACCTTGAAAACGATGCCGATATTGTGGCTATGGTTGCTGTATCTGCGGCGCTGACGCTTTCGGGTTTGCCGTTCCAAGGCCCGATTGGCGCCGCTCGTGTGGGTCTCATTGATGGCGAATATGTCCTCAACCCAACCCTCGACCAAATGGCAGACACATCGCTCGACCTCATCGTGGCCGGCACAGATGACGCCGTCTTGATGGTGGAATCGCAAGCCGATGAACTGGCCGAAGACGTGATGCTGGGAGCTGTGATGTTTGGCCACCGTGAGTTCCAACCGGTTATCGATGCGTGTATTCGCATGGGAGAGAAAGCCGCCAAAGAACCTCGCGATGTGGTTATTCCAGACGATAGCGCTTTGAAAGAAAGCGTCGCAGGCATTGCCAAAGACGGCCTCGTGGCTGCCTATGGCGAAGCCGACAAGCAAGTGCGCCAAAGCGCCATTGCCGCTTTGAAAGATACGGTTTATGCCGATTTGGTAGCGGCGGACGCCAGCTCCGATGAACGCAATGCGGTCTCGGGCGCGTTTAAATCGTTGGAAAGCGATATCGTTCGTGGCGATATTCTCGACACAGAAAAACGTATTGATGGTCGCGGTCTTGCAGATGTGCGCGCGATTGTTTCCGAAGCTGGCATTTTGCCTCGCACGCATGGCTCGGCCTTGTTTACGCGCGGCGAAACGCAAGCCCTCGTCGTGGCCACTTTGGGCACCGGCGATGATGAACAATTCGTCGATGCGCTGGAAGGCACTTATCGCGAAAACTTCATGCTGCATTATAACTTCCCACCTTACTCGGTCGGGGAAACCGGACGCGTCGGCTTTACAGGTCGTCGTGAGATTGGTCACGGAAAGCTCGCTTGGCGCGCTTTGAAAGCCATGTTGCCAAGCAAGGAAGAGTTCCCCTACACCTTGCGTCTAGTGTCTGAAGTGACAGAAAGCAACGGCTCGTCTTCGATGGCGACGGTTTGTGGCGCGTCGCTGGCGATGATGGATGCGGGCGTTCCGCTGAAAAAACCAGTGGCGGGTATTGCTATGGGTCTGATTAAAGAGGGCGAGCGTTTCGCGGTTCTCTCGGACATTCTTGGCGATGAAGACCATCTGGGAGATATGGACTTTAAAGTGGCAGGTACCAAGGACGGTATTACGTCGCTGCAAATGGACATTAAAATCACCGGCATTACCGAAGAAATTATGCAAGTTGCCCTCGACCAAGCCAAGGGTGGCCGCACGCATATTCTCGACGAAATGGCGAAATCTCTCACCGAAGCGCGTGACGAGATGGGCGAATATGCGCCCAAGATTGAAACCATTCAGGTGCCACAAGATAAAATCCGGGAAGTGATTGGTACCGGCGGTAAAATCATTCGCGAGATTGTAGAAACCTCAGGTGCGAAGATTGATATTGGCGATGATGGCCTGATTAAAGTGGCTTCTGCGGATGGGGCGGCGATCAAGTCGGCTCTCGACCAAATCAACTCGATTGTGGCCGAGCCAGAAGAAGGCGTTATCTACGAAGGCACGGTTGTCAAAACCATGGACTTTGGAGCTTTCGTGAACTTCTTCGGCAAGCGCGATGGTCTGGTGCATATTTCGCAACTGGCCGACAAACGCGTCGAAAACACGACCGATGTTGTCAAAGAAGGCGACACCGTGAAAGTGAAATTGATGGGCTTCGACGATCGCGGCAAAGTTCGCTTGTCGATGAAAGTGGTCGATCAAGAAACTGGCGAAGATCTGGAAAACAAATCTGCTGAATAAGCGCTTTTGTTTCAAGCAAAAAGAAACCGCCGCGAGGACATCCTCGCGGCGGTTTTTCTTTTTGTAAAGGAAAGGAAATATCGCGGGTTAAACGCGTTTCATCACCAGCGTGCCATTGGTGCCGCCAAAGCCAAATGAGTTGGATATCACACAGTTTAGCTTCACGCCATCGCGGCGTTCGGTAACAATCGGCATATCGGCAAAATCAGGGTCTAGCTCGGTGATATGCGCCGAGCCGGTGATGAAATCATTTTGCATCATCAGCAGCGAATAAATCGCCTCCTGCACGCCAGCCGCGCCGAGCGAGTGGCCGGACAAAGATTTGGTGGCCGAGATGGGCGGGCAGTCGGCGCCAAAGACTTCGCGCAAAGCTTCGATTTCTTTAATGTCGCCAACCGGTGTCGAGGTGGCGTGGGGGTTGATATAATCCACCGGGCAATCGAGGTCTTGCATGGCCATTTGCATGCAGCGCACGGCGCCTTCGCCCGAAGGCTGCACCATGTCATAGCCGTCGGAAGTGGCGCCATAGCCAGCGATTTCGGCATAGATTTTCGCCCCGCGTTTTTTCGCATGTTCCATTTCTTCCAACACCACAACGCCGGCGCCGCCGGCGATAACAAAACCATCGCGCGATTTATCATAGGCGCGGCTGGCGGTGGAAGGCGTGTCATTATGTTTCGAGCTCATGGCGCCCATGGCATCGAAGAGAACCGAAAGCGCCCAATCTAATTCTTCGCCGCCGCCAGCAAACATCACGTCTTGTTTGCCCCATTGAATCATTTCTGCCGCATTGCCAATGCAATGGGTAGAGGTGGCGCAAGCGGAGGAGATGGAATAATTGACGCCCTTAATGCCAAACGGGGTGGCCAGGGTCGCTGAATTGGTTGAACTCATGGCTTTGGGAACAGCAAAGGGCCCGACCCGTTTGGGGCTAGAATTGCGCGCCGTATCGGTGGCGGCAATCAGCGCTTTGGTGCTGGGGCCACCCGAGCCCATAATCAGGCCGGTGCGTGGGTTTTGAATGGTGGTTTCTTCGAGGCCAGCATCGGCAATGGCTTGTTGCATGGCGACATAATTCCACGCTGCGCCATCGCCCATAAAGCGGCGGACGCGTTTTTCGACCGCTTCTTCAATGTTCAAAGTCGGCTGGCCTGCGATTTGCGAGCGAAAGCCCATATCGGCAAAACTTGCCATAGCGGAAATGCCCGAGCGGCCTTCTTTTAAAGAGGTGGTAACTTCTTGGGCATTATTGCCAAGGCTTGAGACAATGCCAATTCCAGTAATCACAACACGGCGCATAGGGTACTCCTCGCTCATTCCAAATAGGGTTACAAAACTATGGGTTACATTTGTTCTGGGGTAAACAAGCCGACGCGCAAGCCTTCGGCCGTATAGATTAATTTGTCGTCAGCCAAAAGGCGCGCTTCACCAATGCCCATGGTTAGGCGCCCGGTCATCACCCGTTTGAGGTCGACTTCATAGCGCACTAATTTCACATCCGGCATCACTTGGCCGGTAAATTTCACCGCGCCTGCGCCCAACGCTCGGCCGCGCCCGGGATTGCCAAGCCAACCGAGATGGAAGCCGATGAGCTGCCACATGGCATCTAGCCCCAAGCAGCCTGGCATCACGGGGTCGGTTTTAAAGTGGCAGTCGAAAAACCAAAGATCGGGTTTCACATCCAGCTCGGCTTTAATTTCGCCTTTGCCATGCGCGCCGCCTTCATCCGAAATATGGGTGATGCGATCAAACATCAGCATCGGCGGGGAGGGAAGCCGAGCATTGCCATCGCCAAACAGTTCACCATTGGCGCAAGCGATTAGCTCTTCATAAGAATAAGAATTTTGAGTGGCTTTTTGATTGGCCATGCGGTTTCTCCCTGAACAATAGATGGGAAAAACTAACACTTTTCGCAAGCGCCTCCTACTGCAAAACCACCCAAGAAAAGCAGCTTTTGGGTATCCCCACCCCGCCCCTAAGTGGGTTGACAGGCGCGAGGCTTCGCTCTATTTCCTAGAATGATTTTAAACAACCCATTTCTCAAAAACCGCAAGGGTCAAAAATGAGCGCTAAAATATCCAAACGTGACAAGCCAGATTGGCTTGCGGCTCGGTTGAAAGCTGCGGGTTTGCGCACCACGCGCCCGCGTTTGGCTTTGGCGGATTTGCTGTTTGGCAAAGGCGATCGCCATATTACGGCCGAGCAGCTTTATGGCGAAGCGCGCGCTGCGGGGTTGAGCGTCAGTCAGGCGACGATTTACAATACATTGAACCAGTTTCACGCTGCGGGTCTGTTGCGCGAAGTGCAAGTCGACCCATCGCGCAGCTATTTTGATACCAATACATCCGATCACCATCACTTCTATATCGAAGAAGAGGGGCGGCTGATTGATATTGAAAAACAAGCGATTCCTATCGCCAGCCTGCCCGATAGTCCTGACGGGTTTCAGATTTCGGATGTAGAAATTATCATTCGCCTAACGCGCTAACCTTGGCTTGTGTGAAACCTACTCGTTGAACTCGAAACGGTAGACACCCCAAAGCATATCGCGCTGCACCCAGCCTTCATGGCCGCCGAGGTCAATGTCGCACCAATCGCCTTCGCAGTCTTCCAGCCGACCAATCGCGCCCGATTGCCCGAGGGCGACAACGCCCGCCCCCATGTCGGGGCGCTGGCGCAAAATCAGCGCATTGGCGGCTTGGCGCAACATCACCGTGCGATTGCCGCGCAATAGGCGGGCATGCATCCAGCCTTCGCTGCCTTCATGGTCGCGCACTTGGCGCCATTGGCCATATTCGGCGATGATTTCGAGCGGCAGCCCACGGCGTTGATATTGGAATAAAAGCGGATAATCTTCGCCCGGGCCGCGGCGCATATTGGCCTCGGATTTATTGACCGAAACAAAACGTGGCAGCGGTAATCCGCTATCCCCGAGGGGGCGGTTATCTCGGCTGTCTTGCGCGGAAATGGAGAACGGCACGAGGCTGACGACGCTGACCAATAAAACAAGCCCAAGACTGAGGCGAACTATCCACAAACGATTCATCCCCCTTGATACAAACAACCGCTTCAATCAGCAAGCCAGTTTATCGGCTCGCCTCGCCATTGTTCGGGTTTTGCGGATCCCACGCCAGTTTCACCGTGCGCGATTTGGCCGATAAAGCGTCATAAATCAGCAGCCGTCCGGCCAAGCTTTCGCCCGCGCCGGTGATTTCTTTCACTACTTCGACCGCTTGCAAACTGCCAATAATGCCAGTTAACGCCCCCAAAACGCCGGAGGTGGCGCAGTCTTCTTCTATCTCCGGCACCTCTGGCACCAGCGAGCGATAGCATGGCAAAGGCACGCCATCGCTATCTTTAAGCCAAGCCTTGAAGGTGGCCACCTGCCCGTCAAATCGCCCGACCGCGCCAGACACTAAAATCGTTTGGCCGCTAAAACATGCGTCATTGACGCAAAGCCGCGTGGCAAAATTATCACAAGCATCGACCACCACATCATAGTCTTCGAACAAATCGGCGGCATTGTCTTGGGTAACTCTTATCGCCAGCGCCCGCACTTTTATGTGGGGGTTGAGGGCGCGCAAGGCTTTGGCCGCCACGTCGACTTTGGGCTGGCCGATATCTGTAGCGGTGAATAAAATCTGGCGCTGCAAGTTAGACAGCGCCACCACATCGTCATCGACCAGCGCCAAAGTGCCAACGCCCGCCGCGGCCAAATATTGCGCGACCGGATGACCCAAGCCCCCCATGCCGACAATCAACACGCGCGCGGATTTGAGTTTTTGCTGACCCGCACCGCCAATTTCGCGCAGCAGAATATGGCGTTGATAGCGCTCAATTTCGCTATCGCCCAGCATCAAGCCTATAGGCCTTCAAACAGGGCGGTGGAGAGATAACGCTCGGCAAAGCTTGGCAAAATCACGACGATGTTTTTGCCTGCCATATCGGCGCGACTGCCGACTTCCAGTGCCGCCGCAATGGCCGCGCCCGAGCTAATGCCGCCTGGCACGCCTTCGAGGCGGGCTAATTGGCGCGCGGTTTCAAAGGCTGTTTCATTGCCAATGGTGATAATTTCATCGGCCCATTCTTGTTCCATATTGCCGGGCACAAAGCCTGCGCCAATGCCCTGAATTTTATGCGGGCCGCCATTGCCGCCCGATAGAACGGGGCTGTCTTCGGGTTCGACGGCAATCATTTTAAGGCCAGCTTTTCTTGGCTTTAACACCGAGCCAATGCCGGTAAAAGTGCCGCCCGTGCCAACGCCCGAGATAACCACATCGACGCTGCCTTGCGTATCGTTCCAAATTTCTTCGGCCGTGGTGGCACGGTGGATGGCGGGGTTGGCGGGATTGTTAAATTGTTGGGGCATCACCCAGCCGTCATTTGCGGCGAGCAAGTCTTCGGCGCGCGAAATCGCGCCTTTCATGCCTTTTTCGGCGGGCGTCAAATCTAGCTCGGCGCCCAGCAGCAGCAGCATTTTGCGCCGCTCTATCGACATGCTTTCGGGCATGCATAAAATCAACCGATAGCCTTTCGCCGCACAGGCAAAGGCCAGCGCGATGCCCGTATTGCCAGAGGTCGGCTCGACAATCACGCTATCGGGTTGAATGTCGCCGCTGGCTTCCAGCGCCTCAATCATGGCAACGCCAATGCGGTCTTTGACGCTGGCGATCGGGTTGAAAAACTCTAGCTTGGCCAAAATATTGGCCTGACAGCCATGTTCGGCGGCGATGCGGCCAAGCTGTACAATCGGCGTATTGCCGATGGTTTGCGTGATGGATGAATAGATTTTTCCGCGCCCGATTTGGGCTTCTGGTTTTTTATTTTCGCTCATCTCTCTCTCCCGTTAAATGGTGAAATCGCCAACACCTGATGGCTGGCTTTCTGAATTATGGCATAGATCGGCAATGCTCGTGTCGCCCACCGCTTCGCCCAATGCGGTTTGCAGTTGCGCGTGAAACGGTTCGACAATCTCGCGGCATAAATCTGAGCGCGAGCTGACGCCCTCGGTTTCTTTATCCAAAGTCTCGATGACTTCAAAGATTTCGCGCACGCTGATGCGTCGCCGCTCGCGCGCCAACCGATAGCCCCCTCGCGGGCCGCGCACGCCGCGCAAAATATTGGCTTTTACCAGAGCTTGCATAATCTGTTCGAGATAGCGTTGCGGCACGCCTTGGCGCTCGGTTATTTCGCGCGCCTGCACGGGGTTGGGGCGCGCATGCAGCGCCACGTCCAACACGGCCTCCAAAGCCATCAAAGATTTGCGCGATAATTGAATCATGCAGGCCCCGTTTTATCGCTCGCGGGGGCATCGGTTCCCGTCGAGCCAAAGCCGCCCGAGCCGCGCGCCGTATCCCCCAAAACATCGACTTCTATTAAGGTCGCCTGCACAACGGGTGCGATAATCATTTGCGCGATGCGCATATTGCGCTCCACCGTAAAGTCTTCTTGGCCGTGGTTAATCAAGATGATTTTCACCTCGCCGCGATAATCACTATCAATCGTGCCGGGCGTATTCAGCACGCTCAGGCCATGTTTGGCCGCCAATCCCGAGCGCGGGCGCACTTGCGCTTCAAAGCCTTTCGGCATGGCCATGGAAAGTCCCGTTGGCACCATGGCTTGTTGGCCCGGTTGTAAAACCACCGGCTCGCCCTCGGCCAAAGCGGCGCGCAAATCCATGCCGGCCGCTTCGTCGGTTTCATAGGCAGGCAGCTCGAGGCCTTTGGCGTGGTCTAGAACTTTAATCTCAATGCGCGGGCTCATATGGCTTCCTTCAAGATGTCTCCGCAGCGCTAAAATGCGCCGCGATATGTTGGGCTAAGGTTTGAGCCGTTTCGGTTTTGCTCATCTGACCAAAGGCTTCGGTTTTATCTTGGGCAACCAAGGTGGCGGCATTTTCATCGCCGCCCATCACGCCGCCTTCGACGCCGCTATCGAGCGCCACATTATTGGCGATAATCCAATCGCAATTTTTGCGAGCTAATTTATCGCGGGCAAAAGCCTCGACATTATGGGTCTCGGCGGCAAAGCCGATGAGCAGGCTCGGTTTTTGTTTCGAACTGCCAAGGCTCGCCAGAATATCGCGGTTTTCTTGCAAAGCGAGGGCGGGCAGGCCGGTCTCGGTTTTCTTAAGTTTGTGTTCGGCGCAAAGCTCGGGGCGCCAATCGGCGACGGCTGCGGTCATCACGCCAATATCGAGCGGCAAAAGCGCGTGACAGGCGTCATACATTTGCGCGGCCGTTTCCAAGCGATGCATATGCACGCCTGGCACATCGTCCAAAGCCGTGGGGCCAGATACCAAATGCACCTCGGCGCCCATGGCGGCCAGAGCTTGGGCAATCGCATAGCCTTGCTTGCCCGACGAGCGATTGGCGATATAGCGCACGGGGTCAATCGGTTCATGGGTGGGGCCGGCGGTGACCAGAACTTTCTTGCCCTTCAGGGAACCCTCGCCGGTTTCGGTCAAAATAGAGGCGGCGCGCGCGGCAATCTCGCTCGGCTCGCTCATCCGCCCAAGGCCGAACTCGCCACAGGCCATGTCGCCCTCTTCGGGGCCGACAAAATGCAGGCCATCGGTTTTTAATTGCCCGAGGTTTCTTTGCGTGGCGGCGTGTTCCCACATGCGCACATTCATGGCGGGCGCCAGCATCACGGGTTTATCGGTGGCCAATAAAGTGGTCGAGGCCAAATCATTGGCAATGCCTTGCGCGGCTTTGGCCATCAGGTCGGCGGTGGCGGGGGCGACCAAAATAAGGTCGGCATCGCGCGATAATTGGATGTGACCCATCTCGGCTTCATCGGTCAAATCAAACAGGTTTTCATAGACTTTATCGCCCGACACAGAGGCCAGCGAGAGCGGCGAGACAAATTGTTCGGCCGCCGCCGTCAGCAAGCAGCGCACCGCCAAGCCTTGGCCCCGCAATTGGCGCACCAAATCGGGGGCTTTATAGGCCGCAATCCCGCCGCCAATAATCAAAAGAACGCGCTTCATAAGGACAACCCTTTTCGTCAATGCTCGGCACTCTAGCGTCTAAAGCGCTAATCTCCAAAAAAAATATGTAAATAAAAATAAAACCCGAAACGCAGCATCGGGCGGCTAGAAAATACCCGTAAGCGCCACAGCCAGCGCCCCTGCGGCGGCCGCCAAAGCGGCCAGCCCAAGACCGCGCGCCAGCGCATCGGTTTTCACGGGCGCGGTTTGGCCGGCGCCTAGATGGGCCATGGTTTCCAAAGCGGCCGCGCCGCGCTCGGCTTGGGCCAGAGTTTCGGGCAGGCGGCGCAAAGCGCGCAAAGTAGAGCCTGCATTGTCGCGCATATCGCGCAAAATCGCTTCCGGCCCGATTTGGCGGCGTAGCCAATCGGCCACCAGAGTTTCGCTGGCATCCCAAATATTGATTTTCGGGTCAAAGCTGCGCGCCACACCTTCCACGGTCACCATGGTTTTTTGCAGCAGCAAAAGTTGCGGCTGGGTGGCCATATCGAATTGTTCGGTAATCGCAAACAGCTGGCTCAACACGCGCCCCATGGAAATATCATCGGCGTCGCGGTCGCGTATCGGCTCGCCAACCGAGCGCAGGGCTTGGGCAAATTCATGCACATCATGGTGGTCTGGCACATAGCCCGCTTCGATGTGCACTTGGGCGAGTTTCACGTAATCGCGGGTGATGAAGCCGTGCAATATTTCGGCCAGAAAGCGGCGGCTGTCTTTATCGAGACGACCACAAATGCCCAAATCAATGGCCACAATCGTGCCGTCTTTTTGCACCAAGAGATTGCCTTGGTGCATATCGGCATGAAAAAACCCATCGCGCAAAACCAGCGTCAGGAAAATCTGCAACAGGCGGGTCGCCAAATCCGAGAGGTCATGGCCATGTTTTTGTAAACCTTCAATATCCGAGGCCGAGACGCCATCGACCCAGCTCATGGTCAAGACGCGGCGTCCGCTGGCTTCCCAAATAATATCGGGAACGCAAAAGCCTTTATCTTGGGCGGTGTTCTCGGCCATTTCGGACAGGGCGGCGGCTTCCATGCGGAAGTCGGTTTCGCCATTGATCGAGCGCGCCAAAGTGGTGATGGCATCGAGCGGGCGCAAGCGATGGGTGATGGGAAAAAACCGCTCTGCCCATTTGGCCATACGCGCCAATAATTCCAACTCGCCGCGCAATCGGTCTTCGACGCCTGGGCGCAAAAACTTCACGGCTAATTTCTGCCCCGTCTCGCGATGCGTCGCGACGTGCACTTGGGCAATCGATGCGGCGGCGATGGGGGGCCCCATGTCTTTAATAATGGCATCGGCATTGTCCAGCTCGGTCGCCAAAAGACGCGCCACTTGTTTGTCGCTAAACGGCGGCAGGCGGTCTTGCAAATGGCGCAAGTCTTGCGCCATCGCCAAGCCGATAATATCCGAGCGCGTCGCCAAAAACTGGCCGAGCTTGATATAGGTAGGGCCTAATTTTCGAATTTTATCGGATAGCGCTTGGCCGCGTTGGTCTTCGCGAAAGCGCTTGGCGCCAAGGGTAAACAGGCGGCGTGCGAAGCGAATGCGAAACGGTGCCTCGGTAAAAAAATCGGGCGGCAAAAGCGCATCTTGCGCCAGCAGCAATCGCATCATGCGGAGGAGACGAAGCAAGCGCATGGCTAGGCTTTCCAGCCCATGTGCAAAGCGGCAATGCCGCCGCTCAGCAATGCATATTTCGGGCGCTTAAAGCCGGCGTCTTTTAGCTCATCCGCGAAAGCTTGCGCGGGCGGGAATTGGCGAATGCTCTCGACCAAATATTGATAGGCCGAGGCATCTCCCGTCACCGCGCCGCCCATCGGCGGGATGACGTTGAAGGAATAAGCGTCATAGGCTTTTTGCAGCCAACGGCTCGGCATATGCGAGAACTCGAGGCAGACAAATCGCCCGCCCGGTTTCAACACGCGCAAGCTTTCGCGCAAGGCCACATCGCGGCGCGTCACATTGCGAATGCCAAAGGCAATGGTGAGCATATCGACACTATTATCGGCCAGGGGCAGGGCTTCGGCGGTGCCGGTGAGAAAATCAACTTGCGCTGGCTCGCCCGCTTGGTTGATGCCTTCGCGCAAAGCGCGGGCCGCGCCCACGCGCACCATCTCGGCATTGGCGTCAATGACTTGCGCTTTCAAAGTAGAGTTTAATTTTTCGGCGCGTGCCAAAGCGCGAAAGGCGATATCGCCCGTGCCGCCGGCCACATCGACGAGGCGCAAATCGGCCTCGGGGCGAAGGTGCAGAGCCTCAATCATCCGCCGTTTCCAGCCGCGATGCAGCCCCGCCGACATCAGATCATTCATCAGATCATATTTATCGGCCACGCTATCAAAGACACCGCGCACCAGCCCTTGTTTTTCGCCCATGTCTACGGTGCGAAACCCAAAGTGGGTGGTGTCTGACTGGTTTGGTTCTCTTGGCTCACTCATCGAGGCGGAAGATAGCGGAAACTTGGGGGGAAGGCAAACGAGGCCATCGCGCCCAAAAAGCCAAATCGAAAAGCCAAATCGAAAAGCCAAGTCGAAATGATTTTGCGCGCGCCCGCTTTGGCTTTATGCTGCGCCCATGCCTGAATTACCCGAAGTCGAAACGGTCCGCCGAGGCCTGTCGCCCCATATCGAAGGGCGCACCATTACCAAAGTGCATTTGGCGCGCCCTGACTTGCGCTTTGCGTTCCCCGAGGGATTTGCCGCGCGCTTGACGGGCGCCAAAATCACTCATTTTGGCCGCCGCGCCAAATATCTTCTGGCCGAGATGGAAAAATCTGGCGAGGTGTTTTATTGGCTCAGCCACCTCGGCATGACCGGACGCTATATGTTAGAGACCCCCGATGCCGACCCGCTGGAGCCAGGGCTTTACGCCCATGAGGTCGCCCAACCCGTGGCGCTCAAACATGTGCATGTGCGCCTTGCCTTCGACGATGGCACGGTTTTGTCCTACGCCGACCCGCGCCGTTTCGGCTTTATGGATTTGGTGGAAGGCGCGCCCGATAATACACCGTTTCTCAAAGACCTTGGGCCCGAGCCTTTGAGCAATGAATTTCACGCAGAAATGCTGCTAGCCGCCTGCGCCACAAGAAAGAGTCCGATTAAAAATGTGCTGCTCGACCAGCGCGTGGTGTCGGGGCTGGGCAATATATATGTCTGCGAGGCCTTGTTTATGGCCGGCATTAGCCCGCGTCGCTTGGCCGCCAATGTGGGCGCCAAGCGATTGGCGCGTCTGGTGCCAGCCATTCGCGATGTTCTGGCGCGCGCCATTGAGGCGGGCGGTTCGAGTTTGCGCGATTTTGCCGATAGCGATGGCAAATTGGGTTATTTTCAGCATAATTTTTTGGTCTATGACCAAGAAGGCAAACCCTGTTCGAGCCAAACCTGCCATGCTAGCATTCAGCGTATTGTGCAATCGGGGCGGTCGAGCTTTTACTGCCCGACGTGTCAAAGATAACGAGATGAGGTTTATGCGCCAGCTATCGGGCTTTTATCTATTGATGGGTCTAATTTGGGCGGCGCCAGCTGGCGCGCAATATCTCTCCGCCGCGCCCGATATTCCGCTGGCCGAGGGCTTGCGAGAAAACCCGGACGCGACGCTGGTTTTCGACAAGCCGCAGGGGCGTATTTTGCAAATGAGCGCGACGCAAGCCGTGGGGGCAAACCCCACGCGCACCCGCCAATTTTATACCGCCAGTCTGCCCAACTTGGGCTGGCGCGCGCGCCCCAGCCAAGACAAGAATATCTTGACTTTCACCCGCAAAGGCGAAACTTTGCGACTTAGCTTTCGCGCCGATACCGTGATTTTTGATCTGACGCCCAAAGCCCCTTTTGAGGACTGACCTATGAAATATGAAAACATTCTCGTTGAAACCCGTGGCCGTGTTGGTCTGGTTACTTTGCATCGCCCGAATGCGCTCAATGCCCTGTGCCATGACCTCATGCTCGAGCTGACCCATGCCATCGAGGGGTTTGACGCCGATTCTGAAATTGGCTGCATGGTGATAACCGGCTCGCCCAAGGCGTTTGCCGCCGGAGCGGATATAAAAGAGATGTCGTCGAAAACCTATGCCGATGTGATGGCCGAAGACTTTATTACCGCCAATTGGGAGGCGGCCGCCAAGGCGCGCAAACCCATTATCGCGGCAGTGGCTGGCTATGCTTTGGGCGGTGGCTGCGAGCTGGCCATGATGTGCGACTTTATTCTGGCCGCCGATACGGCCAAATTTGGCCAGCCTGAAATTAACCTCGGGGTTATTCCAGGCGCTGGCGGCACGCAGCGCCTCACGCGCTTTGTCGGCAAATCCAAAGCCATGGAAATGTGCCTGACGGGTCGCATGATGGATGCCGAAGAAGCCGAACGCTGTGGGCTGGTCTCGCGCATTATTGCGGCCGATGATTTGGTCGAAGAAGCGGTGAGCGTGGCCACGAAGATTGCTGAGAAATCTCTGCCATCGGTTTATACGGCGAAAGAATGCGTCGATGTGGCTTATGAGACGAGCTTGCGCGAGGGCGTGCATTATGAACGCCGCGTGTTTCATGCGCTGTTTGCTTTCGACGACCAAAGCGAAGGCATGGAAGCTTTTATCGAGAAGCGCGCGCCAAAGTTCACGCATAAGTAAAGTTCACGCACAAGTAAAGGGTGTTGACCTTACCGCAAGGGCGGCCTATAACGCGCCCTTGAGCGGTGAAACGCCGCTCCATGATTTTTGTAAGAATTAGGATTTTAAACTATGGCCAATACTAAATCAGCCAAGAAAATGGTTCGCAAAATTGAGCGTCGCACGGAGCGCAACCGCGACCAGCGTTCGCGTATGCGCACGTTTATTCGCCGCGTAGAAGAAGCTGTGGTGGCTGGAGATAAAGGCGAGGCTTTGGAAGCCCTGCGCATCGCGCAGCCTGCAATCGCGAGAGCGGGTCAAAAAGGTCTGATGCACAAACGCACCGCGTCGCGCAAAGTATCGCGTCTGGCGAGAAGTGTAAGCGCCATCGTTTAAGGCGGCTTGCTTTCATAAGTTCAAAAAGCCCGCGCTTGTCGCGGGCTTTTTTGTGTCTGGTTTGCGCCTGGATTTTATCAAATGGCGCAGGTTTTATTTTCGCGAAAATGGGTTTCGCGCAAAACCCGTCAAGCTATTTATTTTCAAGAAAATTTAAAAAAATCGTCTGTTCTTGTTTCCTTCCCGTTGCTAACGTCGCCTCTTCTTCGTATCGTCTTGAAGCGTTGAAACCCGCAGTTTCTAGGCAGTTTTTGGCATTTTTCGATTTCGATTGGAATCCGTAAACGGAATCAACAGGCTAGGCGCAATAACAAAACACCTCCCCTTCCGGCGAGGTCAAATTTAAGGATTAGGCGATGAGCGAGCAGTCAGGTAAGAGCGAAAATGAAAAAGATGTCGCCGCCTCGAATAGCGAGACGCTGGCTGCAAAACCCGCCGCTTCGAAAGCCGATACGTTAAATGCACAATGGCATCGGGTGCGCTCGCGCCTGCGCGCCGAGCTGGGCGAAGCCACGTTTAATAGCTGGTTCAAATTGCTAGAAGTCAGCGGCGCGCAAAAAGGCCGCGTGACGTTGCAAGTGCCAACGCGTTTCGTGCGCAGTTGGATTGAAGCGCATTATCTCACGCGCATTCGCGACCATTGGCAGGCGGAAGATGCAAGCGTGCGCCGCATTGATATCGAATTGCAGCCCGAATGGACGCCAAGCGACAAGAAACCAGAAGTGCGCGAGCAAAAAGCAGTGGCTCCGCGCAAAAGCCCAATGGCACCCCCGAGCCCGCCCGCGCCTGCGCGCGTGCCGCAAGCCACTTTTGAGCAAGGCTCGCGCGACGAGCTGGGCGCGCCTTTGGATACGCGCTTTACGTTTGATAATTTCATCGTTGGCAAATCCAATGAATTGGCGCATGCGGCGGCGCGGCGTTTGGCCGAAGGCAAGGGCGTGGCTTTCAATCCACTGTTTCTTTATGGCGGCGTTGGCTTGGGCAAAACCCATTTGATGCACGCGATTGCTTGGGAAATTCGTCGCCAAGATCCGTCGCGCACGGTGCTTTATTTGTCAGCTGAAAAATTCATGTATCAGTTCATCCGCGCCCTGCGGTTTAAAGATACCATGGCGTTTAAACAGCAATTCCGCGAAGTCGATGTGCTGATGATTGATGACATTCAATTCATTGCGGGCAAGGATTCGACACAAGAAGAATTTTTCCACACGTTCAACGCGCTGATTGACCACAATCGCCAAGTGATTATTTCTGCCGACCGCTCGCCGACCGATTTGGAAGGCATTGAGGAGCGCATTCGCTCGCGCCTTGGCTGGGGTCTGGTCGCCGATATTCATCCGACCGATTACGAGCTTCGCCTCGGCATTTTGCAGTCGAAAGCCGAAGCCCTATCGACGCGCGCCGATGCCATTCCAACGCCGCAGCCGGTGCTTGAGTTTTTAGCCCAGCGCATTGTTTCCAATGTGCGCGAGCTGGAAGGCGCGCTCAATCGGGTTGTGGCTTATGCCAGTTTTGTCGGCCGCCCAATTAGCCTCGAGATGGCGCAAGATGTCTTGCGCGATCTTTTGCGCGCGTCCGAGCGCCGCGTGACGATTGATGAAATTCAGCGCCGTGTGGCCGAATATTTCAATGTGAAAATGGGCGATATGTTGTCGGCTCGCCGCGCCCGTTCGGTGGCTCGCCCGCGCCAGATTGCTATGTATCTATCGAAGCAATTGACGACGCGCTCCTTGCCGGAGATTGGCCGCAAATTTGGCGGGCGCGACCATACGACGGTCATTCATGCGGTGCGTAAAATCGAGCAATTGCGCGAAGAAGATGCCGCCCTCGACGAAGATGTCGACTTGCTGCGTCGGATGCTTGAGAACTAGGTTCGCTTGTTTCTTTGGTGTCGCGGGGCGTAAAAAAAACCCCCACGAGAATCCCCAACTCTGTTATAGTTTTCCCGAAAGATTCGTAAGGGCTGCGCGGCTTTTTTGCGAATAGACTGAGACTTTGGAAATAAGCTAAAGCTTTGGAAATAAGCCAAAGCTTTGCCCACACAAGACGACCAGGAGAGTGTGTCATGAAAACAATCATTGAACGCAGTGATTTATTAAAGGCGTTGAACCATGTGCAAAGCGTGGTCGAGCGGCGCAACACCATCCCGATTTTGTCGAATGTTCTTTTGGAGGCCGATAATGGCGTTTTGGGTCTGACGGCGACCGATTTGGAAATTGAAATGCGCGAGCGCGTCGATGCCGAAGTGGTGCAGCCTGGCGCGATTACCGCGCCGGCGCATATGCTTTATGACATTGTCCGCAAATTGCCAGATGGCGCGCAAGTCGAATTGGCTACCGATGAAAGCGGCGCGCGGTTGAATTTAACCGCCGGAAAATCCAGCTTCGCTTTGCAAGCTTTGCCGCGCGAAGATTTCCCCGCCATGGCTCAAGACGAAATGCCAGTGGCGTTTGCTTTGCCAGGGGGCGATTTGCGCCGTCTTATCGATAAGACCCGCTTTGCCATTTCTGTTGAAGAAACGCGGTATTATTTGAATGGCATTTATTTGCATGCCTTAGAAGAAGACGGCAGCGCTCTGTTGCGCGCCGTGGCGACCGATGGACACCGTTTGGCGCGCGTGCAAATGGCGCGTCCTGTAGGCGCGGAAGCCATGCCTGCGATTATCATTCCGCGCAAAACCGTCGGCGAAGTGCAAAAGCTTTTGGAAGAAGAAGACGGCGAAGTGTCTTTGCAGGTCTCGGACACAAAAATTAATTTTGCTTTCTCCAATATCGTGCTGACCTCGAAACTCATCGACGGCAAATTCCCCGATTACACGCGCGTCATCCCCTCCGATAACGATAAATTATTGACGGTAGATGCCAAGAGTTTCGCGCAAAGTGTCGACCGTGTGTCGGCCATCTCGAGCGAGAAATCGCGCGCGGTGAAATTGGAATTAGCGCCCGATAGTTTGGCGCTCTCGGTTTCCAATCCAGATAGCGGGTCGGCCAGCGATGAGCTCAGCGTATCTTATGCGGCCGAAGCCATGGAAATTGGCTTTAACGCGCGGTACCTGATGGATATTACGGCTCAGCTAGACGGCGAAGTGGCGACTTTCGAGCTGGCCGATAGCGGCTCCCCGACTTTGGTGCGCGACGATAAAGACACGGATGCGCTTTACGTTTTGATGCCAATGCGCGTGTAGCTCTCGGCTATGGATGAGGCGCTCGCCCCCATCGCGCCGCATATTCGTCGGCTGCGGCTGACGAGCTTTCGCTCTCACCAGACGCTTGATTTAACGTGTGCCAATGGTGCCGTGGTCATCACGGGCGCCAATGGTTTGGGCAAGACCAATGTCTTGGAGGCCATCTCTATGCTGGCGCCCGGGCGCGGTTTGCGCAGTGCCAATTTAGAAGATTTACGGTTTCGCGATGCCCAAGGCCTCACCCAAGAGAGTTGGACTGTGCTGGCCGATATCGGGGGGGCGACGACGGGCGCCATTCGTGCGGGCGTGGCTTTTGAAGGCGAGGGCGGTCGGCGCGTGCGGATGGATGGCGAAACGCGCCGCGTCGATGATTTGGCACAAGCGCTGCCCCAGCTTTGGTTGACCCCGTCGATGGATCGCCTGTTTGTCGATGGCGCCAGCGGGCGGCGCAAATTTCTCGACCGTTTTGCCCAAACTTTGGACGGCGGCCTATCGCGCCATTTGAGCGCCTATGAAAAAGCCATGCGCGAGCGCAATCGGCTGCTGCAAACGCCCATGACGTCTTTTTCGAGCAACTCATGGTTGGATGCTTTGGAAGACACAATGGCGCTCGAAGGGGTGGCCATTGCGGCCTCGCGCTTGGCCGCTTTGGATGCTTTGGCGGTGGGGCTCATCGGGCTTCGCGAGGCTGCGTTTCCGCGCGCTGAAATTGCGCTGGAAGGCACTTTGGAGGCGGGATTGCGCGCGGCCTCTGCGGTCGATGTGGAGGATGGGTTTCGCGATCGGATGCGCGCCACGCGCGCGTTGGATGCCAGTGCGGGGCGCAGCCTTGAAGGCCCACATAGAAGCGATTTGCAAGTTGTCTATGCGGCCAAAAACATGGCTGCCAAAGACTGTTCCACGGGCGAGCAAAAGGCGCTTTTGGTGGGGCTAATTTTAGCCCAAGCCCAAAGCGTGGCGGCGCGCATTGGCGATGTTCCGGTTTTGCTGCTCGACGAAGTGGCGGCGCATTTGGACAGCCACCGCCGCGCTGCTTTGGCCGAGATTTTAACCCATTTGGGCGGCCAAAGTTGGATCACCGGAACGGAAATGGAGGCGTTTTCGGGCTTTGCTAAAAATGCCCCTGTGACCGCAATTCAAATGACGCCAAGCGGCGAAGCAGTTACAATATAAACATCGGCGAGGCGCATCTGCGCGGCGCCCAATGGAAGAGATGAGACCTATGAGTGAATCGGATGTAACGGGCAAGGAATCCAACGGCGAAGAGGCCGAATATGGCGCCGCCTCGATTAAAGTTTTGAAAGGTCTGGAGGCCGTTCGAAAACGCCCTGGCATGTATATTGGCGACACCGATGACGGCACGGGTCTGCACCATATGGTTTACGAAGTCGTCGATAATTCGATCGATGAGGCTTTGGCGGGTCATTGCGATACCGTGGAAGTGGTGCTGAATAGCGACGGCTCGGTTACGGTTAGCGATAATGGTCGGGGCATCCCGACAGAGATGCACGAAGAAGAAGGCGTCTCGGCCGCGCAAGTGATTATGACCCAATTGCACGCAGGCGGTAAATTCGATAGCAATTCTTACAAAGTTTCGGGTGGCCTGCACGGCGTGGGTATTTCTGTGGTCAACGCGCTTTCCGATTGGTTGGAGCTGACGGTGCAGCGCGCCGGCAAAACCTATTCGATGCGTTTTGCCCATGGCGATGCAGAAGCCGATTTGGCAGAAATCGGCACCGCCGATGCGACCGGCACGAAAGTGACATTTCATCCGTCTGCCGAGACGTTCACCATGACCGAATTTAATTTCGAAACGCTGGAGCATCGGTTGCGCGAATTGGCGTTTTTGAACAGCGGCGTTGCCATTGTTTTAGAAGACCGCCGAGGTGTCGAGCCACGCCGTTCGGATTTGAAATATGACGGCGGGCTGGAAGCTTTTGCGCGCTATCTTGACCGCAATAAATCGACGCTGATTGAGACGCCCATCACTTTGGTATCCGAGGCTGAAGATATTGTGGTGGAATTGGCGCTTTGGTGGAACGACAGCTATCACGAGACGGTTTTATGTTTCACCAATAATATTCCCCAGCGCGATGGCGGCACGCATTTGGCGGGCTTTCGCGGCGCGCTGACCCGCACCATCAATAATTATGCCAATCAGCATGGCATTGCTAAAAAAGAGAAAGTCTCGGTAACCGGCGATGATTGCCGCGAAGGCCTGACGGCGGTTCTTTCGGTGAAAGTGCCGGACCCGAAATTCTCGAGCCAAACCAAAGATAAATTGGTTTCCTCCGAAGTGCGCCCCGTGGTGGAAAGCGTGGTCAATGAAGTGCTGAGCGCGTGGTTTGAAGAACACCCGAATGAAGCCAAAATTATTATGAGCAAAGTGGTCGAAGCGGCTGCGGCGCGCGAAGCGGCGCGCAAAGCGCGCGAGCTGACCCGTCGCAAAGGCGCCTTGGATGTGTCTAGCCTGCCGGGCAAATTGGCCGATTGTCAGGAGCGCGATCCGACGCGCTCTGAATTATTCCTCGTCGAGGGCGATAGTGCGGGCGGCTCTGCCAAACAGGCGCGCAATCGTTCCAATCAGGCGGTGCTGCCGTTGCGCGGTAAAATTTTAAATGTCGAGCGCGCGCGTTTTGACAAAATGCTGTCCTCCAATGAAATCGGCACGTTGATTACCGCTTTGGGAACGGGCATTGGGCGCGAAGATTTTAATGTCGATAAATTGCGCTATCACAAGATTATCATCATGACCGATGCGGACGTCGACGGGGCGCATATTCGCACGCTGCTTTTGACCTTCTTCTATCGGCAAATGCCAGAGGTAATCGAGCGCGGTCATTTGTTCATCGCGCAGCCGCCTTTGTATAAAATCAAACGACAAAGCTCGGAACGCTATTTGAAAGATGATGGCGCGCTGGAAGATTATTTGCTGGAGACGGGCTCGGGCGAGGCGGTATTAACTTTGGCCTCGGGCGAGCAACGCAGCGGCAGTGATTTGCAAACCCTGCTCACCGAAGCGCGTCTGGTGAAAGCCACTTTAAATGCGATGCCCGCGCAATACCCGCAATTCATCATCGAGCAGGCGGCTATCTCTGGCTCGCTGACGCCCGAGATTTTATCCAAGCCAGAATTGGCCGAGCAAAGCGCCCATTATATTGCCGGTCGCTTGAACCGTATGTCCGATGAAGTGGAGCGCGGTTGGGAGGGCGTCCCCACGGGCGATGGCGGGCTGACTTTTGCCCGTGTGCTGCGCGGCGTGCGCGAAGAGTATAATATTGATGCGCCCCTCATTGCCTCGGCCGATGTGCGCCGTTTGGATGCGATGGCGACCAATTTGCAATCGGTCTATTTGGATCCGGCGCAATTGACGATTAAAGATAAAACCATTCAGGTGAACACGCCGAGTGAGCTTTTGGCTGCCGTCTTAGCGCAAGGGCGCAATGGTATTTCGCTGCAACGCTATAAGGGCTTGGGCGAAATGAACCCCGAGCAATTATGGCAGACGACGCTCGACAAAGACGCGCGCTCGCTGTTGCAAGTTAAAGTGCAAGATGTGGCCGACACCAATGGCCTGTTCGAGCAATTGATGGGCGATGTGGTAGAGCCGCGCCGCCAATTCATTCAAGACAACGCCCTAGATGTGAGCAATCTGGATATCTAGGCGCAGGATACCGCGACCATGAGCCAAAGCCCATCGCCCGAGACACAAACCCCGCCAAGCCGATTGGGACGCTGGCTCTATTGGGGGTTGGTGGGCGCCATTTGGGCGACGATTGGCGTTGCGGTTTTGGTGTTTATCTATGCGTTGGATTTGCCCGATACCGATGAATTATGGAAAATTGGCCCGAAAGCCGAGCTGAGCCTTTATGCGGCGGAAGATGAATTAATCGCCCGGCGCGGGCGGCGCGGCGGTCAGCCTTTGCAATATAAAGATTTCCCGCCGGCTCTGGTGCAGGCGGTCACGGCGATTGAAGACCGGCGTTTCTTCTCGCATTTCGGGCTCGACCCGCGTGGGCTATTGCGCGCGCTCACGGCCAATATTTGGGCGGGGCGCACGGTGCAGGGCGGCTCGACTTTGACCCAGCAATTGGCCAAGAATGTTTTCCTCACGCCCGAGCGCACCTATAAGCGCAAAATTCAGGAATTGCTTTTGGCCTTTTGGCTGGAAGCGCAATTCACCAAACAAGACCTTTTGGCGCTCTATCTAAACCGTGTCTATTTCGGGGCGGGCGCTTATGGCGTGCAAGCGGCGGCGGAGACTTATTTCAACCGACCCGTGCAAAGCTTGAGCCTTGGCGAAGCCGCGATGTTGGCTGGCCTGTTGAAAGCGCCATCGCGATATGCGCCGACGCGCAATCCAGAAGCGGCGCGCGCGCGAGCCATGGTGGTTTTGGGGGCCATGCGCGAGGTCGGCCATATTAGCGAAGCGCAAGCGGTGGCCGTGGCGGGCGAGCCGGTGAGCATCGTCAATCGCTCGTCCGATGCGGCGCATTATGCGGTCGATTGGACGCTCGACCAATTGCCCGATTTCGTCGGTCGCCCGCGTGCCGATTTGGATATTATCACCACGCTTGACCCGCGCCTGCAACTGGCCGCCGAACGCTCCATTAAATCGGTTTTAAACCAATATGGCGACGCCCGAAACGCGAGCCAAGCCGCCATGGTGGTGATGTCTCCCGATGGCGCCATTCGCGCCATGGTGGGCGGCAAATCTTATGCCCAAAGCACATTTAACCGCGCCACTATGGCCAAGCGCCAACCGGGTTCCTCGTTCAAGCCGATTGTTTATTTGGCGGCGCTGGAAAATGGGCTGACCCCCTCGCAGATCTATGAAGATGCGCCCATATCGGTCGGCCAATGGCAGCCGAGAAATTACACGCAAAAATATCTCGGCGCCATTAGCGCGCAAACCGCTTTGGCCAAATCGATCAATACCGTGGCCGTGCAAGTGAGCGAGGAAACGGGGCGGGAAAAAGTGATTGATATGGCGCGCCGTCTTGGCATTCGCGCGCGGCTTCGCCCGCATCCGTCTTTGGCGCTGGGCGCTTTTGAGGTTACTTTGCTCGAGCTGACCGCCGCCTATGCGCATTTTGCCAATGGCGGCAAACAGACTTTGCCGCATATTATCTCTGAGGTGATTACCAGCTCGGGTCAGGTTTTGTATCAGCGCAATGCCCCCAAAGCTTTGCCCGTGGTGGCACCCCATCATATTGGCACGCTCAATGAAATGTTACGCAGCGCCGTAACGCAAGGCACCGGACAAAGGGCGCAGATTAAAAACCTAGATATCGCGGGCAAAACGGGCACGTCGCAAAATTGGCGCGATGCTTGGTTTGTTGGCTATACGGGCGCTTTGGTGGTCGGGGTTTGGGTTGGCAATGATGACAATAGCGCCATGGCCAGAGTGTCGGGCGGCGGTCTGCCAGCGCAGATTTGGCGCGATTTTATGGTTGGCCAAAAAAGCCTCAGCGCCGAGGTTGTGCTGCCCGGCGGCGAGGCGCCCAAAGGGGGTTTGCGCGGCCTCTTGCGTCGTTTCTTCGGCGGCTAATCTAGCGCAGTTTCGCAGCGATTTTTTGCGCCAAACTTTGCGCTTCCAGCCCATGGTCAAAATGCGCCAAATAGCGCCCCTTGCCATCCATCAAATAAAAGAAAGACGAATGGTCGACATTATAGCTGCCTTTATCTTGCGCGATTTCTTCTGGGAGGTCGCGGCGCACGGCATAGACGCGGAAGGCTTTTTTCACCATCGCAATTTGCTCGGGCGTGCCAGTCAGGCCCGAAATTTTCGGATGGAAATAGCTCAAATATTCGCCCAATTGCTCCGGCGTATCGCGCAATGGATCGACCGAAATAAACACCGGTTGTAGGGCGGCAAAAAGTTTGGGGTTTTGGGCCTCTAGGGTCTCTAGGGCTGCGCCCATGACATCTAGAGACATCGGGCAAACATCGGGGCAATAGGTAAAGCCAAAATAAATCAACATGGGCGCGCCCGCAAAATCGGCTTCGCTGCGCGCCTCGCCTTTTTCATTGGTCAGGCTAAAGGCGCCACCAATGGCCACCTCTTGAAACGGGCGAACCGAAGCCTCGCGGGTTTGCAGCTCGACCAGCAGCAGCCCCAATAAAGTCAGCAGACCGGCGGCGGCGAGGCCGATGCTTATTTTAATGTTTTTCTTCATATGCCCGCTCCTATGGTTTGGGGAAGACGCGCTCGGGTTAATTTAGCGCCAGCCCTTTTCATATCCCTGCCTAGCGGTTATATCTTGGCGATGACGTGCAAGCAATCCACCGACCAGCGACATAAACGCCCGACGCTTTTACGGGGGTCTCTTTTCGGCTTGGCGCTTCTGGCGGCGGTTATTGGGTCGCCGCTGCGGGCGCAACAAGTGCCGGTAGTTACCGATAATGTTTTCATCGAAGCGGCGCGTGCCGGCGATGTGGAAGCTTTGAAAGCCGCCCATGCGGCGGGGTATTCGATTGATAGTCTGGGGCGCAATGGCCAAAGCGCCCTGCATGCGGCGGCTGAATGGGGACGCCTTCGCGCGGTGCAGCAATTGCTAGACTGGGACGCCAAGCCCGATAAGCGCGCCACAACCAAACATACCGCCATCAGCTATGCGGTGGTCTATGGCCATAGCGAAATTATTGCCGCGCTCTTGGCGGCCAAAGCCGACCCCAATCGGGCGGGGCCGAATTATGAAGTGCCGCTGATTACGGCGGCGCGTCTGGGGCATGAAACCATCGTGCGTCTGTTAATAGACGCAAACGCCGATGTCCAAGAGACCGATGGCACAGGACGCACGGCGGCCGAATGGGCGCGCGAAATGCGCCATCCAAAAATCCTCACCCTGCTTCGCGCCGCTGGCGGGTAGGGCGCGCGCGATGAGCCAAAATAAAACACCCCCTACATTGGGCGCCTCGGCGCCCTTCCACGCGCGCCCCTATGGCGAATTGGAGGCCGATGGCGAACCCATCGCCGTGGTGCGTTTGCGGGTGCAATTGTTTTTGCGCTGGTTGGCCATCATCGGTCAGCTGGTCGCTGTTTTGGTTATTTATTTCGGCTTCGGGTTTTCCCTGCCGTTAACCGCTTGTCTGGTGGTTATCGGATTGGCGGTGGGGCTGAACTTGAGCCTCATCTTGCTGTTTCCGGCCAATCATTTTTTAAACCGGCGCGAGACCGCCAGCTATCTGGCCTATGACATTGCTCAATTGGGCTTATTGCTGTTTTTAACGGGCGGGGTGATGAACCCATTTGCGCTTCTTTTATTGGCGCCCGTCACCATTTCGGCCAGTCTGTTGAACGCGCGCACGACTGCGGCGCTGATTGTTTTTGCGGGTTTCATCGTAAGCTTTTTGGCGCTCTATCATTTGCCTTTGCCGTGGCGCGGCACGCCGCCGCAAATTCCAGATTTGTTTCGCTTCGGCGTTTGGGCGGCCTTAATGTTGGCGCTGGCTTTTATTCCCGCCTATGTCTGGCGGGTCAGCCGCGAGGGGCGTCGCATGTCGGCGGCGTTAACGGCCACGCGCTCGGTATTGGCGCGCGAGCAACGCCTGTCGGCTTTGGACGGCATGGCAGCAGCGGCGGCGCATCAATTAGGCACGCCTTTGGGAACCATTGTTTTGGTGCTGAGCGAATTGGGCGCGCGCGATGATTTGCCCGAAGGCTTGAGCGATGATGTGGCGCTGATGCGCGAGCAGGCTTTGCGGTGCCGCGATATTCTATCCTCGCTCAGCAGCGAAGATAACGACCCCGTCATCTCGCGGATTTCTTTGCGCGGTCTGCTCGAGGAAGCGGTTTTGGAAGCCGGCGACCACGACAAACAGATTTTCGTATCCAGCCAAGCCAATGGTCTTTTGGCAACCAGCGAGCCTTTGGTGACGCGCCAGCCCGAGTTGATTTACGGGCTTGGCAATCTGATTGAAAATGCCGCCGAATTTGCCCATGGCTCGGTTTGGGTGCAAGCGACATATTCGGCGCAACAAGTGGTCATTGAAATTGCCGACGATGGGCCGGGCTTTGCGGCCGATATTTTGACCCATTTGGGTGAGCCGTATACGTCGTCGCGCCGCTCGAAATTCAGCCGCGATGAAACCGGTGATTTTGGCCTTGGGCTTGGGTTTTTTATCGCCCGCACTTTGATGCAACGTTCGGGCGGAAAAATTAGCGCGCGCAATTTAAAGGTCACTGAAATGATCGATGGGCAAATGCCAGGCGGGGCTTGTGTGCGCGTGGTTTGGCCGCGCGATCGTTTGGCGGGCTAATTTACCGCTTGGCTTTGAAAGCCAGACTAAACACCCTATATCTTAGATAATCCATAACGGAGCTTGATATGAAGGATGCCAAAACGCCCGCCCATGACCATACGGGCCAGAACTTATTGATTGTTGACGATGACCAGCCGTGGTTGACGCGGCTTTCGCGCGCCATGGAAACGCGCGGTTATGTGGTGCATAGCGCCGATTCCGTGGCCTCTGGCATTGCCATGGGAAAATCGGTAAAGCCAGCTTTTGCTGTCGTCGATATGCGTCTGGAAGATGGCAATGGGTTGGATGTGGTCGAGAGCCTGCAAGCCGACAATCCCGAGGCGCGGATTATTATGCTGACCGGCTATGGTAATATTGCCACGGCGGTGGAAGCGGTAAAACGCGGCGCCGTTGATTATTTGGCCAAGCCTGCCGATGCCGATGAAATTCATGCCGCTTTGATTGCCGAGCCGGAAGGGCGTGCCGCCCCGCCCGAAAACCCAATGTCGGCCGATCGGGTGCGTTGGGAACATATTCAGCGCGTGTTTGAATTATGCGACCGCAATGTTTCGGAAACCGCGCGTCGTTTGAATATGCATCGGCGTACTTTGCAGCGGATTTTGGCCAAACGCGCCCCGCGCTAAGCTCACTTTTGACCTCTCGCCCAACGAAACCCGCCGATACGTGCCAATCGGCGCATTAATGTGCTGCGTCTGGCGGCGGCGAGTTTTTGCACAGCGGCGGGGCGGATGATTTCTGCGCCATAGCCGTCGGCAAAAATATAGCCGATGTCTTCGGGTAGTTTCTCCACCGGAAAATCGGGCGCGACCGCGAAGAAAAAACGATCGCAATAGGGCAAATAGTCGGGCCATTTTTTATCGGCTTGAAAATCGGCCAAGCCGCTTTTTATCTCAATAATCCATAGCTCGCCCTTATGGGTTACGCCCATTAAGTCGGCGCGGCGATAATTGGGCAGGGAAATTTCGGGCATACAAGAGATGCCTTGTTGGCTGAGCATGCGGGTGACGCCGCGTTGAATGGTGCGCGCCGCCTCCGATTGGCGCCCATCTTCTGGCGCGCTATCGTCGAAGGGAAACGCAACTTCGGGGTCTTCCAAATCTGTCATCAAGTCTGCCATTAAGTCTGCTACACGCGAAAAACTGCCTTTTCTTGGGCTTTTGAGGGCCCTCCAGCCACACAAGCGGCTTGGTCTGGCCACAGTAGCAAGCTTGACGGGCTTCGACTAGCCACCTGCGGCAATATTGTCCTACCCCAAAAGTGACGTTTTTGCTTGAATGCAGATAGGTTTTTGTGTGACATTCCCCCCTTGAGAGATGCGCCCAGCGTATTGTCTTTGGCTTTTGGGAGGGCCTTATGGTTCAAAAATTAGAAGAAATTATCTTTCGTTTTCGGGGTGTTATTTTAGCCCTTTTCGCCGCTTTTACTTTGTATAGCGGGTATTATGCGACCAATTTGAAAATGACCGCTGGCTTTGAAAAGCAACTGCCAGCTGGCCACGAATATATTCAAACATTCCAAGAATATCGCGACCGTCTGTTCGGTTCGAACCGCATCATTGTGGTTTTGAAAGAACGCGAGGGTAAGATTTGGAACAAAGATTTCTTTGCGACCTATAAAGACCTGACCGACGCCTTGTTCTATATGCCAGGTGTGGCACGCCACACGCTGACGTCGCTTTGGACGCCGAACTCGCGCTACTTTGAAATTACCGAAGATGGCTTTGTGGCCGATGATGTTATTCCCGGCACAATCACCATTGAGAATATTGATAGTGATTGCGTCTCGCGGCTAAAAACAGCCAGCCTGGCCACCACTTGTGAGCCAGCCCTCGACATCATTGCCAATAATGTTATTCGCGGTGGTTTTGTTGGCCGCCTTGTCGCCAATGATTTCTCGGCCGCCATGGTGCGCGCCGAGCTATTGGACGTCGATGTGAAAACCGGCGAGCGTCTCGATTACTTCGATCTGGCCGATAAATTGGAAACCGATATTCGCGGCAAATTCGAGAGCGACAAATATGAAGTGCAAATCATTGGCTTTGCCAAGCTGATTGGCGATATCGCCGATGGCGCCGGCACGGTGGTGCAGTTCTTTGCGGTCGCCTTGGTGCTGACCATTTTGTCGGTATATCTCTATGCCCGTTCGGTGATTTTGACCTTCTTGCCTCTCTTCTGCTCATTGACCTCCCTGGTATGGCAGTTCGGCATTTTGAACATTCTCGGCTACGGCCTAGATCCACTGGCTGTCTTGGTGCCATTCCTTGTGTTTGCCATCGGGGTGAGCCATGGGGTGCAGCAGATTAACCTGATTACGGCGGAAATTTCTTCCGGCAAAACCAGTGAGCAAGCGGCACGTGCCAGCTTCCGCGGTCTTTTGATTCCAGGTTCCATGGCTTTGATTACCGATTTGGTGGGCTTTGGGACGCTGATTCTCATCCCGATTCAGATGATTCAAGAATTGGCCATCACCGCTTCGATTGGTGTGGCGCTGAAAATTTTGACCAATCTGATTATGTTGCCTGTTTTGGCGAGTTACTTCCCCGTAGAGGATGGCTTTGTGGAGCGGGCGGCCAAAGCGCGCGCCAGCCGCGTTGTCTTAATGCAAAAACTGGGCAATATCGCCAATCCGCGTAATGCTGTGATTGTTTGTCTTCTGGCCGTGGTGTTGTTTGTGACGGCGTTCATTCAAAGTCAAAACCGTCATGTGGGTGCGCTTCACGCTGGCTCGCCAGAGCTGCGCGAAGAGGCTCGCTACAATAAAGATAGTCGCCAGATTGCAGAGAAATTTGCCCTTGGCCTCAATCTTTTGACGGTCATCGTGGAAACCCCACGCGAGGCCTGCATCAATTATTCCTACATGAAATACCTCAATGAATTCACTTGGTATTTGCGCAATGTAGAGGGTGTTTCGCTGGTTCTGTCTCTGCCTTATGTAACGCGCCAATCGAGTTCTGGCTTTAATGAGGGCAATCTGAAATGGCAGGCTTTGCCGCGCAATAAATTTGCGCTGGTTCAGTCGCAGTCGCCGATTGGCGCCTCGACGGGTCTGCTCAACGAAGAATGCACGCTGCTAACGCAGCTCATCTTCTTGGAAGATTCGAAAGCCACAACCATTTCGGGTGTGACCGACGCCATTAAAGACTTCCGCGTCAACAACCCATCGCCCGTGGCGGACTTGCACATTATCACCGACCCGCCGATGCGCGATGCCGGTAACCTCGACCTCGGCATTAAAACCGATGTGGTGGATGATGGCGTAAGCTCGGCTTTGGCCATTACCTATGACGTCAATGAAACCACGCCAGAAGAATTGCTGGCCTCGGTTCGGGCGCAAGGCGTGAAAGTCGACAGCCATGAAGTTGTGCCAGTTCAAATTCGTTTGGCCTCGGGCAATATGGGCGTCGCAGCGGCGGTGAACGAAGAGATTGAAATCTCTGAATTGCCGATGATGCTTTACGTCTATCTGACCATTATCGCTCTGGTGATTATCACCTATCGCGATTGGCGTGCCACGGTGGCGTGTTGTGTGCCGCTGACTTTGGCGACCTTCATGGGCTATTGGTTCATGGAAGTGCTGGAAATTGGTCTGACGGTGGCAACGCTGCCGGTGATGGTGCTGGCTGTGGGGCTGGGTGTGGACTATGCGTTCTACATTTATAACCGCATTCAATATCACCTCTCGACGGGTCTGAATGTGACGGGCAGCTTTAAGCTGACCCTCAATGAGACCGGTATGGCTGTGGTGTTTACCGCGCTGACGCTGGCCGTGGGTGTTTCCACCTGGGCCTTCTCGGCACTAAAATTCCAAGCCGATATGGGACTGCTGCTGACCTTTATGTTCATGATCAATATGATTATGGCGGTAACGGTTCTGCCAGCTCTGGCCGTGGTGTTGGAAATGATTGTCCCGCGCAAAAACCCGCCAAAGGCACCTAGTGGCGCATTAGCCCACTAAGTCCAAAGGGCACCTAAAACAAACCCCGGCAAAGCGATTTGCCGGGGTTTTTTTATGTCTAACGGTTTTATGTTTTGCGTAGAGGAAAAGCGGCGCTGCTTAGCCAACCGCATGTCCAAGGAGCGAATTTAAATCCGCGATGCCTTGCGCGGCCGTAACCACTTTGACCGTGCCCATGCCCATGGCGCGCGCAGGCTTTAGGTTGATGCCGAGGTCATCGAGAAACACGCAATCGCTGGGCGCAACGCCAAGCTTATCGCAAGCCATTTGGTAAATGGCGGGGTCGGGTTTTCGAACGCCCACTTGCGAGCTTTCAATCACATGCTCGAACAGAGCCATGACTTCGGCCACGGCATTGGCTTTTTCTTGCGTGCGCGCCATGCCCGCGCCGGCACCTGTTTTGACATTATTGGTGATACAGGCAATGCGATAGCCATCCACTTTCAACTGGTTCAAGACGGCGACCATTTCGGGGCGAATGGAGCCCGCCAAAAGCGCCAGCACATCGCTACCGCGCACCGCATGGCCGCGCGCTTCGGCTTCTTTTAAAAACGCTGTATCGAAACGGGCTGCATCGATATCGCTGCGCTCAAACCGCGCCCACGCATTGGTGTCGGGGTCGGTGGCGTTAATGCCCCGAATGAAGTTTTCGGGCAGGCCGTTTTGCTTTTCATAAAATGCGAAGGCCTCGAACGGGCTGGAGGTTATCACCCCGCCGAAATCCCATAAAACGGCTTTATACTTTTGGCTCATGGTGAGCTCCTTTGGTTGTGCCTAAGGCCATCTATCTGGCTTGTTGTCTGAGCTGTAAATGCTAGGCTTACTTATTTGCGAAACATAGCAAGAGGTAGAAAATATGCAATCGCCCCTCAAAGATAGTCTTAGCCGTCTGGCCACGCGCTTGATGCAGCGGCATATATTGCTCGCCAGCGGGCTTGGTGTGGTGGCTTGCATGCTTGGGTTCCAATGGCTCAAAACGCAACTCGGCGCGCCGATGCTGGATGAGTTGCAAGGCTATGACCAAATGGCTCTGCGCGAACATTTGCTGCTCTATGGCGAGGCAGGGCGCGCGCTCCACGCAGGCTTCACCTTGAGCCTCGATATGGTGTTCCCCCTCGTCTATGGGGCTTTTTTTGGCGGGTTTTTGGCGCTCATGGGGCCGCGCGCTTGGCTGCCTTTCGCCTTGTTTCCCGTGTTCGGCGTGATGATTTTGGACGTGGCCGAAAACCTCCAACTGGCCGCCCTCTTATATGGCTTTCCAGACCTCACCGTGGCGCAAATCGATAGTGCCAGCCAAACCACGCAAGCCAAATTCATGGCCATACAATTTATGCTTCTCTGGCTTTTGGGGCTTACTTTGTCGCGTCTTTACAAACGCTTTCGGCGCTAAGTCTCGCGCATATCCTTGGCTTGTTGGCGCCGTCCGCGCAAGGTGATGGGCAATTGCGCGAGCATGAATAAGCCCGTCGCGGGCGCCATAATAAACACGCGGAACAGCACCCAAGCATCATCGCTTAACGCCCGCCAAGCCACTTCATTGGCCACCGTAGCGGCAGCGAAAAACAGACCCCAGCGCAACGATAGCGAAAACCAGACTTTCTCTGGCAGGTCAAATTGCGCATGAAAGAAAACTTTCATCATCGCGCGCCCGCGCAACGCCCCGAGCAAAAGCACGAAAGCAAAGGCGCCAGAGAACAAGCTCGGCTGAATTTTAATATAGGTTTTGGTCTCGGCCAAAACGGCTGCAAGCGTTAGCAGCGCGGCAATGCTGGTGGCAAATAAGGCAAACCGCGCCAAGCGTTTTTCCAGCACCCAAGTGGCGCTAATCAGCACAGCCGAGGCGCCCACAGAAGCGGCCGCTGCGGCATAGAGGCCGAAATATTGATGCATGGTGAAAAAAGCGGCCAGCGGCGCAATCTCGCTAAACATCGAAAGGAACCGCATCTTTGGACGCGGCTCCCCAGATTTAGTTGGCTGCGTCATGGCGTTAGCCTTCCGTGATTAAATCATCCTTCAGATGACGACCCGCGATGAAATAATGCACAGCCGCCCAGAGATTGACCAGCGAGCAGATTAGCAGCGCATAGCGCAGGCTTTCTTGGCCGTAACGGTCGGATAAGAGATCGGAGACAATGCCCACAAATTGCGGGCCAAGGCCGAGGCCGATCATGTTCAAGATGAACAATAAAATACCTGCCGCCACCGCCCGCATCCGCAGTTCGGAAATGCCTTGGGTCTGACTGAAAGTCGTCGCTTGGTAAAAATTGCCCAGCAGCACCGGAATAATCATCGCCAAAAGCACCATGGTCGAACTGGTGGCCGTATAGACGAAGACATTGAACGGGATGATAATCAGCAGCGCAAAGGCGGTAACCCAAAGAAACCATTTGGGGTCTTTGGCGCCAAATTTATCGGCCAAATAGCCGCCCAAAGCGATGCCAATACCGCCAGCCACGCCCAGAATAAGGCCGAACCAAGTGCCAATCTCGCCCGTGCTCATACCAAAGGAGCGGATGAGGAAAGACGGCGCCCAAGTGATAAACCCATAGCCGACAAAGGCGGTCAGTGCGGCGGCGAAAGACATATGGCGGAAAGATTTTTTCGCCCATAAAAAGCGCAAAGTCTCGCGCACGCTGGGCTGTTCGCCGGTGTCGGCGCGCCCCTCTGCCAGGCCACGAGGTGGTTCGGTCAGCGTGAAGCGGGTAATTAAAGCCAGCAAAATGCCCGGCACGCCGACGATGAAAAACGCCGCGCGCCAGCCAAATAATTCGTTAATCCAACCGCCAGCAAAAAGCCCAAACATAATGCCGAAAGGAATGCCGAGCGAATAAATGCCCAAAGCGGTGGCGCGTTGTTCGGCTGGATAATAATCGGCAATCATCGAGTGGGCGGGGGGCGAGCAACCGGCTTCGCCGACGCCGACGCCAATACGTGCGGCCAATAAATGCCAGAAGTTTTGCGCCAGACCCGAAAGCGCGGTGAAAATACTCCAGATACCCAGCGCGCCCGCGATGAGGTTGCGGCGGTTGGTGCGGTCGGCGAAGCGCGCGATGGGAATGCCCAAAGTCGCGTAGAACATTGCAAAAGCAAAGCCCGTCAACATGCCCATAGCGGTGTCGGATAAGCCAAGCTCGCTTTTCACAGGCTCCAGCAGAATAGAGAGGATTTGGCGGTCAATAAAATTGAACGTGTAAATAACCACCAGAATGGCCAAAGCGTAATGGCGACCCTTATAAATGGAATCTGTTTCGATTGACGTACTGGACATGAGGCTCCTCCCAAAGCATTTGCAGTGCCGAGCCTAACAAACGCGGCGCAAAAGAAAAGTGCAAATATCAGCTAAATTCCAGCTTCAAGCCTTGCATGTAAAAATGCGTGGTTTACATTTGAGACAAATGGGCAGTTCTGCTTCATGGTTTTACGGGAGACACAGATGAGCAACAGAGATTTCGATATTGTGGTTTATGGCGCCAGCGGCTTTACCGGCCGGTTGGTGGCAGAATATATGGACAAGCAATATGGCCGCAGCGTCAATTGGGCGATGGCAGGGCGCAGTGAAACCAAGCTGGCTCACGTGCGTGACGAAATGGGTATCTCGAAAGATACGCCGCTCGTGGTGGCCGACACCCAAGATGGAGCCTCACTTAAGGCGATGGTCGAAAACACTAAAGTTTTGCTGACCACCGTCGGCCCGTATCAATTATATGGCTCTTCTGTGGTGGCCGCTTGTGCGGCCGCGGGGACCGATTATGTTGACCTCAGCGGTGAACCCGGTTGGATGCATGACATGATTGGCGCGCATGACGCCGCGGCCAAAGCGTCGGGCGCGCGCATTGTTCATAGCTGTGGGTTTGATTCCATTCCATTCGATTTGGGCGTTTATTTTTTGCAGCAACGCGCGCAAGAAAAACTCGGCACCCATTGCAACCAAGTGCGCGGTCGCGTGCGCGCTATGAATGGTGAGTTCTCGGGCGGCACAGCCGCCTCTCTGAACGCGACCATGGCCGCTTTGAGCAAAAACCCTGAGCTGTTGAAGGTCTTGGCCAATCCGTTTTCGCTCGCCATTACCGCCAACGGCACCCATCAAGGCCCCGAGCAGCCAGCCGATAACGCCATCTATGAAGACGATATGACGGGCATGTGGGTGGCGCCCTTTATCATGGCGGCCATCAACACTAAAAACGTACACCGCTCCAACGCGCTTTTGGGCCATGCCTATGGTGAAGATTTTAAATATGACGAGATGATGGTCGCCGGCGCTGGCGAAGAGGGCAAAGCCATGGCCGAATTTATGGCCAGCCATAATCCATTGGCTGGCGAGGGCGTGCCTCAACCCGGCGAAGGCCCCGATAAGGCGTCACGCGAAGCGGGTAATTATGATGTCTTGTTCATCGGCCTGACAGCTGACGGACACCGCATTGAAGCCAGTGTCGGCGGCGATTTAGATCCGGGCTATGGCTCGACCTCTAAAATGTTGGCCGAAAGCGCCATGTGCCTTTTGAACGAATGTGCGCCTCAAAACGGCGGCGTGGGCGGCGGCATTTACACGCCAGCCCCCGCCATGGGCGAGGCCTTGATTGCCCGTCTTTGCGATAACGCAGGTCTTTATTTCAAACTTGAAGGGTAAGCAGGCCCGCGAGGAGGTATAGGCTATGGCTGTTTCAAAATATATTGATCCAGATTTAATCCCCGGCTTGGAGCGCTTAAAAGCTCTGGTTGGGGATGGTCTAGATGTTGCCAAAGATTTGCACAGCGCGCGGGTCAGTTCAAACGCGCGCGATGAAACCTTAATCGACGCTTTGACCCTGCCTGACACTATCGTGCAAGAGGTGGTTACCTGTCCGGCAAGCGAGGGGGCGCATCCCAGCGTCGATATGCGCGTCATGCGCCCGCGCGATGCGGCTTCTAAAACGGCACCCATGCCCTTGTTTTATTGGATTCATGGCGGCGGTTATGTTTTGGGTACGGCCAAACAAGGGGATTTATTTACCCTCACGGCAGCGCAACAATTGGGCTGTTTTGCGGCCTCGGTCGATTATCGATTATCCCCCGAAGCGGCTTATCCCGAACCTCTTGACGATTGCTATCGCGGCTTGAAATATTTGCTCGATAATGCGGCCGAATTTAATATTGACCCGACGCGGGTGATTATTGGCGGGGTCAGCGCAGGCGGTGGTCTAGCCGCGGGGCTAGGGCTTTTGGTGCGCGACCGAGCTGAATTTTCTCTGCTTGGCCAAGTGCTGCTCTACCCAATGTTGGATGATCGCAATGTGGCCCCCGCCAGCGATAGCCATAGCGATACTTTGGTTTGGAGCCGCCAGGCTAATTTATTTGGCTGGCAATCTTATTTGGGCGATGCATTTGGACGTGACGATGTGCCAATTTATGCCGCATCGGCGCGCGCCGAAGACCTGTCGGGCTTGCCGCCCACCTATATGCCGGTGGGGGATTTGGATTTGTTTTTGCAAGAAAATATCGCTTACGCGCAAAAATTGACGCAATGCGGCGTGGCGACCCATTTCCATATTTATCCAGGGGCCTTTCATGGCTTTAACGGCTTTGCCGCAGACGCGCCGGTGTCGCAGCAATGCAATCAAGAGATTTTTAGCTTCGTTGGAAAACTCTTGGCCGAAGCCGGTACTTAGAGGGCGCGCTGATGCCTGTTAAGACAGCTGTGCAATTGACGCTTTACGGCCCCACGGTTTCCACGTTCACGCGCATTTGCGCCATTGTGGCCGCCGAGGCTGGCGTTTCTTGGGAGATTATCCCCACCGGATCGGGCTCGAAAGAGATGGCCGCGCATCATCCTTTCATGCGCTCACCCGCGGCCTATATCGATGATTTGCATTTTTACGAGACGCCCGCGATTTGTAGCTATCTCGACCGCGCCCATAATGGTGCCGCCTTACACCCCGCCGTGCCTGAGGGGCAGGCGCGCATGTGGCAATGGGCTAATATCGCGGCAAATTATGTGTTTCCGGTCACCGAAGAGCGCTTGGTGATGCCACGAGTGGTGGCGCCCTTAATGGGTCGCGTGCCAGACGAGGCCTTAATCGCCAGGGCTTTGCCGGTGATTGACTATCATCTCGGCGTGGTGGATGCGCGCTTGCAAGAAGCGGCTTTTTTGGCGGGCGCGGCCTATTCTTTGGCCGATAGTTTCATGTATCCGGTCATCGAAGCCACCTGCGCCGCCCCCGAGGGGGCCGCGATGGTGGCCGATTTACCGGCTTTGAAAGCGTGGTTCGACGCGCTTAAAACCCGCCCCGCCATGCAAGAGACGGAATGGCCTGATATGAGCCAGCTGTCAGCCAAATGAGCTAGCCTAGAGGGCTGCGATTTGTGCCTCTGTCGTTTCCCAAAGCCGCGCCGCCAAGTCTTCATCGACCGCCCAAGGGCGCACACCGTCCATGGTTTGGCTGTCGGCAGACACCAATTCCGCCACATTACAATCTTCGCAATAGAGCCCGCCCAAATCCTCTAATCTGGCAGAGGTGGCAGCCCATAGCGTTGTGCTGGCGCCGACCGATGGGTTTTTGAAGCCACCAGCCGCCAAGTCGGAAGGGCTACCGTCTTCATTAGTCCAGCCGAGAGCGACCATTTCTTCATTGGCCAAATGGCGCTGAAGCGGGGTGAAAATACCGCCAGGGTGAACGGAGAAAGCCCGTATGCCTTTGTCTTTGCCGCGCCGGTCTAACTCGACAGCCAGCAAAGCTTTGGCGGTTTTTGACTGACCATAGGCAGGCCATTTTTCGTAAGGGCGGTTTTCATAATGCATATCGTCAAAATTTACCCTACCGACGCGGTGGCCAATGGACGATAGGGTGACGACGCGTGCGCCTTGGGCGGCTTCGAGTGCCCCCATAAGCTTCTGGATAAGCGCGAAATGGCCAAAATGATTGACCCCGATTTGGCTTTCAAACCCTTGCGCAGTTTTTTCAAACGGGCAGGCCATAATGCCAGCATTACAAATCAAGAGGTCGAGTTTTTTGTGACGGCTTAAAAAGTTATCGCCGAATTTTTCGACCGAGTTTAAATCCGAAAGGTCCATTTTATCGATATGGTCGGCATCAATCACGCCGTCGAGGGCTTTGCGGGCGCGATCGATATCGCGGCCGGGAACATGCACATGAGCGCCAGCGCCGACTAAAGCTTTGACGGTTTCAAAGCCGATGCCAGAATAGCCGCCCGTGACCAAGATGGTCTTGCCCGACAAATCGAGACCTGCCACAACTTCATGGGCTTCGGGGGTTGGAGAAATACCACTATCGATAGGCTTTTGATTTTCTGAAACGCTCATAAAACTCTCCCAAGATTTTAAAGTTTAACCGCCATTCATCACCTCCTAGTATGGCCCATGCCAAGTAAAAGTCAAATCGCTGGCAAGGCATGGTGAAGGCGCTTGCGGGGGCGGCTGGAGAGGCTTAAGGTTTTATGTCAAAGGGAGAAACCATGCAAGATTATCAACCATTAAGCCGCTCTATCGAAGGGCGTATCGCCATTGTCACAGGGGCTGCGAGCGGCATGGGGCGTGCCACAGCCCACCTTATGGCGCGCGAAGGCGCCCATGTGGCAGTCACCGATTTAGACCGAGACGCGTGCCAGCGGGTTGTTGATGAAATTGAAGCGGCGGGCTTTTCAACCGCCAAAGCTTGGGCCATGAATATGGCAGACGCGGGCGCGATTGAAACCACTCTTGGCGAGATTACCGCTCATTTTGGCGGCCTGGATATTGTGGTCAATAATGCAGGGTTTTCGATGATTGCTAATATTGACGACGATGCCTATTTGCAAAGCTGGGAGAAATCTCTGGCGGTGATGCTGGAAGGCCCACAAATTTTAATCCGTCATGCTTTGCCGCATTTGCGAAATTCAGATGCCGCGCGCATCGTCAATATTGCCTCCACCGAAGGCTTGGGCGGCAGTGCGGGCAGCTCGCCCTATACATCGGCCAAACATGGGCTCATCGGCCTCACCAAAAGTCTCGCCGTGGAATTGGGCAAACAGGGGATTACCGTTAACGCGGTCTGCCCGGGCCCCATTCATACCGGCATTACCGAGCTTATTCCCGATGACCATAAGGCCACATTCGCGCATCGGCGTACGGCCTTGCGCCGCTATGGCCGGCCCGAGGAAGTAGCGCATGTCACTTTGTCCTTATGTTTGCCAGCGGCCAGTTATGTCACCGGCGTCGCCATTCCCGTCGATGGCGGTATGCGCGCTAGAAATAACTAGCGCGCATACGGGACTTATCGTCGGTTTACCAAGCTTTTTGATAGCCAAGCGTCAGCGTGTCTTGATGTTTCATTTGCACGCCATTGGCTTTTTGGTAAAGGGCGCTGGTCCATTCCAAAGCCAAGCGGTGGCCCGCCCGAAGCCCGTGCTGCCCGACGAAATTAACGCCGATAGAAAGACGCGCTAAATCTCCGCCAGTAAAATCCGTCTGCGCGGTTGGCACGGGCAAATGAATGGCGTTATCGGAACCTTTGAGGCGGTCTTGATGGCTGGCATCGAGGCGCGCCGAGGCACTAACAAAAGAAGCGAGACGGCGCGACGTCCAGCCCTGCAGGCTGGCTTTATTGCCCAAGCGATAGCCTTGTGAGTTATCGTTCAAACGCACCACGCCCGAGACTTGTCCGCCGTAGCGCCAATCGCCGTGCGCGCCATGGGTGAAGGTCAGCGAGGGTTTGAAGTCATAGGTGCCAGAGCCGAGCTGCATTGGATAGGGCAGGCGTTTGCCGCTGACTTGCATGTTCATCGGCGTCAGAACGCGCCCTGTTTGTTGGATAGACCCGGTCGGGATAGAGAGCGCCAAGCCATAATGCCAAGTGCCCGTAAAGGCACCCAAGCTTGCCTCGCCGCCGGCCAGCAGCGCGCCCAAAGTGGTGTCGCCCAAGCCTTCGCTTTGGCTGGTGAAACTGCCGAGCAGAGCTTGGCTCATGGCGCCATAGGTGTTCAGCCGCATGCTGGTTTCATGGTGCATGGTCATGGCCAAAAAAGTGATGTCGTCATTGGGCGCATACATGGCACCGAGCATGGTCATTTTCATATCCATGGTCTGCGGCACCACACGTAATTGCGCCGGGCTGCCATGCTGGTTGGGCAGTTGCAAAACTTGCGCGTCGTCTATCGAGCGGGTGCCTTTTAGATTGCCTTCCATCGACATATCCATATGGCGCAAGGAAATCATCCATTCGCCGGTTTTATGGCGATGGTCGCCCATCACGCCAATGGGCGCATGGCTATCGGGGCGAGTGGCGGAGGCCGCATCGGCGAGGGCGGGCGGGAAAGCGGGGCCGAGGAGCAGCCAAGCGCCTAGCCCTATTTTTTGTAAATAAGTCATCTATCTGTCCTGTTTAATCGAAGGGAAATTTAAAAAGAGACAGAATGGGGTGGCGCCCTTGGCGCGGCGGCGCTATCGAGGCGCAGCGCGTGGTGAGGCCAGCTAAGCCAAAGCTTGGTCGTGGCACGGGGCGGATGAATTGGGGTAAAATCAAGGGGTGGCCAAACCGCGATGGGCGCGCTTGGGCAGCAATCGGCGCTCGGTCGGGCTTGGCTTCGCGTTTGCGGGCTTTCCACATAGACGGTTTCAAGCCCTTGCGCGGAGCAAATCACATGCACATCGCCGACGCTATGACACGCAGACGCAAGCGCGGCATTGGTAAGCAGCCAAGAGGCGATGAAAAAATGGAGGATACGCAAGGCAAACCGCTTTCGAAACGCGACACAGATTGGGGATTAAATAACTCGTTTGGCGCGCGGCGCAAAGCATAAAAATGCAACTGGCTTTGCGCGCGACGCATTTTGCCTGTATAAACCGCGAGAGTTATTTTACCGCACAAGGAAACATCTGCATGACCGAAGCCGCCAAAAAGCCCGTGAGCCCAAATGCGCCCACGCAGGAAACGGTTCTGAGCGTTGAGCATTATACCGACCGCTTGTTCAAGTTTCGCCTGACGCGCCCGCAAGCTTTCCGGTTTCGCTCGGGCGAGTTCATTATGATTGGCCTGCCGCAAGAAAACGGCAAACCGCTATTGCGCGCCTATAGTATCGCCAGCCCGAGCTGGGACGATACGGTGGAGTTTTATTCGATTAAAGTTGCCGATGGCCCGCTGACCTCGCAACTGCAAAAAATTGGCGAAGGCGATAAAGTCCTGCTCGGCAAAAAACCCGTTGGCACTTTGGTGTTGGATGCTTTGAAACCGGGCAAGCGGCTTTGGATGTTCTCTACAGGCACAGGTTTTGCGCCTTTCGCCAGCCTCGTGCGCGACCCGGAAACTTATGAAAAATTCGACGAAGTTATCGTCAGCCATACCTGCCGCGATGTGGCCGAGCTGACCTATAGCCGCGAGATTGTCGATGGGTTTTTAAACGACCCCGATTTGGGCGAGATTGCGCAAGGAAAATTGCGCCTCTACCAAAGCTGCACGCGCGAAGACTTTGAAAACACAGGTCGGCCAACCGATCTCATTCGCTCGGGCAAATTATTCGAAGACCTCGGCCTTGAGCGCCTTGACCCGAGTGTCGACAGAGCGATGATTTGCGGCTCTATCGATATGACCAAAGAGTTGAAAGACTTGATGGAAGAACACGGGCTGCGCGAAGGCGCCAACTCAGACCCGGCCGATTTTGTTATCGAGCGGGCCTTCGTTGACTAAGGAGTTGACTAAAGAGCTGACTAGAGAGTTGATTAGCCTGTTTTTAGGCCGCCCAAGTCTAGCTCAATAAATTTACCGCCTTGGCTGGCGAGCTGGCGCAGCGTATCGCTAATTTTCACATCGGCGTTTTCGCTGTGCAGGGCTTCCATCGTGGCCAGAATTTTTTCCGCGCCCACCAAATCGCCATACGCCATGGGGCCTCCGGTATCGCCAGGCCAGCCGTAGCCATACGACCAAATCACATCGACATCGCTGGGGCGTTGGGCTTTGTTTTCTTCCAGAATGATCAGCGCTTCATTGACCATTGGGTGCAGGCAGCGCGCCAGAATATCGGCTTCCGACAGACCCGCTTCGCCAGGCACAATGCCGGTGACATCGGCGATGACAGCTTCCGTGACTTTCGAGGGGCTGCGTTGGCGGTTCTCGTCATAATCGTAAAAACCAGCGCCGGTTTTTTGGCCGCGGCGATCCATTTCGCACAGAGTATCGCGAATGGGGTTGGAGGTTTTGGCGCCTTTTTTCCAGCCGATATCGAGGCCTGCCAAATCAGACATTTGGAACGGCCCCATTTTAAAGCCGAAATTATTAAACGCCGCATCGACATCCCACGGCAGCACGCCGTGTTTGATCAATTCATTGGACTGGAACTGACGCGCCGCCAAAATGCGGTTGCCCACAAAACCCGGGCAGACGCCAACGAGGGTCGCTACTTTGCCAATTTTCACCGCGATATCCATCGAGGTGGCCACCACATCTTCGGCGGTATCATCGGCGCGAACGATTTCCAGAAGTTTCATCACATTGGCAGGCGAGAAGAAATGCAAGCCAATGACATCTTGCGGGCGCGAGGTTTGCGCGGCAATGGCATCGATATCCAAACCAGAGGTATTGGTGCCTAAAATAGCGCCTTGCTTGGCGATACCGTCGAGGGTTTTGAAGATGGATTTTTTCAATTCCATATCCTCAAACACCGCCTCAATGATGAGGTCGCAATCGGCGAGCGCGGCCATATCCAAAGCGCCATCGATGCGCGCCATGCGCTCGGTGACTTCTTCGACGGGGAAACGACCGCGGTCGGCGCTGCGTTGATAATTGGCTTGAATGACGCCAAGCCCACGCGTCAGCGCTTCTTGTTTGGTTTCAATCAGGGTGACGTGCAGGCCAGCGGTAGCAAAATTCATGGCAATGCCGCCGCCCATTGTGCCAGCGCCAATGATGCCGACTTTATGAATCGGGCGCAAATTGGCATCCGAGGCTAGGCCATCGATGACCCGCGCGGTTTGGGTGGCTTCGTTCATATAGGCTGCAATATCGCTCATTGTGTGTCTCCTGTTGGACGTAAAATATCTGCTTGGCATCATGTCGATTTGTGGGGGGGTGAGCAAGCCTGATTGCGCTTAAATTTTAGCCCTAAGCGGCCTATAGTCGATTTTCAAGATTAGCTAGGGAGAAAAGCCATGCCGATGATAAACGTGAAAATTACCAAAGAAGGCGCCACCACCGAGCAGAAAAAACAAGTGATGGCCGAGATGACCGAAGTGCTGGCGCGTGTGTTGGGCAAAAACCCTGCCACCACGATTGTCATCATCGACGAAGTGGAAACCGAAAACTGGGCCATCGGCGGCGAACCCGTCAATGAATTGCGCAAACGAGTGTCTTAAACGCCTGCGAAGCTTTATTGGCTATTATACCAAATCGGCGACGAGAAAGCGCGCTCGCGTAACACGCTTGTGTGTTTGGTAATAGCGGGGTCTTCTTCCAAAGCAATCGCATCGAGCAGCGTGTGGCGCGTGCTTGGCAATTCTAACACTCGCACATAATAAAACGCATTTTGCGTCGGGTTGAAATCTGGGTCTGTCCAGACGGTGGCCAATTGGCTGGCGCCGCCCTCGTGATGCGTGGTGGCATCGCTAATACGAACGTCTTGTTTGCCGATTTTGGCGCGTTTGGCGTCATAGATTTTTTCGTGGCTCTTGCCGTTCGCATCAACCCAGCCTTTGACCACTTGCAGGCGGTCGAGGTTTTGGCTCATCGGGTCTTTGGCCGCATGGATGAGCAATTGCATCGGCTTGGCTTTGGCGTGGCCGGTGATTTCACTGCCCATGGGAACGCCTTTTTTATAGCCAATTTTGGCCAAGTTCGGGCGTTTGGCATCATAGGATTTAAAGCTCGTGCCGCCGAAGACACGCAAAGCAATGCGTGGGCCGGATGTGGCGTAAACTTCGCGGCGTTTGAAGGCTGCGGTAATGCCGTCGCGGGTATTCTCATCCGCCCATACCGCGCTTAGGCCTTGCGCCGAAGCGTCCCAGCCAACGGAGGTTGGCACTGTTGGTTTATGTTTGGTTTCGGGGCGGCTGTCATTGGCATATTTACCGTGGAAATTGCCCTCATCTACACTGGCCAAAGCTGTGTGGCTATCGGAGGCGCCAACGACGCCGAATTTATACGGATTAGCGCCAATTTTTGTTTCGAGCTCTAGCCCACGACGAAGGCCTGAGCGCATAAAAGCACCCACCGCAGGGGTGGCTTTTATCGAGCGTTTGCCATCTGGTAAAATATGCGGGCCGAGCAAATGTTTGTATTTTTCAAAGCCTGCAAACTCATCGACCGGCGACAAAATAGGATGGGTTTCGCTGTCGCCTTTATATTGAATGACTTCTTCTACGGGTTCCCATTTGGCGCGCGCTTGAGCATAGGCCAAGTCGACCGGATTGCCGCTTTCATCTACTTCAGGGAAAAACCGTCCCAGAGAAAGATTCATATTATGGCCAATGGCGACGAAATCTGTGTCGTATTTGGCGGAGGTTTTTTCCATCCATGCCCAAAGGTCGCGTGGCTTACTCGAATCGATAGACGAAAATGGCAGATAGCTTTTCGCCGTGTCGCCACCATCCGGGGTGAATACGATGCGGTGCAAGTTGACGGAGTTGGGCATAGAGCTCCATTCCCAACCCGTGAAGCTAGTAAATTTTCCAGGCTCATTATGGGCGTCGGCGAAGTCTACCATTTTGCTCCAAACGGAGGTGCGCACTTTTTTGGCATTGATAGGCGCCAAGTCCCGCAGTTTGCCGCGCGCTACCAATCCCACGATATCGGCAAACACTTCGTTTTGCTTGCCCGCCTTTAAATCATTATAAATTCGCTTTCCCATTTTTGTGCTCAAAATCGAAGGGTTGCCGGCTTCAATTTCCGCAAAGACGCCCAGAAACTCGGCATGGTCTGTGACCACAAGAAAGTCAAGCGGGCGGTCGATGCGCACCCGCGCGCGATGGCCCGGATGCACCACCGGCAAGCCTTTGGCAAAACGATAGGCTGTGTCAGGGTCGGCTGTCCGATTGCCGAGCAAATAGGCGTCGAGCGAATAAGAGGTATGTAAATGCGTATCGCCCCAGTAAAGCTGGGTTGGGGCATCTGCTGCCAAAGCCGATGTGGCGCCCGAGGTGACCATCGAAAGTGCCAGTGTGGAAGCGAGCAAGCCTGCGCGAATATTTTTCATAATGACATCCCTCAAAAAGCAAATAAGTGAGGTGATACTAGCAAAATTCTGGGGCTTTGCAATTGCGCAGCTTTTACAAATGGGGCTCAGTAATGCGGCGGTTTTTCGTCTTGCAGGGAAGGCGCACCGCCGGGGCTTGTATCTTCCACTTCTTGCACGCGCGCCAGCAAGGCCTTTTGCTTGCGGGCCAGGGTCTCGCGCGCCTGTTCTGCCAAATGCAATTGATCGCTCACCTCATCTAGGGTGTGGGCTTGGTGCGTAAGCATCTCTTCTAAAGCTGCAATGCGGCGTTCGAGGGCTTCGAGCTTGTCTATATCAGTCATCCAAAATCCCTAGCATGTCGGCGTAAAAACGCAAAGCGGGTTAGTCCTCTAAGGCTAGGCTCTCGAGCGCCGATTGATTTTCTACTTTTAGCCTGCCATAGGCCAGTTGAGTGTCGGCTGACGATCATCCGGAGAAGCAAAGGGTGCACGATAGGCTTCCATTTCTGTGTCAGTCAGATCCCTGATAATAGAGGTGGGTACAACGGCTTCGATAAACATATTG